>JAEEGL013652734.1_pt1 | contig 22271 bp, 11 predicted proteins | sample 9134231 | NCBI WGS metagenome assembly JAEEGL01 (sample SAMN16246548, study PRJNA631951) | gut metagenome | biome: gut microbiome; feature: rumen; material: fiber-attached | host: Bos | place: Iran: Karaj | collected 2018-10 | reverse complement strand
GCACATCGGTGCTGTGGGCGCCAGTTACGGCGGCTACTCGGTTTACTTCCTCGCTGGTAACCACAACAAGCGCTTCGCTTGCTTCCTGGCTCATGCCGGTATCTTCAACCTTGAGGCCCAGTACCTCGAGACCGAGGAGATGTGGTTCGTACAGTGGGATCTGGGTGGTGCCTTCTGGGACAAGGGCAATGCTACCGCACAGCGTTCCTACACCCAGGCCAACCCCAAGAACTACGTTCAGAACTGGGATACCCCCATCATGTGCACTGCAGGCGAACTCGATTACCGCATCGTCTTCACCCAGGCTTGCCAGGCATTCAATGCCGCCAAGATCAAGGGTCTGCCCGCACGTTTGCTGCTCTTCCCCGACGAGAACCACTGGATCCTCAAGCCGCAGAACAGCATCCTGTGGCAGCGTGAGTTCTTCCGCTGGCTCGACACTTGGCTGAAACCCGACAGCGAGGCCGCCAAGCAGTACAAGGCCGAACAGGACAGCATTGCTGCTGCCAAGGCCGCCGCTGCACCTGCCCCCGCCGTCACCCCTGAAGCCGAGCAGAAATAAAATGATGTAAGCAATATTTCTATTGCGCTGATTGATTAAGGGAGACCCGAAGAGGGCCTCCCTTAATTTATAACACAAGGACTTTTTGCTGTTAGCAGCAATAACATTCTTGATTCTATTGTTTGCAAAATGATGAATATTGTGTAAATTTGCGAGCAAAAATCTAGCGTAAGTTTTTATTTTACAATCAATAATCAACATTATGGGGAAGAAAACATTGTTTTTGCTTGCTGTGGCAATGCTCTTGCTGTTGCCATCTCAGGTGAGAGCGCAAGATTCACCTCAGCAGTCTGTGGACTTGACCACTAGAATGGCAAGGAACACTCATGACGGTTTGAGGAAAATCAAGAATCAACCCTCCAAGATGATTGACGTTGCCTCACAAAAAGATGTGGCGACTGTGCAGACGACTGCCGACAAAAAGCGGGATGTCGTAGAGAAAACCAAGGCTCAAGAAGCCTTGAATGACAAACTGGAAACCGCCGTCAAGAAGACGGCCCATCAACCCGCCGCTAGGCCCAACCTGAGAGCGAAGAACGCTCCTCAACGTGCCGGGGCAGCGCTTGGCGATTATGGCGTGATCATCACGGATTATCCTTACCTGAACACCTTCCAGACTCAGGATGAACAAGATGCATTCACTATCATTGACGCCAATGGTGACAATTTTACTTGGGATTTCGCCTATACCAGCGACGAGAACTGGTTTGCACGATACACCTACAATAGCGCCTTGGATGCCGACGACTGGCTGATTTCGCCTGCTTTCCACTTTGAGGCTGGTAAGCAGTACCGCTTGACGTTTGACACTTGGAATAAGGGATATGACGAGCGCATTGAGGTGATGGCTGGCAGCGATGCCACCCCCGAGGGCATGACCATCCAGGTTGTTGAGCCTACCGACGTGCTTTGGGAGGAACCCCAGGTGTTGGAAGCCAGTATTGTTGTGAGCGAGACGGGAACTTATCACATCGGTTTCCATGTTATCTCGCCAGCCGACATGAACAAGCTCTTTGTGGACAATGTGATGGTTGATGTCTTTGATATGGAGGCTCCTGCTGCTCCTACCGACTTAACAGCTGTCCAGACCGAGGAGCTACTTGAGGTCACCCTCAATTTCACGGCTCCTACGGTAAAACGCAATGGTGAGCCCTTGGCTGCCAATCTAGAAAAGATTGAACTCGTGCGCGATGACCAGGTAATCCACACCTTCGAGGACGTGGCACCTGGCACAGCTTTGACTTGGGTGGACAACGGTGATGACTTGACTCTGGGCCTGCACAAGTATTATGCTGTTGCCTATAACGAAAAGGGCGCCGGCGACAAGAGCGAGATTGTGGCCATGAAACTCATTGCCACGCTCGATGTGCCCTATACCGCCGATTTGACGCAGCCCGAAACCTTCGACATCTTCACGGTGATTGATGCCAACGAGGACGGCTGCACATGGAATTGGGATGATACTTACCATACCAATTACAATTACAGTCCAGACAACGCTGCCGATGACTACCTTGTCATGCTTCCCGTGCAACTGGAAGCAGGCCAGAATTACTCTGTAATTGTCAACGCCTATAATTCCGGAATTGATGAGCGTTTTGAGGTGTTGCTGGGAACCGAACCCACTGTTGAGGCCTTGACTACCACGATTATTGAGCCCACCGATGTTACCACCTATGAAGACATGGGCGAAGAATACGAGGGTATGTTCTCGGTGAATGAGGCTGGCAAGTATTACGTGGCTGTTCATGCCATCAGCGATGCCGACAAGTATCGCCTCATGGTGAAATACATCAGTATTGACTTTGGTGCCGAGCCCACTGCTCCTGCAGCACCAGCCATCAGCGTTGTTGCCGACGAGCAGGCTGCATTGCGTGCCGAAGTTTCGGTTACTGCTCCCACTGCCGCCGTCGACGGTTCGCCGTTGACTTCCAACCTGACGCGAATCGACATCCTGCGTGACGGCACCGTTGTTGGCTGCGTTGAGGACGTCGCTCCCGGCGCTACCGTGGTCTATGTTGACGAACCTGATTACGTCGGAGACCACACTTATCAGGCAATCCCGTACAATGAGTCGGGCAAGGGTTTGAAGAGTGAAAAGGTGACCGTCTATGTCGGTCCTGATGTGCCGTGTGCTGTTGAGAACCTCACTGCCGCCGATGGTGGTGAAATCGTTGCGCTGAACTGGGACAAAGTGGGCACTACTGGTGAGAATGGTGGCCCCGTGAATCCTGCTACGGTCAACTATCTCGTTTGGAGCACATTTATCGAACAGGGATGGACCGATTATTCTATCGAGAAAAATGAACTGCTCGCCACGCTCACCGATGCTGACGCCTATGACGTGCCATTCGACACCAACGAGGGTGAGCAGCATGTGGAATACTGGATTGTAGAGACCAAGAATGAGGCTAACGCCGAGTATGACGGCATGACTTCAACGACAGGTCTGCTGGTTGGTGCTCCCTACGAGTTGCCCCTTGTCGAGAGTTTCACTGATGATGAACTGCATTACTTCTGGGAGACCAACGGAACAGTCATGATTTCGGCTCAGTCCAGCGATGATGATGGCTCGTCAATGGCGCTGCTCTCTGAGGAAGAAGGTGTGGTATTATTCAACTCTGGCAAACTTGACCTTGAGGGTCTTGCTAACCCGACGCTTGTCTTTGATGTCGCCAGTCCTGACATCCAAGATCTGACAATTATCGGCTGTGTTGATAACGGCGAGTTTACCGTCCTTCAGGAAAACGTCTCGGTTGGAAATTCCTTCACACAGGTGAAGGTGCCCCTGACGGCTCTGCAAGGCGGTCGTTACGCTCGCTTTGGCCTTGTGGCTGAGTATGTAAACGCTTCCGAGATTGACCATTGGGAGGGTGAATTGGTTACTATGGGCGACGTGCTCCTGGTGGACAATATCCATATCGCCGACTTGTATCAGCATGACCTGTCGGTAGCAGTTGATGCTCCCTCAAGTGTAGTAGCAGGCAACACGGCTTCTATGACGGTTACCGTAACCAATGAGGGCGAAGATGCGGCTAACGGTTTCAATGTGGTGCTCATGGCTGGTGACAAGCAGTTGCTGGATGTGACACCCAACCAGACGCTGCCTTCCTTCATGTCTTGGACTCAGCAGGTTGATTTCCCGACCTCAGTACTCGATGAGGCAGGCGATGTAGAGATTGTTGCTCGCGTAGTCTATGAAATGGACCAGCAACTTGCCAACAATGAGGCTCAAGCCTATATCACCATTGTTGAGCCCGCACTGCCTGCTCCCACCGACCTGGTTGTCGAAAAGATGTCAGCCAGCGACCTGGCGCTCTCATGGACGGCTCCCGATACCAATGGCGCGATGCGTGTGACCGAGGACTTTGAGAATCCTGAGGTATTCCCCGAGTTTAGCCTGGGTGGCATTACTGCCACACAGCACACGGGAGCCTTCGGTGATTGGTCGCTCTATGACGGCAACGGGTTGATGTGCTATAGCTTCTCGGGCTTCGAGGTCCCCAACCTGGGTGAGCCCATGGCATGGATGCCCTTCAATTCCATGTATGAGTACTTCCCCGTTGAGGTGGGCTCGGTCTATGAGCCTCACAGTGGCAACCAGTTGCTGTTGTCCGTTTGTGTGTCCGACGATGATCCCATTCCTGGTACTGATCATTGGCTGATTTCGCCCGAGTTGATGGGCAATGAGCAGGAAATCAGCTTCTTCGCCCGCGTGATTACGCCCGACTATGGCTATGAGTCCTTTGAGGTGCTCTATTCGACCACCGACGACGACATCGACAATTTTGTCTTGCTTGATGAGATATGGCTCGATGCCACCGACTGGACCGAGTACACCTTCACGCTCCCCGAGGGCGCTAAGCGCTTTGCCATCCGCCATTCGTCACAAGACATCTTTGGTCTCCTGCTGGATGACGTCACCTATGAGCGTGCCGCAATCGCTCCTGTGGCTTACAACATCTATGTGGATGGCGAGTTGGTCGGCAGTACTCCTGAAACGACCTATGAGTTGCCTGCTACGGGCTTGACCGACGGTCAGCACACGTTTGCAGTGACGGCAGTCTATGAGGGCGGCAGGGAGTCTGCCCCGGCAACGGCTACGATAGACATCCATAGTGGCATCAGCGAACTTGCCGTTGATGGTCAGCCCGTGGACGTGTACACCATCGACGGCCGCTTGGTACGCCGCCAAGCCACCAGCCTTGAGGGCTTGAAGGGTCTCTACCTGATCGGTAACAAGAAGGTTTACCTGAAGTAAACTTTTATTAATAGGCATTTAGCTGTTAGCCGGCATGTGTCGGCTAGCAGCTAAATCTTTTTTCTGTCCTTTGATTTGCGGATTTTGCAGGTAAAGGTTAATTTTGCATCCATGAATTATACAGTGACAAGCAAAGAGGTGACGATTGCTGCTGATGAGTTTATCCGCCGTTATCGTGATGTGGAACGCATCAGGGAGTATTGCCTGCAGTGCCCCGGCTATGGCAAGGCATGGAATTGTCCGCCGTTTGATTTTGATGCGCGCACCGTGAGCGATGGCTTCATGACGGTGAGGCTGATGGCGACAATTATTGAGTTTGACGAGCCGACGCGTGCCGCCTGCAAGTCTCCAGAGGAGGCGATGGCAGTGGGCAAGCAAGCGATGGAAGAAGTGTGGAAGACGTTGCTGCCACGCCTGTATGCGATGGAGCGAGAGGCGCCGGGCAGCCGCTGCTTCACCTTTCGCTGTGTGTTGTGTCCCGAGGGCTGTACCCGTCCCGAGGGCAAGCCCTGTCGCCATCCTGAACTCATGCGCCACTCGTTGGAGTCCGTCGGTTTTGACATCGAAGCCATGACGCGCGACCTACTGGACCTCCATCTGGAATGGAGTCAAGACGGTTCCCTCTCCAAGCACATCACCCTAGTCACCGCCCTTTTCCTTCCCTAGATTTTAGACGTTAGACTTTAGACATTAGACTTTAGACGTTAGGGCATCCGCAGTCTTGGGAATCTCACGCTAAGCCGCCAAGCCGCTAAGAAATGTTGTTTGCTCGCAAGAGGTTCACAAATATACTATCTTTTCATGTATAGCGAGCCTCTTGCGAGCAATAATAAAAGACTATGTGCCTTAGTGGCTTAGCGTGAGGTACAGAAACGCGAATGCCCCTCACTTATCACTAATCTGCGAGCGCCAGCTCGCATCATTAAACATTAAACTTTAAACATTAAACTGCGAGCTATGCTCGCATAACTCGCATCACTTGTAAAACACAAAGAACACCGCCATGACCAGGCAGACGAAGGCTGCCAGGTGGTTCCAGTGCAGCGTTTCTCCGTTGAAATAGACCGTGACAAATACAGTGAATACCGTCAGCGAAATGACTTCCTGAATCACCTTCAGCTGCATGATATTAAACGGTCCACCGTTGCCGTCAAAGCCGATGCGGTTGGCGGGAATCTGGCAGCAGTATTCGGGCAATGCCAGCAGCCAAGACAGGATGATGATGATATAGAGTGGGGTATTGCTTGTGACGACGTTGATCTGTTGCAGCTTCAGGTGACCGTACCAGGCGAAGGTCATGAAGATATTGGCTATGATCAATAGCCCGATGGTGTAGAATTGTTGCAGGTGTAACATTTATCTTTGATTTTGACTGGTTTTCGTTTTTGCGGCGCAAAAGTACTCATTTATTCGATACCGCATTACACGTTCATGCCGATTTATTTCATGCTTCATCCCTCACTAGATAAGGCTTTAGGATGTATATTTTGGTTGAAAAATCACTATTTTTGATAAAATAAGGTGAATTATTCTAATTTTTTGTTCTATAATACCTATATTTGCATCAACAATAATCATTGAGGATATGAAACACAACCCGGTATGGACGATGGACCTGTCGATGTTGGAGAACGACGACAGGACTTTGACGCTTGGCAGCAAACTCCTGGTCACGGATAATCTGGAGGGGCAGCCGACGCGTTACGACAGCATCAACGAAAATGCCAAGAGGTTTCCCATGAAGCTCTCGGCAGCATGCATGGTGGTCGTGATCAAGGGATCGGTACGTTTCAGCGTGAACTTCCGCGACTTCGTTGCCACCGAGAATACTTGCCTGATTACCACCGAGGGTACTATCGTCGAGAATGTCGTCTATGAAGCCGACTCGCGTGTTATCTTCATTTCTTTTTCCCAGTCGGAGTTGTCGGGTCCCAATAATTCCACCCAGCACAATGTCCACCAGCTCTATGCCTTGCAGGCGGTGCTGGTGCGCCTGATGCCGCAGCACCTTGACATGATGCGCACCGTCTATCAGCTGTTGCGCACGGTTTTGAGCAATCCGGCGTTTGCCGCCAATAGGGAGGCGACAGCCTTCAGTTGTCTGGCGTTGATGGCGAACATTATCCTGCAGACTGCGGACGATCAGCCCGAATTGGCGCCCAAAAGTTCACGCCGCGACGAGATTGTGGCGCGGTTCCTGCAGTGTGTCGCCGACAATTACCGCACCCACAGGGAGCTGAGCTTCTATGCCGGCCAGCTTTGTCTCTCGCTCAAGTATATGTCCCATATCATCTATGAGCAGACGGGGCGGCATCCTTCGCAGTGGATTAAGGATTATGTCATTCTCGATGCCAAGACAATGCTGCGCAGCGGACGATACACTGTCCAGCAGGTAGCGGACGAACTGAACTTCCCCAACCAGTCCTTCTTCGGCAAGTACTTCAAGGAAGCCGTCGGCGTTTCCCCTAAGAAGTGGAAGTGAGTTGTCAGTTGTCAGTTTTCAGTTGTTAGTTGTCAGTTTTCTGTTGTCAGAAAGCGGATGCCTCTCTAAACTCTAAACAATAAACTCTAAACTGCGAGCTGTGCTCGCATATGAACTCTAAACTGCGAGCTTGCTCGCATCAAATTTCTCCCTTTAAGCGAATGTCTTCGCTTGATGCTCCTACCCATACGTCATAAGTGCCCGGTTCAACGGTCCATTGCATATTGGCGTCGACGATGGCGAGATCATCGCGATTGAGGTGCAGGGTCACGGTGCGCACCTCACCGGCATTGAGCGAAATACGTTCGAAAGCCTTGAGTGTCCGTTCGGGCTGGACAACAGACGCCAATCGTTGGCGCAGGTAGAGCTGCACCACTTCCTCTCCTTGCCTTGAGCCGGTATTGGTCACCTCAAAGGTCACGTCATAGCCATCGTCATGGCTCTTGGTAATCGTCAGCCCCGAGTACTGGAATGTCGTGTAACTCAGTCCGTAGCCGAAGGGGTAGAGCGGCTTTGCTCCCATCTCTACATAGTCGTGGGCAGTGGGTAGTGGACGGTTGTAATAGACGGGAAGCTGTCCCACATGGCGCGGCACGCTTACGGGTAGTCTGCCGGCAGGATTGTAGTCGCCAAAGATGACATCGGCAATGGCGTTGCCGCCTTGTTCGCCGGGATAGTAGGCGGTGAGCAGGGCGTTGGCATTCTCGGCTGCCCAATTCTTGTTCAATGGACGTCCCTCGATATAGACCACGATGAGCGGTTTGCCCGTGGCTTTTAACGCCTTGAGCAATTCGGTCTGCCGTCCCAGCAGATCCAGAGTGGCGCGGTCAAACCCCTCGCCACACTCCATATCGCTGACAAACTGCTGCACGGCAGTGGCGGCACCGGTCTCCTCATAGGAAGTCTTGAAATCCCTTGCCGATGAGCCGCCGACCACAGCGATGATTACATCGGCTTGTCGGGCAACAGCCACAGCACCGGGGATGTCGGCATCCATTGTGTCGCGGATGGCGCAACCCTTGGCATAGAGGCAACGTTGCTCGCCCACCTTGATCTGGATGCCACGATAGGCGGTGATGATCTTGATGTCGGGTTGCGGTGCGGTATAGTCCCCCAACATATTATAAATATTGTCGGCATTGGGACCGATGACTGCGATGGTCTTGTCCTTGCTCAAGGGAAGAATGCCGTCGTTCTTGAGCAGGGTGATGGATTCCAGGGCTGCACGCCAAGCTGTAGCGATGGCTTGATTGTTGTTGACTTCTCTTGCTGCAGTCTTGCTGTCAACATAGGGATGCTCAAACAATCCTAATTCAAATTTCAGGCGCAGTACACGCCTCACGGCTTGGTTGACGGCTTCCTCGCTGACCTTACCCGCCTTCACCGCCTCAACGAGCCTGGAAAAGCAGTTACCGCCCAGGTCAACATCCACTCCTGCCAGCAGGGCCTGGACAGCGGCGTCTTCAGATGATGATGCCGTGTGATGCGTGCCACGGATGCCGTCGATGCTGAACAGGTCACTCACGACAAAGCCTCGGTTAAAGCCCCAATCGTCGCGCAAGACATCGGTCAGCAGTTGGCGGTTGGCAGTGCAAGGCACACCGTCCAGCGAATTATAAGAAGTCATTACTGATAAGGCTCCGGCATCGATGACGCGCTTGAAGGGCGGAAGAAACTGTTGTTTCAGCTCTCTGGGTCCAACGATGGAACGTGCTCCGTTCTGGCCGCCCTCGGTCGTTCCGTAGGCGATGAAATGCTTCAGCGTGGCGATGGTCGAGTAGGGCAGACTCAGGTTGCCACCCCCCAGTCCCTTGAGCATGGCAGCACCCATCTCGCCGCTCAAATAAGGATCCTCGCCCAACGTTTCCTCCACACGGGACCAACGGGGCTCACGACTCAGGTCCAATACAGGTCCATAGCTAATGTGCCCGCCCTGTAGCCTGATTTCTTTGCCGATGACGGATCCCGCCTGTTGCATGAGGTCGGTTGACCATGTGGCTGCCATGCCCAAGCCAGTCGGGAATACGGTTGCCCCGATTGCCATGTGTCCATGAGGCGCTTCTTCGGCAATGAAGAGCGGGATGCCCAATCGCGTTTGCTCGATGGCATAGCGTTGCATGGCATTGGCGGCCAGTGCAGCCAATGCAGGATTGAGTCCGTTGTCAAGCGTTTTGCGGGTCCAGGGGTCGGCACGGAACACCGCCCAGTACATTCCCGCATACAGGTCGTTTTGTTCTTTGATGAATTTCTCGCTGACGTTTACCCGCTTACCGTTGATCTGATAGGAATCCCATCCCATAAGACAGACCAATTGTCCAGCCTTTTCCTCCAGGGTCATGCGCGAGAGCAGGTCTTCCACACGTTGCTCAACAGGAAGGGTGGCATCCTTGTATGGGTATTTGTTTGCCGCTTGGATGGTCATGGTCATCCAGGCGATGGCTGACAGCAGCAGTAAGGAACGTTTCATCATAATTTAATGGTAGTTTTTGACACATTGGTGCCTGTGATTTCAATGATAGGTGCTGTGCCACGTGCATCTTCGGCTTTCCACTCGATGTCGATGGTGCGGCTCTCGCCAGGCATCAGATGCAGGTAATTGTCGCTGTAGATGACGGGCAGAATCTGTTCGCCGTCGCTGCCCTTGAGATTCAGGCGCAGCATTACCGCGGGCGTGTTGCCGTAGTTGAGCAGCGTGACATTGGCGTGGGTGCCTTTAAGATTTACGGTTGACGATACTGCTGCTTCGGGCATGGAGCGCAGTTGCTTGCGATTGTCCACGCCAAGGTTCTGGACATAGTCATTCTGAGAGATCATCTTGCCGTTCTTGTCAGCAAGCGTCAGTCTCAGGAAATAGACTCCCTCGAAGTGCCGCGGCACCTCAACTGCCATGGCGTCAAAATGGCTGTCTTCTTGCAGATTATAGGGCATGGTCTTGCTCCAGATGAGTTCCCCGTCGATGCCATAGGCTGTCGCCGTGACCGTGCCCGCCTGATGACCAGCCGAATGGTTGATGACCTCCACCAGGTTGGTTATCGGGTTCCACTGCACGTGCAAGGGTTCGCAGGCATGCTTCACGCCATAGTAGGCAGCCGTCGGCTCCAGATAGTAGTCATAGGTTTGCCAAACCATCGACGGCCAGCAGGGGTGGCTCATCCAGATGAGCAGTCCCATCGCATTCTTATTGCCGCCCTCATACATGGCCCGGTAACCCTCGTAGTTGATCCACTGAGCCCAGTCGCAGAACTCCTCGGCCGAAGTTGGCTCGCCGAAGTCATGCGCTATCAGCTGGTTGAAAGATTCTCCGCGCTGGGCGCCTTCCATCGTGTAGTCGTGACGTCCCCAGTAGAGGTTCTGCGGCCACAGGTGTTCGGCATCGAGCGTGCGGCTCAGACCCTCGTAGGTCATCACGTTGGGCATGCCGCGCTCGGTATGCAGTTTGCCAGTTTGTTTCTCAAAATACTCCTTGGCGCTTATCGCCCAGTAGGGTCCATGACCGCTTACGCCATCGTCGGCCGAACTGGAAATATAGTCCAATCCGGGATGCAGCGTGGCCACGGTGTTGCGCAGACCCTCGTCGAGCGTCTTGGGAGGATAGCCCTCGTTACGGCCGCAGTAGATGCCGATGCTGGGATGATTGCGGATTTTCAGCACCAGGTCACGGGCATTGTCCATAAACATCACCTCGTTGTCGGGGTCGGGACCGTCGGCGGGATTAGCCAGCCAGAAGTCTTGCCAAATCATCAAGCCATAACGGTCGCAAGCCTCATAGAATTCTTTATCGCCCGTCATGCCCACCCAGTTGCGGATCATGTTATAGTTCATCTCCTTGTGGTGGCGAACGGCAGCGTCATATTCACGCTCACGATAATTCAGGTTGTTCTCGCTGAAGGCCCAGTTGCCGCCTTTGGGTATCAGACGGCGGTGGTTGATGTAGATTCTCAACCAGGTGTCCTTCTCGGTAGTTTTTACCTCGCGGATGCCAGCCTTGTAGTTGACGGCATCGCTCTCCTGGCCATTGACGGAGAAGGAGAATCCGGCGTCATACAGGTAAGGCTCGCCGTAGCCGTTGGGCCACCACAGGCGCATCCGCTGGTTCTTGAGCTGTGGAAATTCATCGGGACTAAATGATTCCTCTATCGTCTTGCCCGCGGCAAGAGTCACCGTCTTTTCAAAACTGATGTCACCGATGTGGCCGTGCAGGATGCCGCTCACAGGGTGGTCAGCCTGGTTGGTGAGTATTACAGCAGGTGTCATCGTGGCAAGGGTATCGTTCACGCCAAGTGTTGTAGTCACAACGGGGTCGCTCACGGTTACATCGCCCGCAGTCGTGAGATACACGTCGTCCCAGATACCGATGTCACGCCCGCGGATGGTCGAAATCCAGTCCCAACCGATGGTGGCATGGAACGTGGGATTGTCGGCGCCGAGGATACCGCCGTTGAAGTCGGTGTTCTTTTCGGTCTTGACCTTTACGCCGCCAGGATTGGCATTGGCAATGATTCTTATTTTCAGCTTATTGTCGCTCTGCTTAACGTAGGGGGTGATATCAAATACTCCACGTTTGAAAGCTCCCTCGATGAGACCCAGCAGCTGTCTGTTGAGCCTCACTTCGGCCTTCCAGTTGATGCCGTCAAGGTGGAGCATGATGCGTTTGCCTTTACATTCGGCTGGCAAATCAAATGACCGCGTGTAGATAAAGTCGCCATCAAAGAAGGATTCTGATGCCATCATCAGGTTATCGTCGTGATTCATGTCGGGCAGGTTCCCAGCATTGACATAACTCGACAGCACGGTAGCCGGTACCGTGGCTTTTAATCCGGGGCTAAGCGGATGTGATGCCCGTTGCAGTCGCCAGTCGCCGCCATTGAGCAGCCATCGGCCGTCTTGCCAGCCTCCTGGGGCATGGTCTTGAGCCATCAATCCTCCCGTGCCCCATACCTCGATTTCGTGCAGGCTATAGGGCTGGCTGCCTTTTGACATGTTGACCCTCACATATCTAGCCGGCAGCTGCTGCTTCAGTTTAAAGGTAGATACATTCTTCTTGGACTGTTCGGTGCTGACGATGGATTGCCAGTTCTGATTGTCGTTGCTGACCTTGACATTGTACACGAATGCTTTCTCTGCCCAATGGAGTACAATCTTGTCGATGTTGGCACTTGCCCCCAAGTCAACAGTCACCCATTCGTCATGTCCACCCAGACTTCGCCAGGCGCTGGTGAAATGCTCTGACGGTAACACTCCCCGGGCACGCGCGTTGTTCTTGCTCATCTTCAGTTCAGTGATTGTCCAGTGGACGGCAGCGGGCGTGAGCAGTTCAAGACGCATGTGGGCGATGGAAGTCTCCTTCAAGTGGAAGGTATGGTCGATATTGCGTGTCGGCAACAGGTTGTCGCCGCTGTTCTTGTTAGGATCGCTATGGGCAAGTCGGCGGGAGGCTGTACCCGGCAAGGAGTCGCCCTGCCATTCATCTGAAACCTCCCAGTAACGGCCGTCCTTGGAGGTGAGCAGCCTGAGGCAGAATCCTTGAGGCCCGTTGTCGCTGTAGGCCATGCTGCACACCATTTCCACCTCATCGATGTCAATGCTCATGCCCTCCCAGTCATATTGCAGCCAGGTGTCACCGCCCATCAGGATGTTGCAGGTCCACTCGTTGCCGTCGATGCAGGCTTCGCGCTTGTGGGGCGGTAGCGGTCCCTCGGGAGTAGACACATTGAGCCAGGCGGGCTTCCGTTCATCGATGATGCCGTCGGTCAGCAGCTGTGACGTGAGGTTAAAGTCCCATGACGAGGACTGATAGACTGTGCGATGCAAGGCAAGGTTGCGATAGGCGTTGTCTTGTACAAGGGTCGGCCCATAGTATTCACTGGGATTGCCCGGATACTGCCCGATAGGGCGGTTCATCACTTGAGATATGGCGCCAAGCGCCATCACAGTGGCTAATATCAAGAAGAGATTGTACTGTTTCATATCTTTTCGCGGATTTAAGTCGCAAATATACTCATTCTTTAGCAAATTTAAAATAAAAAACTATCAGTTTCGAGAAAAAGCAGTATCTTTAGGGTCAAATTTCAAAACAATAGGTATGACGCTCAACCTTGACGCGCTAAATACTGCGATAACGCAGATCAATGATGTCCTGTGGGCCTATCTGCTGATAGGCGCCCTCATTTTGTGTGGTTTGTACTTCACGATACGTACCGGCTTTGTTCAATTCACTATGCTGGGCGACATGTTCCGTCAGCTTGTGGACTCGTCTTCCAAGGGTGGAGCGAAACAAATCTCTTCGTTCCAGGCTTTTGCTGTGTCGATGGCGACACGTGTGGGAACGGGTAACCTGGCTGGCGTAGCGACAGCCATTGCCGTGGGTGGTCCCGGTGCCATCTTCTGGATGTGGCTGATTGCGTTGTTCGGTTCGGCGACCGCCTTTGTCGAAGCCACGCTGGCGCAGTTGTTCAAGCGCCCGTCAAGTGACTCTTTCATCGGAGGCCCGGCCTACTACATCAGCCGTGGCATGCACAACAAGTGGATGGCGGGACTGTTTGCTGTGCTCATCACGCTGACCTTTGGTCTCTCCTATAACTCCATCCAGAGCAATGCCATCTGCGGCGCACTGAACAAGGCCTTCGGCTTCGATCCGCTGGTGGTGGGATGCATCATCACTGCGATAGCGTTGTTCATCGCCTTCGGCGGCATTCACCGCATTGCCCGTGTGAGCAGTGTCATGGTGCCCATCATGGCCATCGGCTATTTCATCCTGGCTCTGGTTGTCGTCATCATGAACATCGACATGATACCTCAAGTGTTGAGGCTGATTGTGAAGAGCGCTTTCGGCTTTGAGCAGGTGGCAGGCGGTGGTCTGGGCATGACCATCATGGTCGGCATCAAACGTGGCTTGTTCAGTAATGAGGCAGGCGAGGGTAGTGCTCCCAATGTGGCGGCAACTGCCGACGTCACCCATCCTGTCAAGCAAGGTCTCATACAGGCCCTCGGCGTGTTCACCGACACGCTGCTCGTGTGCAGCTGCACTGCATTCCTGGTGCTCGTCAGTGGCGTTTACAATACCCCTGGACTTGAAGGCATCCAGCTCACGCAGGCATCTCTTGAGTCGCAGGTGGGCAGTTGGGGAACGATATTTGTTGCCATCGCCCTTTTCCTGTTCGCCTTCAGCAGCATCATCGGCAACTATTACTATGGTGAGGCCAACATCCGCTTCCTGACCGACAAAAAGTGGGTGCTCACGGTGTTCCGCATCCTCTCGGGTGGCGCTTTCGTTTTCCTAGGAGCCGTGGCAAGTTTTGAGTTTGTGTGGAACATGGGAGACCTCTTCATGGCGCTCGTTACCCTGTGTAACTTGATTGCCTTGGTATTCCTGTGCAAATACCCCTTCAAACTGCTGAAAAACTACCGCACTCAGCGGCGCAACGGCATCAAGAACCCGGTCTTCCATCGTAGCGACCTCCCCGAGATAGCCGATGACCTCGACGCCTGGGAATAAGAGTTGTCAGTTTTCAGTTGCTAGAACGCGGATGCCTCTCTAAACATTAAACTCTAAACATTAAACTGCGAGCGCAGCTCGCATATAAGTAATGAAAGGACTAGTCATAAAGAATACCGGCAGTTGGGTTACCGTACGTCTTGAAGACGGTAACACGGTGAACTGCAAGATGCGTGGCGTGCTGCGCCTTAAGGGCCTGCGCTGTACCAATCCCGTCGCCGTGGGTGACATGGTGCAGGTAGAGGACAAGGGTGGCGATGCCCCTGTCGTGGGTGCCATCGAGCCGCGCAAGAACTACATCATTCGCCGTGCCAGCAACCTATCCAAGGAATTTCAGATTATCGCCTCCAACCTGGATCAGGCTGTACTTGTCGCCACGATTGTCCATCCCGAGACGAGCACGACCTTTATCGACCGTTTCTTGGCGACTGCCGAAGCCTATCAGGTGCCTGCCGTACTAGCCTTCAACAAGGTGGACCTGCTCATTACCGAAGAGTCGCGCCAGTACCTTGAAGAACTAAAAAGCATGTATGAATCTATCGGTTATCCTGTCGTCGCCATGTCGGCTGTGACGGGTAAAGGAACTGATGAGTTAAAGGCATTATTGTCAGGGAAAATGTCTCTGCTCTCAGGTAATAGCGGTGTGGGAAAATCTTCGATTATCAATCTGCTCATTCCCGATGCCCATGTCAAGGTGGGTGATGTGAGCCGGACTCATCACACGGGAATGCACACGACCACCTTCAGCGAGTTGCTGGATCTGCCTGGCGGTGGAGCTATCATTGACACCCCAGGTGTCAAGGCTTTTGGCACGATTGATTTTGAACGAGCCGAGGTGTCACACTATTTTCCTGAAATCTTTAGGATTTCTGATGACTGCCGCTTCAACAACTGCACCCATACCCACGAGCCGGGTTGTGCCGTCCTCGCTGCCGTAGAAAGCGGTGAAATTGCCTACAGCCGTTTCGTAAGCTACTTGAGCATCCTCGATGAGGATCCCAACAACAAGTACCGCAAACCGTTTTGATATGCTCGCAGCGCTCGCAGTTTAGGGTTTAGAGTTTAGTGTTTAGTGAAGCAAAACCTAAAGTCCAAGGTCTAAAGCCTAAAGTCTAAAGTCTAATTCATGACGATTCGAAGCCGCGTGTGTGGCCTGAGGGCAGTGATGTACTTGTTCAGGCGTTCCTCGGTAAGCGTAGAATAGATGTTGTCAAAGCCGCCCACGATGTCGATGCCCAGGGCACGGTTCTGCAGGGCACGCATCCAATAGGTGTTGGTCTGCAGGGCGCTCTCGTGTTCGCGGCCTACATGTTCTTTCATCTTATTGAACAAGTCTTCACTCACGCCGCTATAGAAGATGGCGTTGACGGCATAGTCGGCATACACGAGCATGCTGTCCCTGTCGGCCGTGCTGGTCTCAAACTCATAGTTGATCATCCAGCGGTTATGGTAGATGGATAAATTGCCGTCGGCCCCTACATCATAGGTGCCGTGTTTCTCATGCCGCAGGAAGGTCAGCAAGGCGGTTCCCACAGCCTCTCCCACAAGGTCCATCATAAATTCATCATCAAAGCTGTATTTCTTGTCGCCCATGATGCTCACATAGATGGAGGACTTGGGGTTCTGCATGTTGACTTCAAAGAAGTTGTCCACCATGCCTGTCGCCATCTCGGGAAGATAGCCGCTGCCGTAGGTCTCGCGCTCGCCGTTGTCGGGCAAGGAGGCCAGATATTTCCTGATAAGCGGCCTCACTTCATCGACTGTAAAAGCCCCCACAAGGGAGAATGTGAAATCTCCGGCATTATCCACACGCTGTCGATAAAGTTCCAATACCCGCTGGCCGTCAAGTTGATCCACCTCCTCGGGACGGATGTTGCGGTACATAGGGTTGCCCCGATAGAGCGTGCTGCCGATAGAGTCGCTGTAGATCATCTTGGGATTGTAGCTGGATTGGGATAGCTGAGAGCGCAGGCGCGTCTTGAGACTCATGAAGGCTTCCTCGTCAAGGCTCACGTCGGTGAAATAGAGGTAGCACAGTTGCAGCAGGGTCTCAAGGTCGGCACTCTGGCAGCCGCCGGTCAGTTGTTCGTTGGGGTCGTTGAGGATGAATGAGATGCCCAGTTGGCGACCGCTCATCATTCTGTTGAGCTGATTGATAGTGTGACCGCCCAGAGCACATTCCTCAATGACTTGGTCCATAAGGCGTACATTGATGTCGGCTGTGTCACCGTAGGCCCACTCGCCGCCCAGGCTGAAGGCGTTGAACAGCACCTCATTGTTCTTGAATGTCGTGGGTTTTAGTCTCACGGTAGCACCGTTGACCAGGGTCATCGTAGTGATACCTGTTTCGGGTTCATAGGTCTCGTTGATGATGCCCCCCTGGACGGGCTCGATTTCCAGCAGTTGATGACTTGCCGCCATGTCGATGTATGGTGACTGAGGCGAGTTGATGATGCGGCCGAAGTGGGCAATCACGTCGCGCGAAGTGGGGTAGAGGCTGTGGCCCGAGAGCGACTGAGGCCCTGAAATCAGCACACTCACATTGTCCTTTCCTGTGATAGAACGTAAGTAGGCATTAACTTCGTCCAGATTGACGCGTTGCATCTCGTCGATAAACATTTTTGCCTCGGCAATCACACCGGGAATGTAACTGCCGTTCTCGTAGTGGTCGATGTATTCGTCGGCATACTGGCGACTGGTTCGGTTGCTCGCCTCGGCACTGTAGTCGGCATAAACTGAAATGATGTTGCGTTGGGCACGTTCCATCTCACTTGAGGTGAAACCGTGTTGCATTGCACGTGCAGCCTGGGTGATGAGCGTGTCAAGGGCCTCCATAGAACGCCCTTCCTTGGTCATCGCTGCCAGTGTGAGGGCATCACGCGAATTGGCAATCAGGAACTTGCGGTCATAGACCATGCTGTAGTCCAGTGGTGACGCTTGGGTGCGTGCCGTCTCTTCAAGCCGTTGATTGAACATCTCCTGAACGAGTGTCGAGACGACGTTGTGGCGCAGGTAAGACGTCGTGTTGCGTTGTTCCTTGGGCACCTGACTGTGTTCAAACATCAGGTAGATCATGGTACTTGATGCCTCGGGGTCGGTGTGCAAGGCATAGGTCACGCCATTGTGGTCGGGAATAAAACTGAGTTTGCTGTCCGGATCTTCATTGTCACGCTTGGGGATTGTGCCCATGGTTTGCTTGACCATCTTCTCCATGCGGTCGGCATCAAAGTCACCGATGATGACCACTGCCTGCCGCTGGGGGCAGTACCAGCGCTTGTAGAAAGAGATGAGTTGGTCACGTGTGAGGTTGCGGATGACGCTCATGTCCCCGATGGGGATGCGGTAGGCATAACGGCTGCCCGACAGCAGGATGGGCAACGTGTTCTCGTACAGGCGCATCTGCTGGTCGGCATGCATGCGCCATTCCTCTTGAACCACGCCGCGCTCTTCCTCGATGGCACGGTCGTCAAAGTTGAGGTCACATGCCAACTCCTTCAGCATCAGCAGCACAGTGTCAAGCAGGGCAGCACGATCGGTGGGGACATTGGAAATCTGGAAACGTGTGTCGTCAAAGCTGGTCGAGGCATTGATATCGCGGCCGTAGGACACGCCGTAGTTCTGCAGGATGTCCACCATTTTGATGCCGGGGAAATTGCGCGTCCCCTGAAAGGCGACGTGCTCGATGAAGTGGGCCATGCCTCGCTCGTCTTCCTCCTCGACTAGGGAACCGGTCTTCTGTACCAGCCAGAACTCGGCACGCCCTTTGGGCTGCTCGTTATGGCGGATGTAATAGGTCATTCCGTTTTCCAGCCGTCCGATCCTCAATTCAGGATCAACCGGCAACTCCTTTTCTCGTGCCCATGCCGTCATTGACAGCAAGGTGAACAAGGTCAGTAATATCGCTTTTCGACAGTCCATGTGTGTTACTCAATGCGACGAGACACCGTCTCGTTATTTCATTGGAATAAATCCTGCTTCTCTTCCATGGCGATGACAGTGTCGCTGGTCACGACGCAGTCGAGTGGACGGTCATGCGGCTCGACGGGAACCTCGTCAACAAATTGGAAGTCGCACACCACTCCAATGGTGGGGCACTTGGTCGTGCTCAGCAGGCGGTCATAGAACCCCTTGCCGCGACCCAGGCGGTTGCGCTTGGCATCGAGTGCCACAGCAGGCACGATGATGAGTTCCAGGCAGGAGGCATCAACGGGCTCGCCCACGGGTTCCCCGATGTGGAACTTATTGTTGTCGTCCAGGCTTTGTGCACCGTGATAGGGCACTATTTCCAGATCATCGCCCACCACGCGCGGCAAATAGATGTTCTTGCCGGCAGCCAGCCATTGGTTCACCGTCTCATGGGTTGGCAGTTCGTCGGGCAGCGACCAGTAGCACAGGATGTGCTGTGCCTGTTGCCATACCGGCATCGCCTTGATTGTGTTGAACACCATATCGGCCTCCACCTCACGCAATGCAACAGGGGTCATCCCTTTCAGCTGCTTGATCTGTTGTCTTAATTCCTTTTTTGTCATATATCTGTTGTTTTTTTTCGTCATTATTTATCAGCAAAGGTAATATAAGTCAAGTTTCGTGCAAAATTTTGTGCGAAACTTGTACACTTTTTATATTTTTTAATGTATATTTGCAGACTGGAATTAGAACCCTTACTGTAAATAGTGATTGATGTTTTAGCTTTTCTTTGAAATAACCGATAATTCATTGTACTAACCTTTACATTTATTGTTATGAAGAGATTACTATTACTGCTAACAGTTCTGACACTGGCTTTCAGTGCTCAGGCTGACATGATGCGTTTGCAGAATGCTAACTATCGTCATGTCAGGAGTAATCAAGTTATAAAGCCTGCCATCTCTCAGGATGATGCTGTCGCTCTTCAAGCTAATCATCAGTTGCGGGTTATCACCACCATGCCCGAGGGTGAGTTGAGAACTTACAAACGCACTGGTGGTCAAGGTATATTTGCCAACAATGATCAGTTGGGACTTGATGTGCAGAGTGGCAAGATGGACATCGTTTTTGCCGAGGATAATGTAGTGTACATGAAGAATATCCTGTTCAACTGCAGCATCAACTATGGTACCAGTTGGGTACAGGGTACCCTGAGCGAGGATGGCACAACCATCACCGTGCCGATGGGGCAGTCAATCTACAGGAATGACTACTACGATGCAGACATTGTGTTGTGTATGGGTTCCACTTCACTTACCGAAGTTGATGGTAATCCAGCTATCACGTTTACTGCCGATAATAGTGTCACCGAGGCCGTTTATGTCATTGATGGGGATGTCATCACCCTGCAGGGTACTGAGGGCTCACAATCGACAGGTCAGGACATGGACCGCTGGAACGCCTACGGTCTGTCTTGCCACTGGAGTGATGACGGCTCATTCGGCGGCTGTCTGGAGTGGGACACCGAGCTCACCCGCACCGAGACCTCTATTATTCCCACTGTAATCTATGACCAGCCCGAGGGCGAGGTGGTCACCTATAACCGTGCCGGCATGTCCATCTTCACTGGTTACTTCGGCGTACAGTCCTCCACGTTTACCGACAAGATGAATCTTGTCTTTGGTACCGATGGCAAGGTATATATCCAGAATCCGCTGTGGTGGAACAAGTCGTTTAACACCTGGGTGTGTGGTGACCTGGATCCTGAGACTGGCGTTATCAGTGTTCCCGTTGGCCAGTATCTGATGTACAACGAGTCTGGCGACCTTGGTGTCCAGTTGTGGTGGGGTCATAGTATCATCTATCAGAACGAGAATGGAGCTTACATGTATGAGTATTTCATCGAAGATGTTGATGCCATCCAGTTCAAGATTGATGGTGATAAACTCTATCTGATTGGTAGCAAGGGTGATCCCAACGCTGAATTCCCCGACTACTACAATGCTACTGGTATGATTGGACACTTCAGCGACGGTTCCAACATGACCTGTCTGGAGTATGCTTATCCTGGTCAGGCTTACGGTACCGAGGTGAACTTGACGCCCGCTGTTCCTGCCAACCCCACCGGAGTGGCATGGTATGATATGGGTAGAACCGATGGCAATACCTATCTGAACTTCGTCCTTCCGACGACCGATGTTGACGGCAACATCCTGGAGCAGGAATTCATCAGCTACAGTATCTTCACCGACGATGACCAGATTTATACCTTTGATGCCAATTCCTATGGTAGCATTGACGTGGATATCACCGAGGTTCCTTATTCCCTGTGGTCTAACTACTGGAACTTCACGCCCAACCAGGTATCCTTCTATGGCACCATCCACAGCGATGATCCCCTGTTCGAGAACCGCATTGGTATCCAGGTATATTACACTGTCAACGGCGTGAAGAACGCCAGCGACATCGTCTATGTCAATGCCGCTCATCCCGAGCCTGCTATCCCCGCCAATCCCGAGGCCAACTACTGGTATGACTATGCCGAGTATGGTGACTCCTACGGTTATTTCTCCTATACCCTCCCGACCACCGATATTGATGGCAATCCCCTTGACATGTATTACCTGAGCTTCAGCGTCTTCACCGACGATGACCAGATCTACACCTTCAGGGCCAGTGACTATCCCGATGACTTTACCGAGGACGCCACCGAGATTCCGTCATCAATCTTTGGCTTCAGCTGGAACATCTCTCAGTATAGCTGCTACCTCTATTACGACGAGGCTCCGTTCTTTAGTCATCGCGTCGGCATCCAGGCCTACTACACCGTTGATGGTGAGAAGAATGCCAGTGACATCGTTTACCTCGAGGTTTATCCCGACACTGGTGTTGACGAACTCAATGCTGGCAAGCAGATTGCCGGCGTGCGTTACTTCAACCTGGCAGGTCAGGAGACGGCTCAGCCCAATGGTATGACTATCCAGGTGACCACCTATACCGACGGCACCCGCACCGCCACCAAGGTCATCAAATAAAGAAAAAAGCTATAAGCATTCTGTTTATAGTAATATCAAGTATTAAAAGTTAATAATTGGTGCCCGAGGACTCCCCGTAGCCCTCGGGCATTTTCTCACCCCCTCCACCCCAAAATATCCTGCCTCAATTACACTCCGTGATAACAAAGCATGATATCTGCCCCAAAAGGGATAAAAGTATTCCTAAAACGTTACCCTTAAAATACAATCAAAAGGCAATTAGTCATGCGATCAGTAAACAATTAGCTTCAATGACATTAGCCCCGCAGGGTGAATGCGGCAGACCTCAGATTTTTCAGATTATTCAGTTGTTCACTATAAAAAGGCGTTCGCCATAAATGGTTGTTGCAAGAAAAACAGTTGTTTTTTAGAAATTTGTGGCGTTTTTACTTGTGGATCAGGAAATTTGTAGTACCTTTGCAGTCGCGCTTTTCGGGAACGAGTCCGAAAAGGCTGTTTAACTAACTTATTATTAACAATTTAAATGAGCGAAGAATTAAAAAATTCTCCAATCGCCGATTTCGATTGGG
>JAEEGL013041670.1_pt1 | contig 22271 bp, 18 predicted proteins | sample 9134231 | NCBI WGS metagenome assembly JAEEGL01 (sample SAMN16246548, study PRJNA631951) | gut metagenome | biome: gut microbiome; feature: rumen; material: fiber-attached | host: Bos | place: Iran: Karaj | collected 2018-10 | reverse complement strand
TGAAAAAAAGACGGGTTTGAAACCGTCTTCAAAGGTGCCTCAAATCGAGGATGCTGTCCTTTTTTATGTGTGAAATGTAGTATGAATGTAGTACGATAAATTACAAAACGAACCCCGAAAAACTCAATGTTTTTCGGGGTTTTCTGGCACACTTGCCGGGATTCGAACCCGGGACCTTCCGCTTAGGAGCGGTTTGATCTGCGCAGCTCAAAAACCCTTACAGCGCTTGATTTTTCATATAAACGCTGAGTTTTTTATGTGTTGCTGCAGTGCTTCATTATACTCATTACCCGCGATATCAGCATTGACCTCAAAAATTGTGTAGCATAAATGTAGTATATGGCGGCTTCACCATAACAAAAGTCCCGGGATCAAATGATTCCGGGGCTTTTCGTATGCACTTGTTGAGATCCTATTTCGCTTGGGTAGTTATTCCTCCGCGGGTTCGTCGGTTATGCATTTATCGAGCCGGATCAGCAGTCTTCTCAGCGCGACGTGCGCCTGTGCGACGTCTACCCGGCGGAAGCGGAGTTTCGAGCCGGGGCGGAGCTGAGCGGCGATGGGCAGATCGGCGGTGATGACGTGAGCGATCTTGGCATAGCCGCCGGTCGTGGGGCAGTCGGAAAGCATCAGTATCGGCTGACCGGACGAGGTGATCTGGATATCGCCGGGCAGCATGCCCTCGGACAGAACGTTGCCGTCATAGCCTTCGCGGAACGCGGCTGCGGGACCCGAAAGGCGTATGCCCATCCTGGAGCTGTCCGGTGTGTAGAAGTATTCGCCTTCACAGAACGCCGTTTCGCCCTCTTTTGAGAATTGCTCCTGCTGAACGCCGGGAATGACGCGAAGCTCGGCTTCGCTTCCGGGCATGGGTATCGGCAGTTCGGTCATCGAGCGCCGGACAGGTGGGACATTTTCATTAAGCTCAAGCTTTTGCCCGTCCAAAACGGGCTCCGTGCGCAGGCCTTTTGCGACGATACCTCCGGAAACGGCTATGTATGCCCGCATACCGGCCGTCAGCGGCTTTGGAAGGAGCTCATCCCCGGCTTTGACGCACACAGTGCGGTTTACCGGGACTTCGATCTGTTCATCGCCGCGGCGGAGGATAAGCCCTTCGGCGGCTCCTGCAATGGCGATCATGCGGTCGCTGCCAAAGCGTATGCCGGGAAGCATCATTATAGCTTCAAGAGCGCAGGCGTCGTCGGGATTTCCGACAAGACGGTTTGCGAGGATGCACAAAAACGGATCCGTGGGGCCGCCGGTAGGCACGCCGAAGCGTTCGAGCAGATGCCTCTTCGTTGAAACGGGCAGCGTTAAAAAGCCTTTTTTGACGATCTCGATCATGCGTCCCACTCCCCCGTCATTCCGATCCTTTCATATGTCGCTGCATCGATCGGCGCGAATTTTACTATATCGCCCGCCGAGAACAGCGACAGCTTTTTCTCATCGAACAGCTTCAACGGCGTCCTTCCGATTATGTTCCAACCGCCGGGCGAGGGTTCGGGATAGACGCCGGTCTGCATGCCCGCGATGCCCACGCTGCCGCCCTCGACGCGAAGACGCGGTGTGGTTCTTCTCGGGCAGGCGATCGCGGGATCGAGCCCTCCGAGATACGGGAAGCCGGGCATAAAGCCGATCATATAGACGTGGTATTCCGGCGCGGCATGACGTTTTACGACTTCATCTGTGGACAATCCGGCGTGCTGCGCAACGAGCCCAAGATCGGGACCGTACTCCCCGCCGTAGAGCACCGGTATGCGCACGAGCCTTCCCTCCGCTGCCGCCGGTTTTGTTTCCATAATTCCGCGCAGGAAAAGGCAAAGCTGACCGAAGGTGATCCGCATCGGGTCGTATTCGACGGTCAAGGTCCTGTACGCGGGGATGCACCTGATTACGCCGTCCGGTTTGTTTTCCGTTACGGCTCTGAACAGCGCAGTCACCCTGCCGTTTATTTCGGGCGATATTTTGTTTTCGAAAACGACGTCCACCGCGCGGTCGCCGTGCTCAAGAAGCTTCGGTTTTGTATCCATAGGCTTATTCTGCAAAGGGTTCGATCGAGACGCCCGCTTCGGTCAGCGCGCTGCGTATCCGGTTCGCAAGATGCACCGCCTTCGGGTTGTCGCCGTGCAGACAGATCGAATCGAAATCGAGCTTGAGGGGCTTGCCGTCGACCGACAGCACCGTTCTTTCCGTAACGGCTTTGAGTACGCGCTCACAGACCGCGTCCTCATCCGTGATAACGGCGTTCGCCATGCTGCGGGGCACGAGACCGCCGTCGCTCAGATAGGCTCTGTCAGCAAAGAACTCGCGCGCGATCCGAAGCCCTGCCGCCTTCCCCGCCCTTGCCGTTTCGCTGCCCTCGGGGCAGAGCAGAACGAGCGACGGATCGTAGAGCTTGACGGCTTCCGCGATTGCTGCCGCAAGCTTCGGGTCCTTCGCTGCGGAATTGTAGAGAGCGCCATGGGGTTTGACATATGAAACGCGGGCACCCTCCGCGCGGCAGATCCCGTCGAGAGCGCCGATCTGATAGAGCAGCGCGTCCGTCACCTCTTTCGGCGACAGCGCCATCGCCCGCCGTCCGAAGCCCGCAATGTCCGGATACCCGGGATGTGCGCCGATGACGGTACCGTACTTTACGGCAAGCGCCGCCGCCCTCCGCATACAGCACGGATCGCCTCCGTGCCAGCCGCACGCGATATTCGCGGATGAAACGAGCGGAATGAGTTCCTCATCCGCTCCGTAACTGTATGCGCCGAAGCTCTCTCCGAGATCGGCGTTAAGATCGATCGAAAACTGCATTACATACCTCCCGCCGGCCGTGCGGCTCGTTTTTCTTTTATGATACTATCACGAAAAACGCATGCAGTCAACGCAGAAAGTCAGCAGATATTGAAATCGGTGCGCTCCCATCCGGCGAGCTCGGCAGCCGGCTTTTCGCCGTATGCTCCACTGAAGTCCTTCATAACAAGAGCATTGACTTCCTCGCCGCAAGAGCCGAAGATCGCGGCGGTCACCTTATTCAAAGCCCAATACAGATTGCCGCAGTGGAAGCTGAAATCGCGCTTGTATTCGTTTTTCGGAGGATCGGACGGATACTCGTCATAATAGGTATCGCGCACCCTGTGCAGGCAGTAGCCGCCGTTGTTGAGGCTGACGGGAGCCTCGAAAACGATATCCGGATTGAAGCCCCGGCAGAGCGCCTCGTCGAGATAACGGCAGTAGACGCTGCCGGCTTCAAGGCAGCCCATCTCTTCGAACTGTTCATGCCAGGGGCAGTTGGTGATATGTATCTCATAATCGGGCGAAAGGCTGATAAGTTCGCCGTCCGCTGGTGTGACCTCGTCGGTCGTGACAAGTTCGCCGTACTGAAGGAAGGTCCTGTGATCGAGCGGCTTCCCATCGCGGATCGCACGCTGCGCCATCCTGCGGCCGCGCTGACCGGCATAGTATTGGACCGCGTGGATGAAGGCTGCTTTGCCCCTTTCGCCGAACGCCTCTTTCAGTCGTTCATAATAGCGAGCTGCGATAAACGCATGTGTTTTTTCGTTGAATCCCATATTGTTCCTCCGTCACTCGCGAAAGCTTGTGATGCAAATATAGAGCATCGGCGTGCTGCCGCTGTTCTCCACGCAATGCACCATCCCAACGGGTACGCTGCAAACAGAGCCCGCGCGGCAGGGTATGCGCTCGCCTTCGTTGATGAACGCGCCTTCGCCCGCCAGTATATAGAAGGTCTCGTCGGTCTCGCTGTGCGCGTGCCGCCTCGTGGACGAGCCGTCGCCGAGAAGCAGCACCTCGCCGCCGACGAGCTTTTGCGAACGCCGGAGACCTACGCCCCAGACCTGAAGGTGCTGGCCTTCGCGAGCGCTCTCGTTCTCCTGAAGATTGAATACGTCGGTGTACCAGAATCCGGTGCCGACCGCCTTGGAACGGCCGATGCTCGTCCATTTCTGAACGCCTTCCTCGGCGCCCTCGGGCACGAGCCCGCCTCTGACCCTGAATACGAGCAGCGTCATCGGCATTTCGCCGGTGTTCATTATCTCATGCATAAGCCCCGGGGTAAAGTACAATGTTATGTTCTGCCTGAGAATATAGGTATCGCCCTGACCCATTTTGCCGTAAACGCTCATGGCTCCGAAGCCGCCGAGCACGTAGTAGAGGCGTTCCTCGGGATAGCCTTGGCAGGGCAGCGTTGCCCCGGCGGGGAGCGTCAGACGGTCTATTTGTACGTTTCCTCCCGCGGACTCTTCAAAGGGAAGTATCGTTTTTGCATCCGTTTCCATTTTTCGGTCGGTCCTTTCTTTGTGATAGGGACGTTCAGCCGCAGATCTCGAAGATCGATTGCGCGAACACGGCAATGCTCCTCTGCATTACGTCGAGCTTTACGAACTCCTGCGCGCCGTGCATGCGGGTATCCGTGCCGAAGGGCTCGCAGCCGAACGCGACGCCGTGAGGAAAGCAGTGGGCGTAGCAGCCGCCGCCCATCGCAAGGCCGTAGGCTTTTTCGCCGTAGTGGAGCTCATAGCTTTTGAGCAGCTTTTCTATATAGGGGTCGTCGAGCGGGATATGCCTGCCAGGGTCGAAGCTGCAGCGATCGACGTTGACGCCGATCCTGTTAGCTGCAGACGCAATAAGGTCGCGGAACGACTCCGCCTCCGCGCTGTACGGCAGCGTGCAGCGGATATGCGCAGTCAGCTTGCCCTCCTCAAAGCGGAAGATGCCGAGATTGTAGAGCGAGCCTCCCGAGATATCATCGGAAAGATACAGCCCCGCTTCCCTGCCCTCCACGTCGCCGTGGGGGAAGGTCTCGGAGAATCTTCTGAGCAGCTTATGTGCTTCGCACTCCGCAAGCGGCAGAGCGCAAACGAGTTCGAGCATCGCCGTGACCGCGTTTTTGCCCTTATCGGCCTTTATGGCATGGGTCGAAACGCCTTTGCTTTCAAGCATAAATACGCCGTCCTTCTCCTCATATACGAAGGGCAGTCCGGTCCGCTGAGCCGCTTTTTCGATCGCATCAGAAAGAGCTTCTTCCGTTATTCCGGCGATGATTGCGGTGCAGTTTTCCGGCACCGCGCCGCGGTTCTCGCCGCCCGAAACGGATATGACGCGGCAGCCGGTCCCGCAGGGTTCGTAATCGGCCGAGAAAGCGAGCATCGAAGCCGCCTTCTTGGTGTTCACGATCGGATAGCAGTGATCCGGAGTGAACATGAACGGCGGGAAAGGTTCCGCGTTCGTGTAATACGGCATATCCTGCATCGCGTATTCCTCGCCGGTGCCGAACACGAGCCGCACTGTCTTTTTGAGCTTGATCCCGTTTTCGATCAATGCGCGCACGGCGTACAGCGCTGCGAGCGCCGGGCCCTTATCGTCCGAAACGCCGCGACCGTAGAGGGTGTCATCGTCGACCGTCATAGTAAACGGGTCCGTGATCCAGCCGGGACCGGCAGGCTGAACGTCAAGATGCGAAACTATATCCAGTTCGCGTTCGCCCTCGCCGTATTCCGCTATGCCGATAACGTTTCCGATCATGCGGGTGCGCAGTCCATAACTGCGGCAGAGCTCCATCATCTTTTCAAGCGCGCGCACGCAGTAGGTTCCGAACGGAGCCTCGTCGGAGGCTTCGAACTTCTCCTCGCTCACGCTCGGGATCGCTATCAGCTCCGCAAGATCCGCCAGGTATTCATCGCGGCAGTTCTGTGCAAATTCTTTTATCGTTTCACTGTGCCTCATTTTTCGCCTCCGCAACGGGCTTATCCTTATAGAGCATGCAGGATACCTTGTGCCCGGGCTCGATCTCGAAAGCGGGGATATCGCCCTTCGTACACTCCTCGGTGCAGTGCGGGCAGCGGCCTGCGAAGCGGCAGCCGGGCTTGGGGTCGATGGCGTTGCCGATCTCGCCCTTGAGGATCTCCGGCTCCTTATATCTTGCTTCGAGCGTCGGCTCGGGGATCGCCTTGAGCAGCGCGCGAGTGTAGGGGTGGCTCGGGTTTTTAAAGATCTGATCGCGCGAGGCAAACTCGACACACTGACCGAGATAGGCGACCATGATGTTGTTGCTGATGTGGCGGACGACGGACATATCGTGGGTGATGAACATATACGCAAGGCCGAGCTCGTCCTGCAGATCCATCAGAAGATTCAGTATCTGTGCCTGGATCGATACGTCGAGCGCGGACACCGGTTCGTCGCAGACGATGAATTCGGGTTCGAGCGCCAGTGCGCGCGCAACGCCGATGCGCTGACGGCGGCCGCCGTCCAGCTCATGCGGATACGAGCCCGCAACGCGCTGCGCAAGGCCGACGGTATCCATAAGCTTCGCTGCGCGCTCGTAGCGTTCGCGCTTGGTCCTGAACATGTGGTTGACGCGCATCGGGTCCGCGATCTGATCGATGACCGTCATACGCGGGTTGAGGCTGGAATACGGATCCTGGAAGATCATCGCCATCTTGGTGCGCATCTTCTTGAACGCGGCGCCTTTAAGCTTGAGCGTGCTCTCGCCCTTGAAAAGGATATCGCCGCCGGTGGGCTCGTGCAGGCGGATGGTCGTGCTGCCGAGGGTGGACTTGCCGCAGCCGGATTCGCCCACAACGCCGAGCGTTTCGCCCTTCATTATCTTGAGATTGATGTTGTCGACCGCGTGGAGCATGCCCTTCTTGGTCTTGAAATACTTTTGCAGATTGACCGTTTCGATGACGGGGACCTCTATATTACTCATCATGAGCACCTCCTTCGAACAGGAAGCATTTGATCTTATGTCCATCAAAATCATAGCTTGCCGGCTCTTCGCACTTGCAGCGTTCGGTGCAGTGTGGGCAGCGCGGGGAGAACTTGCAGCCCTCGGGGAGCTTGGTCGGGTCGGGCATCAGGCCGTCGATAGGCGTCAGGCGCTTTGCGTTGCCGGTCAGGTCCGGTATCGAGCCGAACAGACCCACCGTGTAGGGATGATGCTTTTCGCCGGGGGTGAACAGATGCTCGATCGTGCCGTATTCGATGATCTGACCGGCGTACATAACTGCGACGTCGTCGCAGGTGCGGGCGATGATGCCCATATCGTGCGTGATCATCAGCATCGAAGTGCCGAGGCGTTTGCGGAGCTCCGCGATTATCTGGAGCACCTGCGCCTGGATCGTGACGTCGAGCGCGGTGGTGGGTTCGTCCGCAAGCAGCAGTTCGGGTTCGCAGACGAGCGCCATTGCGATGACGATGCGCTGCTTCATGCCGCCCGAGAACTGCAGCGGGTATTCACCCTTGCGCGAGGACTGGATGCCGACCATTTCGAGCACCTCGTCGACGCGCGCGTCCAGCTCCTTGTCGGAGAGGTTTTGGGTGTTGTGGAGCTTCAGCGCCTCTTTTATCTGGCTGCCGACCGTCATGATCGGGTTCAGCGCGGTCATCGGATCCTGGAAGATCATAGATACCACGTTCCCGCGAAGTGCGCGCATCTCCTCGTTTTTAAGCTCCATGATGTCCTGCCCGTCCAGCTTTATGGTGCCGCCCGTAATCCGGCTTATGCGGTCCGGGAGCAGGCGCATCAGCGCGAGCGCGGTGGTCGTTTTGCCCGCGCCGGTCTCGCCGACGAGGCCGAGGGTCTTGCCCTTTTCGATCGAGAAGCTGATGTCATTCACGGCTTTCACGACCTGCTTGTTTACGTGGTATTCTACCGACAGGTTATCTACCCGGATAATTTCTTTTCTTTCAGCAGTTGTTTCCATGACGCCACCTCAGTTTCTAAGACGCGGGTCAAGCGCGTCACGCAGACCGTCGCCCACAAGGTTGATAGCACCGGCGGTTATAACTATAGCCAAACCGGGAATTATCGTCAATAGCGGAGCAGAACGCATATATGTCTTTGAAAGTGCGATCATCGCGCCCCATTCAGCAGTGGGCGCCTGCACGCCGAAGCCGAGGTAGGAATAGCCGGACGCCGCAAGGATCGTCGCCGCGATGCTCTGCGCTGCGGTCGTGATCAGCATGCCAAGCGCATTCGGGAGCACGTGACGGATGATTATCGTCGCATTGTTGGTGCCGTAGGAACGGGCGCAGCGCACGTATTCCATATCGGAAAGGTTCATGACCATCGCACGGACGCTTCGCGCCATGCTCGGCGTGAACGATATCACGAGCGCGTAAACTATGTTTTCAACGCCCTTGCCGAGTATCGCCACGAGTACGAGCGTCAGCAGCATGCCCGGGATGCAGTTCAGTATGTCGAAGAAGCGCATAATGATATTATCCACCCAGCCGCCGAAATAGCCGCAGGTGCAGCCTATGACCGCGCCGGTGAAGATGGAAAGTACCATGACGATGACGCCTACCGAGACGGATACGCGCGCGCCGTGCACGATCCGCGCGAAGTAGTCGCGGCCGATCTGATCGGTGCCGAACAGATGCTGCGCCGAAGGCTTTTCAAGGGGGGAACCGGTGATGTCGTAGCACATCTGCTCATCAACTATCACATCCGCGAAGATCGCGACAAGAGCCACAAGTATGAAAACTATAAGCCCAACGACAGCCAGCTTGTTCTTGAAGAACATTCGCACGATATCGCGCGTGCGGCTGTTCCTTTTGAACGAAAAGACGTCGTCTTTTCTTCTTTTTCCAAACCTAAACAACAAATCAAACATATTATCACATCCTTACGACTTGGCGAACTTGGCGCGCACACGCGGATCAACCCAGGCGCTGATAAGGTCGATCAGCACGACTATGATGCTGAAAATGACCGCGAAGAAGATGGTGCAGCCCATTACGAGCGGCATGTCCTTGGTGTTGACGGCGCTCATTGCGACCGTGCCGAGGCCCGGCATCGAGAAAACGCTCTCGAGAATGACCGTGCCGCCGAGCATGCTGCCGAAGATCAGACCGATCGAGGCGATGATCGGAAGCGAAGCGTTCGGGAAAGCGTGCTTCCAGTTGACGGAGCGTTCGGTGCAGCCCTTTGCGCGGGCGGTTCGGACATAGTCCTGACGGATGGTCTCAAGCATGATGTTTCGTGTCATTCGCATAAGGCCGGAGCTCGAAAGGAGCGAGTTGATGCCGACAGGCAGTATGTAGCTCTTCCAACTTTCAACGCCGCTTGACGGCAGAAGTCCAAGGTACAGCGCGAACACCAGCATGCCGATCATCGACAGCCAGAACGAGGGCACCGAGGCCAGGACGATCGCGGCGGTGCGAACGATGTTGTCGAACGCCGAGTACTGCTTGACCGCGGCAATAACGCCGAACGTGACGCCGAGGAACGTGGTGACGAGCGTGCAGAGGATCGTCAGGCGAAGTGTGTATCGGAAGTTGGCCAGTATCGTATCGATGACGGGCGTGCCCGAGATATAGGACTTTCCGAAATCGAACCTCGTGAACACGCCGCGCAAATAGTCGAACAGCTTTGTAAAGAACGGGCGGTTATAACCGATCTCTTCGTTTATCTTCTCGACCTGCTCCTCGGTAGCGGAAAGGCCCAGTATCGTGCGCCCGGGGTTGCCCGGAACGAGGTTGATCAGCGAAAAGACCAGCAGGATCACGATCAGCAGCATCGGGATTATGAATAAAAAGCGTTTGATTGTGTAGCGGAGCATGTTCTCGCCTCCATTTCGGTTTAGTAGAGGCGTCCCGCGATTTACGGACGCAGGACGCCTCGGCAGGTTTATTGATTACTGGAATTTCCAAAGGCGGATTATGTATTCTCCGTTCATGCTGGTGGGGATCGAAAGCTCCGCACGGTGTGCGATGTAGTTCTGAACGACGCCGAGGCCAATGATCGGGATCTCTTCCGCGATGATCTCCATTGCTTCCTTGAGCTTGGCCTGGTAGGCGGTCTCGTCGGTCTCGACTGCAAGCTCGGCGGCGATTTCATCGACCCTTGCGTTGCTGTAGCCGCCGTAGTTGCTGCCGCTGGTGGATGCGTAGGTTGTCGCGAGCACGTTGCCGCCGCGGACAGCTGCATTAGCGCCTGGGATCAGGCAGAGGGAGTAGCTCTTGGACATGATAGCATTTACGAAGTCGCCGCCGGAAAGGTCGCTGGTCGTGATGTTGATGCCGATAGCCGCGCAGTACTGCTGGATCATCTCGCCAGGGCCGCCGCTGCCGCCTATCAGAACGCCGCCGTCTATGGGAGTGCTGAGGCCGGATTCCGTAACGAGCCGCTTGGCTTCTTCGATATTCTGAGCGTACTCATGGAGGCCTGCGGGCATGGGATCCTTTACGCTCTTATAAGCGATGCTGCTCGAGGATTCCACGCGACCGTCATACAGCACCTGCATGATCGACGCGTAGTCGATGGCGTATGCGAGTGCCTGACGAAGCTTGACGTTATCCCAGGGAGCCGCGGTGCAGTTGATGAAGATACCGCCGAGGCTGTTGCTTGGCACGGGATCGAGAACGATCTCGCTGTTCTTGGAAAGCTGAGTGGCGCTGGTGCCGAACACAAGTCGGGCGTCGATCTCCTTTGCCTCCAGAGCGATCAGTGAAGTGTTTCCATCATTGAAGCCGCGGATGTTCACGGTCTTGATCTGAGGCATATCGCCCCAGTAATCGTCGCGGCGCTGCATCGTCATGTTGCCGGTAGCGGTGTCGAGGGATTCAAGGGTATAGGCGCCGCTGCATACGGGATCGGTCGCATAGCCCTCGGGATCCTTCTCATAAGCGGCCTTGTTCACGATGTAGGTGTGGTTCCAGCTCCAGGGAAGGCTGCTGTTGAACTGACCGACGTCCACGGCAACGGTGTGTTCGTCGCGGACCTCGACGCCTTTGATCATATCCGTAAAGCCGGCATGATAGGGGCTTGCGGCGGACTTTTCAAGGCTGAACTTGACGTCCTCCGCGGTGATGGGTTCGCCGTTCGAGAAGGTCGCGTTCTCGGCAAGCTTGAATACGAACACGGCGCCGTCGTTCTCAAGCTCCCAGCTCTTCGCCAGGTCGCCCACGAGCTGGGGCTGTCCGTTCTGATCGTAGCCGATGTAAAGGAGAGTGGCGTACAGGCAGTTCATGAAGTTGAACTGCTCCGCTGTATAGCTCTCAAACGGATCGTACTGATTGATCTTACTGGTCGAGATCGTAACGGTGTCCCTGACGGGCTTTGCCGTTTCGTTCTGCTCTCCCGGTTTGCCGGAACACGCTGTCGCGCCGAGGAGCAGGACAAGGGTGAGTAGAAGTGCCAGTGCCTTTTTCATTTTTCTTCTTCCTTTCGTTTCTTTATCTTGTTTCCAACGCGAGAGCCCGGCTGCCGCCGACCTTCTCTTTTCGTTGATACGAGTATATCAAATCCGTATATTCACCGTCAAATCGACGAAGACCGCCGATGATGGAAAAAGCCGAATGCAAATTCCTGTCTCGCAGGAATAATGCTTTTTCAACGGGGTTTTTGGAAAAGGAGAATATATGCTTGCCCGATATCGCGTTTTTTTCTCATTTAATGAGAATCTTTCACATTCTGCGATCGAACAGATCCCCGTCGGTCCCGATCTTTTTTTCGGAAGCCCAAGCGCAGTAGAAGCGTTCCGACGCGGCCTTTTCAATGACGGAGACGGCCTCCAGAATCTGTTTGGGAGTCGCTTCGAGCAGCTCCGTCCAGAGCCTCTGCTTTTCATCGAAAGTGATACCGTTCCAGTAATCGCGCGCGGCGAAGGAATAATCCCGGTTGCGCCTGTACGCCCCCTGACCGCTCCGTTCGCCGAACCTTGCGGACGCCGCTATCACCGCGGAACCGAGCTCCGCCGCGTCGATCTCGCCCGCCCAGCTTCTGACGTCCGTAAACGCTTCGATCGTTGAAGAAAGATTCGGATCGCGCGCCGTCTGCATGATAAGGTGCCTTTCGGGCGGCAGCCCAGCGGAAACTCTGGATGCACCGCCTATGTCGCGAAGCCTCTTGCTGAGGATCCTCTGCGCCGCTTCGACGGCCGCGAGCAGTGCTCCGCTAATGTGTTCTATCCGCGCGCCGGCAGCGCAGAACTGCATGTTGCCCGCAGCGCGGAACAGCTCGCGCGGGGGGATGAGCGGCGTCGCACACACGGGACCGGGTTCAGGATGCGAATCGAACGCGAGCTTTTGCTTCACCTCATCAAAGAGCTTCCTGCTGCATGAGAGCCCGACGGCAGCGCCGCCCGGGTCGAGCACGCAGCGCGCCGTTTCGCCGAGCTGCCTTGAGACAAGGGGCATGTTCGCATCAAGATCGGCGAGCAGGCCCGAAACGTACTCCTTAAAACCTTGCCCTGCGCAGTGCTGCATCGCGGCGCTGCCATGGGAGAAATAGGCCTTCACCCGCTCCTCCGGCTCCGGGAACGCTGTCTCCGCCCTGCTGACGTAGTTTTGAAGCGCCGTCCTGATCGCCGCGGCGTCGTCATACCTGCTTTCAAACAGAATCGTCTTGAGCAGCCGCTGAGCTTCCTTCCAAAGGTCCGGCAGCGTGCTCACGGTAACCTCGAAAAACAGCCTGTCGCCGTCCTCCGGGGAATAGACCGCAGGCGCGCTCCTTAGCTCGCCGAAGTAGATACCGATCCGCACTCCAAGCTCCTCCGCGCTCAAATCCGCGCAGCCAACCTTGCCGAGAACGAGGCTCAAAAGTCCGAGCCTGTGAAGGAAATCCTCGTCGAAGCGCTTCACCGGAAAATGCAGCGTCATGCGGACTATGCTCTCGCCGTTATCGAGCCACAGCACCTTGCCGGAGCGGGTCTCGCATTCCTCCATCGTTTTGCAAGGCATCTTCCGCGGCAGATCGCAGATCTGCGTCCTCGGCAGATTCGCTATCGCAGCGGGATCGTCCGGAGCCGCATGATACTCCGCAAGCGCCTTCGCCTTTGCGGCGACGTCTTTAAGTTCGTCCGCGTCCATGCGCACACGGGCTGCATGCAGGCGGAGCTGTTCGGCCTTTTCCCTGCGCTGCGCGAGATTTGCCGACGGCACCATTACAAATTCGGTGTGGCGGTCGTTATCCGGGAACACCCGCTTTATGAAGCTTCGCATTTCGGGCCAGCCGGACTCGCGGATGCGGGTCAGGCAGTCGGCATAGAGAAAGCTCTTGTGCATCGGATAGCCGTTGACGTAGGCCTCGGTCGCATTGAGCGCGGCCTGGATGCCCTCGGGCACCAAGCCGAAGCCCTCCCTGATGGCGAATTCCGTTTTTGTGAGCGCGGACCTCCATTCATCTTCGGTCGGGCCCTCCTCGATAAGGAGCTTTACGCCATCCGTTATGGCTTCGCGCACGCCGTCCAGGTCGCTTTCGTTCACGCCGCTTACGACGGCGGTGATCATGGGATACTTCGGTTCCTTTTCGCATACGAGCGAGAGACGGCTGCCGAAGCCCCGCTTTGAGAGCGCCTGCCTGAGCCTGCCGTCCAAAAGCCTTATAGCGACCTCCGCCGCGATGACACCCACGCGCTCCGGGCCGAACACCCAGTTGAAGCCGAGGATCGCCCTGTTCGCCGTGCTGCCGACGACGGGGTATTCGAGCCTGAGCGGTTCGCCGTTCCAAAGCGCCGGGCGGATGTCCGCTGTCGGTTTATTGCCCGTGGCAGGACAGGCCTCGAAATACGGCGCAAGCGTTTCGAGCACGCCGTACAGCTCCGCGCCGCCCCAAACGCAGGCAAGGCAGTTTTCTGGGCGGAAGAAGCGGTCGTGCGTTTCCGCAAAATGTTCATAGGTCAGATCGGGCACGTTCTCCGGCGCGCCGCCAATATCGCGGGCATAGGGCGAGTTCGGGAACGCCGCCTTGTACCGGTTTATGAGCTGCAGATACTCCGCCGAATCATGGCAGGCCTTGACCTCGCTCAGCACGATGCCGGTCGCGCGCAGCTTATCCGCGGCTTCATCATACTCATAATGCCAGCCCTCCTGCATGAGCGGAAAACGCGATACCTTGAACGCGGGCTCGAAGACGCAGTCGGTATATATCTTTACAAAATCCTGAAAGCTCTTTTCGTTCCTTGCCGCGAGCGGATACATCGTGTTCGTCAGCGAGGTAAAAGCTCCGAAATAGCTGTGCTGCGGTCCGATATCCTGCCAGTCACGCACCGGGTACTTGGTGCCGCCCTCAACTATGCAGTGCTCGATTATATGGAAAACGCCTGTATCGTCCTCGGGATACGCCGGGAACGACAGCGCGAAGCACCTTTCCTCGCTTCCGTTATCAAAGAAGACCACGCGCGCTCCGCCTACCGTGTGCAGCAGCGTCCACATCGTGCAGGAGAGTTCCTTGATGTATCTGCTCTCCTCAAGGGCGAAGCCGAGAACGGATCCGCCGTTTTCAAGCGTGCAAAGCAATTCCCTGTTGTTCATACTGCAGCCTCCTTATACTGATTCTTGTGATCCGGTTTTTCCGGCGAACCGGCGCCGCCGAGCGCATCGTCTTTTCGCATCAGTCGCTTTTTCTTCATAAAGGTCCACACGATGACGAGCCTTACGCAGTGGTCGAGCGCCATGCCGGCGAACGCGTAGCCGATGTGCGCATGGAATACGTACGCCGCAAGCACCGAGGAAAGCACGCGGATCCCCCACAAACCTATCGTGGTGCCGATCAGGGGAACGTTCTTATAGCCGAGCGAACGCACCGCGCCGAAGGAGATCATGTTCAGCATCTGCGGAATGAACGCTATCGCAACGATTATGAGATAGAGCGTGCCGATCTCCCGGAGCACCGGCTTATCGGTCAACAGCCGCATGAAGAAGCCCGGGAAGCCTATCATCAGCACCATGCACGGCACCGAGATCACCATTGAAAGCACGCATATTCGCACGAAATGCTCCCTGAGCGCTTTTGGATCCTTCATTCCGACGAATCTTGCCGTCAGCGTGACGGCCGCGGTCTGGAAGCCGAACGCCGGCGCCGATATGAACGCCTCACATTGGGAGGCGAGCTGATAGCCCGCGTAAACGTCCGAGGTGTAGGAGAGCAGTGCGCGGCTGATGATCATGCCCGCGAAGGTAAACATCATATTCTCAAAACCCGCTGGGATGCCGGTCGCAAACACCTTTTTGATGTCCGCCCATTCAAAGTCGAGAAGACGCCCGTCCCTCTTAACGCCGCGGTACAGGCCGCGCCTGCCGTACAGGAAGAGGAGGCCGATGCCGAAGCCGGCGGTATTGGCAACGACCTGCCCTATCGCCGCGCCCTTTAAACCGAGCGCGGGGATGGGCCCGAGGCCGAAGATCAGCACGTATCCCACGACGGCGTTGATCACGTTCGTGAGCACGGCGATTACGAGGGGCGTTCTGGTATTGCCCTGGCCGTTGAACGCAGCGGTCACGATGCGCGCGAGCGCTGCGCCGGGGCATCTCCACACGGCTATGAACAGATAGGTCTCGGCGGCTTTTGTCAAAACCGGGTCGTCGGTGAACAGGCCTATGAATACGTTGGGTATCAGGTAGACTCCGATCACGCACAGCGCACTGATGCCGAAAGCTATCAGCATGCTCTGCTCCGAGACCTTGCGGCATTTATTGAGCTTGCCTGCCCCGAAATGTATGCCCACAAGGACGGTCACGCCGATGCCTATGCCCTGCGCAAGGAACATCACAAGGTCGGTAATGCGCTGACCGATACCCTGCGCGGAGATATCGTTGCCCGAAAGCCGCCCGATCATTGCGGTCGTGACCATGCCCACGCCGTAGGTGAGCATCATCTCAAGCAGGCACGGCAGCACTATCCTCCAAACCTCACGGTCGGTAGAACGCATATCCTTTGGAAAAAGAGCCGGTAGTTTCATCCGAACGCCATCCTTTCTTGTATATTGCTCTGTTTTTACGCACTAAATATATCGCGTACAGCGCATACAAGTCAAAACGCGTTTTTGCAATGAAACAGGAAAAACGGCGCGAACTTTCCGGTTTGATTGGACAAACTGCGGAAAACGCCGTTCTTTTTACCGTGATTTCAATGACTTGACCTTATTATAATGCTGTTTTCTCTTTTTACGGGAATAGTTTCTCGTCGATCGCGCTGATCTTGTAGCCGAAGATATTCGAGCGCTTCGTCTGGCTTTGATCATCCCGCGTGATCGTGAGCACGTTTTCAAGCAGCTGCTCATCCTCCACGGGTCTGCGCGTCAGCAGTATCTTCAGAGCGCCGGGGTCGTGCGTGCTGTACCCGCTCATCATAATGAGGCCGATGCAGTAATTGCTGCCTCCCATGCGTATTGCGGTATAGAGCGAACCGTGGTCGCTGCTGTCGGCCTGGTTGGTGAGCTGGATGACCGCATTGCTCGGATAACAGTACAGCTGACCGGAATAGAGCACCTGGCAATCCGTATAGTGCTCGAAATCCGGCACCTGCAGATAGAGTGTTGCCGAATCCGCTTCATCGCCGTGGAACATCAGCAGGCTTTTGATCAGCTTATAGTTCTTTTCGCGCACCAGCATATAGGCGTAAAGTTTGTTCGCCGTAAAGATGCCGTACCGCTCGTTTTGTTTGAGCGCGTCCTTCCTTCGCGGCTCGAAAAGCTGCGCGGGCTCGATGTCGAGCGCTTCGGCGATATTGTATAGCGTCTCCATATCGAACACGGATTCGCCGAGCTCGTATTTTGAAAGTATCGACTTGCTCTTGTAGATCCGCGCGGCGAGCTCCTCGATCGACATGCCCTTTTGCTTTCGATACATGCGTATCTTCTCGCCGACCGCTTTCTGCATGCTCATGGTTTTGCTCCTCCATGCATGATATATTATGTTCATATTCTACCACCCGCAAACAGAAAAATCAATGCATAATTCCCATTAAATCGGATATTAGGCCTCATTATGCCCTGTTTTCGGACGTTGGATCGCTCATCCGGCCGATTTAGGCCGCTTTTCCCGCCACGCAGGAATTATCCTCGGTGTTTTTCCCGCATACGATCCTATATTCTTTTTGACGGAAGGTTTTCTTTATGATATGATGAATTCGGTAGGAGGTGTTTTTATGCTCGATCTTATCATAAAGGGCGGTGCTGTATGCGACGGCTCCGGCGGACCGCTTTTCAATGCGGATATAGGGATCAGGGACGGAATGATCGCCCGGATCGGAGACCTCGGCGGATGCGAGGCGGCGAAGTTCATAGACGCGGAAGGCCGCGTGGTCACCCCCGGTTTTATCGATATGCACTCCCACGCCGACGGCAGCGTACCGATGTGGCCCGATATGGAGAGCGCGCTCGGCCAGGGCGTCACGACCTGCTTTACCGGGCACTGCGGCATGGGCATAGCGCCGATACCGAAGTTCTTTCTTGAGCATTATTTTCAGGCAAAAGCCTTCAACAAGGTGATCCCGCAGGTCACCGGCGGCCCGATCCCCGGAATGAGCCGTCTTGTCGAGACCGATTCGGTGCGAAAGGCGTTTTACGAAGCCTACGGCGAGGAGCTCGATTGGGGCAGCTTCGCCGAGTTCGCCGATCATCTTAGAAGGGTCGGCCATGGCTGCAATTTGGCCGTCAACGTCGGCCACAGCCAGCTCCGCTGTCAGATCATGGGTTATGACGCGAACCGCGCCGCAGCGCCCGAAGAGATCGAACAGATGGCCGAGCTCCTCTCAAGGAGCCTTGACGAAGGCGCATACGGTCTCAGCTTCGGCTTCGATTACGCACCGAGCAATTATGCCGAGGAGGATGAGCTGCTCAGGCTGATGCGCGTCGCAAAGGAAAAGGACGCCGTCGTGACCGCGCATATGCAGCACGGACCCGAGCGGCGCGGCAAGGTCAACAGGGATTTCCGCCTGCTTGACGGCTATACGGAGTTCCTTGAGCTTGGACTCAAGAGCGGCGCACGCATCCACATAAGCCATATCTATCCCGCCTTTGAAGTCGCTCCCGGCGAAAACGCCGATATCCTCGGCAGAGCGGCGGCTCGGTCCGCGCTCGAGCTGATCGAACGCTACCGCGAAAAGGGCGTGCGCATCACCTGGGATTATCTCACCCCCCACCCTGCGGCCTGCTATTTCTTCCCGCAGCTCGCGTGGCGGCTCCGTCCTTATGTGACGGATTGCGGCGGCAAGCAGGGCTTTATAAAAGCGCTTCAAAATCCGTGGTATCGGAATTACGTTGCTGAAGAGCTGCGCTCCGAACGCCCGAACTGGGGCAAAGACATGATCGTGTACCGCTGCAAGGAAGAGAGCTTTGAGGGCCGGACCATCGAGGAGATCGGCGAAACGCTCGGAATCGACCGCATAGACGCCGGTCTCGAGATCATAATGAAGGATCCCGAGACCATGTGCGACCGCGTTAGATATACAGACCCCGCCGAGGGTCACGAGTTCGTTACCGACGAGGATATGACCTTCGGCACTGACAACGGCGCTCACAACTATGATTTTCTGGAGCAGGACGGACCGGATATGCCGTACATCGTCGGCACGCCGACCGAGTTTGGCTGCATGGTGGAATACTTCAATATCTTCCGCGAGCTGACTTTTGAGGCGGTGGTCAAGCGGCTGACCGGCAACGCCGCAAAGATGCTGCGGCTGACGGACCGCGGCTTTATCCTCGAGGGCATGCGCGCGGATCTTGTGGTCATAAACCGAAACGAGCTGCGCAGCAATCTGAGCGTGGGCGAGCCGCGCACCGCGCCGGATGGCATAGATTACGTTATAGTCAACGGCGCGATCGCCTTGGATCATAAAAAGCATCTGCATCCCCGCTCGGGCATGCTCATCCGCAAACCGGAATAAAAACAGGAGGAACCGATATGTCTTACGATCCCGTAATCTTGGTCACAGGCTTCGAGCCCTTCTTCGGGGCTGCGCTCAACCCCTCCTGGGAGGCGGCAAAACGCCTGCCTGATGAGATGCTCGGCTGCCGCATCGTCAAACGCGAGCTGCCCGTTGAGTGGTTCGAGTGCTCCCGCCTGCTTGAAAAATACGTTCGCGAGTTCACGCCGCGGGCGGTCATCTCGGCCGGGCAGGGCTATCCGAACCCGCCGATCTTCATCGAAAGGCTGGCAATGAATATCTGCACCGGCATGGACAACACCGGGCAGTTCGATATGTACGACGAGCCCGTTTTCTACGGCGGGCCGGCGGCGTATTTCTCCACATATCCCTATAAGGCGATCCACGCCCGGCTGAAGGCCGAGGGGATCCACGCCGTTTACAACTTCAACGCCGGGCAAAACCAATGCAACGCTATCCTCTACACCGCGCTGCACCTTGCGGCGACGCAATTCCCCGGCATGGTGGCGGGTTTCCTGCACGTGCCCATGCCGCCCGACGAGGAAAAGGGAATTAAGGGAATGCCGATCGAGGAGACCTCGCGCGCGCTGCTTTTGGCCGTTGAGGAGACCGCCCGCTTCCTTCACCCCAGGGTGCGCACCATTGAAGAATACCGCGCCGACCTCTGACGCGGACGCAAAAAGAACGGAGGCGAACCTATGTTTCTTCCCTATATCGACCTGCACTGCGACACGCTGATGCTCGCATGGCTCAAAAAGCAGAACGACGCATTTGAGATCGGATCGAGCATGGCGGACGTGCGCAAGCTCGCAGCCGGCGGCTGCAGGGCTCAGCTCTTCGCGATTTTTCTTCCGCCCGGGGAATCGCTGAAAAAGCACGACGCCTCCCTTTCGGACGAGGCGTATATCGGCGCACTGCACGGTATTTTTGAAAACACAGTGTCAAAGCACGGCGACGTTCTCGCCAAAGCGCTGAACGCTGCCGAGATAGAAAAAAACGCGAGTGAGGGCAAGCTCTCGGCCATTCTCTCGATGGAGGACTGCCGCGCTGTGGAAGGCAATTTTGAAAACATCAAACGCTTTTACGATATGGGCGTTCGAGTCATGGGGCTCACTTGGAACCTTCCGAACTGCTTCGGCGTTTCGAATTCGCCCGACCCCGCTGTGATGAACGCCGGGCTTACGGATTTCGGCAAGGAAGCCGTTCCCTATATGCAGTCCCTCGGCATGATCCCCGACGTTTCGCATCTGTCCGACGGCGGGTTTTGGGACGTTGCGCGGTTTTCGACAAAGCCCTTTATCGCCTCACATTCCAACTGCCGCGCGCTCAACCCGCACCCGAGGAGCCTGACCGACGAGATGATCCGGGCGCTTGCTGACAGGGGTGGCGTGATGGGCGTCAATTTCTACGGCGCGTTTCTCGGGAAGGATACCGAAAGCACGCTCTCGACCGTGGACGGTATCGCCGCGCAGCTCCGCCACCGCATCAACGTGGGCGGTATCGAGTGCGCTGCGATTGGCACGGATTTCGACGGTATCGACGGAGAACTCGAGATCCCCGACGCATCGGCCATGCCCCGCCTTTTCGACGAGCTTGCCAAAAGAGGCTTCACGGCTTATGAGTTAGAACATATCGCATACAAAAACGCGGAACGAGTCTTCAGAGAAGTCATGAGGTGAAACGGATGAACGTCAACGATCCGAGAGTTCGTGAGCTTGCGGGGCTTCAGATCAGAACGGGCGTAAATCTGCAGCCCGGGCAGCAGCTTCATATAAGCGGGATGCCGATCGAGTGTGCGGACTACGCTGCGGTTTTGGCCGAGGAAGCGTATAAAGCGGGCGCCGCAAACGTGACAGTACGCTGGCAGGAGTCAGTCCTCACCCGCCTTCGCTATCTCTATGCCTCCGAAGAAGCCCTATCGGAGTGGTACGGAGCGCCGAAGGAAAAGTTCGATCGGATGGCCGCGCGCGGCGACTGCGAGCTGAGCATCTTCTCCCCCGACCCCCATGCCTACGACGGCTGCGATCCGGCGAGGATGCGCAGGTCTTCCGCGGTCAGAAGGGCGGTCTCCGAGGCCCTGGATAAAGCGCATGAGGAAAACAGGATACGCCGATGCACCACCGCCGTGCCCACGGTGAAATGGGCAAACGAGGCGTTTCCCAATCTGAGCGACGAGGCCGCACTCGACGCGCTTTGGGAAGCGTATCTCGGCGCAATGCATGTGACCGGCGACGGCAGCTCGAAGGCATATTGGCAAGAGTATGCAAAAGAAGGAAAGGCAAGATGTGAAAAGCTGGATGGTCTCGACCTCAGGTGTCTGCGGTATCATAATTCAATCGGCACCGATCTGACCGTCGGACTGATCGAGCGCTGCCGCTGGAGTGTTTCCTCACACGCCGCCGTGGATGGGATGGAATACTTCAGCAACCTTCCCACGCAGGAGATTTACACCTCTCCTCACCGAAATATGGCCGAGGGCACTGTTGCTGCGTCCATGCCCCTTTACTGGATGGGCTCCTATATTGACGGGATCCGTTTTACAATGCATGACGGCAAGGTGACCGAAGCAACCGCCGAGGTCGGAGAGGACGTGTTGAAAGGGATCATATCTGCCGACGAAGGCGCGCTGCACCTGGGCGAATGCGCACTGGTGAGCTGGGACAGCGCGATAAGGAGCTCAGGCGTGCTTTTCAAAAACATGCTTTTCGACGAAAACGCCGCCTGCCACTTCGCCCTCGGGCTCGGCTTCAAAGCACTGTATTCCGGAGCGGATCCCGTGGAAGCCGGCGTTAATGAGTCAAAAACGCACATGGATTTCATGATCGGCACAGAAGATCTCTCCGTGATCGGCATCCGGGAAAACGGTGAAGAGATCCCCTTGATGCAGAATGGCAGGTTCTGCTTCTGATAATCGAATAATGAGCTGATTTAGAGCCTCCATGTTGATTCAGCAACAGCAGCAAATCACCCCGTACCTCAGCGCACGGGGTGATTTGCAATCTGCGTGATCATGATTCATTTACCGGTTTGGCTTCTTTTCTCCAATACTCCGATACATATGATACCACGTTTTGCCCTCATATAGAATTCCGCAGCCGGCAATTACAACTGCTTCAAGATAATTACTTCAAACAGCCGCAGATGTGCGGCGGCAAACCGCCTAAAGGTATTTGAACGGGTTGTATCCATCCGAAGAATTGAAATCGACGAGGTTGAAAACGCGGACGTCGTAACCCTGCTCCAAAAGATAGTAGCCGGTATTCGCCAGTATCTCGCCCTTCGGGTCGGTGATAACGTAGCTGCAGTTTGCTTCCAGAATGTTCGGCAACGCTACGAACCTCGTCTTGCCTGCGCCGGAGCCGCCGAGGACGAACACGTTAAGTTTTCGCCTGTGCTTATGCGTATCCATTCCCAAGCGTATCTCCTTCGAGAACGGGAAGTTCTCTTTTTGTTTCAGTTCTTTATTGAGTTCCTGCGGAGTACCCCATTTAGCGGAGCCGTGCTCCTCGCCGTCGCGGGTATTCCCCCTGCTTCCGAGATAGAGGAGTATGCCGAAAGCATACAGCCCGAGGAAGACCATTATGCACTTCAAGCTGTCCTTGCACCAAACGATGTGAAACGGCGACTTTATCGCCTCTGTCAGCCGCTTCAT
>JAEEGL012761325.1_pt1 | contig 22271 bp, 20 predicted proteins | sample 9134231 | NCBI WGS metagenome assembly JAEEGL01 (sample SAMN16246548, study PRJNA631951) | gut metagenome | biome: gut microbiome; feature: rumen; material: fiber-attached | host: Bos | place: Iran: Karaj | collected 2018-10 | reverse complement strand
GGAGGTGCTGCTGGAAATGCATTCTTTGGAGGAACTTGACTATGCCGAACTGGATGTGGATATGTTGGGCATCAACAACCGCAATCTGGGGACTTTCCATACAGATGTGCAGAATTCGTTCCACATGATATCACGCCTTCCAGAGGAGAAGGTTAAAGTCAGCGAGAGCGGAATTGGCAAACCCGAAACCATCAAACTGTTGAGAGCAGCCGGATACCGAGGCTTCCTAATGGGTGAACACTTTATGAAGCAAGCCGACCCTGGCAAAGCCCTTGGGGAATTTATAGCAGAGCTATAAGAGGTTAGTGGATAAAGGTTAGAGGTTAAAGGTTAAAGGTTAGCGAATAAACTAAAGCCTAAAGTATAAAGCCAATTGAGAATTAAAGTCTGTGGTATGCGCGACCCCGAAAACATACGCGCTGTAGAAGAAGCCGTCCACCCGGATATGATGGGTTTCATATTTTGGGAAGGTTCTAAGCGTTGTGTTACTAAGGTTCCTGCATATCTGCCTAAATGCACAAGAGTGGGTGTATTCGTAAACCCAACCGGGGAAGATATAATACATAAGGTTAAAGACTTTGGCCTGAATGCCATCCAGCTGCACGGGGGAGAAAGTGCGGACTTCTGCCGTCGCATAAAAGAGGCAACAAACCTTCCTGTTATCAAAGCTTTCAGCATTGCAACAACAAGCGACATTGCAGAAACCATCCATTACGAGGATGCAGCCAACCTGTTTATCTTCGATACAAAATGCAAAACCATAGGAGGAAGCGGTGAGCAGTTCGACTGGGACATCCTACAGCAATACGATGGTAATACCCCATTTCTACTTTCTGGCGGAATAGGACCAGGTGACGAAGAGAAAGTACGACGATGGCGTCACCCCAGATTGATAGGTATCGACCTGAACTCCCGCTTCGAAACGGCACCAGCCTACAAAGATGCCGAGGCATTAGCCAACTTCGTGGCAAAATTGAGATCAGTTGGAAATTGAAAATTGAAAGTTGAAAATTAGTTTACTGTTTACTGTTTGAGTTGAAAATAGAAAATTTTGAATTAAAAAAAATGAACAGAATAGACAAGATATTCCAGGAGAAGAAGTCAGGACTTCTATCACTATACTTCTGTGCAGGACATCCTACCTTGGAGAGCACAGGAGAGATCATCAAGACTATAGAAAAAAACGGCATCGACTTTATAGAGGTTGGCATTCCGTTTAGCGACCCGATGGCTGACGGTCCCGTCATTCAGAATGCTGCCACCAAGGCTTTGCGCAATGGTATGACGCTGCGCAAACTCTTTTCGCAGATTACAGCAGTCAGGAAGGAAGGAGTAAAACTGCCCCTCATACTTATGGGTTACATGAACCCCATCTACCAAATGGGCTTTGAGACTTTCTTCCGTACATGCAAAGAAGCAGACGTGGATGGCGTAATCATCCCTGACCTACCCTTCCGCGACTATATGGAAGAAGTGAAACCCATTGCCAACAAATATGATATACGCGTGATTATGCTTATCACTCCCGAGACATCAGAGGAGCGCATTCGTTTCATCGACGATAACACCGACGGCTTTATTTACATGGTCAGTTCGGCTGCCACAACAGGTGCACAGAAGGAGTTTGACGCAGCCAAGCAAGCTTATTTTAATAAGGTAAACCAGATGGGGTTAAAGCATCCTCGCATGATAGGTTTCGGCATCAGCAATAAGCAAACCCTTGAGAGTGCCCAGAAGAATGCCGCCGGAGCCATCATCGGCAGTAAGTTTGTTACCTTATTGGATGAACTGGAAGATCCTCAGAAAACCGTTTCCGCGCTCCTTGAGGCGCTGAAACAGTAAGGCTCCTCCCCTTTCCCTCTATGAAGGGCGAGAAAGAAAAGATATAACCGCTAACCACAAGCCCTAATTTTTGGCAACAGAGATTGGGGCTTTAAATATCACCTTCACCTTAACAATGCGGCGCTCGTCCATTTCCATAATCTCGAACGAGAAACTCTTGTATGTTATCTTCTCGTGTAGTTGAGGGAATTCTCCTTTTATTTCCAAAAGCAGGCCTGCCAAGGTATCTGCCTCACCCTCTACTTCCTCAAAGTATTCATCATCTAAATCCAATATCTTCATAAAGTCAGCCAGCAGAATCTTGGCCTCGAAGATATAGGTGTTCTGATTCAGGCGCTGATAGGGTTTCTCCTCATCATCGTACTCATCACTAATCTCGCCTACTATCTCTTCTATAATATCCTCCATTGTCACCAAGCCGCTGGTGCCGCCAAACTCATCCACCACAATGGCCATGTGTACCCTGTTAGACTGGAAGTCGCGCAGCAAGTCGTCTATCATCTTGGTTTCCGGCACAAAATACGGGGGCCTTATCAGGCTCTGCCATCTGAAGCTTGTCGGTTTACCCAAATGCGGAAGCAAATCCTTAATATACAGCACACCCTTTATATTGTCCTGCGTGCCCTGATAAACCGGGATACGACTATAGTTGTTCTCTACAATACACTTCAGCACTTCCGGAAAAGGTGTATTTATATCCAACGCAACAATGTCCACTCGGCTGGTCATGATTTCTTTTGCCATCTCGCCGCCAAAACGGATAATGCCCTCCAGCATACTGCTTTCCTGAGCAATGTCTTTCTGATCGGTAAGCTCCATGGCTTTCTCCAAATCATCAACCGTAAGACTCTGTGTATCAGTATGTACAAATCTTCTTGTTACAACTTTACTTCTAATAAGAAGATTGCTCATTGGCGCCAACACCTTACTTATTTTACAAAGTTTGGGCGCAGCAAAACGGCAGAATGCAAGCGTATGCTGTGAGCTGTAAATCTTAGGGATTACCTCGCCGAAAAGTAACAGCAGGAATGTCAGAACAACAGTCATCAGCAGGAACTGGAGCACCTCGGAGCCACCAAAGTCCACCACCTTCATGAACACAAAATCCAGCAATGTAATGATGGCAATGTTCACCAGATTGTTGCAGATAAGAATATTGGCCAGCAGTCGTTCACTATCTTCCCGAAGGGCCAGAATACTTTTGTCCGAACTGTGTTTCTCTTCCTCCACCTCATTAATATCCGAGGGAGTAAGACTAAAGAACGCTATCTCGCTTGCCGACACAAAGCCGCTGCACATAAGCAGAAAGACTGACAGGCAGAGAGCTACTATCACACCGACGGTAGGCGTATGATAAGATACGGCATCAAAAGAGTCGGCAAGTGCCTGAAAGTATGAAGTTATATCCATTATACGTTATTTCCTTCCGTTGGTTCTTGAGACTTAGGAGTAAGCATCTCCATAGAGTCAGCCCATATTTCTGTTATGGAACGTTTTATTCCATTCTTATCGTCCCAGGTACGGGTATGTATCTGTCCTTCTATGAAGAGCTTGTCGCCAGTGTGCACATATTTCTCTACCACCTCGGCCAGTTTACGCCACAATATAATGTTATGCCATTCTGTACGGTCGGGCACCTCACCCCCATTTGGCAATTTATATCCACGCTCCTTGGTAGCCAATCTCACACTTGCTACGCAAACTCCGGCATCCACATATCTTACCTCAGGCTCTTTGCCCACATTACCAATTAGCATCACTTTGTTCATAATACCAAATTTTATGTCACAAAGATACGACAAAACGAGTGATTATCCAAATTTCTTTTGTATTTTTGTAGCCATAATTATAAGAATAAAATGATGAAAGAACTTCTTCTTACAATAGCCTTGCTTTCGAATCTTTTAACCTCGCATTACGACATTGACATGACTCGCCCGCAGCCATCCTATACCGACAGCCTGGGATATGGCTATGACCGTGGTACAGTTGCCTTATCCAAGAAACAGGTGGCACCCATGTTTTTCTCCATGAAGGTTCCTGAAGGCGATTATAAAGTTACCGTAACTTTAGGCAGCAAGCAATATGCCGGAGTTACATCTGTGCGAAGTGAGACACGACGTATGGTGGTGGACAAAATAGAAACTCGTAAGGGTGAACTGTGTGACGTAACGTTCAACGTTAACGTACATACGCCATTTATTGATGAGAAAAAGACTGTTAGACTTCATAACCGAGAAAAGACAGACTGGGGCTGGGATGACCGTCTGACACTTGAGTTTAACGGTGATGCCCCTGCTGTTAGCCGTATTCGTGTTGAGCCCAACACTCCTGCATGTAAGATATGGCTCTGTGGTAACAGCACCGTTACCGATCAGGACGGAGAACCATACGCCAGTTGGGGGCAGATGCTTCCCTTCTGGTTTACCGAACAGGTTTCTGTAGAGAATCTTGCCATGAGTGGACTGCGCACCACATCATTTATTCAGCAGAACAGGTTAGAAAAGATTAAGAAGGAACTGAGAAAGGGTGACTATGTTCTCGTAGAATTTGGGCACAACGATGAGAAAGACCGTCATTCTGGCAGTGGAGCATGGTACAACTTCACAACGAACCTAAAAACATTCATTGATGACTTGAGGCCCTTGGGTGCCCGCATCATTCTAGTAACACCCACAGAACGCAGAAATTTTCAAGACGGAAAGGCACAGCCTACACACGGCGACTATCCTGCCGCCATCCGTACTGTAGCAGAACGTGAACACCTTCCGCTTATTGATCTAACAGAAGCAACTACAACACTCTTTAATACTATGGGCGAGGAAGGCAGCAAACATCTGCTGGTACACTATCCCATGGGCTCTTTCCCTGGCCAGCAGACAGAACTGAAGGACAATACCCACGCCAATGCCTTTGGCGCATTTGAGATAAGTAAACTTATTGTTGAAGGCATGAAACAGCTGAACATCGACCTGATAGGCTATTTACGTAATGAATGGCCAGGATTCAGCCCTTCAAAGCCCGATGACTGGCAGCAGTTCTATTGGCCGCTAACCCCATCAGGATATACCGAGAAGCCTGCTGGTAATTAAGGAGGAATCTGTCCTCAGCTTATTTGCGCACCTTAATCTTATTGGCCTTAACGCCTTCGAAGGTCATCTTTACGGGTTTGATGGTACCGTCGGGGTTAAACTCCAATTTGTCGATACACGTTACTCGATGATTACCATCCGTCTCTTCCAAAGGACGGCGGTGATAGATGATGTAATACTCATCTTTGCCTGGAACCTTGATAACGCTATGATGACCAGCTCCACGAGCTATACTCTCATCACGCTCTAATATCTTTCCAATACGCTGGAAGGGGCCAAAAGGACTATCGGCAATGGCGTATGCTACACAATAGTCGGGGCCAGTCCAACCACCCTCGCTCCACATGAAGTAGTACTTTCCATTACGCTTTAACATGAAGGGACCTTCAACATAAGTCTGGCTGGGCGTTACCTCATGGAATTTCTGACCATCCTCCCAAGGTACTATGCTAAGAAGGTCGGGGCTGAGTTTGCAGACGTTACAATGGCGCCAGCCACCATAGAACATATAGTACTGACCATCATCATCGCGGAAAACGAACTGATCAATAGGTTGGGCTCCGTTCACTATCTCATTAATAAGAGGCTTACCCAACGCATCAACGTATGGGCCTTCAGGCTTATCAGAAACGGCTACACCTATACCACCCACTTCGCCCTCGTGAACATCATTACCACCAAAGAAGAGATAGTACTTATTGTTGGCCTCAATGATGGCTGGAGCCCACAGAGCCATATGCAGCCATGGGATGTTCTTCTGTTCCAGAACTCGCTCGTGCTTGGTCCAGTTAACCAAATCAGTACTGCTGAAAGCATCAAAGTGTAGCTGCTGTTTGTAAGGAGCACTATAGGTTGGAAAAATCCAATACTTTCCGTCAAGGACAGCACCTTCAGGGTCGGCATACCAACCCTGAGCAATGGGATTACCACTGGTTTTCTTCTTTTTGGCCTCAAGTGAATTGCCTGCTACACAGAGCAGTGCCAACGCAATGATAATGGTTCTTTTCATGTTGTTAATTATTATTTTTCGTTTTTTGTTTTTGTTTTCGTTAGCGTTAACGTTAAGTTAACGTTATCGTTATCGTTATCGTTAGGTCGCCTTAAACTCTCCTCCAATCCATTCAGTAGCTTCTTCCTCTTGTTCAAGCAGATGATAAGACAGCAGAGTTCCGTCTTCTGTCAACTCCACCACCAAAGGGCCTTCCACTACCCTTCCCTCAAGTGTCCTGAACCTATGATATCCACGTTTAATCATAGCTGGTATCGACGGCGAACCTTCCTGTTCCCTTGATTGCGCCTTGTATTATTGTTACGCAGCGGTTTCTCCTTAGTGACATTAATCTTCTTGTCGTGCTGCTGCATTTCACGAATCTCCAAAGGAGTGAGGCGCTTCTCGGATGAAGCCGGCAAGGTATCATGAAGTAAGGAATCAGTTGACGTAGAATCCACAGCCGTGGTATCCTTCTTCTCAGGATGCATACGAATCATGGAGATATCCTGTAAGAGGAGAACCATCAGACCTTTCTCGTTGGGCTGGAATGTAGGCATAAACACAAAGCCGTTCATCTTGCGCAGCATAACTGTATCAAGCGGTGCAGTAGGTGTGAACCTTAAATCAAAGTTATTGTTGCCACGGATAGGCTGTGTAACACTTACAACGGAGTCGTTATCGTATTGCAAGGTAAAGACAGCGTATGTCTCGCGGTCAAATCCCTGAGTAATATACTGCGTATGGAAATGCCAGATAAAGGCATCGCCCTTCTGGAAGGTACTATCAGAAGAGATAGTAAACTGGTAGATGTTCTGAAGCCTGTTGGGGATGATGCATGCATTGGAATGGTCTGTCCAGATGTTAGCTGTATCGCCCTGATTCGTTAGATGCGAGTATTGGTTATGGGTGGCCCGTGCATCCACGCCGAATTTCTCGGCCTGAGCCTGAACCTTCAGACTTACATTCTTGTATATCTCAAAGAATTTTTCGGAATTTTCGAAATAATAAACCAACGATGAATCAAATTCCGCCTCGGTAATGTGGTGCTTCTTAAAGACTGCCTGAATATATTTGTAACGGGTTGCTTCCAGGTCTCCCTCGTTGGCAGCATCGGCCATTCCCTGTGCCAGATGGTAATCCACCATCACCTTCTCCATTTTTCCTTCCGAAAGGATTCCCTTAGGTCTTTTGGGCTTACACCCCACAAGGAAAAAACAGAGTAGGCAAAGGCAAAGGAAAGCAGAAGCATTACCCGTCTTCATCATAGCGAACAACCTTTCTGTTATAAAAGATAAGTATAGCCATTACACCGCATGATATACAGGCGTCAGCAAAATTGAAGATGGGACTAAAGAAGATAAAATGCTGACCATGCAACAGGGGAACCCACGTGGGCCAGTCCCACTCAACCAACGGGAAGTAGAACATATCAACCACTTTCCCGAGGAACAACTTATCGTAACCGGTTCCCCAGCTGACAAATTCGGCCACTATGGGAGCAGGCGGATTATTAAAGATCATACCGTAAAAGACACAATCAAGAATATTGCCTGCTGCACCGGCCAGTATAAGATTCAGACAAACCAGACACCCCCATCCTATTCCCTTGCGTATATGCTTGGCAATAAAATATATAAGGTATGAAACAGCTATGATACGGAACGAGGTAAGAAAGAACTTATCAAAGAGTTCCATACCGAAAGCCATTCCGCGATTCTCCGTAAAGACTATCTGGAACCAATCCGTTACGTGGATGCTCTGATGCAGGTACATACTCGTCTTTACAGCTATCTTTATAAGCTGGTCGGCACAGAGCATGGCCACGGAGAATATCACGCTGAAGAGCGTCTGTTTCTGTCTGCGTGTCATAAAGTTTACTTGCGTTTGTCGCGGGCGTTCTTGGCCTCTATGCTGAGGGTTGCATGGGGAACCAGACGAAGGCGCTCCTTGGGAATCAGCTTGCCTGTCTCGCGGCAGATACCATACGTCTTGTTGTTGATGCGAACCAATGCCTGCTCCAAACCCTGAATGAACTTCTGGGTACGAACGGCCATGTTCATGAGCGTCTCCTTCGACAAAGCCTCTGAACCTTCTTCCAACTGATGATAGGTAGGTGCTGTATCATCAACACCATTGTCGTTACGACGTGTCAGTTGATCCATATAAGCTTCATAGTCACGACGTGTGACTGCCAACTTGTCCAGGATAATCTGGCGGAACTCTTCCAGTTCCTCGTCAGAATAACGTTTCTTTTCTTCTTCCATGATTAGCTATTTTTTTTTATTGTTAGTTCTTCACCTAAAGAGATACTATCTGCCAATACCTGAGTTGTGATGTACTCGCCAAAGGTCTTTACGCATGCCTCATTATCTGCATTCGTAGGAACGGTTACAACTATGCGGTCTGTTATCTCAAGGCCAGTATCTTTACGCATCTGCTGAATGCTGCGAACCAGTTCACGAGCCACGCCTTCCAGACGCAACTCAGGTGTGATGGTGATATCCAAGGCTACAGTCAGTACACCCTCGCTGGTGACGCTCCATCCAGGCATATCCTGTGCAGAAATCTCTACATCCTCGCGTGTCAGCTCATAATCTGTACCTTCCACATTGATGGTGATGGTGCCGTTCTCCAGCTGAGCTATCTGCTCCTGACTTAGGGCGGTAACCACCTCTGCAGCAGCCTTCATCTGCTTGCCAAACTTTTTACCCATCACACGGAAATTGGGCTTCACGCTCTTCTCTACCATCTGACCCTCAACGAACTCTATCTCCTTGATGTTCAGTTCTTCCAGAATAATCTGCTTGAGGAAGATGATACCATCCTTTATGCTGCTGTCTGTAACAGGAATGGCAATACGCTGCAAGGGCTGGCGCACACCAATCTTCTCCTTCTTACGCAGAGATAGGGCCATAGAACAGATCTTCTGAACGATGTCCATATTCTGCTCGAGGGACTTATCTATAACGCTCTCGTTAGCAACGGGATAGCTATCCAGATGTACGCTTGTCTTAGCCTGACCAAAGGTTAGGTCTCTGTACAGACGGTCTGCAAAGAAAGGAGAAATAGGAGCAATCAGCTTGCTGACAGTCAGCAGACACTCATACAGAGTCTGATAGCATGCCAACTTGTCCTGTTGCAAGCCTTCGCCCCACAGACGTTTTTTAGCCAGACGTACATACCAGTTACTCAGGTTATCAATAACAAATGTCTGAATGGCACGTCCGGCACGTGTGGGCTCGTAATCATCCAGCGCCTCAGTTACCTCTTTAATAAGGGTATTCAGCTGGCTGATAATCCAACGGTCAAACAAGGCACGCTCAGCGTATGGAACCTGAGGCTGAGAGTTGTCCCAACCATCCACATTGGCGTACATAGCCAGTAGGCTGTAGGTCTGATGCAGTTTCACAAAGAAACTACCGCTGACCTCCTTAACACCATCTGGGTCGAAGCTCAGGTTGTCCCAAGGAGCGGAATTTGTTACCATATACCAGCGAACAGGGTCTGTTCCGAATGTCTCGATGCACTCAAACGGATTGATAACGTTACCCAGACGCTTTGACATCTTAATACCATTCTTGTCCAATACCAGTCCATTGCTGATAACTGCCTTATATGCTACACTATCAAACACCATGGTGGCAATAGCATGCAATGTAAAGAACCATCCGCGGGTCTGGTCTACACCCTCGGCAATAAAGTCGGCAGGATAGCATACACGGCTGTCCAGCGCCTCCTTATTCTCAAAGGGGTAATGAACCTGAGCGTATGGCATAGCACCTGAGTCGAACCAAACGTCAATGAGGTCCAGTTCGCGTGTCAGCACATCGCCGTTCTTACCAACCAACTTAATATCATCCACGTAGGGACGGTGCAGGTCTATCTTGTCATAGTTCTCCTGACTCATATCGCCAGGAACAAAACCTTTATCTTTCAGGGGGTTGCTGGGCATAACACCTGCAACCACAGACTTCTCAATTTCATTGTAGAGTTCCTCTACACTACCGATGCAGATTTCCTCCTTGGTGTCGCGATTGCGCCAGATGGGCAAGGGAGTACCCCAATAACGGCTACGGGAAAGGTTCCAATCGTTCAGGTTCTCCAACCACTTGCCAAAACGGCCTGTACCAGTGGCTTCGGGCTTCCACTTGATAGTCTTGTTCAGTTCCACCATACGGTCCTTGCAGGCAGTAGAGCGGATGAACCAAGAATCCAAGGGATAATAAAGCACAGGCTTATCGGTACGCCAACAATGGGGATAGTTGTGTACATGCTTCTCAATCTTGAAGGCACTACCCTCTTCCTTCATCTCCAGGCAAAGTACTACGTTCAGGTCCATATCCTTGTTGGCAGCCTTCTCGTCATACTTGCCGTCTTGGTTGTATTTAGGGTCGTAGGCATTCTTCACATAGGCTCCGCTATGCTTCCAATAGGAATCATTAACACATTCTGCTACGAATTCCGGATTCATATCTTCCTTCAGGAAATACTTTCCCTGGAAATCAACCATTGGGCGAGTATCACCAGCCTTGTCTATAATAAATAAGGAAGGTATGCCTGCATCTTTGGCAACCTTGGCGTCATCGGCACCAAAGGTAGGAGCAATGTGTACGATACCTGTACCGTCCTCAGTAGTAACATAGTCACCAGGGATAACGCGGAAAGCCTCGGCACTCTTCTCCACCACCTTGTCGCCTTCCAAGGTACAAGGCTTCACCCAAGGCATCAGCTGCTGATAGTGCAGGCCAACCAAGTCTGTACCTTTACCACGCCACAGTATCTCCAGTTCCTTACCTTCTTCAGCCTGGAAATAAGCGCTCAAACGACTTTCTGCCAAGATGTAAACAGCCTCTTCACCGCTATAGGGATTATTGCCCTTAACTGCCACATAGTCAATCTTAGGGCCAACGCACAATGCCGTATTCGAAGGCAATGTCCAAGGCGTAGTGGTCCAAGCCAGAATATAAAGTTGAGAGTTAAAAGTTGAGAGTTGAGAGTTTTCTGTCCCATCAAATACAACTTTGAACTGGGCTGTAACGGTGGTATCCTTTACATCGCGGTAACAACCCGGTTGGTTCAACTCGTGGCTGGAAAGACCCGTACCAGCTGCGGGGCTGTAAGGCTGAATGGTATAACCCTTATACAGCAGGTCTTTATTATAAAGTTGCTGCAGGAGCCACCACAGACTCTCAATGTACTTATTATCGTATGTAATGTACGGATGCTCCAGATCCACCCAGTAACCCATCTTATTGGTAAGGTCGGACCACTCATCGGTGTACATCATCACATTCTTCTTACAAGCGTTGTTGTAATCATCCACGCTAATCTTCTTGCCGATATCCTCCTTGGTAATGCCTAAGCTCTTCTCTACGCTCAACTCTACGGGCAGTCCGTGCGTGTCCCAACCCGCCTTACGCTTTACCTGGAATCCCTGCATGGTCTTATAGCGCAGGAAAGTATCTTTGATGGTACGACCCATCACATGGTGAATGCCAGGATGTCCGTTGGCCGATGGAGGGCCCTCAAAGAAGATGAAAGCGGGACAGCCTTCGCGTTCCGTAATGCTTCTATGGAAAAGGTCTTCACCCTTCCACTGCTCCAGAACCTCCTTATTGACATCACTGAGATTCAACTTATTATGCTCTGCAAATTTCTTGCTCATATCGCACTTTATTTAATACCTTGTTTAATTTGGGGTGCAAAGATAGCAAAAAACAACATAACAACCAAATTTTATCTGGGATTTTCATTATTCCGCCTAAAGGTGATACTAAAGGCATTTTCCCTCATTCTAAAATATAATTGTATTCGAATACTCTTCATATAATGGAAATTTTGCATTATCTTTGCACAGCCAAAAAGATATAAGCAATATGACTAAGACGAAGGAGATGCAGAACCAGACGAGTGAAGGAAACGTCACCCCCTTCAACGAAACAACCAAAATGACCATCTGGGGGTTGCTGAAAAACATCCTGCCCTATGTGCTGCCTTACCGTGGGTTAGTGGCAGTCACACTTGTGCTGACATTCATTGGCTCACTCATGGCACAGGTGAATGCGGTGGTACTTGACCGCGCCGTAGACAGCATAAATGCACTCATACAGACACCTGGGGGATTCTCTTGGGGAAGTGCTGTGAGCATCCTAACCGTCATCAGCATCATTCTGCTGGGTAAAGAGGTGGTGGCGGCACTGGTAACCTTCTTTCAGCGTTACTATGGCGAACGAATGCGTATCCTTGTCAGTCAGGACCTCTCACTGAAGGTGGTGGAGCGAGTCTTAACATTCCGGATGGCATTCTTCAGTACTGAAGGGAATGAAACGGGCCGTCTGCAATCACGTATCGACAGGGGTATCATGAGCCTGAGCAACACAGTCAATAACTTTTTCATTGAGATTCTGCCGCTCTTCACCAGTGCCGTGCTAGCTCTGGCCCTTATGTTCATGGCTAATGTATATGTGGGACTTGTGGCCTTATGCATAGTACCTATCTATTTTTATGTCACCTATATTCAGGCCGGACGCATGAAAGGAGGACGTAGGAGTATCTTCGGAGGGCATCAGGCAGTAAGCCAAGGCATTCTTAATATCATTGAAAGCATCAATGTCATTAAGTCGTTCAACCGCGAGGAGATAGAGGCTAACCGACAGGCCGACCTGCAGCGAACCATGACAGGACTTCAACTTAACATGCGCAAGCAGAGTTATATGTTCAACGGTCTGAAGAGTTTTCTTGAACAAATAGGAACGGTACTTATCATTATCCTAACAGCCTATCTTGTACTTATAGACTACCCTGGCATGAGCATCGGAAAAATCATGTACCATGTGATGCTCTTTGCCAATGTAAGTGCGCCTATCCGACAGCTTCACCGCATCTATGACGATATGAACGATGCACTTATCTATGCCGAGGGTTTCTTTGGCATCTTACAGGCTAAGGAAGAGGTGGAACCTACAGGCACCTATCAGCCAGAGAAGGTGAGAGGCGACTTTGAGCTCAGCCACGTAGATTTTACCTACCCAGGCGGAACCAAGGCCCTGACTGATGTATCTATGCGCATTGAAAGTGGCAAAATCACGGCTCTGGTTGGACTGAGCGGAGCGGGCAAGACCACCATCGTAAACCTGCTTGACAAATTCTACCAGCCTCAGGGCGGCTCCATCAAACTGGATGGTACCAACCTGAATCAGTGGGACACCAGATGGCTGCGCGAGCATATAGGACTGGTATTGCAGAAGAACCACATCTTCGACGGTACCATCGAGGAAAACATAAAATACGGAAACCCTGAGGCCACACACGAAGATGTGATTTGGGCTGCCAAGCAAGCCTTCCTGTACGACCAAGTTATAGAGTTGCCAAATGGCTTTAACACCTCGGCACTACAGCTGAGCGGTGGACAGCAGCAGCGCGTGGCCATAGCCCGTATGTTCATCAAGAACCCGCCTATCATCTTCCTTGACGAGCCAACAGCCAGCCTGGATGCCATAGCCACAGAGCAAATTAAAGCAAGCATTGATGCCATCAAGCAGGGGCGTACGGTTATTATCATATCGCACAATATAGGCCAAATAATCGATGCTGACCAGATATATGTGCTTGAGCATGGCAAGGTGATGCAGGCTGGTAACCCCGACGAAGTATATAAGCAAGGCGGGCTCTACAAGGACATCTTTGATGCCAGTGCACGAAGTATGAATGTGGGCAAAATAGCCGAAACCATCTCAAATCCATAACGGGCACAATAGTCACCAAAACGATTTTATAGAATACCTGTTTTTTCATCGCCAAAAACCCCAAAAAAAGCTGGCTCGAGCCAAATAGGGCATTGGCTCTAGCCAAAAGGGGAAATGGCTCTAGCCATTTTGGGCATACCCTAAAAGGCACTAAAAACATCAATTGAGTTTGGAGCCTAAATTTTCTATAGTTATAAACATCTTCCTTCTTCCCTCATCATGGTTAACGTTAAGGTCTAAATCGAAGCCAAAAGCCAACAGCCAAAGTTCTTAATTAGTTAAGGTTATCGTTAAGGTTATCGTTGATAAATTCTTCCCTCTTACATCTTACATCATCTAATTCAGGAGGAGGAAAAATCAACTTGGAAAAATTTTTATTTAAGCTACTTTTTGCTCGGAAATAAGTTAGAAAATTATCACAAATAAGCTGCGAAAAGGGGCAATAGTCACCTTTGCGTCATTCAGAAAAACTCCATGAGTTATTCCCCCTATCTCCACAACTCATTCAGATAGGACTTTAGGGGGTTAAGGGATTGTCTCAATGAGTTGTTCCCCCTATTTGAACAACTTGCTCAGATAAGGGGAATGAAGTAAAGGTCACATAGTTCACGTCACATCTTCCTTCTTCCCTCTTACATCTTACATCATCAGTTATTCAGGCTTAATTCTCTTTTAACTTAATTTCTGCCCAAAAACAAGTTAAATAATTCCGCTATTCAAACTAAAAGAATTCTGCGTACAAACAAAGGGAATCCTTACCCCTGAACCGTGAACTAGGATTTCTTCCTTATTATACATTTTCCGTAAGCATTTTTTCCGCTAAAGCCTTTACCTTTTGTTCTGTTATAGGTTCCTCTGATGAATAAAGTTTCTTAGTCAAAGGGCTATTCATAACAAGCCCTGCCGCATCTCGTGGCTCAATATTATATTCCGAAACCAAATAGGCTGCCAAGTCAGCTATTAAGTCTTCAAATTTAAAATACCGTTCTTCCGTCATACAGCCTTCTTGAATTTTTCGCGATTCCTATTGCATACTTTATCAAGGTCGCTGAGTAAAGTCTCACGTGGGAGTGTCTGCTCGTAGGCATAGTTCTCTTCCAGGAACTGAATACCCTTATATATCAGTAGATAACGGTAGGCATCGGCAAACGCCATTTTCTTGCTATGGGCATACCAGGCTACACCAATTGTTACAAATCGGACACGTTCCACCTTATTCTCGTCTGGTTCCTTCATGCCCATAACCTGAATGCTGATTTTCTCACCCATAGCATCCATCAATAGCGAAGCATCTTCGAACGAGATATGTGTCAACCCCTTCTCTATTTTGCTGATGCTGCTTTTAGGCAGTCCCACACGCTTACCCAGTTCCTCCTGTGTAATCTTCTTGGCTTTCCTTACCTTTTGGATAACAGAACCCAGCATACTGCCGCTTTCGTTATTTTCAAATTTGTTCTTCATTTTTGTAATCCTCCGCTGCAAAAATACAGAAAATTTCCGAAACGAGAAACTTTTTGTCAAAAAAAGCGCATCGTGCAATATAATCAATAATGAATTCTGCCTACAAACTATCCTAATTCAACCTCAAAAAGAGAGGTTTCTTTAACCCTTAACCGGAAATACTCTTCCCTCATTCTTCTTGATGTGATCCCTAGTCTATGTTTAAATAACGGAAGGGGTATTTTAGAGAACGCTTAATAATCTTCTTGCATTCTCTTTTTGTTTTAAATACAAAACAAGGGTAATCCCTAAAATCCATAAAGATAGACAGTGTAAAACCGCCTTTAACTCTACATATCTTGACTTTCTTCCTAGCTCTGAACAAGTTTTGCGATTGTCAGATCACTATATCAAAAAAAGATGTGCGCACATCTTTTATATTGTTTCTTTCGAAATGTCAAGTTCTTTCATTAAATGCGTCTTGCAAAGGTAATTCATTTTTTTTCATAGCCAAATATCAATAAACAAAAAGTGAGCAGACCTTCGAGTCAGCTCACTAACTAATATATAATAGAAAAAGGGAGTTCGGATTTCTTTATTTCACCAACACCTTTCGCCCATTTATGATATTCAGACCCTTGCGCGGTTTGGATATCTGTGAACCATCCAAAGTGAATACTTGCTGTTGTGTTGCAACTTTCGTCGAGATCTCTGATATGCGTGTGGGATTAGCATCTTCTACAATCTCATTGAAATTTTTCCAATACTCTGCTGCTTGATATTTGCTTTTACAACCTACCGGTACATGTAGGGTGGCACTATAAGAATAACTGAAATCGTCATAGCGAATAGGTAGGGGCGTTGGAATGAAAACATATAAATCTTTTAAACTACCACAACTCTTAAAACACTCACCTCCGATTTGGGTCACACTACTGGGAATTACCAAGTAGGCCAGAGCGCTGCATTTATAGAAAGCACTTGATTCGAGGATTGTTACACCATGAGGTATAATAAACCACGTCAGTCCATGGCAATAAGAAAATGCGCCTGAACCAATTGTTGTTACACTACTAGGAATTATTACCGACTTCAATCCGGTACAACTTGCAAATGCTTTGCCAGCAATACACAGGGTACCATCCTTAATTACCATATTTGTACCTTCTGGCATTTCACCCTTGTATTTATAGGCTATTTTCCCAACATAAATCATGCCGTCAGGCTGATTATTATACCAAGCAGTTTTTTTGAAACAGTCAGTACCAATGTATTCCATGTTATCGCTAATAGTTACAGAAGACAACGCGGAACAATCCTCGAAAACTCTCCTTCCAAGTGAAACAACACTGCTGGGGAATTCTATGGAGGTCAGGGCTGTACAGCCAGAGAAAGCGTTGTCACCAATTGTTTTTGCTCCATCGCAAATGGTTATGGAAGTTAGATTTACGCATTTGCTAAACGCACCACTTTCCATGGAAGTAACAGAAGCTGGGATTGTAACGGAGGTTAAATCTTGACAACCAGAAAATGCACTCATACCAATCGAGGTAACAGAGCTGGGGATGGTGACAGATGCAAGGCCACTAACACCACGAAAAGCACCTCCGGTAATACTTTTAATACCTTCCTTTATGGAGAAATTAGTGCCTGCAGGCATTGTGCCATCATACTTATAGGCAACTTTTCCCAAGTAAATCATACCATTTGGCAGATTATTGAACCAAGGGGTGTAATCGAAAGCTTCATATCCAATATACTCCACATTATCCGAAACGGATATCGTAGCCAACTTCCAGCAGCTAGCAAATGCGCCTTCTTCTATGGTGAGAACACTGTTAGGGATAACAACCGAAGTTAAGTCCTTGCAATCCCGAAATGCCCTCTTACCAATGCTTGTAACACTGTTAGGGATTACAACCGAAGTCAAACTCGAGCAACTGAAAAACGCCTTCTCACCAATGCTTGTAACAACGAAAGTTATGCCGTTATGGGTTATCTTTTCAGGAATTACAATATCGCCTGAGTAGTGGATGCGATAGGATGGATCGTTGGTTACAGTCGCTTCCATGCCAAAAAGGTTATAACAGATGTTGTTAATGCATACATCATAAGCTGCTGCTGTATGCGCAGAAACATACATTAAAAACATCAAAAGAATGTCTTTTGTTTTCATAGGAATATTAATTTTTAGTTTTTTTTGCTGCGCGGAACACTTTTTGCTTCGGGGCTCCACTGTTTTCTTCTTTTGATTTAATTTCTTAACTACTTCAAGAACTTCAGTTATTTAACAACAATCTTTGCGCCTTTATTGCTAACCTGCACAATGTATGTTCCAGATGGTACAAGGAAGACACCAACCTTCTCGCTATCCTGCGGCGTGACGGCCTTGATGAGCGAACCACCCAGAGTGTAGAGACGCACGGTCTTGCCCGTGGCTCCCTCTACGCAAATCTTGTCGTCGATGGCAAATACTTTTACGTTCTCGCCCACAATGGTTGCGACACCCGTTGCATAGTCTTCGAAGTAGAGGTTGTCGCTATTTGCCCAGCAGAAGGTGGCTCGCACTTCCGTGTCGCCATCCACATTGATGGTCAGCTTGCCGTCTGCGAGTTCGCTCAGCCTGTCATTTCCGTCCACGGTCAGAGTCTCTACGCCCCATTCCTTCTGAGTTCCGATGCGGAGTTTCACTTCACCCTTCTTCACAGGAATCTCCACGACACTCTGTTCACCAGCACAGTAAGTCAGCGTAGCAAAATTTGGGTCACTTGGCTCGCTACCTGGATACTCCTGCCAATTTTTGCCATCATAACTATACGTTGTCCAGCCTATCTCCTTTGCCGCGGCCATCTGCACGTTCGTTATCACATTGCTTTCGCCCTCGTTGTTGATGGCATAAAGCTTGCCATTGTCAACAATGGGCAAATTCTCCACCAGTGCATCCATTGCTGTGCCCTTGAGATTGTTTTTCTGGCAATAAAGGATTGTCAACTTGGAATCCTTTGACACAATGAGCGATGTCAGCTGGTTGTTACTGCAGTTTAGTGACGGCAACGCTAAGTTCTTAGAAACATCAAGCGTCTTCAACAAATTGTTATTACAAAGGAACCGTTCAAGTTTAGTATTCTTCGATACATCAAGTTCTGTCAGTTGATTGGTGCGACAATCCAAATTTTTAAGTTCGGTATTCTTTGATACATTAAGCGTAGTCAATTGGTTGTAGTAACAGTCAAGATACGTCAATGCTGTACATGCAGATATGTCAAGCGTGGTAAGTTTGGTTTGGAATGAGGATAGCGAAACAAGTGAAGTGTTTTTCGACAAGTCCAGGGCATCCAATGGGTTTTGGGAACATGCCAGCACTTTGAGTGCAGTGCATTCCGATACATCTAATGTTTCCAGATGGTTCCTTTCGCAATATAATGATGATAGCGCCGTGCATCCAGACAAATTGATTGTTGTCAACCTACAATCTTGACAATTTAACCACGTTAACGCTGTGCATCCTGACACATCAAGCTTTTTTAAATAGGCTTCTGTGCAATTAAAGCTTTTCAATGTGGTGAATCCTGATAAATCGATTTCGTCACCATCGAAGCCACTGCAACCCAATGATTCCAGGGAGGTAAAGTATTCAATGCCCTTCAGGTTACTAGTATGCCGAGGCATACCGATATTCTTCACTTGCGCTATTTCTGCCTCTGTCAGCACACCATCAGCGCCGTATGACTCGTTGAGCAACCAGTTTCGGAAATTCTCGTCCGGGAAGTTCGTTTCGTTAATCTCCACGTCTGCCCAAGCAGTAGAGGCTGAGAGTAATACGAAAAGTGTTAAGAATAGTTTATTTTTCATACCATATATTATATAAGTTTCCGAAACTTCAATTAATAATAATACGGAAGTATTTTAACGTTCAAACAAGATGGTATCAAATTTTTTTGTAACGTGTTGTTTTATAATGCTTAGCTTTTTTATCTATTTCCTCATCATATAACTCAAAAGTGTTGCCAGAAATGGTAATTTTGCCCAAGTTCTCCCAATCGTCTTTGTCATTATCGTTCAACTCCAACATATAGAGATACCCGTTGCTAATCTTATATTTGACCTCAGCCTCTATTTTATACGTGCCGTCTGTTTTCACATCATAGAGCAAATTAGCTTTACCGCCGGTAAGGAACATATAGCCGTGTGACCCTTGGTCGTCACCATAGGTCTTTTCTTCATTCCCGGATTGTTTCCATTCGCCTGAAGCATCCTTGTAAAACGTAGTTTCCAGCTTATAAGTACGCTTCCAGATGCCCTCTAATCCACCATCATTACCGCCTTCATCGTTGTTACAAGCCGTGAAACCTACACATACCAATGCCATTACAAAAATGGACATGAAATAAAATAAATACTTTTTCATAAATTGTTTGTTTTGGTTAATAACACATATTATTTGCTATAATTACTTTTTTACGAGCCCACTTTTAACTTCTTCCACACAACCTCTCCGTTCATTAGAAGCTTAATTTTAACGTATGAAGCGTGGAACTGTATCCACTTCTCCAGCCTGAGGTATTAGGAGACCTTGCATAAGAGACATAGACAACATTCCACGCTATACGCGGAAGCCATCATGTTCTCTTGCTATGCAACGAAAGTTCCTAATTTTCAGACTGCAAGACGAGCATAACGCTTCGTTTATTTTCCAATAAGTTGTGTGCTGACCGCTGCCAGCTTTGCCCCAATCTCAACGATAACGTCAACGTTAACGCTAACCACTATAAAGTTTAAATGGTTCAAGTGGTTCAAGGAGTTTAAGTCCTTAATAAAGAGGCTTCACGTTGCAAAAATAGTGATTTCTATAATACCCACAAAGAAAATGGGTGTTTTTCTTGCGAAAAACGGATTTACGGAACAGTTATGGTTCAAGGTCACTTTTGGTTCATGGTTAAGGGTTCATGATTTGGTTTGATAATATTTGTGAACTACACTGAGGTGTACTGAATAAGTTAAAAGTGACCTGCCCGTTAGTCTGTTGGACATAGCCAATTATAACGAAAATGCCTTTCGTTCCCAATTTATGAAAGAAAAATACCAAAGAAAAGGCGATATTTGTTCAGAACAAGATATGTCGAACATAATGAAAAAGTACAAATAAAAGTGTTATCTTTGCATCATGAAAAAGAAGGAAGGCTTGTTGAAAGTTTATAATGTAGACAGTCTCTCTGCAATAGCAGATGATGAGATTTTAATGCTTGCCCAATTAGGTGAACTTGGATTGATAACCCAGAGTGCATCTTGTAAAGTATGGGCTTTCAAAAGTGAACATGAGCTTGCTGAACATATAAGAAAAGCCTTAGAACTTGGGAAAGAATTAAGCGTTTCTTTTGGTTGGGGTGAGTTTTATGGTCCAGATAAGATAACTGTTGAATTTAAAACTGATGATTAAAAAGTTAAATAATTGAAATACAGCTATTTAGCTTTGATTTTCTTGCTCTTTTATTTGGAAATACCATTTTTGTATCCTACAGATAGCTTACCCTCTTCTATCATGCTGCCAACATCTCTTCGCCCAGTCTGTGAATATGGGAAATGATTTCCTCTTCACGCTCTTTCGAAGGTTTTTTGAAACCATTAATATAATTTCGGAGCAAAGTGGGGTTTATGCCAATTGAACGGGCAAACTCTGCAACGTTGATTTCTTTATGTGTCAGGAAGAAACGCTGCAAAGCACTCGGTTCGGCATCATCGTAACCGAAGCTCTCAAAACTTATGTCCTCGTCAAGGTCGCGCCAATGGATACCACCCTTTCCGAAGGTGTATTTACTGCGTTCCTCGTCAGAGGCATTACGCAACCTTGGATACCACAGCAATGATTGCTTGTATTCCTTTTCCTTTTCGTCCTTGCCGTAAATATAGTTGGCATCGAACCAAATCCTCGTAATCTTCATTGTTCAGCCCTCCCTTTTAGTCATTGTCAAAATACTCTTTCCAACGTTTAAGGATAATGTCAGCATTTTCATCAACCACCTTCTTTATCTTCTTAAAGTCGTTTGCTTTTATCCCTTCTTTCTCAACTAGGATAAACTCCTTTCCGTCCCAGTCGAACTTGGCCATACCGTCATTACCTTCCACATGAATATGTGGTGGCTCATGCTCCCTGCTGTAAAAGAAGAAGGAGAAACCATAAAATCTGAATACTTATGGCATAATCCTATTATATATTTTGTTCTTTTTGGTGCAAATATAGGAATTATTTTCGATACCTTCAAATTTGTTGGCACTTTTCTTGCTTTTTTCCCTCAACTATAACCGATTCAGGGGGTGTATTGTACAATATGAGTTGACACACAAGAAAAAACGCCAAACTGCCTACATGCCTACATAAAATCGTTTGAAATTCGCATGGTTGTCGAGTTTCTCTCACTTTCAAGCATACATAATGCCTACATGGAGCCTACATGATGCCTACATGTTTTTGAGGTGTTAACAGTAAGGGAACAAGAATGAAGCAACGTATTTGCATGTTATTTGCTTCTTGGTAGTAAAGGAATTCTCTAGAGAATTTAGCAGCTTCCTCGTGTAATAGCAATTGTTTGCACGTTACTTAGCAGAAAATTCTCTAGAGAATTTCAAAACAAGCAATAAAGAGGCTTTTTGCAAACAGGCAAATTAGATTCTGCAAGCTCCTTATCGCCCATTTTTATGTAGGCACAATGTAGGCTATATGTATGCTTTATGTAGGCTCACGAATGCAACAATCCCTGTATTCATCGTGAGTTTCGGCTAAATCATGTAGGCATGTAGGAAGATTTGAGTTTTTTTGCAAAAAAAATGGAAACGGGACAATGGACTTACGGATATTCCAACCTTAACGTTAACGGGAACAATATAATGGTTATAGGTTATAGGTTATTGACGATTTTCAATGGGAAGGATAACCTTGACCTTAACCAGTTTGAGTGGTTTAAGAAGTTTAAGATTTCAAGGAGTTTAAGTCCTTAATGAAGAGGCTTCACGTTGTAAAAATATGAAATAAATGGGAACCATGAGTTGTACTGATTTTGGTTGACAGTTTATACTCTTAATATCAATATAAGTTTACAACCCTATTTATTTACACTATTATAGCCCTGTTCTGCTTATTCCTAAGCGAGTTGACACGTAGAACGC
>JAEEGL010663474.1_pt1 | contig 22271 bp, 20 predicted proteins | sample 9134231 | NCBI WGS metagenome assembly JAEEGL01 (sample SAMN16246548, study PRJNA631951) | gut metagenome | biome: gut microbiome; feature: rumen; material: fiber-attached | host: Bos | place: Iran: Karaj | collected 2018-10 | reverse complement strand
TGGTAATTAGACATAAGAATATAACCTACAAATACAACAACTAAAAATAACGAAATAATACCACATATTTTTAAAACATTAACAACTATTTGTTTAAATAAATTTCGTTCTAAGTAATCATCAGTGTAGTTAAGTGTGAATTTAATTTTACATCTTTTATTCTTTGTATTTAGTTTTTTAATATAATTAAAATCACTTTCTTTAGTTATATTATCATGTATTATAATTTTAACGTTTTTAATTTTTTCTTCATTAAGTATATCGGATATCTTATCTAATTCACTTTTCATGAATTTATCAACATGAATAGTTCTTAAATATTTATTAATTTTGCAAAATATTTTAAAATCTTCAAGATTTGAATCCTTTAATGGAAGTTCAATTCTAACAGACATTTTATAAAATATTTTACTATACTGAAGTAAATTATTACCTTGCATGAAAGGTGATGTAAACATAATTTCTGATCGAGATTCTGTCTTTATACCTTTTTTATCAAAACATTCAATCATAAAAGGTGGCATACTGTAACAATTTACTATTCTTATATTATGATTAGATAAAATCTTTTCACAAACATCATAATTTAATTGTTTTTCTTCTCTAAAGAAAACAGCTTTTATTCGTTCTGATTTATCGATTAAATCAAAAGCCGTATAAACAAGCTCAGTTTCTTTAATTATTAATTGTTTAATTTCATACTGATTTATTAATTCCCTAATAAAACTTTTTACTATTTTTTTGTTATTTGAAATATATTCATCACTAAATATAAGTTCACTATCAGTTATTACATTTGTATTAAGGAGATTACCATCAGTTTTTGCAAGAACTTTTCGGTAAGAAAATGTTAACGCGTTGTTCTTGATTCCAATTAAAATCTTGTTCACGATTGATCAACCCTTACTATGTAAATATATAATAACATAAAGTTGACATGATTTACCAATTTTTTTTAAAAAAATATATATAGAATTAATTTTTATGTTATAATTAGGACATAATATAAGGGAAGGATAGGAAAGAGGTATATATGAAAAAACTTTTAAGTATCATTGCAATTGCACTTATAATTATCCCACTTAAAGCTAATGCAACTATAACACTTAGCGGTGCTGAATCAGAAACTGATTCAAATGGAGTAATAACTGCTGCAATTTATCTTAACATTGAAACAGGTGAGATGATTACTGAAAAACAAACTATATCTATAACACCTAAACATGCTAAAATCATTTCAATTGATGGATTTGGTTCATGGAATAAAGATGAATTAACTTCTGTTTTAGCATCTGATGGTTCTCAAGCAACTTTAGTATTAGGTTATGGAGAGAATAATGGTGTTTATGAAGGTAAAGGAGAAACAGTTCAAGTTGGTGTTGTAAAATATGAACATGATCAATCATATACTGGTTCTGAAAAATGTGAAGTAACTTTAGGTCTTAATGATGCTACAACTTACATTGAAGAAAAAACAACTCCTAATGCTAAAACTGGTAGTGTTCTTCCTTATGCGGGTATAGTTGCTGGTATTTCATTAATTGCTGCTGCATACGTTATATCTAGAAAAACAAATAAACTATACAAGATATAAAAAACTTTAAAGGTTCTGATTATTCAGAACTTTTTTTGTGGAAAAATCTAGAATATATGGTATTATATAGAAGGAAACGAAGTGATTTTATGAGACAATTAACAGAGCAAGAACAAGTAAGAAGAAATAAACTTGAAGAAATAAGTAAAGTTTGTAATCCTTATCCAGCTAAATTTGAAAGAACTCACAGCTTAAGTGAAGCATCTAAACTTGATGATGGAACAACAGGAGTTAAAGTTGCTGGAAGAGTTGTTTTTGCAAGAAAAATGGGTAAATTATCATTTGTAAAAATTAGAAATTTAGAAAGTTCATTTCAACTTGAATTTAAAGTTGATTTATTAGGTGAAGAAAAATATGATTTCTTCAAAAAAATGATAGATGGTGGAGATTTTCTAGGTGCAGAGGGTGAAATATTTACAACTCAAACTGGTGAAAAAACACTTAGAGTTAATGATTTTACTTTCCTAGGTAAAGCACTTAGACCACTTCCTGAAAAGTTCCATGGACTTGCTGATACTGAAATTAAATATCGTGAAAGATATATTGATTTAATAATGAATCAAGAATCTAGAGATATTTTCCTAGGTAGATCAAAATTCTATGCATTCTTAAGAAAATATTTGGGAGAACATGGTTTTTTAGAAGTTGAAACTCCAATTGTTCAAACATCTGTTTCTGGTGCATCTGCAAAACCATTTTTTACACATCATAATGCATTAGATTTAGACTGCAATTTGAGAATAGCTCCGGAGTGTTATTTAAAAGAATGTATTGCTGGTGGATTTGATAGAGTTTTTGAACTAGCAAAATGTTTTAGAAATGAAGGAATGGATCCTGAACACTTACAAGAGTTTACTCAAGTAGAGTGGTATGCATCATACTGGAATTATGAAGATAATATTGAATTTTATCAAAACTTTATTAGAGAACTTTTAATGGAATTAAAAGGAACTACTAAAATAACTTACCAAGGTAATGAACTTGATTTTGGATCTGAATGGAATAAAATTAATTATGTTGAAGAAATGAAAAAGATTCTTGGAGAAGATTTTTTAGATATAGATGATACAATGAAGTTAAAAGAAAGAGCTGCTGAAAGAGGAATCTTTACCATTGAAGAACTAACAGATTATAAATCTGTAGGTCAAGTAATTGACTTTATTTATAAAAAGAAAATTAGAGCAGATATAATTCAACCAACTATTATATATAATTATCCATCAGTATTACTTCCTCTTGCAAGGCGTAATGATGAAGATGAAAGACTTACTGATGTATTCCAAGTTGTAGCTTGTGGAACAGAACTTTGTAAGGCATATTCAGAGCTTGTTAATCCAATGCAACAAAGAAAATCTTTTGAAGATCAATTAAAAGCCAAAGCTGAAGGTGACGATGAAACAATGGATCTAGATGAGGATTATTTACTTGCTATGGAACAAGGAATGCCTCCTATTTCAGGACTTGGATTTGGAATAGATAGATTAATGATGCTTCTATATGATGCTGCAAATATTAGGGACGTTGTTTTATTCCCAACAATGAAACCAAGAGATTAATAAAATATTACTTGAAAAAGTAATATTTTTTTTATTAAAAATCAGGTTTTTCTTTTAATTTACTATTTTAAAGTGATATAATTTTTATAAGGAGGAAAATATGAAAAAGTTTTTTGAAAAGCATACAGTTGCTAAACTTGTTGGAATACTATTCTTTGCTGCAATAGTTTTATCATGGATTATTCCATATAGCGCATTCCAAGGTGCTGAACTAATGAAGGCTGAAAAAGCAAATGTTGGTTTTAGTGACATTACAACAATTTTTAGTACAAGTATAAGTTTTATAATTGATAAAATTGTATATTTAGTTGCTTTAGGTGGCTTCTATGCAGTTATATCTAAAACAGAAGGTTACAAAAAAGTTGTATCTGGAATTGTAAAAAAACTAAAAGGTAAAGAGATTTTATCTACAATTATAGTTTCAATTGTTATTGCTGTTTTGTCATCATTTATGACACAATCATTTGTTGTTATATTATTTATTCCATTCTTTATAACAATATTAAGAAATCTTGGAATGAATAAAATTACAACATTTGCTGCGACATTTGGTGCAATGCTTGTTGGTATTCTTGGTGCTACATATGGATACGAAGGATTAATTACTTTTGATGCTTATTTCTCACAAACATTAAGTAATAATTCTGCAATGAAAATGACACTAGGATACAGATCAATCATTTTACTATTTGCTGTAGCACTATACAATTTCTTTTTATTCTTTGCCGCAAAGAAATCTCTTGCATCAAAAGATAAGAAAGAAAAAATCGAGGATGAATATCTAATCGATGATGTAAAAGGAAAGAAAGCTAAGACATTCCCAATGGTTATTATCCTAGTTTTAGCTTTAGTATTTGCTATTTTAGGTTACATTGACTGGGCTGGAACATTTAAATTAAATATATTTAATAATTTCCATAGCTGGTTAACTGGACTTAAAGTAGGAAAAGACTTTACTATTATGTCATATATTTTAGGAAGAGATGTTACAGCATTTGGTACATGGAATTTATATAATATTTCATTTGTACTTGTATTCTTATCACTTTTAGCTGCAATTTTATATTCAGTTAAATTTGATGATTTCTTTACTAGTTTTGGTGAAGGAGTTAAAAGATTATTAAAACCTATTGGAGTTTTAGTTGCAGTATACGCTATTTTTGTTGCATCATACATGACAGGAATTACTCCTAAGATTGCAGATGATGTAATGCATGTAAAAGCAATACCTGAATATAACATTGATTATAATGGTGCACAAGTTGCATTCTTCAATATTGATATTGATGATGATAAAAAAGCTGACACAAACCTAATTAATCAAGATGTTGATAAAGATGGTAAATGTGATTTAAACTGCGATACTAACAAAGATGGTTATCCAGATGAAAAGCTAGATTTTGACGGTAACGGAAAAGTTGATGCTACTGACGACGGTATCAAAAAACAATTAGAAGGTGGAGTATCAACACTTAATCAAGATGTAGATGGCGATGGTGTAGCTGACATCAATGTAAGTGATAAATTTAATTTAGCTAAACTTACTATTGGTTCTGCTATAGTTGATATATTCAATAATGATTTAGGTTATAGTGGTTACTCAATGAGTGGATATTTACTTGCTAACTATGGAGCAACTCAAACTAAATTAGTATTCCTAGTATTTGTAACTGTATTTGGATTATTACAATTCTTTATTCCATCAAGTATAATTCTAACATTTGGATTAACATATTCTGATGTATCTATCTGTGATTGGTATAAATATGCTTGGAGATTTATCCTTGGAATGCTTTGCATTATATTATTAGTATTCATATTTATATTAATAATTTAGTTTTATACAAAAAACGACAATTTTGTCGTTTTTTTTGTGTATATTTTTGTATATAAATTAATAATTTAAATATTATATGAGTAGAAATACTAGCGGAGGATATATGGCAAATAATAAGAAGAATAATTTAGATAAAATACTAGAAAGTGCAGAAAAAGAAAGAATAAATTTAAAGCATCCCTATGTTGGGTCAGAACACTTATTTCTTGCACTAATTAAAGGGAAAAATAATGTATCTAATTTTTTAAACAACTATGGTGTAAATTATGGTAATTTTAAAAAAGAACTAATTGAAGTTGTAGGAATGTCCACAAAAAATAATGACATTAATTTATACACACCTCTTTTAAGAAAAATAATTAAAAGATACAAATCAAAAAATATCTTACCAGAGTCTGATATATATGAAGATTTGCTTCTATGTTTATTAGATGAAGGCGAAGGTATTGCAATTAGAATTATGTTAAAAATGAATATAGACTTGGATGATGTATATTTTACTTTAAAAGAAAAGAAAAAATTAAACGACATGGATGTATCAAATAAAGTAGGAATACTGTTAAACAACACTGTTGATATGAATGAGAAAACTATAAATAGAGATGAAGAAATAAATAAGATAATAATAACTTTAACAAGAAAAAAGAAGTGTAACCCTATGCTAATAGGGCCTGCTGGTGTTGGTAAAACAGCTATTGTAGAAGAATTAACAAGGAAAATCATCAAAGGAGAAGTTCCTAGTCAATTAAAAAATTATAAAGTATTTATGATAGAGATGGGAAGCCTAGTTTCGGGAACAAAGTATCGCGGTGAATTTGAAGAAAGATTAAATAAAATTATAAGGGAAATAATAAATGATAAAAAATCAATAATTTTTATTGATGAAATCCACACAATGCTTAATGCTGGAGGTGCAGAAGGAGCAATTAGCGCATCTGATATATTAAAACCTTATCTAGCAAGGGGAGAAATAAAATGTATTGGGGCTACAACAATAACTGAATACAATAATTCTATATTAAATGATAAAGCTTTAGCTAGAAGATTTGATATCATAAATATAAAAGAACCAAATCAAGAAGAAATGAAAAATATTTTAAAAAAGATTAAACATGAATATGAAAACTATCATTCAATAAAAATTTCTAATGATGTTATTAATAAAGTAATTAAGTATTCAGACTATTATTTAAGAAATGTTGTAAATCCTGATAAATCAATTGATCTATTAGATTCTTCTTGTGCATTTGCTAAAGTAAATGGAAATAAAAAAGAATTAACTGAAGGTGATATATTAAGTACAATATATTTTAAAACTAATAATCATATAATTAATGGTGATAAATTTATAAATGAATTAAAAAATGACTTAAATAAAATCACTGATAATAAAACAGCAACAAAAATAAGTAATTCATTTTCATTTAGACCTAATATTCCAATAAGTATATTAACAAATGAAAAAGACTTAGATGAAGTGATAACAAGTAAGTTTTCTAATATAAATAATATAAATATTGATTTAAATGATTATGATTATAATAGCTATAATTATCGAGCACACGAAAAAAAAGTGACTGATAGTGTCTTTAGTTCTTTAATTGATAAACCACATAGTTTTATACATATAAAAAATGTTACTAATGCAACTAAATACATTCTTGATGAAATTTCAAAAATAAATAAAGATGGATTTATAACATTTAAATATGGAGAAAAAATATATTTTAATAATGCAATTATTTTAGTATCATGTTCTAATAAGAATAATAAACCTACTGGTTTTTCAAATAGTACATATAAAAATCAATTATCAGAAGATTTTATTAATAGTTTTCAATGTGATTTTCGTAATATCTTAAAAAAAGAAATAACTTTTAGCTAAGTATATTTCTTTTTTTAATTCATATATTTTATTGAGGATAGAATATATGAAAAAAGGATTAACATCTAAAGAGGTAGAAATAAGTAAAAATAAATATGGAACTAATGAATTACCTGATGTTAAACATAGAACATTATTTAATATTATTATTGAATCTTTTGGTGATCCGATTATTAAAATATTACTAATTGCTTTAGCTATAAAAGTTTTTTTTATGTTTAAAGATTTTAATTGGTACGAAACACTTGGGATATTAATTGCTATATTTCTTGCGACTTTAATTTCTACTCTTTCTGAGTATGGAAGTGAAACAGCGTTTAAAAAATTGCAAGATGAAAATAAAGAAATAATATGTAAAGTATACCGAAATAATAAATTAAATAATTTAAAGTCATCACAAATTGTTGTTGATGATTTAGTTTATCTTGAAACCGGAGATATTATTCCTGCCGATGGCATTATTATTGATGGTGAACTTGAAATTGATGAATCAATATTAACTGGTGAATCAAAGGTTCAAAACAAAAATAGCATAAATAATAATGTTTATAAGGGGACAGTAGTAATAGGTGGGTGTGCTGATGTTAAAATTAAAGGCGTAGGTATTAATACCGTATATGGAAGTATTGCAAAGGAAGTAGGAGAATCTAAAAATAAAAGTCCTCTTAAAATAAGATTATTAAAATTATCGAAAATAATTAATAGAATAGGTTATATAGGATCTGCACTAGTTGCATCTTCTTTTTTATTTTCAGTAGTTATAATTAAAAACAATTTTGATTTAAAATTAATTATGATATATATACAAAGTAAATCATTCATTAATGATTTAATATATGCCCTTACACTATGCGTAACTACAATTGTTGTAGCTGTCCCTGAAGGTCTTCCAATGATGATCACTTTAGTTTTATCTAGTAATATGAAAAGATTAATTAAAGACAATGTTCTAGTTAGAAAAATGGTAGGTATTGAAACTGCAGGCAACCTAAACTTCTTGTTAACAGATAAAACAGGAACTATAACACAAGGTAAATTAGAAGTAACAAGTTATATATCAGGAGATTTAATAAAGTATAGTAAATTAAATAAAATAAATAACACATATAAAGATATAATAGTTGAGTCACTACTTTATAATTCATCCAGTAATGTATCTAAAAATGATATTATTGGTGGTAACTCAACAGATAAAGCAATAATGGATTATATCAAAAATGAAAATATAACTAAAAAATATAAGTATGATTTTAAACCATTTAATAGTTATAACAAATATAGTGAAGTTTATGTTAACAATCATCATTATATAAAAGGGGCTTTTGATATACTTATAAAAAAATGTAACTACATAATGGATCATAATGCTAGTATTAAAAAAATAAATAAATCCAGTATAGATGCGTATGTTAATGACTTAACAAGAAAAGGCGAAAGAGTTCTTGCTAATGTTGATATATATGATAATAAAACCATTTTACTTGGATTTATATGTTTAAAAGACACTATAAGAAAAGAATCATATGAAGGAATAGAAAATATAAAAAATGCTGGAATTAACGTCATTATGATTACTGGAGATAACAAAAATACTGCAGTTAATATTGCTAGAGAAGTTAAAATTATTGAAAGTAGTAATGATGTTGTAATAGATTCATCAGAGTTAAACAACTTAACTGATGAAGAACTTCTTAGTAAGATACATTGTATTAAAGTTGTTTCAAGAGCATTACCATCAGATAAAAGTAGGTTAGTAAAAGTACTTCAAAGAGATAACCATGTAGTTGGTATGACTGGTGATGGTGTAAATGATGCTCCAGCACTTAAAAAAGCAGATGTAAGTTTTGCTATGGGAAGTGGAACTAGTGTAGCAAAAGAAGCATCTGATATTGTAATACTTGATAATAATTTATTATCAATTTCAAAAGCAATATTATTTGGTAGAACAATATTTAAAAGTATAAGAAAATTCATTGTATATCAATTGAGTGTTAATTTTTGCGCATTAACACTATCTATAGTGGGCCCATTTATGGGCATTAATACACCTATAACAATAATGCAAATGCTTTGGCTTAATATGATAATGGATACATTTGCTGGTTTAGCTTTTTCTTTTGAACCATCACTAAAAAAATACATGAAAGAAAAACCTATTAAGAAAAGTGAACCAGTAATAAATAAAAATATGTATGTTGAAATAATTACGGACGGTCTTTATAGTGCTTTACTATGTGTTATATTTTTAAAAGCTCCGTTTATTAAGTTTTTAATAAATAATGATAAATCATATTTTATGACAGCATATTTTGCGTTATTTATTTTTCTGGGAATATTTAATGCATTTTGTTCAAGAACTGAAAGCATAAATATATTTAAAGATATATTAAAAAATAAATACTTTTTATTAATATTTATTTTTATATCTGCTGCTCAAATATTCATAATATATTATGGAGGTAAAGTTTTTGGAACCTATGGCTTAAAAATAAATGATTTATGTATAGTTATTTTCTTAGCAAGTACAACAGTCATAATAAATACAATTAGAAAAATTATTTTAAATAAAAGAAGATTAGCATCTGCTAATCTTCAATAATATAATCTTTACTTTTATGTGGTTCATCAAATAATAAATCATTATAATTTTGTTGTCTTAAAGCTTCATATATAACAATTGCAACTGTATTAGATAAATTAAGTGATCTAACATTTTTAGACATTGGAATACGAAAACAATTATCTAGATGTTCTTTTAAATATTTTCTTGGTATACCAGTACTTTCTTTTCCAAACATAAAGTAGATATTCTCATTTTTATCTGTATAATTTCCTGTTGTATGAGGTTTATGACCATATCTAGTTAAATAGTATATGGTACCTTTATTCTTGGAATAAAAATCTTCAATATTTTCATATATCTGCATATCTATTTTATCTATATAATTTACACCACTTCTTTTAACACTTTTTTCATCTAATGAAAAACCTAATGGTTTTATAAGATGAAGTTTTGCATTTGTTGCAATGCATGTTCTCATTATATTACCTGTATTTGTTGGTATTTCTGGTTCAAATAAAACTATATTTAACATATTATTCTCCTTTTAAAAAATAGCCATCTGGCTATTTTTTATCTATTTTATATTTATCAAAAATATTCTTTACATCATTATATTTTTTTACAACCTTATAAGATGATATTTGACCATCTTCATAGTATATAATAACGGGAAAGTCTGTAACACTTATATCAAGAGTATCATCAAGTATTTCCTTGTAATTAGTAACTTTTTCTTTCATGGTAGTGAAATCATAGATATATATAATATCCTTTATATCATAATTATTAAAAGCTTTTGCAATATTCTTTTCTATCTTATACATACTTTTACTATTATGATAACTTAAGAATAAAATTAGTCTTGATGGTTTTTCATTTAATACTTGTTTTAATTCTTGAATACTTTTTATTTCATTATTAATGTATTTTTCCTTTACTAAATAACTTACGCTAGTTTTATCTTTACCTTTAATAGTGTAATACCTAATAAAGTAAATACAAATAAATGCTATTGCAATAATTATTAAAAAGTAAAGTAAATAGTTTTTCATAGTAACAGGTTTATTTGTATACATTGAATTATTATCTTTCATAAAACCTCCTAAAAAGTATTATTATTTTTCTTCTTGAAGTGCTACAAGAACTTCTCTTGGCTTAGAACCATTTTGTGGTCCAACAATGCCTCTTTCTTCAAGTAAATCAATTATTCTTGCAGCTCTATTATATCCAAGTCTAAATTTTCTTTGGATAAGTGATGCACTTATTTTACCTGTTTGAATAGCAAACTCTACAACTTCATCATATACAGGATCGTCATATCCATCACTTGATCCAGAACCAGATGAAGTACCGATAGATGGATTATCAAGATTCATTGAATCATCATATTTAGCTGCTTGTTGTTTACATACATAATCAATAACTTTTTTAATTTCATCATCAGATATAAAGCATCCTTGAATACGGATTGGAGTATTTTCTCCCATTGGAAGAAATAACATATCACCTTTACCAAGAAGTTTTTCAGCTCCTGACATATCTAGTATAGTTCGAGAATCAATACTTGATGCAACAGCAAAAGCAATTCTTGATGGAATGTTGGCTTTAACGACACCTGTAATAACATCAGTAGATGGTCTTTGAGTTGCAACAATTAAATGAATTCCAGCAGCACGAGCCATCTGAGTAATTCTTAATATTGAATCTTCAACTTCTTTAGATGCAACAAGCATTAAATCAGCTAGTTCATCAATAATAGTAACTAAATAATACATTTTCTTTTGAGGTGCTTCTGGATGTTTCTTGTTTTCTTTTTCAATCATATCATTATATGATTCAATATTTTTTGCACCTTTTTCAGTAAATTCGTTATATCTTCGTTCCATTTCTGAAACAACTCTTTGTAGTGCAACCGATGCTTTTTTAGGATCGGTTACTACTGGAGTAAGTAAATGTGGAACGCCATTATAATTTGATAGTTCAACTTTTTTAGGGTCTACTAATACTAGTTTAACTTCATCAGGTCTATAGTTCATAAGTATTGATGTAATTATACTATTTGTACAAACTGATTTACCTGAACCAGTAGATCCTGCAATAAGTAGATGTGGCATTTTTGATAAATCAGATAGTATAGGAGTACCCATAATATCTTTACCAAGAGCAACATTTATCTTTCCTTTAGGTTTATCATTACTTAAAAGAATTTCTTTAATACAAACTGTTGAAACAGATGAATTAGGTATTTCAATACCTATGGTATTCTTTCCTGGAATTGGTGCTTGAATACGTACATCTGTTGCTGCCATACCAAGAGCAATTTCTTTATTAACACTAGTAATTCTACTTACCTTAGTTCCATTTGGAACAGTTAATTCATACTGAGTTACAGCAGGTCCAATATGTATTTTTACAACTTTAGCAGTAATTCCAAAATCAAGAAGTAGTCTTTCTAATGTATCTTTATTTTTTCTCATTTCATTTTGATTAATATTTGATCCTTGATTTAGAGGAGAATCATTTAAAATACTAAGAGGAGGTAACTTATAATGAAGATTTTCAGTTACATTATCATTACGTTGAGATTCTATTTTTTGCTCTAAAGCTTGAGGTGCTGGAGTTTTAAGTTCAGATACATCAGTGATGATAATTTTATCTTCTTTATTTTTTTCTTCACCTAATTTTTTCATTTGTGACGAGTAATCATTTATTTCAATATCATCAGGAACGATACTCTCATCAGTTTTATTTTTCTTTTTAAATAAACTTTTAAATTTTTGAAGAAAATCAGCAAATGTTATATCAAATAACAAGATAAGTCCAAATACTAATAAGACAATTTCAACAATCTTAGTACCATTTAATCCAAATAAAGATGAGAAAAGGAATGAAAATAATGCTCCAATAATTCCTCCACCAATTTCAATTGATGTAGAACCTGATGTAAATAATGCTGTTTTTCCATTTATAGTACTAATTCTTTCCATAAAATTATCCATTGTTTTAGAAAAAATTTGACTACTTGTCTTAGCATTTTCAACAAAACCAAAATGGCTTGCAACTAGAACTACTATGACAATAACATATAAACCAAGTAGTTTACTGGAAAAGAATTTAGGTAGTTTTCTTTTAAAAAGCATGTATGCGCCAAGCGATAAAATACCTATTAAAAGGAACATCCACCATGTACCTACTAAAAAAATACTAAACTTTTTTAAAAGAGATCCAACAGGTCCGAACCCAAATCCAATAATTCCAATAAGAATTAAAAAAAGTCCTGTAAGCTCAACACTATACTTAAATTTAGTTACTTTTTCTTTTTTTCTACGTTTATGCTTTGCCATATTATTCACCATAATAATTATATCTTATTTATTATTTTTTTGCAAAATAAATAGGCAATTTTTATAGCTCCTGCATAATCTAAAGGTAGGGAGGAAATAATATGTATTTTGATGACTATAGTTTTATTGATAATATTGAATTATTTGCAGGTAAAAGTATAAATATAAATGATAGTGGATATATTTATGGAAATATGTTTAAAGATGAATATAATCCATATAAAAATTACTCAGTTTATAAATTAAAATCTGATACTGAAGAAGGAAATCTTAAACTTAAAATTATGGAAGAAATGTTTATTATTAATGATTTAAATCTATATCTTGATCTTCATCCAGGTGATGTGGATGTATATAGTTATTTTAAAAATCATGAAAACCTATTAGAAAGATATATAAATGAATATCAAAATAATTATGGAAGTATTTATTTAAATGCAGTTAAAGAAAAATATAATTGGATAAATAGTCCATGGCCTTGGGAGGATAAAAATGTATAAGTATAATAAAATATTAAATTATCCTGTTAATATTAAAAATAAAGATTTAAAAATGGCAAAATTAATAATTACACAACTAGGTGGTTATGCAGGAGAACTAGGTGCAGCTTTAAGATATTTTTGTCAAAAATTTACTATGCCTGATGATGAAGGTAAAGCACTTTTAAATGATATTGCAACTGAGGAATTAGGTCATGTAGAAATGATTTCATCTATTTTATGTGGTTTAATGAAAGATGCATCGTTAAAGGAATTAGAAGAAGCTGGACTTAGTGGTTACTATGTCGAGCATGGAAAAGGAATATATCCTCTTGATACTGGAGAAGTACAATTTGATACTAAACTTTTTGCAGTAACAGGAGATCCAATCGTAGATTTAGAAGAAGACTTAGCGGCAGAAGAAAAAGCAAGAATTGTCTATGAGAGATTAATTGATTATGCTAAAACAGATGATTTAATAGCGCCTTTACTTTTTTTAAGACAAAGAGAAGTTGTTCATTATAATAGGTTTAAGGAATTATTAGAAAAATACAAAAGAGAGAAAGATATTAAATAAAGAATAATAAGGCATAATATTATAGGTGATATTATGCTTTATTTTTTAGTAATAAAAATTTTTTTTGCTAGAATTGTTGATGTATCATTAGGAACATATAAAACACTTTTAACAGTAAAGGGTAAAATAATTCTACCTACAGTTGTTGCGTTTATAGAAGTAATTATATGGTTTTATGTTGCAAGAGAAGCTTTAATAGTAAATGAAAAATCAATATTAATACCAATTTCATATGCATCTGGATATGCTATTGGTGGTTTAATTGGATCTATTGTTTCTAATAAATTAATTAATTCTGTTCTTGAAGTAAAAATATATAATTTTAATAAAAAAGTATTAACATATTTAAGTGAAAATAAAATTAATTTTTTCTATATTAAAAACCATTTAATTGTATTTTATTTAACTAAGAACTATGACAGAAAATATATTCGAGAAATACATAAAATATCTAAAAATAGCATAATATATACAAAAGAGGTCAAATTAGAACAATTTAAAAAATATAAATTATAAGGATTTACTTGCAATAAGATTTTATTATGTTATAATATGAATACAGATTTTGAGTGGGCTAAAACCCACTCATTTGTTGTATAAGAGGTGATTAATTATAGAAACTAAATTAAGTAATCTAAAAAAACTTATTTCGGATGCTTTATCAGATAAAGATATTATTGTTGATGAAGTAACTTATCGAAAAGAAGGTACTATAAATTTTCTTGAGATAGTACTTGATAAAGAAGAAGGAATAGATTTAGACACTATTGTTGATGCAACAAATATTATTAATCCGATTGTTGATAACATGGACTTTATTGACGAAAGTTTTGTTATGGACGTTGTAAGTAAGGAAAGAGGAGAAGAGTAAAAAAATGAGCGCAAAAAAAAGTAAAACAGAAGCTAGTATTGGTATGAATCCAAAAGAATTTATTAAAGCACTAGATTTTATTGTTGAAGAAAAAAATATTTCTCGTGAAGTTGTTCTTGAAGCAATGGAACTTGCTTTAACAACAGCTTATAAGAAAAATTTTGATTCTAAAACAAATGTTAGAGTTGATATAAATTCAGATACAGGAGAAATTAAAGTTTTCTCATATCAAGTTGTTGTTGATGATTTTGATTATGGTACTGAAACAACAGATGAAGAAGGTAATGTTATAGTTACTCCACCAGAAATTCCTCTTGATGCACAAATATTACTTGAAGATGCAGAAAAAGAAGTTCCTGGTATTAAAGTTGGAGAAACAATTGAAAAAGAAGTTACACCAAAAGACTTTGGCCGTGTAGCTGCAGGTACTGCTAAACAAGTAGTTACTCAAAAAATTAGAGAAGCTGAAAAAAATAGTATTATTGCAGATTTTGCTGATAAAGAATTTGAAATGATGATTGGTTTAGTAGCAATGGAAGATGCAAATAACTATTATATTGATTTAGGTAGAACAAGAGGAATACTTCCTAAAGCAGAATGTATTCCTGGCGAAGAAATCAAGATGGGTTCTAACATTAAAGTATATATTACAAAAGTTGAAAGTAATACTAAAGGACCTCTTATTCTTTTATCAAGAAAACATTATGGATTTGTTAAAAGATTATTTGAAACCGAAATACCTGAACTTCAAGATGGTACAGTAGTTCTTTATAGCGTAGCTCGTGAACCAGGTGTAAGAAGTAAAGTTGCTGTTTATTCAACTAACCCAAGAGTAGATGCTAAAGGAGCTTGTATTGGTGAACATGGTTCAAGAATAGCAAATATCTTTAAAGAACTTAATGGAGAAAAAGTAGATTTAATTGAGTATAATGAAGATCCAATCGAATTTATTAAAAATGCTTTACAACCTGCTAAGGATGTAATTGTAAGTATAACAGATGAAACTAAAAAAGAAGCCCTTGCAATTGTTAACGATGAAAACTTATCACTAGCAATTGGTAAGAAAGGAACTAACGTAAAACTTGCTTCACGTTTAACTAAATACAAAATTGATGTTAAAACAATGGATCAAATTACAAAAGAAGGAAATAAAACAGCGGAGGAAGAATAATGAAAAAAATTCCAATGCGAAGCTGTGTTGTAACACGTGAAAAATGTGAGAAGAAAGAATTATTTCGCGTTGTTAGAACACCTGAACAAAACGTTATATTAGATGAAACTGGAAAAGCTAATGGTAGAGGAGCATATTTAAAAAAAGATGCTGATGTAATAAATAAAGCTAAAGCTTCTAAGGTGTTAGATAAAGTATTAGAAGTTGAAGTTCCAGATAGTTTATATGATGAACTTTTTGAAAAATTAAAATAGAAAGAGGTGGATTTAACATGATGAGTGTTAAAGATTATGCCAATGATGTTAATTTATCAGTTGCAGAAGTACTTAAAAAATGTCGTGAAATGCAAATTGAAGTAAAAACTGCTGAAGATGAATTATCGGAAGATGATATTATCATCCTTGATAATGCAATATCATTAATTTCTACAGAGGAAGAAGCTTCATACGAGGAAGAAGATGCCATTGATGAAGTAGTTGATGAAATTATGGAATCATCAGATATTAAAGGTAACTTCCACGATGAAGAAAAGAAAGAAAAATTTAAAGCTAAAAAAGATAATAGTAAAGAAAATAATGATTACAAAAACTTAAAGAAACAAATGTATAAACATAAAGAAAAACTTCAAACAAATAATGTTGCTGAAAATGTAGTTCTATATAAAGATGGTATGACAGTACTTGATTTAGCAAATGAACTTGAGGTTTCAGGAACAGAACTAGTTAAAAAACTAATATCTTTAGGTTTAATGTTATCAGTAAATCAAGCAGTTGATTATGATGCTGCTGAACTAATTTGTGAAGAATATAGTAAAGTATTAAAGAAAGAAGAAACACAAGATGTTGCTAACTTTGATGCTTATGAAATAGTAGATGACGAAAAAGATCTTGTTAAAAGACCTCCTATTGTTACTATTATGGGTCATGTTGACCATGGTAAAACAACTTTACTAGATTATATTCGCGATTCACATGTTGTTGATGGTGAATTTGGTGGTATCACTCAACATATTGGTGCTTACCAAATTGAATATAATGGTGAAAAAGTAACATTTATTGATACTCCAGGACATGCTGCATTTACAGAAATGCGTGCTCGTGGGGCAAGCGTAACAGATATTGTTATTATTATAGTTGCAGCAGATGATGGTGTAATGCCTCAAACTAAAGAAGCAGTTGACCATGCTTTATCTGCAAATGTACCTATAATTGTTGCTGTTAATAAAATAGATAAACCAGATGCAAATATTGATAGAATTTATCAAGAAATGGCTGCAATAAACATTACTCCAGAATCTTGGGGTGGAAATATACCATTTATAAATCTATCTGCTAAAACAGGTGAAGGAGTAGATAAACTTCTTGAAACTATTTTAGCTATTGCAGAAGTATCAGATTTAAAAGCAAATCCAAATAGATATGCTATTGGTTCTGTTATTGAATCTAAAGTAGATAAGAAAATTGGTGGAATTGCATCACTACTTATTATGAATGGTACACTTAGAATTGGTGATCCAATTGTTGTTGGTACTGGTGCTGGTAAAGTAAGAACCATGAAAAATGATTCTGGCAAATCAATTGTTGAAGCAGGACCTGCTACTCCAGTTGAAATTACTGGACTATCTGAAAACCCATCAGCTGGTGATAAATTCATGGCTTTTGAAACAGAAAGCCAAGCTAAAGAAGTTGCTGAAAAAAGAGCTATTGCTGCTAGAGAAAACAAATTTAAAAAACAAGCATTAACTCTAGATGATTTATTTGCAAGAATTGATGCTGGTCAAAAAGAAATTAATGTTGTACTTAAAGCAGACGTTAGAGGTTCTGAAGAAGCAGTTAAAAACTCTTTAGAAAAAATAGACGTTGAAGGCGTTAAAGTTAAAGTTATCAGAAGTGGTATTGGAGCTATCACTGAAAGTGATGTTGTTCTAGCTAATGCATCTGATGCTGTTATTATAGGTTTTAACGTTGTTCCAACAAATACTGCTAAAGATGTAGCAAAAGAATATAGTGTTGATATAAGACTTTATACAATAATTTATAAAGCTGTAGAAGAAATGGAACTTGCCATGAAAGGTATGCTTGACCCTGAATTTGAAGAAAAAATTCTTGGTACAGCAGAAATCAGAAAAATATTTAAATTTAGTAAAATTGGTAATATAGCAGGTTGCTATATAACTGATGGTATTGCTAAAAATGGTGCAAGCGCTAGAGTAATTAGAGATGGTGCTGTTATCTATGATGGTAAAATTGCATCTATTCAAAGAGAAAAAGATACAGTTAAAGAAGTTAAAAAAGGTTTTGAATGTGGTATTACACTTGAAAACTTTAGTGACATCAAAGAAAATGACACAATCGAAATGTTCGAGTTAGTCGAGGTTAAAAGATAATGAGTAAAATTAAATGTGAGAGAATAGCAAGTGATATGATAAGAATCATTAGTAATATTTTAGCTAATGAGTCTCGTGATGAACTTTTAAAAACAGTTACAATTACAGGTTGTACTGTATCAAATGATTTAGGTTATGCTAAGGTTTATTTTACAAGCACAAGTAACTTATCTAATGAGCAAATGGAAAAAGAACTAGCAGAAGCATCAGGGTATATTAGACATGAACTTGCTGAAAGAATTGAAATTCGTCATACTCCAGAATTACATTTTGTATATGATGAATCAATCGCATACGGAAATCGTATTGAAGAATTAATTAAAGAAATTAATGAAAAATAAAATAATCAACTTTTAAGTTGATTTTTTTATTTTTTATTTATGTTATAATCAAGTTAAGGTGAGTTTTATGATTATAGGTTTGTTAATTACAATTGTTTTATCTTTATTTTTACAAAGTATGCCAGTTTTTTATGATGGAGAAGGTGTGTATCAAATTAATAAACTTGAATATAGCTATACAAGTGGATATGCAGTGAACAGTGATGTATCATATAAAATTGATTGTGAAGATAAATGTATATTAATTATTAAAGAATATGGTAAAGATGAAAAAGATGTAATTAAAAAATCTTTAACTAATAAAGATATGGATGAGTTTGAAGACATGCTTAATAAATATCATGTAATATCATGGAAAGGATTTAATAAGTCTGATAAAAATGTATTAGATGGAAACTCATTTAGTTTCCACCTAAGATATAATGATGATGAAAAATTATCAGCAAGTGGTTACATGATGTATCCAGATCATTATAAAAATTTCAAAGAAAACTTTGAAAATTATATAGATGAAATAAAAAGCAGGTGATTTTTATAAACGGAGTTTTAATAGTTAACAAACCAAAAAATTTTACATCAAGAGATGTTATAAATGAATTAAATCGCAAGTTAGGAACTAAAAAAATAGGTCACACAGGAACATTAGATCCAATTGCAACAGGAGTTTTAGTTGTAGTAATTGGTTCTTATACTAAACTTGTTAATGATTTAACAAGTTTAGATAAAGAATATATTGCTGAAATTAAACTTGGTATTAAAACAGATACAGGTGATATAACTGGAAGTGTTTTAGAAGAAAATAATAACTATAATATTTCCAAAGAAGATATATTAAATGTTTTTGATTTATTTCCAAAAGAGTATGAGCAAACAGTTCCTAAATACTCTGCTGTTAAAGTTGGTGGAAAAAAACTATATGAATATGCAAGAAATAATATAGATGTAGAACTTCCAAAAAGACTTGTTAAAATATATGAATTAGAACTACTAGATTTTAATAACGATATAATAAAGTTTAGAGTAAAAGTATCAAAAGGAACATACATAAGATCTTTAATAGAAGATTTATGCAAAAAACTAAATGCTATAGGAACTATGAGTAGTTTAGTTAGAACAAAACAAGGAAAATTTAGAATTGAAGATTCACATATTTTAGATGAAATAAATATAAATACAAAACTTTTAGATTCTAAAGATATCCTCGATATAAAAGATTATGTATTAAATGATTATGAATATAAACTTGTTTCTAACGGAAATAAACTTAATATTGAATTAGAAGATGGTTATTACAATGTTGTATATAACAATGAAAATGTTGCAATTTATAAGTTTATATATAATGAAGGAAGACTATTAATGTTTTATTAATTTAAACATATAAAGGTGATTAATGATGAAATCTTTTTTTTAAAAAACTCAAATAATTGATTTTCTTAAAAAGAATTACAGTATTAATGCTTCTTCAATTAAAGAAATTGATAGGGGTAATGCAACGCTATATAATATTAATAAAAATAAATACGTTCTAAAAATATTTCAAGAAAAATACAAGAAAGAAGATATTCTTAAAGAAGTAAAAATAATTGAGTTATTAAAAGAAAATAACATTCCTGTACCTGAATATGTTAAGAATAATAATGATGATTACTATACATTATTCAATGATAGAGTAGCAATTTTACAAAAATTTATTCTAGGATATGAGATTGATAAAAATACAGGAGATATTGATATGCTTCTTGATTCAGCAGGGGTATTAGGTAAAATTGTTCGTACATTAAATAATAATAAAAATAGAATTGAGCTTCCTGATAATAGTATAGATTCATGGTGTTCTGATAATACAATTAAAGAATCAATAATAAAGCATCAAGATTTATTAAAGATTGCCGTTGAGCAAAATAAAAGCGATATAGTGCAGGATTTGAGTTACAAAATCGAAATGTTAAAAAATGTTAAAAAAGAGTTTTCTCTAGATGAACTATCAAATCTTACGTGTTTAAATACTCATGGGGATTATAATGTTTTACAATGTATTTATGGCGATGATAATAAAATTAAAGCTGTACTTGATTTTGCTTCAGCATGTAAGATGCCAATTGCATGGGAAATCATACGATCTTATTCTTACTTAGATAAAAGTGCAGCTAACGGATGTGTTGATATTGATAATTTAAAAGCATATGTATCAGAATTTATAAAGTATCAAGAATTAACAAAATATGATTTAAGATATATGAGTTTATTATATTTTATTCAAATACTAACAAGTATTTATGGTTATAGACAGTTTTTAAATGATGAAAGTGAAATTGATATGTTTAAATTTGCTAAGTTTAGAACGAATATGTGCAAATTTTTATATCAAAATATGGATAAAATATCAAAAGAAATTGAAAATATAAAAAAATAAGTCTATATTTTATATATTTATTATTTATTTACTGTAAATTCATTAATATTTAATTGATTTTTACTTTTAAATATCATATAATGAATAAGAAGTTTGGATTTGGTTTAAACGCAACTCCATGCATTTATTCTAGATTTAAACCGATTTTAAATTTTAAAAAGGAGGATGTAAACATGGCTGTTACAAAAGAACAAAAAGAAAAAATCATTAAAGATTTTAGAATTAATGATAAGGACTGTGGAAGCGCACAAGTTCAAATCGCAATTTTAACATCTGAAATTAATGATTTAACAGAACATCTTAAAACTCACATTCATGACTATCATTCAAAAAGAGGTCTTTTAATGAAAGTTGGTAAAAGAAGAAAATTACTTGCTTATTTAAAAGAAAATGATGTTGTAGCATATAGAGATGTTATAAAAAGATTAAATTTAAGAAAATAGGCACTAAAAACTTTTTAGTGTCTTTTTTTATAAAAGTAGTAGAAAAGGAAGTAGAAAATTATGGCAAAAAAAATATTTAAAATGGATTTCTATGGTAAAGAATTAATAGTAGAAAATGGCCAAGTTGCTAAACAAGCTCATGGTGCTGTATTAGTTAGATATGGAGATACTGTTGTTTTATCAACTGCAGTTGTTTCTAATAATGCAAATGTATTATCTGACTTTTTCCCTCTAATGGTTCTATATCAAGAAAAATTATATTCAGTAGGAAAAATACCTGGAGGATTCATTAAAAGAGAAGGAAGACCTTCAGAGGCAGCTACGTTAGCCGCAAGAATGATAGATAGGCCAATGAGACCACTATTTCCGGATGGTTTTAAGAATGAAGTACAAATTATTTCTACAGTTTTATCAGTAGATCAAGATTGTCAACCTGAATTAACTGCTATGTTAGCTTCATCTTTAGCTGTATCTATTTCAAAGATTCCATTTAATGGACCAATTGCTGGAGTAAAAGTTGGTTTGGTTGATGATGAATTTGTAATTAACCCAACGCCAGAAGAGTTAGAAAAATCTAAACTAGATTTAACAGTTGCTGGTACAAAAGACGCTATTAATATGGTAGAGTCTTCAGCAGATCAAGTTTCAGAAGAAGTAATGTTAGAAGCTTTAATGGTAGCACATGATGCTATTAAAGAATTAATTGCTTTCGAAGAAAAAATCATCAAAGAAATTGGTGTTGAAAAAATGGAATATGAAACTTTAGTTCCAGAAGAAGAAATAGTAGAAAGAGTAAAAGAATTAGCTA
>JAEEGL010477934.1_pt1 | contig 22271 bp, 26 predicted proteins | sample 9134231 | NCBI WGS metagenome assembly JAEEGL01 (sample SAMN16246548, study PRJNA631951) | gut metagenome | biome: gut microbiome; feature: rumen; material: fiber-attached | host: Bos | place: Iran: Karaj | collected 2018-10 | reverse complement strand
GGCTCTCTTTCACCATTTTTATCTGGCATCATGAGAATAGTTCCATTCGGCATATCTAAATGTACATCTGTTAAAAGATAATGTAAATCTTTCGTTTCATTTTGCTTATAAGGCGTTAATTCACCTTCACATTCTTCATCCTCATAAGTAAAATCTATATAATATACTGACTTTTTCAGTTGTAATTTGAAATTTTCTTCGCGCTGGCGCTGCATACGTGATTGAAAGTCTATACCATAACGATTTAATCTTTTTAAATACACATCCTCATAATATCCCATCATCTATCCTCCCCTCTAGAGAGTAAAGACATACAATCAAAGATTGTCTTTCTAAAATACTCATAATTCAAATATCTCAAAGTAGAAATCTTATGATATAAACTATAATAATCAATGGTTCTTTCATCAATATCAAAGCCCTCTAATTCAATTAAAATCGAATCAAGAAAACCTTGCCAATCGCGCCCGCGCTCGTATTCGCAAAGCAAACCATACAACTTACTTTTCAGTTTATTATTATATGCTTCTAATACGTCCGGAATATAATCCATTCTATTCACCTGCCAATTTTTTATAATCAAATGGCTGTCTGTTTCTAGAACGATAATACACACGCTCCATTTTTAGTGCTTTATATTCCTCTCTTTCTAGAAGTTTCTGTAACTTATCAATTAAATTAGCTTGTGAGAAATCTCTTTCTACATATAAAGGTTTAATATTCTCCCAAGTTAAAATTTCTCGATTAAGCCACTCACACTTCATTAAAGTTGCAAGTATTTGAATCTCCTCATTGTTTAAATCATCAACGAAATCTCCAGATTCATTAAAATCCAAGCTGACACGAGGAAATTTAAAATTCGGTAAAGCACCTAAAAGAAGTTGGCGCCAGTCTGCTTCAACTTCTTCTTGAGTCCAGTTCAACCATTCATCTTCTAACATCTTTGATAAAAAAGCTTCATAAACTTTATAAACGGAAGTCATTCTATTTCTCCTGTGTAGCTCTATCGTCCCGATTCAGTTTAACTGCGCGCATTATATCTACATCAACATATTTTCTAATTTCTTCAGCTTTATCATAATCTAAAATCTCATGTTCAATAGCATATGCCGCAAGTTCATTAATTTGTTCAATAGGAAGTTCAGCGACCTTTTCTTTAAATTCATATATAGGCATTACAGTCAAATAACGTTTTCTTTGCTCGTCATCTAACGTAATGATATTTGTTGGTTCTTTAGCGCCTTCTGGTTCAAGACCGAGTGCAACCTTCACTTCCATATCCTCAATACCAAGAATACCATTGGTAAAAAGTCTTTCAACTCCAGGACTATATATAGCTTCTTCTAATTGTTCAAAAGGAATCGTCGCAGTTGCACCTTTTCTTTCCCAAACTCTTCTAAGTCTAACATCAGGTACACTCAAAACAACCCTTTGCGAAACTAAACTTACAACTTTTACCTTCTTATCCATTTTTAATTACTCCTTTTAACTCCCAAATAACAATAGGGAGGGGATGAACCCCTCCCCATCTAATAAACTATACGTTTGGATACATCTCCTTATAAGTCTGAGTAATATTCTCATTCTTATAGATACCCCAGTTATGGTAAGCAAGAATAGCTGTACCAAGCTTTCTGTAAGTATGAATCTCCATTGACTGGTCTGCATTTACGAAATCCCACATCTGCGTATTTCCTTCAAATACAACCTTAACAACTCTCTCACCACCAGTTGGCAGCACATAAGCAAGCTGTGGGTCAATCCAAGTCTCTACGTTGTTCTCGTCAACGAATGACTGTGGAATCTGAACGATTGGAGTACCTCTGAAGAGGTTAATATATCCAGTATTGTGGATAGCATCAATATCCTGTGGATGATATACACCACCATAATTTCCATTAGCTGGAATTGGAACGATAGCATCAGCGCCCATAGCAGCAACGAATTCAGGTGGAGCGAAGATAACAGCACCAGAACCATAAGCTCTAACTGTTGAAATCAGCTTCATCATTTCGTCACCATCAAAGTCATTACCAACAGTAACATTAGCTCTGTTGTTTGCAGGTACACCGTTCTGACTTACAGCTGCGCGCAGTGCTCTCTGAACCTCTTGATATACTGCATCTGTCTGAGCCTCTGTCAGAAGACTAACCAGCTCAGCCATATTCTCAGCGCCATCAAGCATTCTCTCAAAGTCGATTGAGCAAGCTCCACCTACTGCATGAGCACTAACTTCAAAACTACCATTATCGAGTCTGAAACTCTCATATACACCAGACAGGCCAACCTGTGTAAGGAACTTTTTAGCTCTAGCCTTGCCAAGCTTAGTTCTAAACATAGCTTTCTGACCTTGTCCAACCTGCTTAACCTCAGCAAAAATTCCTACAGCATCAATAACCTTCTTAGGAACGATTTCATCAGCAGCTTCAATAATAATTTCATAGATGTCATATCTATTCTTCATAAACTGATTGATAGAACCAGCTAACTCTCTAAGCCCATCACGAAGAGCCTCGTCAACGTTTTCAACAGAGAAGTTAGTTGGAGCCTGACCCTTAGCCGCATAAACAGCTAATTCTTTCATTTCTTTAATAGTCATTCTTCATACCTCCCTATTATGCTTCAAGAACCTGGAACTTAAGAGCAAACTGTCCATCAGGCATAGTTGTTTTCTCTACTACAAGAAGTACAGGACCAGCACTTGGCTTTGTATCAGAAACCTTAATAGCTCCCATGTTACTAATTCCACCATACAGTGGGGTAGCAGCAAGAGCAGCAGCAGTTGTAGCTGCAGCAAGTGCAGTCTCATTAGCAAAATCACTTTCATCCATGCAGATGCAATTAGTTGTGAAAAGTTCACCTACAGAAAGGAATCCAAGTCTAGGAAGAAAAGTTCCTCTCTCAAGTTTGAAATCTTTAAGAGCATTAGTTCTCTCATCATACATATGCTCTGTTGTATAGTTTAAAGCAATTGGCATCTTAGCGGCATTGGCAGCAGTAGGGAGCTTAACAGTTCTATTAACTCTATCTACCGCAAGTAACATTCCGTTCTCAGCTGGAATTGAAGCGAAATCAGTAGCATCAAGTGCACACTGAGCCTCAACACGTCCATCTCTACGGAAAGATACTTGATTAAGTTCTACTTGACCAAAACCGTCAATTACAAGTCTTATATCGGCCATAATAAATCCTCCGTTTATTATTTCTTATATCTACTAAGAATCCCTTCAATGCCCTCCGGCGCATTATTGTCCTTAGGAACATATCCTGGGTTATCCTCATTTGTTGAGAAAAGCGTAGGTTTAGACTGAACTAAAGTATAAGCAAGCTCTCTATCAAGTTCCTCTTTACTCATTTCATCAATCTTTTCCTTAAAAGATTCAATCTCTTCAGATTCAAGAAGTGCACTATAATGCTCAAGTACAGCTTCTTTTTCTTTCTTCAGCGTATTAGCTTTGAAAGTTTCTAAAGCTTCTTTCTCTTGAGTTAAAGTATCAATTGTTGACTGAGCAACTTCATAATCACTCTTAACCCCATTCAGCGACTCTTCTACATCAGCTTTTTCCTGTTGTAAAGTCGCAATTGTTTGCTCCTGCTCTTCAAATTTCTGACTATAAGTTGATTCTAATTCAGATTTTTCTGTAGTTAAAGTTTCAACTTGTTCATTAAGAGAAGTATAATTCTCATCAACCTTCTCATAAGTATCGCCATTTAACTGATGAAGCATCTCAAGAGCGCGCTTTTCTTCTTCATTTACATCAACGATGAAGCAATTCTCTTTCTTAGTAATTTCTAAGGAATCTGTTGCATCATCTTTGGTATAATAAGCTCTCTCATAAGTCCTATTTTCAAATCCGAAAACAATAGCATATTCATCATAAACATCGCATACACCATAATCCATGATATATCCATTTTCTTCATTAAATCTAGGATTCAGAAGAGTCCAAATCATGTTATACTTCTGATCATCAGAAAGTTTAAAATTCATCTGTTCTTCTCCTCCTACATCTAGTTTAGATTGTAGTTCAAACTGTTGCATTCTTTCAGCCAATGTTTCAGCAATTAATGTATAGAAACCGGCGCCCTCAAAGCAAGGCTCGAAATCTTCGCCTAAAGCTTGAAGTCCTAAGAAACATCCGTCAGTAAATACGAAATATTTCTTTCCATCAATAAATTTCCATTCTCCATCAATCGCATCAGCATATAACTCCATAGACTGCGCGCATTCAACTATATCTAAAGCCTCTTTTTGATAAATCGCGGTATAGAGTAATACGTCTGTACAAGCATATTCTCTCTCTATACCGTCTTTATCAAGGTGTTTTTCCCAAGCAAAATGATTATCTACAGGCACTACACCATAAATGCGCCCTTGATACCTTTGAGTTCCATGGTCTGTAAAATCTTCAGCCATAGAATCATAAATACCCTTCACTGGCGCATACGGTAAAGATGCAATAAGCTTTTCAGCAAACTCATCTGTAATATATGTACCATTTCGATTACCGCCTTTATAAAAAATGCGGCATCTTGCTAAGGATAAAGTTTTGTTATAGGCGGTTATATTACCATAAAGAGAAAGAGAAAAAGTAGCTAATTTCTTTTTATCCATTGGTGTTTGAACCTCCGCCATCTAATGATTTTTCATTAGCAATCGTTTTTGCACTTTTTTCCTCTGCAGGCAATTCAGGACGACCAGGGCTGTTACCAGATTCGGTATAAGAAGTACTTAAAGGTATAAGTTTTTCTTTCAGCTCTAAAACATCGTTCTCTAAATCTTTAATATTACCAAGCTCCTTCTGTGATATACCCATAGCTAAAGCTGGCAAAATGAAACTGTAACCAGAGTTAGCCATTTTTAAAGCAGTATCACAATATTTTTGTTCATTGTAAAAAGTTATAGGAAGAATAGTATATTTAAAAGTAATATTCGAATTGCCAAACTTATTATTTATAATAAAAGTCATAAGTTTATCTAGCTTTCGCGCGAACGTCATCATAAGTGCCATATCATTGTTAATTGAAGTTTCTAATGACAGATTAGATTCAGTTCCAAATAACTGCGGACTAGAACCAGCTTCAGAATATATATTAAGAAGTGATTTTTCAATACTACTTGTAGCATTATCGTTAGAGGTTTTTGAAACAATAGCATCAACGTCAGCATAGGTCGTTAACACAGAGACATTCGGATTACCCTTCATCATCTTTACTGTACCCTGATGCATGACTTCTGCTTCATCTGGTTCAAATAACAATCCTCCATCTTGTAGGTGAGGAATTCTCTGAACGATAATTTTCCTTATTTCCTCTAAATCTCTTTCTTTATTAATATCTCTTGCTTGGTCATATTCAATAGCGGCAGGAATGATATTTAAAAATGCAGGCTTTCCATCTAAGAAAGGTAAGCAAATACCAATTTCAGCTGGAATAAAAACCCATCTTTTGACTTTACCTAATTTATATCTCCTATACCAATTTGCAACTTTTTTAGGATAAACACGAAGTGCTGCATTTCTATCATCCTTATCAACAATAGTATCAAAATAACTTACATCAAATTCAATCAAATCATTACCTTGCGCGTCTTTAAAACGAGTTCTACAATAAGGCGTAGGAAGGTCAATAATTGAAATAGATTCATTTTCAATTGATTGAATTATTCCATAGTAACAACCATCACGTAAAGCACAAATCCCCCATTGAGTAAAAATGTTCGGTAATTGTGCTTTATCTATAAAGTTTATTGCATTATTATACTTCTTCTGAATATACGATTCGGAGAGAGTTTTACCAAAACTTGGACTAGGAATTAGTAAGCCTGTATATTTCAATAAAGTTGCATAATGCAATAAAATACGTTGATAAAATCCGCCTTTATTATAAAAGGTACGAGACAACTGAATTTGAGCAAGAGTAGAACCAGAATCAATAATGTTTTCTATATCTTCTACTGTATATTTTTTACTACGATATTTGGAACGCCAAGAAAAGCCATATCCATAACCAGAAGAATAACTCTGCTCATTCGTTGCAATCATTTGTTCATAGGAGCTTTTAAAATTAGTAAGAAACTCTTTATCGTTTCTATCCATTTATCCCTCCCGTAAAGAATACCAGTTTACGTTCACCCGCGCGCCGACGGTGTCCTCGACTATAAGATTCTTCTTCGAGTTCTTTAATTCGCCATAATCCATAAGAAAAACTTGAATATTTATCTTTTGGAAAACGAGAATTAATTCTTTCAAGAACTATGTCGAGAGTTGAGCCAGTACGTTTCAAACGTAAATTGGCCATCTCTTCAAATAATTTAGTTGTCATTTCATGAGGCATTAGCCTCTTTACTCTTTGTTCTGTGGTCATTTTCTGACCAACTTTAGTAGCAAGAAGCGCACTTTTAGCTTCTTGTTCTTTAATTAAGAAACGCACTAACCCGCTTGTTAAACGAGAATAGCAGTTACCGTGAATTTTAGAATTAAGAGATTGATTAGCTTTGATTCCATAAAGTATTTTCGGCGCATCTTTTGGTTGAATCTGTTTATATACATCATCATTTTTAAAGCCATAAGCTGGTAAGAAATTACCCATTTCATCATAGTGCGGCTTAATCATCTCATCTGCTAACCCCACACCTAAACCATTAGTATCAATTACGACTTCGCGCGGATTGAAACTAGCAATAAGTTTTTTCAAATCTACTGCTTGTACAGAAAAAGGCTTGGTTTGTGGAGTGCGGCCCAGTACAATTAAATTGACTAGCGTCGCATAAAACTTTTGTTTATTCACATTAACTCTAAATACACAGACTGCTGTTTGGTCACTAATACGACCTACGTCTACTGATATTAAGTAGAATTGTTCAGACTCTGGTCTATTAATTGCGTGCGTTTCAGGGTTTTTTATTTTTCTATATCGAGTTAATTTATCATATGAGAACCACGCATCCTCGCTAGAACCTTGCCATAAACTTAAATATTCAGTAGCAAATGATTCAGCATTATACGATGGACTCATTTTCAATTTATTAATATATTGTTTATCAATAAGCCCATGCATGGCGGGCAGGCGCCAATCGCATCCAAACATAAAAGCATGTTGTGGGTCAATTATTGCATTTTCAAAAGTATCTATTAAACGGTCATATGCAAAAGAAGTTTTACTACCTGCTGAAGTAGTAGCTATAATTTGCTGATTAGGTTCTCTATCATTAACTGTATTATTCGGAAGACGACGTGATACGTTTACAAGCGGAATTACTACAGAGTTAATCATCTCTTCATCACCATCTCGTATCTCATCAATCATACCACCATGCCGGCGCCCTCCACGTGCAGCATCACCAGCAAGTACAACGTCAAACACAGAACCATTTCTAAACTTCAGCGTTACATAATCCTTACCGAAATTACCTGGATAGTCGCTAAGTTCCCAACCAATAATTTCTTTTTTAAGTAAAGGCCAATGGTCATATATTTCATAAATCTTTTCTTTTGTAATCTGTGCGGCCTGCTGCTTTGTATTAGCAGTCATAAACACTTTGCGGCCTGGTATAAACACACATTGTAAGAAAAGAGCTAATATAGTAATAAATGATTTCGAAAACGCACGTGGCGCCGTGATGAACACGTCCTTAAAACGCATGAGGGCGCGCAGTGTAAATCTTTGATAAAAGAAAAGCCCAAATTCAGAATCAGCTGGTCTAATTATATCCAAATAATAATCAGGATAAGCTGTAAATAAATTAACCCATTTACATAACTCACTATAATGCCTTTCTAAATATTCATTGGTTAATACGGCGCCCTTCTCAAGTTCTATGCCTTCGCGCTCTGCTCGTTCAACAAATTCATCAGCAAGCAACTCTTGCCTTGCGCTTAAAATAATCTTTTTTCGTTTTTCTTGCATTACTCACCCCCTTCGAGGTCAGCTGCGAACTCATCATCCTTAAAGAGCTGTTCAAACCCCTCATTCTCATAATTATCATAATCATCCACATCTTGGTCTAATTCATAATAATTCTCAAGCTCGGCCGCAGTCTTCAGAGATTCTATACGTTTATTAATTTCCTCTCCAATACCAGATTCATTCGTATATAACCGTTGATTCCAAGATTGTATATTCTTAATTGTCTCATCAACAACGTCGCGCGTTTCTCCATCATAAAACCTATTCGTAAATCCTCTTTTCTCAAGCCATCTGCACAATTCACCCATTGATTCAAAATCACTTGCATTCTTTACGTTCTTCGGAGTAAACTCACCCGTCTTAACTAACTTATCATAAGAAGCTAACAACTTATCAAAATCAGCGCCTTCTCGAATCCTACAATCAATCTCATAGGAAATCTTACAAATCTTTAATGCTTGGTCACCTTGCAGCGCGCCATTGATATTCTGAGTCAATAACAAACCATCATAAAGATTTTCCAAATAGTTCAAAGCCTCTTCATCATAGTTATAACCCCATTTTTCTTGTAGCTTCCTTCTCTCTTCATCAGCTAGTCCAGGCACCGCATCAATCAAGGCACCACGTTGTTCTAACTCCCTATAAGCTTCTTGATAAGAAGTCCAATCAATTCCTTCATACTCATCATTCATAAACTGTAAAGAATAAGCGCGAAGAAGCTCGGCCGCCGTATGCGTTTTTCTTAACTCTTCAAACCTTTTTATATCAAATGGCATATCCAGATACTGACAAATCTTATCCATTACTTCCCAAGATTCATCAACTTCCAATCTCTGAGCCAAACAGTCAGTACAAATCGAGCTATACCCATTTGGAAACATAAAAGAGCGAGTAGGCAAAAAGCTCATTGAACTTTTTGACCTACCGCAGCAAGCGCATTTCACATCTTTTATTTCTATATCAAATACAGGTTTTAAAGGCATTTTACTTATCTCCCTTTGTAGCTGCCTTTAAGAGTTTCTTTAAATTTCTTCTTTGAGTTCGATTTAAGTTAAGCAATTTATCAACCACATCCTTAATCATGTCTTCGGCTTTACGAGGTGTTTTTCTTAAATTCGGCTCATCGGTTATCTGTACAGAGCGCGCGGTCGATTCTTCGTCCTTTTCTTCAACCACCAATCCTTCGTTTGATGGCACGGCCGCATTCAACATACCAACCTGCTCCAAAACTCTCTTTTCCTCACTCAAATCCTCTACATAAATCTCAACCCCAAGAATTTTACAAATTCCAATAAACTCTTCTGGCTTCAACTTATTAATCATATATATCAACTCCACTACGTTTTTTGGAGCTTTCTTCTTATCATCCATATTTTCGCCTCCGCGTATTCTACGTTCTACTTCTTTTTCCTCTGCTCTTTCTCACATCTCTTACACTTATTCTGAAACCCATCTTTACTTCTAGATTTCTTAACCCAATTCCTTCCATCTAACAATAAAACTCTTCCGCAATCTGGACACTTCTTAAAGTTCTCTGGAAAGAAGCAATTTTCAATTGTATCTCTGTGAAGTTCAGCAGCCTCATTAATTTTTACGATAATTTTCTGCCTAAAAATAGTTGAAATGTAATTTGCTGTATAACTCTTTCCATACTTCTTATTAATGTAGTAGGCAATGTCTGAGTTTTTCTCGTGCTTCTCTTTTAAGCGCAAAATTTCCAATTGCACTTCATTCAAATCAGCCAATTGTTCGTAAAAGTTAAGAGTTTCTAATAAGTCCTCTAAGTTCGACTCTACATTAATACTCTCTTTGTCCCGCTCAATTTGTTCGAGGAAGTCCAACTTATAAAGGTATAACTGATAGACCGCTTCTAAATCTCTAAAATCGAAAAATCTATCCCCCGTATAAGCTTTTTTCTTCCAGACTAACTTACTAATTGTACGAAGCTGTTCTTCGTTGAGGGCGGCGGGGTCAAAGTTTAAGTCAAAAATTAGGTCGGCCGCCGCACCTTTCTTTAGTCCAAGTGGAAGTACTTCTACCTCACAGTCAAATACAATTGAATTGTTGTGTGTTTGAAAAATTGAGTTGGTCAGGTTTAGCGTCGAGGTATATGAGTCGGATAACGTAAATTGTTCCCTCCTCATTTCAATAAGTTCGTGACGCTTCTTCAAATAAGTATATTGGTTGAGTTTTTTGCTTTTTTCTCTGATAAGGTCAATTTCTTCGTCGGTGAAGCGTTTAAGAAGTTCCTCGCGTGGCGGCTTGTCGCGTTTACCAACTCGTTCTTCGTACAAGTTAATTTCAAGGTCTAACTCATCAATGGCGCGCCAGAGGTCCTCAAACACGTGGAGTAGGTGGGGCGGCGCATTTTTACGAGTTTCACTTCTCGAAAACACAACTCGTTTTTTACGCAGCGGAACCGCTTCACTCAATGGATGGATTTGAGTGTTTGCGAGAGCTGGGTTTTCAAGAACTGCGTCTAAGCTATCCAGTTCATTCGCTTTACTCCATTTAGTTTCCAGTTCTGTTTCTGCACCTACAGCCTTACCCTTTGAATCCTTGCCCCATAACAAATAGTTGGCAATTGTTTCAGCTTCCGAATTCGTTAGGTCGGGAAACTGTACTATATATGTATCTATAAATTGAGAACGCTCTTGTGCGGACTCTAACGTAAAATCTAATTTTAATCGGTTCATTCTTCATACCTCCATTTTAATTATAACACGAGAGATGGAGAGAGGTCAAATTTTCGGATTCAATTTTTAATTTCATGGATATTATGTTTCAGGCCCCGAACATCTGTTCGTATTTTTGTTCGGATTTTCCCGAGATATAGCCGGGAGTCTGACCAGTTGGTCAGAAAAAAATTGCCTCGCGCGATGGGAAGCGAAAATTTTAATTTGTGAATTTTTTCACACACTCCGTATAGGGTCCCCTTTTGGAAAAACGAACAAATGTTTAAAGGAGGGTAGTACTGAAAAAACGAACATCGGTTCGAAGAAAATACCGGGGTTATAGAGATTCGCTTGTTAAAAAAATAACACAATTGTATGGATATAAAAACATAATTATTTTGCTTTTAGGGGTTGACTTTTCCGGGCATATCCTTTATAATCTAATTGTAAGATAGAGATAAGGAAATGAGAGGTAACCAAAATGAAAAGCACACTTATCAGATTCTACAACACACACGCATACACACACAACTACATTCTCGGATTCAGAATGAACGGAAAAATCTACTTCGTAACTGTTGACGCTAAGGAACTCGACTTCGTTACAAAGCTCGACAAAGCAAGCCGTGGCGCTGGCTACAGCCTGAGATTCAAGCCAAACAAGGCTCAGAAGAACTACCTCATAAGCCTCGGCGCTGAGGTGCTCTGCTCAGAAGAGTTCTTCAACGAACTCAAGACAATGAGCAAGTACAACTTCGGTGAACTGTTCGAGAAGCTCATCACAGAGATGAACGGACAGGAATGGACAAAGGACAACGTACCATTCACTGAGGACGGAGACCTCACAGTGAACGGAGTTGCTTATCAGCTCAAGTTCGAAAAAGCAACATTCATCACTGAGGCTCAGATGATGAGAATGAGCAGAGTCTAAGGGCTCTGCTCAGACCGGAGCGGATTGTACGGATTAAAGAACAAGATAGGGCTTGACAAAGCAAGCTATAAAGAGTATAATATAGACAAGAAGTGAGGAGCTAATAAGGACACACTTAAAAACAAGGCTCATAAATAGAGTGAAGGAGCCACACTCAAAAAAAAGTCCAATTAATCAGTGAGTGATAGAAACACACTTAAAAACAAGGTGACTAAAAGAGTGACGACCGCACTTAAAAACAAGTTTCAATAAGCCGAAAGGCTTATTTTTTTGTCCCTCTTCATCGAACAAAAGTTCGATGAAGAAAACGGACCGGGCGCCGATTGTTAAAAAATTAACACGATTGTATTGAACTAAATACAAAAAAGGTATTGACTTTTTTCTCTGCATCGTTTATAATCTATATAGAAAGAGAGGTAAAGAACAATGACAAAGACAATCTACTTCGATATGGACGGAACAATCGCTAATCTCTACGGAGTCAATGGTTGGTTGGATATGATAGTTAATAGAGATGCAACACCATACAAGGTTGCTGAACCAATGGTCAGAATGAATGTTCTTGCAAGAGTACTGAACAATCTGATTAAAAGAGGTTGGACAGTTGGAATCGTAAGTTGGTTGGCAAAGGATTCCACTACAGAATACGATGAAATGGTCAGAAAAACAAAAATTGAATGGCTTAAGAAACATCTGAAATCTGTAGAGTTTGAAGAAATTCACATCGTACCATATGGAACACCAAAACACGAAATTGTAAATAATCCGAATGGAATACTCTTCGATGATGAAGAACCAAACAGAACAAAATGGGTTGGTACTGCATACGATGTGAACAATATAATAGAAGTTCTTAAGAGTGTCGCATAGACACTCTTTTACTTTGGTCTGTTATTGACCAAGTGGTAAATGAACAAGTATTCGTCTTTGGCGGCCGGTCAATAGAACGTATGTTCGGGATAGGTTGGTCCATGGCTGGGCCGCCTTGTACGTAGATAAGTACAAGATTAGGTATTGACTTCCCTCTGCATTATATGTATAATATAAGTGTAATAAATAAGAAAGGAAATAGAAAAATGAAAGCGTTTATAACTAAAGCAAGTAATGATAATTTTTGCAAGCCATTCTCATGCAATTGTATAGAGGGAATTAACAATTTAATTAAACAGTATGGGCGTATTATTATAAAGGAAAATACATTTTGGAAAGGAGATTCTATTAAACAGATAAAATATTGTTTTGATTTAACAAGTGATAAACTTGCAAAATGGATTAGTGAATCAGATTATCAGATTACAATCTATGACGATTATGTTGAATGAACATTGCGCGCGGTCGCTAATTTTTGAAGAGGTTGAACTTCTCCGAAAATAGGTTGACCGCGCGCAGTCTACATTTCAACTTGTTAATTTTTTCACAAAATTGCGACCGGCCGACTTTGTTAATAAATTATTAACAATCTTTTTTCCGAAAAAAGTCTTGACAAATTCCTTTTCATCGCTTATAATAATTATAGAAAATAAAGGAGGACAGAAAAATGACAGTTAAGGAACTTATAGAAATTCTCAAAACCGCAGATGAGGATGCAAATATCTATGTAATAAATGCCGATAATGGTGTCACTTATACAACGGATTTTGAAATAATTCAGGGTATGAATACGAAAAATATTTACTTTGAATAATCTTTCCTAAAACAGAACAATCGTTCTGTTTTTTGACCGGGCGCCTTGTTAATTTTTTCACAATAAAATTAAATCTTGACTTTTTCCTAAAATTCGTGTATAATTTAATTGTAAGGTTGAGATAGGAAATAAAAAGGTTGAAAAACTTCCGAAAAAAGTTGAAAAAGTTTAAAAAAAGACTTGACATTTTCCTAAAACTTTGCTAAAATATAATTGTCAAGAGGACAGAGGTAAAAAATAAAAAATAAAAAAATTCCTAAAAAGGTCTTGACAAATCAGAAAAAATCAGTTATAATAAAGACACAAGATAAGACAAGGACACACCTAAAAACAAGTCGTCATAGGAGTGAAAAGGACACACTTAAAAAAAGGTCGTCAATGAGGTGAAAAAGTCTTAAAGGTCTTGACAAGTTAAAACGAATCAGTTATAATATAAGTACAGTAAAACAGATTAAAAAAAGGAGAAAAAATTATGACAAGAAGAGAAAGACTTGAAATGGTAATCGCAGGCAACATCACTGAGGAACTCATCGAGGAGTGCAAGGTAGAAATCGAAAAGATGGATACTGCAAACGCAAAGCGTAAGGAAAAGGAAAATCCACACAAGACAGAAAATGCGTCCATTATGGAGAACATTATGGGATTTGTCGCAGACTTCGACGAACCAATTCTTGTAGATGCAATTGTCGAGGGTCTCGGAGTCGAGGGTCTGACAAGACAGAGAGTTTCTTCCCTTTGCACCATTCTTGTTAAGGATGGCAGACTCGTTGCCACTGACGTTAAGGTTAAAGGTAAGGGAAAGAGAAAGGCGTACTCTATCGCCTAATCTTTAAAAAGGAGAACAGACGAAAGTCTGTTCTTTTTTTACACAGAAAACGAACATATGTTCGGCGGACCGGGCGCCGATTGTTAAAAAAATAACTTTCAATTTAGGGGTTGACTTCCCTCTTCATTAATAGTATAATCACTATAGAAAGAGAGGTAAAAGAAATGATTTGGACTATATTTGTACTTTGGATTGTATTCGCTATCACTTGCGGAGTTATGGAAAATAAAACGGATAATGACTTCTTTGGTTTTCTGTTTTTAGTTTCACTTCCTATAATGTTCTATATGCCATTTATGTGCGGTTTGTTTTAAAAATAAAACTTGACTTTTTTAACAAAATATGATATAATAAATATAGAAAATGAAAAAAAGAAAAAATAAATTTTTAAAAAGGTCTTGACAACATCACTTATCAATGGTATAATAAGGTATCAAATGAAAGGAGAAAACAACAATGGCAGTTAGTAGAAAAGTGGAAAGAGAACTTATCAGAAGCAAATATCTTGAGGTTATCACCGATGCACTTCTTGCGCTCGATGAAGAGGTTTTAAAAGTCAAGTCGAACGAGATTGCAATTCCCGTTGTAGGTTGTGAGGGAAATGAAGATTTCCTCGTAGTCACAGTAAAAGTGCCAACGGGTGCAAACAAGGGAACAGAACCATATGATGGTTATGAACTCGCAAAGGACTACGAAAGAGGTCTTGAAGCAAAAGAAGAAAAAAGAAAAGCAAAGGAAGCCGAAAAGGCGAAGAAGATTGCGAAAGATAAAGAAATTCGCAAGAAGAGAGAAGAAAACGGTCAGTAGACCGTTTTTTTTAATTGTTTCACGTGAAACAGTTGCGAAAACGTTTTCGGCGCGGGCCGGTCCATTTTCGGACCGGTTGAACATATGTTCTGAAAAAGTTGGACCGGCCGCCGAGTACGTTAAAAAAATAACTTTTAAAAATCTCTTGACATACCCCCTTCTATCGTGTATACTATAGATAGAAAGAGAGGTAAAGAGAAATGACAAGCAGACATTACAACAGAGACAGAATCGAAAGAGAGAAACTCATCAAAACAATTGGAATAGGTAAGGAAGTAGCAACTTTCAGAGTCGATCGACACCACATCAATGGTGCAGAACTTCACACAATCACTTCAACAGGAATCATAGTTATCAGAAACGAAAAGACAAACAAGTTAATAACGAAGTTAATTGCTAGACCAAATCAGATTAAAAGATACTTTACAGAAGAAACAAAAGAAGTTAAAAAGTTAATGAGAATCGCAAGAGAGCATCAGAAACTTGGATATAATATGATTTAAAAAATTGAAAAAAGGGGTTGACAAACACAACCCCTTTTAGTATAATAAGGGTAGAAAGAGAGGTAAGAGAAATGGCAAAGAAGAAGAAAGTTGAAAAGGTCGGAACTATCAAGGCGATAGATATGATTCACGCATCAAGACCAATACAGGATATTCCATTCAGAACGGGTGCGTATAAGGATAAGAGAAAGAAAAGAGAAAAGGTTACCAAACGCAATATAGACAAGTGGATGTAGCCACTTGTCTTTTTATTTATGAAGACGAACATACGTTTGTTGCGCCGGTCCGGCGGACTTTGTTAATTAATTAACTAACGAAAAAAGTACTTGACATTATCATATAGATATGGTAATATATAATCACAGAGAGGAATAAGACTCATCGCCGAGAATCTCTAAAAAATTTCAAAAAAGGTATTGACAAGTAGTAAAATCCATGCTATAATGTATATACAAGGTAGGGAAGTGAGGCAGAAGTCAATAGCGACAAGTTCTACACAGAACGGGTAAGTCCAATCTGACAAAGTCCTACCACCGCAAGCCGAAATCTAACTTTGCGGTATATAAGTGTGCAGGCAGGAGATAAACAGACGGACATAGCAGTTGGGAGTCCTAGGGTGGTTAGACGTACTGCAGAGAGGGTGAAAGTCCCTCAAATATAACAGAAAGGAAGTGAGTCCACCAAGGTAGTCAATTGATTTTACAAGTGGTTTATAGAGTGGTTCAGTAGAAAGGATTCAATATGTATATACTTGACGGATATTAACACTAATAAAGAGACTTGATGCAGAGGGGTGCACACCGAGACATCAAGTCTCTTTTCTTTTTCCTCTTCATCGAACATATGTTCTATCGCGCCGGTCCGACCGGGCCGCACCTCGTTAATTAATTAACAAACGAAGTTGATCCGGGCGCACTTGTTAAAAAAATAACTAATGAAAAAAAGTGTTGACAAAATTTAAAAATTTTGCTATACTATAATTGTCAAGGGGAGAGATGAGATGAGTAATCACTGCCCAAGAGTGATGAAGTCCATCTGTAGAGAAAAACGCAATAGTTGGGCTAAAGAACTTTTCAAATCCCCTTGATAAAAACATAAAAAAACATAAAAAAGATATTGACACAAACTAAAAAGTGTGCTACAATATAAATGTCAAGAGGGAAATCGAGGTAGGAGGTTGGTTCTCAAAAAGATTTTGAGAAAAGTAGAAATTACCTCTTGACAAAATCAAAAAAATCTGCTATAATCTAAATGTAAGTTAAAGAGTTAAAAAGAAAGGAAAATGTACTATGACACAGAGAGAGTTTTACAACGCAGTAATCGCAGACACACAGAACGCAGACCTCGCAAAGTTCGCAGTTGAGGCACTCGAAAAACTCGATGCACGCAACGCAAAAAGGTCAGAGAAACCAAGTAAGAGGTCGCTCGAAAATGCGCCAATAATCAAGTCAATCAAGGGATTGCTCACATCAGAACCAATGCTTGCAAGTGAGGTTGCGAGCGCACTCGAAATCTCGACACAGAAAGCAAGCGCACTTCTGCGTCAGATAGAGGGAGTATCTGTCACTGACGTAAAAGTTAAGGGTAAGGGTACTCAGAAAGGTTACTTCTTCGAGTAATCGAATAGGGTTTGCGGTTATCCCTTAAAACCGCAACCAATACGGGGTTGGCTTTTATCGGTCGCTGAGTCGCGGTTTAGCCTTTGCTGACTGTGGCGTTGTGGGTTCGACTCCCACCAATCCCACCACATTATTGATTCATTGTTTTACCTCCTATCCTTTCTTGGAATCGCCCACGCTTGTGGGCGTTTCCTTTACAATTAAAAAGAACATATGTTCGCGCGGGCCGGTCCGATCGACCGGGCGCCTTGTACGGATTTTAGTACAAAGAAAAATGTTGACAAAATATTATATTAATGTTATAATTAGGTATCAAAAGAAAGGAGAAATAAAAATGAAAGTAAATGAACTTTTAAAAATACTTAAAGATATTCGTAATGACTATGGAAATATTGAAGTGGAATTATTTGATGCTACTGCTTGGGATAATGGTAGCGGTAGCGCTACTGATACTATACCATTGGAAGAAGTTTTTTTCAATGCAAAGGAAAAAAGAATTATATTATATTAGAAAGGAGAAGTAAAATGGTAATAGGAATAGGCGCAATAATAGCAGAAGTAATTGTTATAGGTATAGGCATTTATGTTTTAATTGATATGTTTAAATAAGGAGTAAAAAAAATGAAAGAACTATACTATAGAATTGAACTACCGAATGGAACACTACTACCACATAGATTTGAAAGATTCGACCAAGCCGAAAACTTTATGATACGCAACGATATATACGGATACATTGTAATTATCTAAGACGAACACTCGTTCGTCTTTTTGGGCCGGGCGCGCTTGTGAAAAATTTAACGCAATTGTTTCTCTATAAAAACATAAAAAGGTGTTGACTTCCTAAAAAGAAAAGAGTATAATTACATTGTAATCAAGAGAGAAAAGAAAGGAAAAAACAATGGAAAAGATTCTGATAATTGACACTGAAACCACAAACTCACTCGATGATGCACTCGTATACGATTGCGGATTTATAGTCGCAGACTACAATGGAACAATCTATTCCAAACATTCGTTCGTAAATGCAGACATTTTCTGTGATAAAGAACTTATGGAAAGTGCATACTTCGCAGAGAAAATTCCAACATATTGGACAGAAATAAAGAATGGTTCAAGGACTCTAACTTCTTTCAGAAATATTATGTGGACTCTTCGCCACATTATGAAAGAAAATAACATCACAAAAGTTTATGCGTACAATTGCAGATTTGACTATCTCGCACTCGCAACCACACAGAGATATATTACTTCTTCAAAGTATAGATATTTCTTCCCATATGCGACTTCATTCTATGACATACTCGCATATTCAAGAGAAGTTTTGAAAACAGATAAAAATTATCGTCAATTCTGTATTAATAATGGTTATCTTACCGCAAGAAATGCAAATAGATACACCGCAGAAATAGTCGCTCGTTATTTCTTTAACGAAGATTTTGTAGAAGAACACACTGCATTATCTGATAGCGAAATTGAGTATAAAATCTTGATGAAGTGCATCGAGTTAGATGGACTTAACTACAATTGTAAAATGTGGTAAATACCACATTTTATTTTTAGACCCTTTGTTAAAATTTTCACACTGCGGCCGGTCCTAAAATGTAGGATTTTTCTATACTCTTGGTAAGATTTTCCTACTTTATATTAGAAGATATAGGAGGAAAAAAGAAATGTTATATACTGAAAAAGAATTATTGAAAATGACGGGTGCGGGCGAGTTAAATTATCACTTAGGTGAAAAACCGTTAATAAAACGATGCGCCCGCGCAGGACTAATTATAGAATTAGCCGAAAAAGGTAAACCAAATAAATATCGTATTATTGAAGATAATATGAACCCTTTTGAAAATGAAACATGGGTAGATTTAATTTACGATAATCAATATATGGTATCAGATTACGGCCGGGTCAAAAATAAATCGAACGGACGTTTAATTGGTAGTCCAAATGGTAAAGGATATATTTCTATGATGTTGCCTAATGGTTTTAATCTAACTTTACATCGTGCCGTTTATTTCTCTTTTCATCCCGAACTATTTGACAAAGAATATTTGTTTACCATTGACCACATTAATGGTAAAAAAACAGATAATAAATTAGAGAATTTACGCCCACTATCAAACGCAGAAAATAACAAAGTAAAAGATGAAAACCAAACAGAAATTAAAACAATAATTGCCCGTCTAATTGAGAAATATGGATATGAAGAAGCAAAAGCAAAACTTGAATCTTTGCTATAAATTTCGACCGGCCGCGCCAACTATTCCGATAAAACTATTTTTCGGAAGAGTTGAAACGTTGAAATTTCAAGGCTTTTCTTCCCTAATCCCCACAACTATTCCTTAAAAACTAATTTTCGGAATAGTTGAACCGGCCGCGGGCGAAAACGTTTTCGAAACGAACCGGGCGCGATTGTATACAATTATACAAGTATCCAAGTATTCCGCGCCAATTGTATACACAAGTACAATCTAGTTAGTCAAGTCAAACTTCTACAAATCTTGTACTAAATTAAGAACTTGAAATCACTCTAAAAATCAGTATAATTATATTGTAAGGATAAAGGTTGTCAGTAGAAAGGAAACGTAATATGGCACTCTCAAGAAAAGTTGAACGTGAACTTATCCGTAAGAAATACCTTGAAATGGTATCTGAATTTCTTGCCCACGCAGGCGAAGAAGTACTGTTAGTTAAGTCTAACGAAATCGCAATCCCTGTAGTTGGTTGCGAAGGTAATGAGGACTATCTCGTTATAAACTTCAAAGTACCAACGGGTGCGAACAAAGGCACTGAGCCTTATGACGGACACGCTATTGCTAAAGACTATCTCTTCCTACTCGAAGAGAAAGCCGAAAAGGCAAAGGCGAAAGCCGAAGCCAAGGCGAAGAAAATCGCCAAGGACGAAGAAGTTCGCAAGGCAAAGGAAACCAATAAATAATATTGGTTAACCCCAGGGGAGTCAGTTGACTCCCCATTTTTATTTGTCAACTCTAAACTAATAAAAAGTTATCGTCAACTCGCGCCCGGTCCAGGACATATAACGATAATTTTTTCTCGTCAACTTGCGCCCGGATCACTAGTCGAACATACGTTCGGTGATTCGGACCGGCGCTTGTCAAATTTTTAACAAGTCAAATTTCCTCTTGACACTGCGCGCGTTCTGTGGTATAATAAATCGGGGTGGCAATTTTTCGAACATATGTTCGGATTGTTAATAATTTATTAACAGTTAGGTCTGACTAACCCATTGTCTGACATATGATGTCTGATGTCTGACGTCAGACGAACATACCGTTCGCGAACATACGTTCGAAATTTGACTTACAAAGTCAAATTTTAAGTCGCGAGGGAGCTGCATCCGCGTGAGAGCTACGCCGGGCCGTCAAATTTCAAGGAGCTGTGCCCAGGCCGGCAGCTGCGTTGGGGAGCTGCGTTGGAGCTGCGTCAAGCCCGCGCGAAGGAGCTGCGTTCGTCCGCGAGCTAGGGAGCTGTGTTTGGAATGGAAAACACCACCGAAATTTGACTTTAAAAATCAAATTTTATTAGGAGCTGCGGCTAAAATTTGACAAATTAATTCAAATTTTAAAGAAATTTATAAAAATTTGACTTTAAAAGTCAAATTCCTGGGCGCACCCTCCCTCTTCATAGACAAATTGAAATTTGAAAAAGTTTCGAATTTCGGTTATAATATATATAGAAAGTGAGGGAAGGAAAAAAATTCCGAACCCCTTTCCCCGCTGGGATTCAGAAACAAATAATTTGAAAAGTTTTAAAAATCTTGGTATAATATATATAGAAAGTGAGAGAGAAAAGTAACTTCTCTCCTTAATAAATCCAAAGTAACTGGCGCCCACTGCCTAGTGTGGGAGAAAGTAGGACATAATGACTAAGAGAGAAATGCTTGTAGCAGTTGCTAACGGTGAGATGAATGAAGAGGTTATGCTCAAGGCGCAGGAGCTGATTGAGGTTCTTGATACTGGCAACGCTAAGAGAAAAGGTAAGGCTGATGAGAAGAGAGCTGAGAGACTGGCAGCTGAAGCAGAGCTGGTCAACGCTATCGTAGAGTTCCTCGGTGATGAGTTCGTCACTGCATCCGACATCTGCGACCACTTCGAGGAGATTAAGACTCCACAGAAGGCTACTGTTCTGGTGAAGAGAGCTGTCGAGGACGGCAGAGTTGTCACTGAGAAGGTAAAGGGAGCCAAGGGAAAGGTTAACGGGTACAAGAGAGCGTAGTATACGTTTAACTTAGACGAAAAGACGGGTTATTAAACCCGTCTTTTTTATTATACGTTTTAAGCGTCGTGAAAATTTGACTTTTATTGTCAAATCTGTTATAATTAGTGTACGTAGAAGCGAAAACGTACTACTTATATATATAATATATACGTAATATAACTAAAAATTTGACTTTTGTCGTTGGCCGGGGCAGCCCACATTTCTATTCAACTGCCATTTTTTCTATTCAACCGCCAATTTTCACTACTTTTACCGAATTTCCTCGACCCTTTTCCCTAACCTCTACTACCGAAAAAACGCTTCTCCCCTGCGTATGCACCGTCGAACCTTATAAAGGGTTTCGCTACTTATGCGTATATCGTATACGTTGAACGTAGAGGTTGAAAGGTGGGGTTTCGCCTAACGGCGAAACAGGGTACGTTGCACGTATATATAGTATAATAAATGTATACGATAAACGTATACGATGAATGGTGTGGCTTTGGCTCCCCGCCAAAGCAAGTTTCGTATATATAATACGTTGAACATATACGTTATACAAATAGGTTAAAAGTGTGCCTTCGCCTCCCCGGCGAAGGAAGCTAGGTTGGGTTGGGTATATATAATACGTATTACGTATACGTTGAATGTATACGGTCTGGTGAGGGCTTTGAACTGCGGCGACTTCGCGCCTTGTCAAATACCCACCAGACGGCGGGCAACTTTTAATTTTTATGGAGTATATAGTATACGTAATACGTATACGTATTATATATAAGTTATACGTATAAGTTATACTTATAAGTTTTTCTATTTTGATTATAAGTAGATTTTAGTTTAAAAGACTATAAATTTTTTCGTGCAATTTTGGAAAATTTTAGGAACGTACTTAGCGGCCGAGTGAAAAATTCTTGGAAAATCCTAGAAAATTATAGGACTACGTTGAGGGCGCGCTGTCGAAAATCCTAGAAAATTCCTAGAATTTTTAATTCCTAAAAAATTTCACAAGCACAAAGAATCCTATAAAAATTTTTTGGAAAATATTTCCCATAAGTTGTACGTACTCTGCGGCCGTGCCATAAAAATTCCCATAAAGC
>JAEEGL015588755.1_pt1 | contig 22272 bp, 15 predicted proteins | sample 9134231 | NCBI WGS metagenome assembly JAEEGL01 (sample SAMN16246548, study PRJNA631951) | gut metagenome | biome: gut microbiome; feature: rumen; material: fiber-attached | host: Bos | place: Iran: Karaj | collected 2018-10 | reverse complement strand
TTTCTTCATAATTTGCCATCAGGAAGGATCATTCTTCCATCCTACTTCTTTTCACAATGCAAATATAGAGATTAATTCCCAGATAAGGATGTAATATGTTAATTAATTTCGTTAATTTTAGTTCAGTTAACTTTAAAATATCCTTTTGGATGATAATTATCAAATATAGATACTATAGGTACTATAGGCAATATAGGTACTATAGGCACTATAGCCACTATTACCTCCCCAAACAATAAGAGGAGAGGCTATGCGCCTCTCCTCCTACTTTATAATATATAAGGTGTACCTTATTTATCTTCCTCAGCAAGCTCTGCCTCGTGCTCTTTGATCAACTGAGTCTGAACATCCTGCGGAACAAGTTCATAGCTGGAGAACTTGGTTGAGAAGGATGCACGTCCACCAGTGATAGAGCTCAGCGTGATGCTGTAGCTTGCCAGCTCCTTCAATGGAATCTTTGCAGCCAACTTCTGATAACCGGCCTCGCTGTCCATACCCATGATCAGTGCACGACGACCCTGAAGGTCACTCATCACATCACCCATATAGTCAGCAGGAACAAGTACCTCGAGATCATAGATAGGCTCCAGGATCTTTGGACCTGCCTCGCGGAATGCCTGTGAGAAAGCATTACGTGCAGCCAGCATGAATGACAACTCGTTAGAGTCAACCGGGTGCATCTTACCATCGTAAACGATCACACGTACGTCACGGGCATAAGAACCGGTAAGTGGACCCTGCTCCATACGCTCCTGAACACCTTTCAGAATAGCTGGCATGAAACGTGCGTCGATAGCACCACCGACAACAGAGTTGATGAAGACGAGCTTACCACCCCACTCCAGGTCAATCTCCTGCTTGCCCTTGATATTCATACGATACTCCTGACCACCGAACTTATAAACGGTAGGATCAGGCATACCTTCTGTATAGGGCTCAACGATCAGGTGTACCTCACCAAACTGTCCAGCACCTCCAGACTGCTTCTTATGACGATAGTCTGCACGAGCTGCCTTGGTGATGGTCTCACGATATGGGATCTTCGGCTCGATATAGTTGATCATGATCTTGTCGTTGTTCTCCAGACGCCACTTCAAAGTACGGAGGTGGAACTCACCCTGACCATGAACGATAACCTGCTTCAACTCTTTAGATTGCTCAACAACCCATGTAGGATCCTCCTGACGCATTCTCTGAAGGGCAGCCATCATCTTCTCTGTATCACTCTCGTTAACAGCCTTCACAGCACGTGAATACTTGGAATTCGGGAACTGGATGAAGTTGAAGCTGTTCTCACAGTCTTTTCCATTCAGTGTATTACCGGTCTTCACATCCTTCAGCTTCACTGTACAACCGAGATCACCGGCACAGAGCTTATCAACGGCCTGACGGTTTGCACCTGAACAAACATACAGGGTAGCAACACGCTCCTTAGAACCACGGTCGGCATTTGTCAAGTCATCACCGGCAGTCACTGTTCCACTCATCACCTTGAAGTAAGAAACCTCACCGATATGGGGCTCCATACCTGTCTTGAAGAAGAACAGAGAAGTAGGACCATTAGGATCGGGAGTTACCTCTTCACCATGTGTATTGCTTACCTTCGGCATATTGGTAGGTGCAGGAGCTACATTACCCAGGAACTCCATCAGGCGACGAACACCCATGCTACGTCCACCGCATACGCAGAATACCGGGAACATAGAACGGGAAACGAGACCCTTGCGGATACCCTCACGGATCTCCTCTTCAGAGAGATTCTCCTCTTCGAAGAACTTCTCCATCAGAGTCTCATCATTCTCAGCGGCAGCCTCAATAAGAGCAGCATGCAGTTCTTCTGCCTTGTCTTGCTCATCAGCAGGAATATCCTCGATGGTAGGAGCACCACCTTCGGGTTTCCAGCTGTATTTCTTCATTTTAATCAGATCGATAACGGCATTGAAACCAGGACCTGTAGCAATAGGATACTGTACCTGAACACACTTTGTTCCGTAGATGTCACGCAACTGACCCATTACTGTATCAAAGTCACAGTTGTCACGATCCAACTCATTAACGGCAAAGATAACAGGCTTGTTCAACTTCTCTGTATAGCGGAAGATATTCTGTGTTCCTACCTCAGGACCATACTGACCGTTGATAACGATCAATGCCTGATCAGTAACGTTCAAAGCTGTGATAGCACCTCCTACGAAATCGTCAGATCCCGGACAGTCGATGATATTCAACTTCTTATTATTCCACTCTACATTGAAAACTGTTGAGAATACGCTATAACCATATTCCTGCTCTACAGGGAAATAGTCACTGACGGTATTCTTGCCCTCTACAGTACCACGGCGTCTGATAGCGCCACTTTCAAATAACATACTCTCGGCAAGCGTTGTCTTGCCGCTACCCGCACTGCCAACCATGGCAATGTTCCTGATTTCATCAGTCTGATAAACTTTCATTATATTTTAAGATTTAAATTTGTTATTATTTTTGGGGCACTAAGGTACACATTTTAAATGGAAAACCCAAAAAATTCCTAAAAGAGAGATTGTTTTTTAAAACATATTAGTAAATTTGCACATATTTATCACCGATTAGCGGTAAACCCATCATTACGAAATGGCAGGCCTTTACATTCATATACCCTTTTGCAAAAGCAGATGTATCTATTGCGGTTTCTATTCCACCATAGAGGAAAATCTCATTCCACAGTATGTCGATGCACTCTGTAAAGAGATGAAAATGAGACCCTCCCCTTTCCTTTATAATACTGTATATCTCGGTGGTGGAACCCCCTCACGCCTGGGCATCCCCCTTCTCAAGAAGATCTTTCAACAACTGAAGGATTCCTATACCATCAGCGAGGACGCTGAAATCACCCTGGAATGCAACCCCGATGACGTAACGGAGGAGTTTACCCAAGCTTTGAAACACCTGCCGGTAAACAGGGTCAGCATGGGCGCACAGACCTTCGATGACAAACGGTTGGCCTTTCTTCACCGCAGACATTCTTCCTTACAGGTAGAAGAGGCTGTTTCCATACTGCGTAGTGCCGGCATCCGTAATATCAGCATTGATCTGATATATGGTTTTCCCGAGGAGACCTTGGACGAATGGCAACAAGACATTCAGCGAGCATTACAGTTAAACGTAGAGCATATCTCTGCCTACTGTCTCTCTGTGGAGGAAGGCACTGCTCTTCAACGGTTGGTTGAGCAAGGAAAGATACGGCCTGCGGATGAAGAGGCATGTCTGGCTATGTATTACCATCTCATCGATCTCCTCAAGCATGCCGGCTATGAGCATTACGAGATCAGTAACTTCGCAAAACCAGGTTATAAGTCACGTCATAACAGTGGTTACTGGGATGGCAGTCCCTATCTGGGACTAGGCGCAGCTGCACATTCGTACGACATACAGTCAAGACAATGGAATGTCTCCGATCTGAAAAACTACATTCATCAGATCAACGAAGGACTCATCCCTGTTGAGGAGCGTGAGATAATTGACATGCCTACCCGCTACAACGATTATGTGATGACCTCCCTACGTACATGTGAAGGTATCGATATCCAGCATGTTTCCCAGCAGTTTCCACAACAGTACTTGAGTTATCTCCGACAACAGTCGGAGAAACATATCGGGCATCATCTGCTGGAAGCTCATGATCATCATCTACGGCTTACCAAAGAAGCACTTTTCATCAGCGATAGTATCATCAGTGACCTGATGTTCGTGTAGAAAAGGAGAATTTTTGTCGCTTTTTGTTATTTTTTTAAGAAGAAACACTTCTTTACCAAATATTTTTTATATATTTGCGAAAATTTGTCAACTATTGCTTATAACTTATATCAATAAATCTTAAATCATTAATTATTAACCTATGTCAGCATTTATTTCTGTTATTCCGATTGTACTGCTCATTGTACTGATGATGGGCTTCAAGGTATCTGGCTACAAAAGTGCAGTCATTACCCTCATCGTAACTATCCTTCTGGCGCTTTTTGCAGCACCGGCCATGGGTATTCTTCCTGATAAGTTTGAAGGAGTATCTATCTATGGGATCACACTGTGGTCAATCATCGAGGGTTTTTTGAAAGCATGTTTCCCGATTATCCTGATCATCATCTGTGCCATCTTCAGTTACAATATCCTTTGTGAGACAAAAGAGATTGATACCATTAAAACACAGTTTATCCAGATGACCTCCGACAAGGGTCTGCTCGTGCTCCTTTTGACATGGGGTCTTGGTGGTGTCCTCGAAGGTATGGCAGGTTTCGGAACTGCTGTGGCTATCCCGGCCGCTATCCTTATCGGATTGGGATTCAAGCCAATGTTCTCTGCTGTTATCTGTCTTGTTGCCAATACCGTGGCAGTAGGATTCGGAGCTGTGGGTCTTCCGGCCACTACCCTGGCTAACCAGGTGGCAGCCGAAGGTGTTGCTTCTCCTGAGATGCTTTGTGAGGTAGCAACCTTCATCATCGTACAGCTCTCGCTGATGTTCTTCATCACGCCATTCCTCATCCTGATGATGACCGACCGTAAAAAAATCGTGAAGAATATCACATTGGCTTTGTTCGTAGGTACATTCTCCATCATCGTACAGTTCTGCTGTGCACACTTTATCGGTCCTGAGACCCCGGCTATCCTCGGTTCTGTAGCAGCCATCATCGCTATGTTGATCTACAACAAGCTGTTCATCCGCAAAGAGGATCCCGCAGATGAAGTGAAGATAGAAAAGAAGAAGTTCGGTCTTAAGAAGACCTTGAAGGCTTGGAGTGTTTACGGTCTTATCATTTTCTTCATCCTTATCTCCAGTAAGATCGTTCCCGCAATCAACTCCGCACTCAACAGCACACTGGTAACACAGTTTAGCCTGCCTGTCACCGGTAATGCATTTAAGTTCGGTTGGCTCTCCAATGCCGGTCTGATGATCTTCCTCGGCGCTTTGATCGGTGGTCTTATCCAAGGTATGAGCTTCGGAAAGTTGATGAAGTTGCTTGCCAAGACAACCATCAACCTACAGAAGACCGTAGTGACGATCTGCTGCCTGGTAGCCATGGCTATGCTGATGAACAATACCGGTATGACAAACGATATCGCTAAGGGTCTCGTTGCTCTTACAGGTGCTGCCTTCCCATTCTTCGCTCCGCTCATCGGTTCTATTGGAACCTTCGTAACAGGAAGTGCTACGAATGCAAATATTCTCTTCGGAAAACTGCAGGCTACTGCCGCCAGCGACCTTGGATTGGTCAACCAGTCAACCTTCTTCGGTGTTCCCGGTAATGAGACAAACTGGTTGGCTGCCGCTAACTGTGCAGGTTCTGAGGGTGGTAAATTGCTGTCACCACAGTCAATCGCCATTGCTACAGCTGCCTGTGACATGGAAGGTCAGGATGGTGAGATCATGCGTAAGACCATGCCGTTTGCTATCTTCTGGATCTTGATGAATGGTCTGATGGTTTACCTTGGACTGATGCTGTAAGCGATCTGTTTGCGAACGACTATATAACAATAAACCCCGAGAGTGAATTCATTCCCGGGGTTTATTCTATCTAATTATATTACCTATTGGTTTTTCTTCTTCAGCTTGGTAATTGCATCTTCAAGACTTTCGGTAGGCTCTATGATATTGTAATCCATCCAGAAATCAGGATCCTCGAAGAATGCCACCTTATCATAGAAAGAGTCTCTCTGGTAGAATGAATCCCTACCCTTTATCGGGGTGATATTGTCTTCTGTCCGGTCAGTTACTGCCAATTCGCTGACTGCCGTAAAACTGGTGGCAAAGAAACGTTTCTTCCAGTCACAGTTAAAACGGAAGACATTCTTCACATAACTGATGCGCGAAAATTGTCCATCGTATTTGAAGTTCACCAAGATACTCATCTCACGGGGGCGGAATCTCACTCCGGCGGGCTTACTGACCAATATCATACGGGTTGCTTTCTCTCTGTCACGCATATCCAACGACAACTCTGCACGCGTGAAAGCCAGTGTTTCCCAATCGATGTAGAATGTACCGTAATACAAGGCATAAGGTGCCACATAACGGGGATCGAGGCGGATGACATAATGAGGGCGCTCGGCGATGAAGACGGGGTCTTCCATGATGAAGTCGTAATGTGTAAGATCTTCTGCATTCAGTATCAGATCGGTATTTTTTACGAAATCCAGATAGATAGGAGAGGTAGGACCGCCCATGATCTTTACGCCCAAGGTATCACGCTGACTTGGACTGAGCAATCGCCGACCCTTCTCGATAGCCACCCTGTCACTCTTTACTGAGGCGTGATAGGATGTCTTTCGCAGACTGGCAACAGCCTCAGCAATATAGATATACCGTTGACGCTTCTGGACCGTCTCTCTGTAGAAGGTCTTGAACATATCCGTATGGTTGTTGTAATTATCGGGTATCTTATCAAGGGCTTCGTAAAAGATTTTCTTCGGATCACCCGACTTAACTACCACATCACTCAACAAGATGGAGTTAGACTGAAGACGAATACGCAAGTTGGTTGTCTTTCCTGCCGTTACAGGGATATGACGAGAATTGTAACCGATATGGGAGACGGTGATAAAAGCCGGCTGCTCGGGTGTTTTCAACGTAAAGTATCCGTCGTCATTCGTAACAACGGCAATATTCGTGGAGTCAGCCATGACATTCACATGTGACAAAGGCTTGCCATTACTGTCTGTGATCACGCCGCTGACCACACAACCGACATCTATCCCACTGTTCTGACCATAGAGATAGACACATCCGCTCAACAGGAGCAGGCAAGTAATTATTTTCTTAATCATTGTTTCCATCTTTCTACAGTATATTTGTGGCAAATATAGTAAAAAAAATGAAAATTCAAAACAATTAATAATAAAAAAACTATTGATTAACAGTTCCGCAATGGGGACAACGTCCTTTTTTCGTAAGCATTGCCCCACAATGTCCGCAGATATACAGACAATGGGAATGCTTTCGATACTTTGTCAGTGCAAAATAAATATAGAGCAACAACAACGGGTAGCCTATATAATATAAGGTTGTAACACTGAAAACGATATAGTTAAAGGCACATACAGCTCCAAGGCCGCAGAGGTATAATACAGCTTCATTTAACGGCAACTGATGAACGACAACATCCAGACAGGCGATGGCGATAATCAAAAGGAGCCATACCGTCACCAAAAAGATAGATAATATCAATGGGACACTGAAAGGATTCAGGGTGGGATGATAGTAGAAATGACGCCACATCTCAGGGGCAAACAACTGTATGCTGGCATATAGCGTTGCCGCACATGCTATCGTGATGGCCAACAAGGTAGGATAAACAGAATGGATATCATTGAAGTGAACGATCTTCGCATTTCTTTTCAGGATGATATGCATCAGATAGGCAAAGCCTATTAAGGTGATGATGACCAAAAAGATGAGCAGATGACGATCTGAGAAGGTGGAGATAAACTGTGAGATAGGATCATCGGGAACAACTTTCGGCAACAGTTCCGATTCATGTATCCACCCGAATGTCATTTGATCACGGGCCACCTGTACCCATACCGAGTCAATGGAGTCGTTAGGCAGGATACGGATATCTGCCACTACCAAAGGGTCATGATGATAGACAGAGAACGTATCGGTGGGCATCATACTCACAGCTTCTTCCGGTTGTTGCCGTAAGAGCATGATAGAGTCGGTCTTCACTACAAAATTGTAGTTCTCCGTATAATGATGTTTTGTATAGAAAGACAGGGAGTCTTTCACCCTTTCCATGTATGCAGAATCATAGCCGCTCACCGTTGCCTGAGGGTTCGTTGCGGACAAGGCATCGTGATCTTTCTTCTGATGGTAACAACCAGAGAAAAGAAGCACACTGCATAAGACAACAGACAGTCGCCGGAAAAGGAAAAACCACTTTTTACTCATCTGCAATAATATTCATTTGACACTCATTACATTGGAACTGCAAACGGAACTTTTTACCATTAGGCATGGAAAGAAACCAAGGTTCTTTCCACGGCAAACGCTCTCCTCCCCTCTTCACACATCCACCGAGCGCATATCTCAGACAATGCTTGCACTGCATCACCATCGGATGGCTGACCTTACTGATCTCATAAGCATCAGTAATAGTCTTCAGTCCCTGTCGCACATAAAACATCCTTGCTGCCTCATTGGCAATATTATACATATAGGGATAACGCTCATAGTTCTTCTCTTGCCAGGAGATGGCATTATCTGTATGATCTGCTGAGACGGGAGCCTGGTGAATGCGCTTATCTTCTGCCTTTGCACTCATCTTTGCCACCAATTGACGCCGCATCTCAACGAGCTGACTGGCAGGAATAAAGAAATTGAAAGAATCCGGTAAGAAACGGACCTCCTCACAAGAATAGGGCGTGTCACCGAGTTTTGTTAATTGACGAATGATATTCTCCCGTTGAGGTTTCTGAGCCAACATCTTTTCCATGATCAATACTACATGATGCTCATTTGCAGAGAGCATAAAACCGTCGGCTGTCTCTTCTAATGTCATCCTTACAGGAATCTTCCGCACAGCAGTACGTTGAGCCATCTGTTTCTCAAATGCCTGATCGTTATTGCGATAAAGCTTAGTGCCGGCATGAAGGCTGACAGGCATCTTCAGTGGGAAAAGACGGTTTCCTTCCACCTTGTTCACACGGAATCCCTCCAGCTCTCCTCGTTCATTGATGAAACAGAGTCCGTCACCATTAGCGAAAGAGGCTGTTCCAGCCACCGTGAAAGTATTCCTCCGAATCTCCTTAACCTTCCCAACATACTCACCGATAGCCTTTGGCGTGTCGGGAGAGAAGATATCCTTCGTCCTTCCATACAAGAAATAATCTGTATAACCTCTATTGAATGATTTCTTCAGGTCGGGTGAAAAAGTATAGGTACAATGTCCTTTCGAGGCACGCACATAACGGTCGGGCATCTGACGGATCAGTTGATTCAACCGTTCACTATATGCAGCTGTCACATTCTTCACATAAGTAAGGTCTTTCAGACGACCTTCAATCTTAAAGGATGTAACACCGGCTTTCAGTAAGTCATCCAAAGCATCGATACGACACATATCTTTCAGAGATAACAAGTGTTTATCGTGGATGATTGTTTGTCCTTCCGCATCCAACAAGTCGAACTTCATCCTACAGAACTGTGCACAGTTTCCTCGGTTGGCGCTACGGGAAAAACAATATTCTGAGGCGTAGCAGATACCGGAATAACTCACGCATAAAGCACCATGAACAAACACTTCCAGTTCTATCTCTGGCACAGCCTGATGGATTTTGGCTATCGTCTCAAGGGGTAACTCACGAGCCAAGACAACACGACGGAAACCGAGTAAGGCAAGCCATCTTACTTTTTCTACTTTGCGGTTGTCTGTCTGTGTACTTGCATGCAGGGGAAGGGATGGATGTAATGACAACAATCCCATATCCTGAACAAGAATGGCATCCACCCCTATTGTCTGCAACTGTTGCAATAATGATGACGTCTGTTCCCATTCCTCATCATAGATAATGGTATTGACCGTCACATAGACCTTTGCCCCAAACTGATGGGCATAGGAACATAATTGGGAGATATCTTCTGTAGAATTACCGGCTGCCACTCTTGCGCCAAACGACTGTGCACCGATATATACAGCATCGGCTCCATGGTCGATGGCTGCAATGCCGCATTCCAGATTCTTGGCAGGAGCCAGTAGTTCTACAGGACGTCTCATGGTTTATTCTATCTTACTGATATCGTATGGTGTCGTCTGATAAACGTAATAGTTGATCCAATTCTGGAAGAACAGGTTAGCATGGGCACGCCATATAACTTTCGGTCCTTCTTGAGGATTATCATGATGATAGTAGTTCTTCGGCAATTCTACATCATCACGCTTTGCATAGTCACGTTTATATTCTGAGTCAAGCGTATTAGGAGCATATTCCAGATGACCGGTAACATAAAACTCTCTTCCGCCACGTGCCAATACCATGCTGACACCACTCTCCTCACCCTCTGCAATAATCGTCAGTTTTTCATTCCTGAGGATATCCTCACGATGAATTTCCGTGTGTCTGCTGTGTGGCATATAGAAAGTATCGTCAAAACCACGGAAGATGGGTAGATGAGTGGGTATCATCTGTTGCTCAAAAATACCGAACTTCTTCTTTTCCAATGGGTATTTGGGTATGCCATAATAATAATACAGCCCTGCCTGGGCGGCCCAACAGATATATAACGTGCTGTGTACATGGGTATGTGCCCACTCGAAAATGGTTTTCATCTCATCCCAGTAGGTCACCTCCTCAAAATCAAGACTTTCTACGGGTGCACCCGTGATAATCATCCCGTCAAACTTCAGACTTTTCAGTTCTTCGAAATCCCTGTAGAACATCATCATATGTTCGATGGGCGTATTTTTGGGTGTATGACTCTTCAGTTTCATGAAGGTGATATCCATCTGCAAAGGGGTATTCGACAGAAGACGGATCAAGTCCGTCTCTGTCGTAATCTTCAGGGGCATGAGGTTTAGGATTACGATCTTCAAAGGTCGTATATCCTGTGTATGCGCCCTACTGTTATCCATTACGAAGATATTCTCTTGTTTGAGGATATCTATCGCTGGTAATCTGTCAGGTATTCTAAGTGGCATCTGTATAAACGCTTTTTACCAAAGATCAAGTCGTTCGCTCTTCGGAATAAACATCTTATCACCCTCTTTCACGCCGAAAGCATCATACCACATGTCAATGTGTGGGAGTGCGCCATTAACACGCCATCTACCCAAAGCATGAGGATCACTCTTTGTGCGGTTACGGATCTCTTGCTCAGTGATATTCTGTCCCCACACACCGGCATATGCCAGGAAGAAACGCTGATCACCGGAAAAGCCGTCAATGACTGGTAGTGTTTTTCCTTTCTGAGCACGTTTGTAAGCATTGAAAGCAACCTGCAGACCACCATGATCGGCGAGGTTCTCACCCAATGTAAACTTTCCGTTCGCATTCAGGTCAGGCAACACCTTGATATTTGAGAAGAAGGCTGCATACTGATCAGCTCGTTTGTTGAAGTTCTCACCATCAGAGGCTGTCCACCAATCAACCATATTACCCACCTTGTCATAATGACGTCCCTGGTCATCAAAACCGTGAGTCATCTCATGACCGATAACTACGCCGATAGCCCCATAGTTGAAAGCATCATCTGCGGTAGGATCGAAGAACGGTCTCTGTAGGATACCTGCCGGGAAACAGATCTCATTGGTAGTAGGATTATAATAAGCATTTACCGTCTGCGGAGTCATATGCCACTCGTCACGATCAACAGGCTTTCCGGCTGTTTCTTCCAAATGCCTGGCTGTCTGAAAACTGTCAGCTGCCAAGATATTCTCATAAAGACTCTTCTTAGGATCGATAGTCAACTTAGAAAGATCCTTCCACTTGTCGGGATAACCGATCTTTACATAGAAGGTGCTCAGTTTGTCAAGAGCTGCCTGCTTGGTGGTATCACTCATCCATGTCTGTGCTTTGATACGCTCCTCCAGAGACAACTGTAAATTTTTTACCAATGTCTTCATCCTTTCCTTGGAAGAAGCGGGGAAGTAACGTTCCGCGTAGATCTTTCCAAGCGCCTGGCCCATCTGACCTTCTACCAGGTTAGTGGCACGTTTCCAGATAGGATAGTCTTCCTGACGACCACGTAAGGTTTTTCCGAAGAAATCAAAATTAGCTGCTTCTATATCCTCTGTAAGATAACTGGCAGACCCCAATATCACGCTCCACTCCAGATAAGCACGGTATTCTGATGGTAGGATATTCACCAATATCTGCTCCAAACCTTTCATAAACTCAGGTTGTCCCACTACCATTTCCTCGTAATACTCCTGGGGAACACCTAACACATTCATCTGTTGAATCAAACGGACATGAGGATAGTTCTTGATGAACTCCTTCAGGGTCATCTTGTTATAGTTTGCCTCTACATCACGTAGTTCTGTACGGTTTTTACTGACTCTTGCCAAAGCGGTCTCAACGCTCATGATATTCTCCATCTTCTGACGTGCAATCTCTTCCTTGAAACCATACATCTGGAACATACGAATGATATGTGCCTTATAAGCATCCCTTATCTGTCGTGTAGCAGGATCATTGTCAAGATAATACTCTTTTTGTCCCAAGGTGATTCCCCCCTGACTGATATTCAGGATATTCTGCGTAGAGTTTTTCTCATCGGCTGCAAAACCGGCACGCATAAACTGTTGGTCACCGTACTTAAGCAGGTATTTCTGAATCTCAAAGAGATCATCATTGGTAGAAGCCTCTGCAAGTTGTTTCAGTAACGGTTTTACAGGAGCAAGTCCTTCTTTGTTCCTGCGTTTCGTGTCCATTGCCAGTTTGTAAAGGTCACTGAGTTTCTGCTCTATAGTACCTGTTTCATACTTTCCTTTCTGCAACTCCGTGAGAATGGTATTGATACGTTTGCTGTTATCCTCCTGTAATTGATCGAAACTGCCAAAACGGGAATAGGCAGCAGGTAATGGGTTCTTTACCATCCAGCCACCACATGCAAACTCATAAAAGTCATCACCCGGTCGTACCTGTTGATTGAAATTGGTAACGTCCAGACCAGACTGTAACTGTGCCTGCACCTCTGAAAAGACAGGCAACATCAGCATTAATGCCATGATAGTTTTAAATTTCATTGTCTTATAATATTTAATCATTATCTTTCTTGATTATTGAATAACCTCTAGTTCTTCACACAATTGTTCCCAGCGTGCTGTCTCTTGGTCAATAACTTTCTTTATACTGGTATATTCTGTGACTATCGTCATGTCACTGGCACCTTCAGGAGTACAAAGGATAGCATCCAACTCTTGGATCCTCTCCTCCAAAGAACTGATTTTCTCTTCCACTTCTGCTATGCTCCGCTCCAACCGACGTACCTTCTTCTGCTGTTCCTTACGATCAAGGTAGTTCTGTTTGTTATCTGAAACAACGGTCTTGACAGGTTCTTTCTTTTCCACTTTCTTAACACCCAACTGATCCAGTGACTCGATCTTTCGATGTTGAAGGAAGTCGTATATACCTCCAAGGTGTTCCCTGACCTTACCGTCACCGAACTCATAAACCTTTGTAACGAGTCCATCCAGGAACTCACGATCATGACTGACGATGATGGCTGTTCCATCAAAAGCCTTGATAGCCTCTTTGAGGATGTCCTTTGATGCCATATCAAGATGATTGGTGGGCTCATCAAGAATCAACAGGTTGACAGGCTCTAACAGCAGTAAGATCATCGCCAACCGACTACGTTCACCGCCGCTAAGCACTTTTACCTTCTTTTCCGACTCTTCTCCACCGAACATAAAGGCACCTAGGATATCATTGATTCGTAAACGATTTTCACCCGTTGCCGCACGGTCGACGGTCTGATAAACAGTCAACGATTCATCTAGTAACTGTGCTTGATTCTGGGCAAAATAACCAATCTGTACATTATGCCCGATTTTCAGATGACCGGTATAAGGAATCTCATCCATCAGACACTTTACAAGTGTGGTCTTTCCCTCACCGTTCTTTCCCACGAAAGCCACCTTCTCTCCACGACGTATCGTCAGGGTGACATGATCAAAAACGGTATGTTTGCCATAGTCCTTACGTACTTCATCGCAGATAACGGGGAAATCACCACTTCTAAGGCAGGGAGGAAACTTCAGATGCATATGGGCATTGTCCACCTCATCGATCTCTATAGGTACAATCTTCTCCAACTGTCGTATGCGTTGCTGTACCTGCACAGCCTTTGTGGCTTGATAACGGAAACGCTCGATGAAGGCTTTTGAATCAGCAATCTCACGCTGTTGGTTCTCGTAAGCCCGCATCTGCTGTTCGCGACGCTCCTTACGGAGAATGACATACTCATCGTATTTCACTTTATAGTCAATCACCTTACCACAGCTTATCTCCAGCGTCCGGTTACAGACATTATTGATAAAAGCACGGTCATGACTGACGAGTACTACAGCATTGGCTCCCTGAGCAAGGAACTGCTCCAACCATTGTATACTTTCAATATCAAGATGGTTCGTAGGCTCGTCTAACAACAGTACATCCGGCTTCTGCAAAAGAATCTTCGCCAGTTCTATACGCATACGCCATCCACCACTGAACTCAGAAGTCAGACGATCGAAATCCGATCGCTTGAAACCCAATCCTAACAGTGTACGTTCAATCTCAGCCTCACAGTTGTCTGAGCCAAGCATCTGGTAATGCTCCTGTTCTTCTGTATAGCGTTGAACCAACTGTAGATAATCATCACTCTCGTAGTCGGTACGTTCTGCTAATTCCTTTCCTAATCTGTCAAGATGTTCTTTCATACGGGTAGCATGGGCAAAGGCTTTAAGCACCTCACTCCTTACCGTAGTATGATCCTCTACCAACATGATCTGCGGAAGATAACCGATAGTGGTATCATGGGGAATAGAGACAACACCGGCTGTAGCCTTCTGCTTTCCACAAAGGATACGCAGCATGGTTGTCTTCCCTGCTCCATTCTTACCTACTAAGGCGATACGGTCTCTGTCGTTGATGACGAAACTGGCATCTTGGAACAGAGGCTTAACGCCAAACTCAACCTTTAATCCTTCTACTGAAATCATGATGGATGCAAAGGTACGAAAAGTCGAGTGGAATGCAAAAGAAAAAAGTATTTTTCTTTTCATTCCCAAGACGGAGTATCTTCGGGAAGCCAAAGTTACGGATAAATGAGCGATGCAGAGAGCAAAACATCAAAGATAAATTTGTACATTTCAAAAGAATAGATTATTTTTGCGTTGTCAAATTACTGAAAGAAATAAAATGAATATTTTCACACAAAAGATAGCGGCAGCATTACGTCTTCCGGAGAAGAGCGTTGACAACACCTTAGTACTGTTGTCTGAAGGGTGTACTATTCCCTTCATTGCCAGATACAGAAAAGAAAAGACCGGTGGACTTGACGAGGTTCAGATAGCACAGATAGCTGACATGAGTGAAAAACTGCAAGAACTGGTAAAACGGAAAGAGACCATTATCAAGACGATAACAGAACAGGAGAAGATGACTCCTGAACTGCTTCGGCAAATCAACGACTGTTGGGAGTCAACAACTTTAGAGGATCTGTATCTCCCATACCGTCCTAAGAGACATACCCGTGCACAGGTAGCCCGTGAACGAGGACTCGAGCCCTTGGCCGACATCATCATGCTACAGCGTGAATCACGTATCGATCAAGTAGCCCTACGGTTTGTTAAGGATGATGTGAAAGATATTGACATGGCTCTTCAAGGAGCACAAGATATCATTGCTGAGAGAATCAGCGAAGACGAACGCGTAAGAAATATCGTACGGCAGTCTTTCCAACGTAATGCCATCATCAGTAGTAAAGTGGTAAAAGCCAAGCAAGACACTGATGAAGCTGCGAAATATCGCGACTATTTTTCATTCTCCGAACCGTTGAAACGATGCTCCAGTCATCGTTTGTTAGCCATGCGAAGAGGTGAGAAAGAAGGTCTTTTAAAGGTCTCCATCATTACTGATGATGATTTCTGTATCGGTAAAATCCGTCGGCAATATGTAAAAGGATTTGGCAAGTGTCAGTCTCTCTTCTATGAAGCTATAGAAGATGGATATAAACGTTTGTTGGAACCCTCCATAGAAACAGAGTTTGCGGCCCTCAGCAAAGAGAAGGCTGACGATGAAGCCATTACTGTTTTTGTAGAGAACCTGCGACAGTTACTACTTTCTGCACCTTTAGGACAGAAAAGGGTCATGGGTATCGACCCCGGTTTCCGAACAGGATGTAAGGTGGTCTGTCTGAACGAACAAGGTGATCTTCTGTATCACGAGGCGATATTCCCCCACCCTCCTGTCAACCATCGTATGCAGGCTACTATGCATGTACAGCAGTTGGTCAAGGACTATAAGATAGAAGCGATAGCCATCGGTAACGGCACGGCATCAAGGGAGACATCAGCATTTGTAAAGGATCTCTCTTTCGATCATCCTGTCCAGACATTCGTAGTGAGTGAAGACGGTGCATCTGTTTATTCTGCTTCTAAAATAGCCCGTGAAGAGTTTCCTGATGAGGATGTGACAGTAAGAGGTGCCGTGAGTATCGGTCGACGGTTGATGGATCCTTTGGCAGAATTAGTGAAGATTGACCCTAAGAGTATCGGCGTAGGACAATACCAGCATGATGTGGACCAGACAAAACTGAAAAAGAGTCTTGACCAGACCGTAGAGAGTTGTGTCAATGCCGTAGGGGTAAACCTGAATACGGCCTCAGAACATCTCCTTCAGTATATCAGTGGCTTAGGTCCTACATTAGCAAAGAATATCGTTGACTACAGGAAAGAACATGGGTCGTTTACCGACCGCTCACAACTGAAGAAAGTTCCCCGATTAGGTCCTGTAGCCTTCCAGCAGTGTGCCGGTTTCCTGCGTATACCTCAAGGTGACAATCCGTTAGACAACAGTGCTGTACATCCCGAGCGTTATGCATTGGTGGAACAGATGGCTCATGACAATCATTGTAAGGTATTCGACCTGATGAAAGACAAATCCTTGCGAGAGGGAATCGATATTCATCGATATCTCTCTGATGAAGTAGGGCTCCCCACACTTACGGATATCATGAACGAGTTAGAGAAACCCGGTCGGGACCCACGGGAAACAGTTGAAGCATTTGAGTTCGATCCCAATATCCATGAGATTGATGATCTCGAAGAGGGAATGATTCTCCCAGGTATCATCACGAATATCACCAATTTCGGTGCCTTCGTGGATATCGGTGTCCATCAAGATGGACTGGTACATATCTCACAACTGTGCAATAGATATGTGAAAGATCCCAACGATGTGGTTCATCTCCATCAGCACGTACAAGTGAAGGTAGTGGAAGTGGACAGAAGGAGAAACCGTATATCCCTGACCATGAAGTTTTGAGTCTATGATTAATCTTTCGAAAAAAAGTATGCTCCATCATCTCTATTTTTAATAATTTTCATTAACTTTGCTGAGTAATGCATATAGCTATCGCAGGAAATATTGGTAGCGGGAAGTCAACACTGACAGAGCTGCTGTCCAAACACTACGGATGGGAACCTAAATATGAAGCGGTTGACTATAATCCGTATCTGGACGACTACTACAAGGATATACCACGGTGGTCGTTCAATCTGGAGGTGTATTTCCTGAAACAACGGTTCAAGGATCTCCTGGATATAGCAAAGTCGGATAAGACTATCATACAAGACCGTTCCATCTTTGAAGGGGTTTATGTCTTCACGGCCACGAACAAAGAGATGGGTAATCTCTCCGAAAGAGATTTTGAAACTTATATGGAACTGTTCGAATCTATGCTGCAGATCGTTAAACTGCCCGACCTGATGATTTATCTCCGTTCATCTGTTCCCCATCTGGTTTCGAATATCCAGAAAAGGGGAAGAGAATATGAGCAGTCTATCCATCTGGATTATCTGAAAAACCTCAATAAGAAATATGAGGATTTTATCTATAATAAATACAAAGGGAAAGTGCTCGTCGTAGAAGTGGATGAAATCGATTTCCTGCATAACCCTGAGGACTTCCGGAATATCATCGACAGGATTGACGCTCAACTCTTCGGACTCTTCAATGAATAATTAACAATAAAAATACAATCATTATGCACATCGCAGTAGCTGGAAACATTGGTAGCGGAAAGACCACCTTGACAAGAATGCTCTCCAAACGATATGGATGGATACCTCGGTATGAACCGGCAGACAACAACCCTTATCTGGCTGATTTCTATGCAGACATGCCCAGATGGTCATTCAACCTGCAGATTTATTTCCTAAACAAACGATTTAAAGAGGTAGTGGAAATCTCTAAGAGCAGTGACACCATCATTCAAGACCGTACTATTTTTGAAGATGCGAAGATCTTTGCACCCAACTTACATGAAATGGGGATGATGAGTGACCGAGATTTCGAGAACTACACCGATCTTTTCGATCTGATGATCTCTCTTGTCAAACTACCCGATCTGATGATCTATATCCGTTCTACCATTCCTAATCTGGTAGCACAGATTCAGAAACGAGGAAGAGAATTTGAGAAGTCTATCCGCATTGACTATCTTCAAGGACTGAACAATCGTTATGATGAGTGGATCAGTAACTACAAAGGTCCGTTGATGATAATTGATGGTGACACTTGTAAGTTTGGCAATAACCCACATGACTTCCAGCAGATTACCGATAAGATTGATGCCCAACTATACGGACTGTTCCCTTTGGAGGGAAGTAATCTCTAACAATCACATCAGATTGCTAACAAGACTAAACCCTCGGAAAGCTTCCGAGGGTTTATTATAATGGCGTGGATCTCTGACTTATTATATACATAGGTTCTGGACCACCTGTTACAACTAATAAGCAAAGCCCACGCCAAAGAGTTTATTCTTCGTACGTGTTCAGCGTGCTTATCATCGTTGTAACTGAGAACTGTCCAGATTCTTATATAGACGATCTCCGCAATAGCCAAACTAACAAAATCACACCATTATGAAATGGCGTTAAAAAGTGTACAAATATAACGAAAAATCCTTTGAAATAAAAATTATTTCATGTTTTTTAAGATATTTCTTTCTTTTAGAAAGAAAAAGGTTTGTGATAAACAAAAACGGGCAGATACCATATGCATCCACCCGTCATTATCCGTTTTGTACTGTCTTTACTTTACTTTCTCAACGATAGCTTTGAATGCCTGAGGATTGTTCATGGCTAAGTCAGCCAAAACCTTACGGTTGATCTCGATACCTGCTTTATGCAATGCACCCATCAATGTTGAATAGGTCATACCCTCGAGACGTGCAGCTGCATTGATACGCTGGATCCATAATGCACGGAAATTACGTTTCTTATTACGACGATCTCTGTAAGCATAAGTAAGACCCTTCTCATAGGTATTCTTTGCTACTGTCCAAACATTCTTACGAGCTCCAAAGTAACCGCGCGTAAGTTTCAGAATTCTTTTTCTCTTTGCTCTTGAAGCAACATGATTTACTGATCTTGGCATAATTTTCTTCTTTTAAACTGTTAATAAATTAACGAAGGCAGAGCAAATCGCGTACCTGCTTCAAGTTGCTGTCATCTACAATTGCCTGGTGTACCAGGTTTCTCTTTTGTTTCTTAGTCTTCTTTGTCAGAATGTGACTGTGGTAAGCGTGATGTCTCTTAATCTTACCTGTACCGGTGAAACGGAATCTCTTCTTCGCACCGGAATTCGTTTTTACTTTTGGCATTGTTTTGTATTATTTAATGAATTATTAATAGGAACGCGGCAACGTATATACCCGACGTTACGCGCAGTTCAGAATTATTTCTCCTGTAATTTTTTTAAGATGTCCTCACCATTCTTCAAGTTAGCAAAAAGACCACCGTTGGCTGATGTTTCTTGTTTCTGGTCATCTTGCTGCTGGCGTGCTGCTTCCTTAGCCTCAGCCTCTCGCTTCTCGCGATCCATTTTCTGCTGACTCTTCTTGGCAATACCCGCTTTCTTGGGTGAAAGGTAGAGGAACATCTTTTTACCTTCCAGTGACGGCAACTGCTCTACCTTGCCCCACTCCTCCAGATCGTTGGCAAAACGTAAGAGCAACACTTCACCTTGTTCTTTAAAGAGGATAGACCGTCCACGGAAGAACACATATGCTCGAACCTTATTACCTTCCTGAAGAAACTCCTGAGCATGTTTCAACTTAAAGTTGTAATCATGGTCGTCAGTCTGAGGTCCGAAGCGAATCTCCTTCACTTCCTGCTTAACCTGCTTGGCCTTCATCTCCTTGGCACGTTTCTTCTGCTGATAAAGGAACTTACTATAGTCGATAAGACGGCACACGGGAGGATTGGCATTGGGAGAGATCTCCACCAGATCAACACCCTCCTGATGAGCCATATCCAAGGCTTCACGGAGTGTCACGACTGTAGATCCACCGTCGCCAACAATTCTCACTTCACGAGCTCTGATCTGCTCGTTTACTCTGTATTGAGCACTCTTTTTGTCCTGTTTCATCAACTATTTATGGTTCGAAAATGCATTTTGCGGCTGCAAAGGTACAGTTTTCCAATGAATTAAAAAAATTTTTCCTTATTTATTTGTACTAAAATATTCTTTTTTCTTCTATTTTCATAAAAATAACGGGAAGCATAATGCCTCCCGCTATATAATCGTCGTAAAAACAGCGTCTTTATTCTGGACGGATATCTGTAGCCTTCAACATAGTGGCCACCTCTTCAAGGAGTTGCTCAGCAAAGACTTCCATCTTCATCTGTCCCTGATCACCGGCACCCTGACGACGTACACTTACCAAGCCTTGGTCGGCTTCTTTTTCACCGACAATCAGCATATAAGGAATACGCTTCAACTCATTGTCACGGATCTTACGACCGATCTTCTCATTACGCTCATCTACAGTAGCACGTACACCCACAGTATCAAAATATCTCTTAACCTTGTTGGCATAGTCGACAAACTTCTCTGAGATCGGAAGGATAGCCACCTGCTCAGGTGTAAGCCACAGTGGGAACTTACCGGCAGTATGCTCAATGAGTACAGCAGTGAAGCGCTCCATAGAACCGAATGGAGCACGGTGAATCATCACCGGAGTCTTCTTGGTATTATCCTCAGCAGTATATTCCAACTTGAAACGATCGGGGAGGTTGTAGTCCACCTGGATGGTACCTAATTGCCAGCGACGACCGATAGCGTCCTTAACCATGAAGTCGAGCTTTGGTCCGTAGAAAGCAGCCTCACCCAATTCCACTTTGGCATTCAGGCCCTTCTCTTTACAAGCATCTATGATAGCCTGTTCTGCTTCAGCCCAGACCTCATCAGAACCGATATACTTCTCATGATCGTTAGGATCACGCAGAGAAATCTGTGCTTCTACATTCTCAAAATTGAAAGTTGAGAATACACTGTGGATAATATCCATCACACGCTCAAACTCCTGCTTGATCTGATCCGGACGACAGAAGATATGTGCATCATCCTGAGTAAATGAACGAACACGTGTCAAGCCATGCAACTCTCCACTCTTCTCATAACGATAAACCGTTCCGAACTCTGCGATACGCAAAGGAAGATCTTTATAAGAACGGGGTTTGTTAGCAAAGATCTCACAGTGATGAGGACAATTCATCGGCTTGAGCATATACTCCTCATCCTCCTCGGGAGTATGGATCGGCTGGAAGGAATCCTTACCGTAATGTGCATAGTGGCCGGATGTCACATAGAGATTCTTGCTACCGATATGCGGAGTGATAACCTCTTGATAACCATAGTTTTTCTGAATCTTGCGCAACATCTCCTGCAAGCGCAGACGAAGATCTGTTCCCTTCGGCAACCAGATAGGTAAGCCCTTTCCTACCCTGTCGGAGAACATGAAGAGCTCCATCTCCTTACCAATCTTACGATGATCGCGTTTCTTTGCCTCCTCCAGCATCACAAGATACTCATCAAGCATCTTCTGCTTGGGGAAGGTGATACCGTAGATACGGGTGAGTTGCTCACGCTTGGCATCACCACGCCAGAAAGCACCTGCAGCACTTGTTATCTTGATAGCTTTGATAATACCGGTCGACACAAGGTGAGGACCACGGCAAAGGTCGGTGAAAGCACCCTGCGTGTATGTGGTGATAGTACCATCCTCGAGATCCTGGTCAATGTGCTCATACTTATACTCTTGTCCATCGGCCTTGAAATCTTTCAGGGCATCAGCCTTGGAGACTTCCTTACGAACCACCAGTTCGTCTTTCTTTGCCAACTCCTTCATCTTCGCCTCAATCTTGGGGAAGTCATTCTCAGAGATAGCAGTGCCTTCCGGTGGCATCACATCATAATAGAAGCCGTTCTCTACAGCAGGACCGAAACCGAACTGAATACCAGGATACAGTTCTTGCAGTGCTTCTGCCAGCAGGTGGGCTGATGTGTGCCAGAAGGTATGTTTGCCTTCTTCATCCTCAAACTTATAGAGCGCTATTGTACTGTCCTCCATGATCGGACGATTAAGCTCTATGGTTTCACCGTTTACTCCGCAACTTACAACGTTGCGTGCCAAAGCCGGTGAGATACTTTCAGCAATTTGATAACCAGTGACGCCCTGTTCATACTCACGGACAGAACCGTCTGGAAAAGTGATTTTGATCATATTTACAATATATGTTTTGAATT
>JAEEGL010783056.1_pt1 | contig 22272 bp, 20 predicted proteins | sample 9134231 | NCBI WGS metagenome assembly JAEEGL01 (sample SAMN16246548, study PRJNA631951) | gut metagenome | biome: gut microbiome; feature: rumen; material: fiber-attached | host: Bos | place: Iran: Karaj | collected 2018-10 | reverse complement strand
GCAGCCGAGCAGAAGGCGCGGGCTACGTATGAGCACCTGATGAACATGACCGACAATGCGCAGCTGTTGGAGCCGCTGGCGTTTTTGCGCGAGCGCGAGATCGTGCACTATCAGCGGTTCGGCGAATGTCTGGAGATCGTGCAGGCGATCCAGAACGGTCGTCCGACCTCGTGCTGCCGCTGCCGGAACCGGTAAGGCGCCCCGCATAGAGGGCGGCTCCCGCTTAAAAAACCGTTGCCGATGCCGATCAAGCGCCTCGCGCAGCAAAATGACTGTAAGAACAGAACCGGACGATTTCACAGTCCGGTTCTGTTTATGTTCCGAAAAGCGTCCTTCTTGGCTGGCAACTTCCGGTTTATTGCATTTTATTCCTTATAGAGCTGTCGATTGTCGAGCGCCCAGATCCGTTCTGTGAACCCGCCCGAGGCGACGGTCTCGAGCGCGGCGTGCATTTCATAAAGCCGGCTGTCCAAAAGGTCGCAGACCGAAAGCACCTCGGCCTCCGGCACCATTGGAAGGCGCGGACTGCCGTATTCGGGATTGCCGTGGTGCGACAACAGCATGTGCTCAACAAGCATGGCTTTTTCGGACGGGACCATCGTGACCTCGGCGGCCTGCGCCACCATCGACATGCCGATGCTGATGTGGCCTAACAGCTGCCCCGCGGCCGTATACGCGCCCGCGAGGCCGAGCGTGCCGGTATCCAGCTCAACGAGCTTGCCGATATCGTGCAGCGTCGCGCCTGCCAGCAGCAGATCGCCGTTCAGCCACGGATAGAGCTGTAAGATGCTCTGCGCCATGTGCACAATCGAAAGCGTGTGGTGCAGGAGGCCGGAGCGCGTCGCGTGATGCAGCTTGACGCCTGCGGGGAACAGCAGCAGCTGTTCGCGGTTCTCCCGCAGCAGGTACTGCACAAGGCGGCGCAGATCATCGTCCTTGAAACTCTGCGCAATATCATACAGCTCGTCGTACATGGCGACCGGATCGAACGGCGCGCACGGGACAAGCTCGTTCATATCCACATCGTCCTCCGGCGTGACATGGCGAATGCGGTCGATCTTGAACTGCTCGTTGTCCTTCCAGATCTGCACCGAGCCGCGAACCTTGATGATATCGTCCGGCTCGAATACGCCGTGATACGCGCGGCTGTAATTCCACAGCTTTGCGACACACTCGCCCTCGCTGTCCGCCAAAACGAAATCCAGATATTCGCTGCCCTTCACATCCGTGCGGGCCGCGACCGACTTGACAAGGCAAAACCCCTCCGTCGTGCCGCCGATCTGCGCTGTCAACCGCATCTTTCCCATAGTGTCCTCCGCATCCCGGCGCCTAAGGCGCCGTATTCCTTTTGTATTTGTTATTATACCATCCCGCAGCCGTTTTTTCCACCGCCCGGCCGTAAAATTCCTAAACTTGTCAAAATTCTGCCGGTTTCACAAAAGCCGCCCCGTAAGGACGGGACGGCTGCTTTGGTTACGGGTTCGGCTCCGAATCCGACTGCTGCGCCGGCGTGGATTCGTTGTTCCCATTTTCACCCGGTGTGGGATTATTGTTCTCGTTACCGGTTTCCGTGGGGTCGGTATTCTCATTGCCGCCCTCCGCGGGATCGGTGTTTTCGTTGCCGCCCTGCATGGGATCGGTGTTCTCATTGCCGCCCGGTGTGGGGTCGGTATTCTCATTGCCGCCCGGTGTGGGATCGGGGTTCTCGTTGCCGCCCGGCGTGGGATCGGGGTTCTCATTACCGCCCGGCGTGGGATCGGTGTTTTCGTTGCCGCCCGGTGTCGGATCGGCATTTTCGTTGCCGCCCGGTGTGGGATCGGGGTTCTCATTGCCGCCCGGTGTGGGATCGGGGTTTTCGTTGCCGCCCGGTGTCGGATCGGCATTTTCGTTGCCTCCCGGCGTAGGGTCGGGGGTATCGGTCGGCACAGGAGTCGGCGTATCGGTCGGTTCGGGGGTATCGGTCGGTTCGGGGGTATCGGTCGGCGCGGGCGTCGGCGTATTAGGCACGGGGAACCAACGCTGCGGCGTCGGCGTGGGCTCCTCTGTCGGGCTTTCGGACGGGACTTCCGTCGCAAAGAGCTCGGCAATATTCAGAAGTGTCACGGTATCGCCGCCCGGCAGTGTGAAAACAATATCGCCGTTCGGGAGGCGGCTGACCGGGACGGCGCCGAAATACGCTTCTCCGTTTGCGGCGGGATAATAGAGATCGCCGTCGGTGCCGACAGCGTAGGGCATCTGCGGATTGGTGCGGTTGCGGTCGGTTTCGACGCGACCAAAGCGTTCCTGCTTCGTATCCACAAAGCCTGCGCCCTCGTCGATCAGGATCACATAGCTTGATTCACCGGGCTGCGGCTGCGGCCGTTCGCGCAGCTCGGCACGCAGATATCCGACCTCTAAATTGGCCGCCGTGCCGTCCTCCATGATCTCGCGCGTGGCGTAAACGCGGTATTGCAGCTCACCGTCGGCATCCATAAAGACAAACAGGCGGTAGGGCGAATCAAGCGGCAGGCGGATATAGCCCTCGTTGAAATCCGTTTCATAGAAGCTGAATCGGCCGTAGGCGCTTTTGGGCTCACCGTTCAGCTCCTCGTACACGGAATCGACCGGCTCGGTATACGGCGCTTTGGTCGGCGGAACAAACGTGTGCCCGACGCCGAGCGTATCGCGGCAGCCGATTGCGCAGAGCAGAAACAGAGCAACAACCACCAAGGACAGGCGTTTCATCGGCATTTTCCCCCCGTAAAGAATGCGTAAGAGACCTTTCCTCCTTTATCTTACGGGAAGGAAAGGTCTCTGTCAAGGCGCAGTTATGAACACAACCTGTAAAGTTTTTATGACAGCCCGCACCCGGCGCGGTCATTCAGCGTTTACGGCATTTTGTTTACAGATTCTCGTTTTTCAGCGCGTCGATCGGGTTGTCCTTTTTGATCTTATGCGCGGCATAGAGCATCGTCGCAAACACGACCGCGAACACCGACAGCACCGCGATCAGTACGCTGTGCCACGGGATATAGAACGACTGTTCGATGGAGTCGGACATGACCTTCCAAATCAGGAACGTAAACAGCGCGGCAGCGGGCAGACCCCACAAAAGGCCCTTCAGCCCATAGATCACACATTCATAGTTCAGCATTTTGCGGAAGCCCTTTTCGCCGAGGCCGATGGACTTGAGCATCGCAAACTCCCGGCGGCGCAGCAGAATGTTCGTTGTGATCGTGTTGAACACGTTTGCAACCGCGATCAGCGAGATCAGGATGATGAACCCATAGGCGAAGATGTCCACAATCACGATCAGCAATCGTTCCATCTCGTTGTTTTCCGCCAGATCGGAAACGCCGAGACCGTGCATCGTTTCGGCGACGTTCAGCATTTCGGCCGTTGCCGCAGCGTGGTTGTCCGCCTTGAAGCCAAACGCGGCGTTCTGCCGGATCGCGGCGGCAGTATCGGTGTCGAGCACCTCCGTCATGCGGCTGTACGGATACAGGATCGCGCTCTTATCCGGGAGGATCAGGCGGCTCGTTTGACACGGAGCGGCGACGGTCAGCGTATACGTGCGGTACAGCGTGTCCTCCGAAATGATCTCGAGCTTGCTGCGGTCGAAGATCGAAACGTCGAATGTGCCGGTCTGTTCGTAAGCCAGCAGCGCATTGCCGAAGATCGAATTGCCGCTTTCGTCCGGCGCATACAGTTCTTCCATCGCTTCCGCATCGTATAAGCCGATCTGTCCCTCCTCGATGCCGAGTGCGCGGAGCGCCTCGGTCGGCAGGATGCCGTCCGCTGCGAACGGCACCGTGTTTTCCGGCGCAGCAAGCGCATACGTCGCCTTCATTTGGATCGGGAACGCGGCGGGGTTGACGGTTTCGAGCGTCTTATACACCGTTTTGCCGTCCCGATAGATGCGCTCGGTTGAGGTGTTGAGGATCATGCCCTGCGGCGCATAGTCGAAGTACGCGTCGGCAAGCTGTCCGTTTTCCGCGGCGATCTTGCGGAACGTATCGTCGTCCACAAACGCAACCGTTCGACAGGTATTCGCCTCGGCTTCGCTCTGGTCGAGCTGATACAGTTCTTTATAATCGGCGGAAAGGTCCGCCGTGCGGAACACCGCATCAAAACCGCCGTAAACGATATAGTTGCCCTCGGTGACGGACTTCGCCGCGGCAAGCTGTCTGTACAGCACTTCGGGCGCTTCCTCGCCATGGTAGAACGCATACACGTCCGCGGCGTTCACATCGCCGATGATGTCGTTGAACGAATCGCGCAGGTACGAAGTCAGCGAGCTGGCCGAGATGAACAGCACGATGCTTAAAAACAGCGACAGGACGGTAGCGCGGTAGCGTTTGCGATTGCGCTTGAAGTTTTTCGACGCCATCGTGCCCTCGAAGCCGAACAGCTTCTGCGTCAGGCGGGACGTTTTGACCTCGCGCACCGACAGCTTAACATCGTTGCTCTGCCGGATCGCGCTGATCGGGTCGATCTTCACCGCGCGGCGTGCCGGGATGCGCGCCGAAAGCAGCGTCGTCAGAAGACAGACGAGCGCCGAAATGCCGAGCATGACCGGGCTGATCACAAGCCGCATCCGTACACCGGCAGCGGCGGAGGCGTCGCTCATCATGCGTGCCAGCATCGGAGAGATGATCCAAAGCGTGACGCCGATGCCGACAAGACCGAGCATAAGCCCAAGTCCGATGCCCGCAAAGCCGAGCAGCAGCGCTTCGTAGCGCACCATAGCGCGAACCTGCTTTTTCGTCGCGCCGATGGAGCGCAGGATGCCGAACTGGCGCGTGCGCTCGGACACGGAGATCGCAAACGAATTGTAGATCAGCGAGATCGAGCCGAACGCGACAAGCGCGACGAGCAGGCCCGCGATGCTGTACAGCGTCACGATCAGCGCGTTATCCGATGCACCGTAATAGCGCAGGATTGAGAGATGCCCGATAACATTGTCGGACACCGCCTGCGTTTTGCGGAAGATTTGATAGAACAGCGGCATCTTCAGCGTGGCAAACACGCGGTATTCGCCGACGCCCTCGCCCACGGTCAGCGCGCGATAGCAATATCGCTCTCCCTCGATGAACCGGTCGAAATCGGCATAGACGCCGACGACCGTATAGGTGCGCTCCGCGCAGTTTGTCAGCGTTTCGCCGTCCCCAAAGTGATAGGAGTCATGCTCATTTAGGGCATCGCCGTTTGCATCCGCACGCTTTCCGACCGGCAGGGTCAGCGTTTGGCCGATGGCCGCCTGTGCGCGTTTGCGCATTTCCCGGCTTGTCAGCCCGTCCCCGGCGAACCAGTCGGCGGGCAGCAGCAGCTCGGAATCGTTTCCCGGCATCCGGCCCTCCGTGAGCCGCACCGATAAAAGTCCCTTCGGATCGGCGCCGAGCGCGTCGATGCAGAGCAGCGGGCGGCGATACTCGCCCTCGCCGGTGGCATCGGACCAGCCGACAAGCTCCCACATCGTGCTGTCCTTCACGGCGTCCTGCGTCGCGGCACGGACGGCGGTTTCCTTGTCGAGGCCGTAATAATATAACTGATAAAAGCCGTCGGTCGCGCCCTCGGTGTTCAGCATGAACATCAGGCCGCTGTATGCGCCCTCCAGCACGGCGACGGTCAGCGCCATCGACAGCATGATGCCGATGATCGTGACCCAGGTGCGCGTCGGGTTCTTGGCGAGCATCCGGCGCGTCAGTCGATGCAGAATGTTCATGCGTTCTTCCCCCGAATGCGCTCGTCCTTGGTAATGCGGCCGTCCTCGATGGCCAGGATGCGGTCGGCCTGCAAAGCGATGTTCTCGTCATGCGTAATGACGATCAGCGTTTGGTTGTATTTGCGGTTGGAAAGGCGTAAAAGCTCGATGATCTCGCGGCTGTTCTGCGAATCGAGGTTGCCGGTCGGCTCGTCCGCGAGCACGACCGTCGGCGCGTTCATCAGCGCCCGCCCGATCGACACGCGCTGCTGCTGTCCGCCGGACAGCTGATTGGGCAGGTTGTTTTTCCGGTCGGAAAGGTTCAGCGTCTGCAGCAGCTCGTTCAGCCGCGTTTCGTTCACCTTGCGGCCGTCCATCAGCACGGGCAGCGTCATGTTCTCGACGACGTTGAGCACCGGAATCAGATTGTAGAACTGGTAAATCAAGCCGACCTGCCGGCGGCGAAAGATCGCAAGCTGTTCCTCGTCCTGCGCGTATACGTCCTGCCCGTTCAAAAAGACCTTGCCGCTTGTCGGCCGATCCACGCCGCCGAGCGTGTGGATCAGGGTCGATTTGCCGCTGCCGCTCGGCCCGATGATCGCAACGAACTCACCCTTGTCCACGCCGAACGATACGTCGTTCAACGCCCGCACCTCGTTTTCACCGGCACCGTAAATTTTCGTCAGGTGTTCGACCTCCAAAATATGCATACTCGTATATCTCCTTCGTTTGATGGTGTCAGTATACCGCGCCAAAGTGACAGTTCGGTGACAGCTTTCTTAAGAAATCCGGTTTTTTTATGAATAATTCATGAATTCTGCGGACTTGTTTGAATTATCACGCAGTTCGTTGTGCTTTTGCAGCGGGACTTGCTTTTTATGCACGTCCGTGATATTATATACAAACAGTAAAAATTTTGACAAAAAGGAGGCAGGCTATGGGCAGTATCCGGCTATGGACGCGGGCGCGCGCGCTGATGGACGCCCCGATCCCGCGCGGCGACGAGCTGGCGTTCGTGCGGCTGTACCGGTTGCTGGAGCACGGCCTGCCGCTGGTGCTGTCGGACGGCAGGGAATGTCTGTATGTGCAGGAGGAGCCGTCCGAGCCCGCATGGATCTGGACGGCGAACGATATTTCCGACGAGCGGCTCGGGGAGCTTTTGGAGGTGCTTAGCTCGCAAAAAGCGCACGGGTATCTGCCGTCGGTGATCGTAAAGAACCGGCTTGCGCGGCTTTTGCCGCTTGTCTTTTCCGACGAGCCGGTTTCGCGGCGGCAGATCGAGGTCTACCGGATGCGCGCGCTGTTCCCGCACGAAGCGGCGGGACACGCGGTGCCGGGCCGGGCGGTTTCGGCAGAGGACGCCGGGGAGCTGATCGGCCTGTTCACACACGACGACGGCTCGCCGATTCCGCCCGCCGAAGCGCGGCGGATGGGCGAAGCGTTTGCCGAAAGCGACGCCTCCCGCGCGTGGCTCACGCCGGACGGCGCCTTGGCCGCGATTGCCAAGCGAGCGGATGTCGGCACGCGCTATTCCGATCTGCACACGGTCGTAACAAAGCCTTCGCTGCGGCGGCACGGCTATGCGAGCGCGCTGCTGTCGGACATTTGCCGAACGATACTGGCCGAGGGACGGACGCCGATGCTCTACGCCGAATGCGAAAACGAAACGGCGAATCGCGTTTATCGCTCGCTCGGCTTCGAGCCGAAAGCGCGGCTCAGCCGAATCACATTCGACGAAAGCGGAAAATAGGATTTCGGGGCTTGTGAAACGGCCCTGTTTCCGCTATACTGAATAGGAAAAAAAAAGGAGGACGGACACATGGAGGACGGACTGAAAAATAACTGGAAAAAGGTCGGCAAGGACTTTGCAACGCTCGGCAAGGATTTCGGCAAAACGCTTCTGAAAACCGTGAAGACCGGCGTAGACGCGGCCACCGAATGGGTCGATAAAGAGGAGAAGAACGCGCAGCCCGCGGATCCGGTTGTGACCGAAGCGGAGCAGGCGCAGGCCGATACCGCCAAGCCGGTGGAAAAGATCTGACGATGCGGAGGACGAACGACAGACCATGAAACGATTGGGTTTGCTGCTGCTTGCGGCGCTTCTGCTGCTGACGCCCGCAGCGGTGTTTGCCGACAGCAATATCAACAAAAACTGTACGATTGAGATTCATGCGGACAACCCCGTGATGAAATATCTGACCGACAACACGTATTCCACGACGGTCACGTTCAACGCGGGCGACTGGTTCCGCGTACAATGGACCGAAAAAAATCCCGTGGCGGCGCTGTACTGGGAATGGCGCTACATTCCGCAAAAGGCGCTCGTCGAGCAGCTCAACGACGCGGGTGAGGTGGTCGCTTCCCGCGAATACGCCAACGTGATCCGCTTTCTGACCGTATTCCCCGAGGAAGGCGTTTCGGAAATTCGCATGACGGTACTGGAGGGCAGCGGCGCGATGGCAGAACTGTTTGCCTACAGCGAAAAGCAGGTACAGTCGAAAGCCATCGTTTGGGAGGAGCCATACGATAAGGCCGACATCATGCTGGTCGAAACGCATGGCAACGACGACGTACTGGTGTTCGCCGCTGTTATCCCGCCGTATACCGAGCGCGGCTATCACATCCAGGTCGTCGATATCGGATGCGATACCATCGGGCGGCAGCGCAAAAGCTCGCCCGGCTCCTATCTGCAGGGCTTGACGCATTTCAAGACGTTCTTTGAGTTTTCGGGGCTTCACACGGTGAACTATAACTCCTTTGTCAAGGCGTGGATCGAGCAGGATCCGCGCGATCCGGTCGAGATGCTCGTCCGGCAGATTCGCCGCGTAAAGCCGGAGGTCGTGATCACACACGACATCAACGACGGCGATTTCGGGGACGGCTCACACAAGCTGACCGCCGAGATCACGCAGCAGGCGGTCGCCGCCGCTTCGGACCCCGAGCAGTTCCCTGCCTCCGCCGAGGAATTCGGTGTTTGGCAGGTGAAAAAGCTGTATTTCCATATGTACCCGGAAAACCAGATCCTGATCGATGTGGACACGCCGCTGCCGAACCACGGCGGCAAAACCGCGCGCGAGCTGTCCGTGCAGGGCATGATCCTGTGGGACAAGAACGAGACCGGGCAGATCAACGGCATCCGCAAGGATCGCTATAAAGCGAGCGAATACGGTCTTGCATTCAGCACAGTCGGCGAGGACGTGAACAAGAACGATTTTTTGGAAAACATCCCGCCCGAATGTCTGAGCGACTATGTCCCACCGACGCCGTCGCCCACGCCGGAGCCGACGCCGACCCCGACGCCAACCCCGACGCCGACACCCACGCCGGAGCCGACACCGACCCCGACGCCGACCCCCGCGCCCATCGCGGCGCCTACCGTCGTTCCGACAGAGGCGCCCACCGAAGCGCCCGCGGCTGTGCCGGCCGATGCCGGAGCCGCGTTCCCGACACCGTATGTGATCCTCGGCGCCGTCGCGCTTGCCGTGATCATTGGGATCATTGTTGTGCTTGCCCTGCGCAAGAGAAAATAAACGGCATACACGATAAAAGCCCCGCTGCCGAAAAACAGCGGGGCTTTACTGTACAAAATACGGGGTTACACGGCAACCAGATAGACGACGCCGCAAATCAAGGCTATCACACCGACAACCAGCTGCACTACGGCGAGCAGCGCGGAGATCAAACCGATCACCCATGTCGCAGTGTGCTTCCGTTTCAAGCCGATGATGAAGGCCGCAATGCCGAAGCCGAACGACAGCGGTGTCAGCAGCGCGGTCAAAAAGGCGAACAGGATCACCATACCGGCGACCATTCCGATCATCAAGCCGAGCAGCGACAGTGCGCCGCAGGTAAACGAAATCGCCGTGAGGATCAGCGCCACCGCCGCCGTAAAGTGCAGTCCCTTCGGCGGTTCCTCCGCGATCGAAACGACTTCTGCCGTCGGCGCGGCCTTCGGCTCGGACACCTGCTCGGCCTCCGCCGTCGGGATCACTTCGGCTTCCGGCGCCGCTTCGGGTTCAGCCGCGGGCGCTTCCGGCTCCGTAATCGGCTCTTCTGCCGGCGCTTCCGGCTCCGGTGCGAGGGCTTCCTCCGTGGGTAGGACTTCTTCGACTAAGGGACGAACGGCAAGCGGCGTTCCGCATTCGGGGCAGAATTTAGCGCCCTCCGGCAGCGGCTGTCCGCAATTGGTACAGAACATAGTGATCACTTTCCTTTCTCTGCGCTCTTTTTTCGATAATGCTGCAGCAGATACCACAGCAGCACAAGCACCTGCATCCCGCCTGCGAGGGCAAACAGCAGGCCATTGCCGACGATACCGCCCGCAAGCAGACGCAAAAACAGATAGATGGTGATTGCCACCGACCACACCAGTACGCTGACGGACACGCATTGCAGCAGAATCCCGCTCCAGATGTGGCTGAACACGACCGCAATGATCGCGCTGACCGGCACCGCGCACACAAAGCACATCCACGCATACGGCACGCGCAGAACCGTCAAAATATAGTATACGACGGCGGCGACAAGGAAGGCCAGCCCGACCGACAGCAGCGAGATCAGCCAATGCCGACGGCGGCGCTCGGACGCCGGCCGCTTCAGCATGCCCTCGTGCAGGAACTCATCGACGGGAATTTCATACAGCTCGGCAAGGCGACAGAGCACAAGCAGGTCGGGCAGACCGTCGCCCCGCTCCCACTTGGACACCGACTTGTCGGAATAATTGATTTTTTCAGCCAGCTCGGCTTGTGTCATATTAGCTCGTTTCCGGTACGCCGTCAGGCGCGCGGCAACGATTTGGCGAATGCGCTCGCTTTCCATGGAAACCTCAAAAAAGTCCCGAAAACGGGGATTCTATTGTGGGTAGAGTGCCGAAATACAAACTCTACCGCATAGATCCGCAGCAGTAGAGAGAAAATGCGTGTTCGCTGCAACGGCGGGGCACAAATGTCCCCTTTCTGCTTCTATTATAACGGTTCCGTCAAAAACGTGCAAGATACAATTGCGGCACAAATATGACTTTCGCGGGAATCTTTTATGAATCGACAGGCCGCTCCCTTGAATTTTCAACGCGGCTTCTCGGTTTTGCCGCCGTTTTGCCGAAGGATTTGGGTGCAAAGTTTTTGTCCGAGACCTTGCTTTTGGCGCGAAACCAAGGTACACTAAGAATACATACACTATACAAGAAGGAGCTTCTGCGTCATGCCATCGACCGGAAAATGTCAATATTGCGATTCCACGATCAGCTCGACCGATCAGCGTTGTCCGTACTGCGGCGCGCCGAACCCGAACTATGTGGAAAATACCGAACGCACCGTCTTTCTGCCCAAGACGATTGCGGAGTTGAAGGAGTACTGCGCCGAGCGCGGCATGCCGCTTCTTAGGATGCGCTTCTTTATCGGGGAGGATTACCGTCAGCCCCGCGCGTTCGGCATCTATCAGGACGGCAACGACTTTGTCGTTTATAAAAACAAGTCCGACGGCTCCCGCGCCGTGCGCTATCGCGGACCGGACGAGGAGCACGCCGTCAGCGAGATCTTCGCCAAGCTGCTCGAAGAATGTCACAATCGCGGCATCTATCCGGACGGCAAGCCGACGCCGGAGCAGGAGGCCGAACGGCAGAAGCGCGAAGCCAACGCAAAACGCAGCAAGCGGACGCTGCTTCTCTTTGTCGCGGGCTTTCTGGCGTTCTCGCTGCTGACCGCCCTTGTTTCGCGCTGCCAGCATCGCAACGACGGCTACTACCAGTTCAACGACGGTTTGACATGGTATCATTACGGCAACGACTGGTACTATACCTACAATGACACGAGCGTCGGCAGCTGGTATGAGGGCGACGCGCCCTATGGCGATTACGACAGCTACTATGTCGGTGATTCATTCGATTCCGACTGGGGCGTTTCCGACTTCAAGAATTCCACGATGTGGGATTCGATTCAGGAAAGCCATTCCTCGTCCTCCTCGGACTATGACAGCTGGGATTCCGGGAGCACAGACTGGGATTCGGATTGGTAAAGCCAATAGACAAGAGCCCTCTCGAATGTTTCGTGAGGGCTCTTTCTTAAGCGGTTCAATTCGTCGCTTCATCCGGCGCATATTCGAGAAGGTCGCCGGGCTGACAATGCAGAGCTTCGCAAATCGCGATCAGCGTAGAGAAACGGATCGCGCTGATATGGCCGTTTTTCAGCTTCGAGAGGTTGACGTTCGCCACGCCGACCTTTTCGGAAAGCTCGTTGAGGCTCATTTTCCGGTCCGCCATGACCCGGTCGAGCCGCAAGATAATTCTGCCCATGGTTCACCTCACAACGTTTCGTCGGCTTCCTTCTGGAGCTGCGCGCCATAGCGGAAGATGATGGTGAGGAACAGGACGATCAGCGCAATCAGGATCGGAGCGAAGCTGAACGACAGCTCGAAGCCGGTATCCATGCCCGCCGGGTTCAGCGCAAAGGACAGGTCAAGGCTGCGCTGCATCACGGCGTTCGCCGCGGCCTCGGCAACGCTCGTTACGACCGCGCCGCCGACCAGCACCCACGCAAACACGGTCATGCGCTTTACGACATCATCCGCAAACGGCGTATCACAGCGGCGGAATCCGTCCGCAAGCCGCTTTAAGAAGATGAATACGACGAGCAGCGCCGCGCAGTAGACAAGCCCCGCCAGAATCGCATACACCGCGTTATGCAGGCTGAACTGCATCCGGTCGCTGACCGCGTGCACGACAAGCCCCTCCGCCGTCTTTTCCATCTGCATATCGACAAACTCAACGCCGTTGACCTTCATCATCGCGTCCATTGCTGTCGGATCGTCCGGAATCTGATCGCGCACCGCGCCGATCAGGCTGTTGCCCACCGTGATGTCCATGTCCGTCGCTACGCCGAGTGTGACGGCGTCGTTCGGCAGGATCGCCAGCACCACCGCGCTCGCCGCGAGCGCAAAGCACGCCACCGCCATCAGCACGATCAGAATAATCGAAACGACCTGCCCCGCCACGCCGATGCGGTTGACCTTCTTTTTGATTGACAGTTCCATTGTGTTATCCTCCAGATTCGTTAATTTGTTAACGTTTATCGTTAACTGACGAGGATAGGATAACACATACTTTTGCGTTTGTCAACTACTTTTTTACGATAAACGTAAATATTTTTATGAAAATATGAAATGCTGCCCGTTATGGGCAGCATTATCGTATCTATATGGGTTTGGAATGCGGCTTACCGCAGCGCCGCAAAGGTTTCCTTCAGCGCGGGATAGATGCGGCGGTACTTTTGATACTGCGCTTCATACCGCGCGGCAATGGCGGGATCCGGCTCGACGACCTTAGCGGTATGCACAAGCGCGTCCGCGCAGGCTTCGACCGAGGCATACGCGCCGTCGCCGACCATGGCGAGCATTGCGCCGCCAAAGCCCGGGCCTTCCTCGGCCTGCGGAATCTCCAAGCGGATGTTCAGCACGTTGGCGACGATCTTGCGCCACAGCGGGGACTTCGCGCCGCCGCCGCACAGGCGGCTGCTTTCAATCGGGATATCGAGCGCCTTGGCAACCTCAAAGCAATCGCGCACCGCAAAGGCAACGCCCTCCAGCACGGCCTGCAGCATATCCGCGCGCGTCGAATCCATCGACAGTCCCGTGAACGTGCCGCGCGCGTTCGTGTCGTTGATCGGGCTGCGCTCGCCCATCAGGTACGGGAGGAAATAGACGCGGTTGCTGCCGAGCTTGTCGTCGGTGATCGAGACTTGCTCGCCCGCGTAGTCCTTCGTTTTCAGGATCTCGTCGCAGAACCACTTGTTACAGCTCGCAGCGGAAAGAATGCAGCCCATCAAATGATAGCGGCCGTTTGCATGGGCGAACGAATGCAGCGCATTGAACGGATCGACGCCGAACTTGTCGGACGCGATAAAGATCGTGCCGGACGTGCCGAGGCTGATGTTGCAGGAGCCGTCCTTGACCGTACCGGTGCCGACCGCTGCGGCAGCGTTGTCCCCCGCGCCCGCAACGACCTTGACGCTTTCCGAAAGGCCGAGGGTTTTTGCCGCTTCGGGCAGCAGCGTGCCGGTCACGTCATAGCTTTCAAACAGCCGCGGCATCTGCGCCTCGGTGACGCCGCAAAGGTCGAGCATCTCCTTCGACCAGGTCTTATGCGCAACGTCCAGCAGCAGCATACCGCTTGCGTCCGAATAGTCGCACGAATGTACGCCGGTCAGACGGTAGTTGATATAGTCCTTCGGCAGCATGATCTTTTGGATGCGGGCGAAATTTTCCGGCTCGTTGTTCTGCATCCACAGGAGCTTCGGCGCGGTGAAGCCGGCAAACGCAATGTTCGCAGTTCTGGCCGACAGGACGGACTTGCCGATTTCGTTGTTGAGATAATCCACTTCCTTGTCGGTTCTGCCGTCGTTCCAGAGGATCGCGGGGCGGATCACGTCGTCGTTTTTATCGAGCGCGACGAGGCCGTGCATCTGCCCGCCGCAGCCGATCGCCTTGACTTCGGACGCGTCGATCGGACGCAGCAGCTCGTTCACGCCTGCGACGACCGCGTTCCACCAATCGAGCGGGTTCTGCTCGCTCCAGCCCGGCTGCGGGAACGAAAGCGGATATTCCTTCGTTACGCTGCCCGCAATGGTTCCCTTTTCGTCCACAAGCAGCAGCTTCACCGCCGAGGTGCCGAGATCAATGCCGATGTAGTACATACTGTTTCTCCTTTTGCGATATTATGAAAGAGGTCTTCTCTTTGTCATTCCCAGATATGATACGCCATCAGGAAATGCTCCTTCCAGTATTTCCCGGTGAGCACGGAGTTGGTGATGCGAACCTGCCCGGCACTCGAGGACGCGTCGATCATCTTGCCGTTGCCGAGATAGATGCCGACATGTCCCTTGCCGCTGCCCGTGCCCGAGAACACGATCACATCGCCGCGCTTCATGTCGCTCATGGACAGGATACGCTGATACTTTTTGCAGGTGCGCCAGCCCTTGCTTGTCATATAGCTTTGCTTGACGCCCACTTGGTTCAGGCACCAGTAGACGAAGCCGGAGCAGTCAAACGTGTTCGGCCCCTTGCCGCCGCTGACATACTTGCAGCCGAGCTTGCTTTCCGCAACCGCAATGAACGCTTCGATGCCCTCGCCGTAGTCGATGGTGCTGCCGGACGGGCCGGTGTCGCCCGCGTCGGGCTTCGGCGTCGCCGTCGGCTTCGGTGTGGCCGTAGGCTTGGGCGTCTTGGTCGGTTTGGGTGTGGAGCCGTCCGGCGCGGCGGTGGGCTTCGGCGTTTTGGTCGCCTTCGGCGTCGGCGCGGCTGTCGGCTTCGGGGTCTTGGTGGGCTTGGGCGTCGGTTTCGGCGTCGGCCTGGGCGTCGGCGTCGGGTTCGGCACCGCGGAAGCATCGTGCAGCTTCTCGATCGTTTCGGTGTTCGCTTCGCCGGTCTCCGCAAGGCCGTTGCGCTTTTGGAACGCGCGCACCGCGGCTTCGGTCTTGTCCCCGAAATACCCGGTCGCCTGCGAAGCGGTCAGATAGTTCAGGCGCGACAGACGCGATTGAATATGCTTCACATCGTCGCCCTGCGTGCCGTTTTTGAATACAAACGGCGTTCCCTCGCCGGAATCGAGCAGCGTCATCGTCGAGCGCGACAGGTTGCCATCCGTAACGAGGCCGTTTTCCTCCTGGAAACGGCTCACGGCGGCCTGCGTCAGCTGTCCGAACACGCCGTCCGGAAGACCGCAAAGGTAGCCCTTGTCAAACAACAGCTGCTGAAAATGCAGCACGTCGTCGTTCTTATCCCCGAGAGCAAAGAACCAGCCGACCGAATCCTCCATGAACAGCGCCTCGAAGGTTTCGTTGTCCACGATGATATCCTCCGGCAGCTTGTTTCGCGAGCGGAACAGCCGCACGGCCTGCTCGGTCGCCTCGCCGTAGATATCCGAGGTGTCGTCCTCCGGCAGATAGCCAAGCTCCACAAGCCGCTCCTTCACAAGCGCGACCGCTTCGCCGGAGAACCCGCGCACAAGCGCGTACGGCAGAGCGTTTTCGTCGAACAGCGCGGTAAACGTCACAGGATCGCACGCGCCGGATACCTCCAGCCCGTTGCGCAGCTGAAACGCGCGGACCGCGTCGGCCGTGCCCTCGGTGTATTCCTGCGTCGGCTGCTCGAAATCGAGATAATCGAGCTCCATCAGCCGGATCGCAATATCCAAAACGATCGGCGCAGACTCATTCGCATAGAGCGTGTCGCCGTAGGCCGGGTTCTTGGTCGGTACCGGTGTCGGCTCCGGCGTCGGCGTAGGCGTCGGCTCCGGCGTCGGGATCGGCGTCCCCTCCGATACGATGGCGATATCCTCGTTGACCGCCGCAATCTCCATCGGCAGGATCGCTTCGGCAAGCGGCAAGGCGGTCGGCGTTTCGGTCGGGTACTCCTTGGGATAGAACGCCGAAATCACGCGCGGCCGGAATACGTACCAGCCGTACATACACGCGCCGAAGAAGGCGATCGAAAGAATCACCTCCAGCACAATATGCCATGCTTTCCGCTTCGGCTGCTTTGCCATGCCCGCTCCTTTTGCTGCCGCCCGCTCGGGGCGAATCGTCGGCCTGAAAAAAGCCGCACCATAAGCATAACAAAAGGATGCAACAAAGTTGTCGCAAATTTATGAACAAACTATGAATTTCGACAAAAACCGGCCTGTTGCTTCGCCGGTTTTGCCGATTTGCGACATTTTTGCAACCGCAGCCGCCTCAGACCTTTCCTTCGTCGAAGTCGATCACAACGCTGTCACGGTTCGGCGTGAGCTTGGTGAGCTTTACGCCCGCCGCCATGAACATGCGCTTGGACGCGCGGGTCATCGGCGTCTGCGCATACTTGTCGGACAGATACACGACTTCGCGGATGCCGCTTTGGATGATCGCCTTGGCGCACTCGTTGCACGGGAACAGCGCGACATAGATGCGGCACCCGGCCAGCGACGCGCCCGCGTTGTTCAGAATCGCGTTCAGCTCGGCATGGCAGACGTAGGGGTATTTGGTATCATACGGTTCGCCCTCGCGCGACCACGGAAATTCATCGTCGCTGCAGCCGATCGGAAAGCCGTTGTAGCCGACCGACATGATCTTATTGTGATCGTTCACGATGCACGCGCCGACCTGCGTATTCGGGTCCTTGCTGCGGTAGGAGGACAGCAGCGCGATCCCCATGAAGTATTCATCCCAGGAAAGATAGTCCGTTCGTTTTTCCATTGTGTCTTCTCCTTTTCGGGACGGGCGGCAGCTTGTGCCGTGCCCGCGTCGGCCCGTTGCTTTGTTATCGCTATTTTACCATATATTTTACGGAAAGAAAAGGGGCGTTTCCGCTTTATGCCTGCAAAATCACCGCCTGCCGGACGATTCCGCTTGTCGCCCAAGGCCGTTTATGCTATACTTTCTGCATGGACTGGATGAATGACCTGATACAATGGTACAAAGCGGATCACCGCGATCTGCCGTGGCGGCGCACGCGCGATCCGTATGCAATCTGGCTTTCCGAGATCATGCTGCAGCAGACGCGCGTTGCGGCGGTCGTACCGTATTATGAGCGGTTTGTTCATGAGCTGCCGACCGTGCGCGACCTTGCGGCGGTGGACGACGACCGGCTGATGAAGCTGTGGCAGGGGCTTGGGTATTATTCGCGCGCGCGAAATCTGAAGCGCGCCGCCGTCGAGATCGTCGAACGCTTCGGCGGGACTTTGCCCGACACCTATGCCTTGCTTTTGACGCTGCCCGGCGTCGGCGCCTACACGGCGGGCGCGATTGCGTCGATTGCGTTCGCGGAGCGCGTCCCGGCGGTGGACGGCAATGTGCTGCGCGTGATGGCGCGCCTCTGTGACGACCCCCGCAACATTCTCGATCCGCATACCAAGGACGACGTATTCGCCGCGCTGCAGGCGGATTTTCCCGACGAGCCCGGCACGTTCAACCAGGCGATGATGGAGCTCGGCGCAATGGTCTGTACGCCCAAGAGCCCGCAATGCGAGCTTTGCCCGATCCATGCGTCGTGCCTCGCGCTGCAGAACGGCACCGTGCAGACACGCCCGGTGCGCGAGAAAAAGCAGACGCGCGCCGTCGAGCAGATGACCGTGTTCGTCCTGCGCACCAACGGTGGCTTTCTGATCCGCAAACGGCCCGATACCGGGCTTTTGGCCGGGCTGTATGAGCTGCCGCATGTTGCGGGCTGTCTGGAGCCCGACGCTGCGGCGAACGCGCTGACCGCCCTCGGCGTACGCCCGACCGGCGCGATCACGCGCTACGACCGCAAGCACGTCTTTACGCATAAGGAATGGCACATGCGCGTCTATGCCGCCGAGATCTCGCCCGCCGTGCCGGAGGGATGGCTTGTCTACGACGGCTCGCAATCGCTCCCGACGGCGTTTGCCGTCTGTCTCGACTGACAAATCGCCCGCTTTTACGCATTATACAATCCGGAGGAAATTTTCATGCAAAAGTTTATTTGGCCGCTGACAATGCTGCTGTTGATCGGGCTTGCCGCCTATACGCTGTTCCGCATGAGCAAGGCGCTCCCGCGGCGGGACAAGCCGATTCCCGGCAAGCGAAAAATCGCCTGCATCGGGGACAGCATCACCTTCGGCGCGGGCGTCGTGCAGACGCGCGACCGTGACGCATGGCCGTATATTCTCGGCCGGAGCTTGGGCGACGCGTTTCAGGTGCTGAACTACGGCATCAGCGGCGCGACGGCACAGGTGGAAAGCGAGGTCGTTTTCAAGCAGTACCACGACTTTATCGACGACGCCGTAGCCGCCGACCCGGAGCTGTACCTGTTCATGCTCGGCACGAACGACTGCAAGACCGTGAATTGGAAGCGGGATGCGTTTATCCGCGACTATAACGCGATGCTCGACCGTATCGAAGCCGGCAGTCCGAACGCTTCCGTCGTGCTGATGGCGCCGCCCGCCCTGTTTCCGTCCGGCAAGGACAACGTAGTCGCGTTCGGCATGGATGCGAATGTGCTGCAAAACGAAGTCGTGCCGCTGATCAAGGCCATCGGCAATCAGCGCGGCCTTGCCGTGATCGACCTTTACACCTTCACGGACGGCCACCCGGAATGGTTCGCGGACGGTGTGCATCCGAACGACGCCGGCAATAAGGCCATTGCGGATTACTTATATGCACAGCTCGGCCCGATGAACGCGTAACGCCGTCGAAAAAGGAGCTCTTATGGAAAAAACCGTCTTTTACGAGGCCGTGCGGGATCGGCTGCTCCGCTACGCGAAAATCGACACGCAGTCCGATCCGAAAAGCGCGGCGATTCCGACGACCGCAAAGCAGTTCGATCTGGCGCGCGTGCTGCGCGACGAATTGACCGCCATCGGCGCAAGCGACGTGTATCTGGATCCAGACAAGTGCGTCGTCTATGCCAAGCTGCCCTCCACGCTGCCGGACGGCGGCGGCAGACCCGTCGGCTTTATCGCGCACCTCGATACCGCGCCGGACGCGCCGGGCGCCCATGTGCGCCCATGGGTGCTGGAGGACTACGACGGCGGGGATATCGTGCTGAACGAAGCCGAGAATATTGTAATGCGCGCAGCGGACTTTCCGAATCTGCAAAGCTATGTCGGACAGGATTTGGTGCTGACCGACGGCACTACGCTGCTCGGCGGCGACGACAAGGCGGCGATTGCCGCGATTATGACGATGGCCGAGCATTACCTGAAGCATCCCGACCTGCCGCACGGCCCCGTCTCGCTCGCATTCACGCCGGATGAGGAGGTCGGCGGACTGGCGCGCGATCTTGATCTGAACCGCTTCGGCGCGGACGCGGCCTATACCCTCGACGGCGACTGGCTCGGCTATTATGAGGACGAGACGTTCAACGCCTCCGCCGCGCGGCTCGAAATTCGCGGGCGCAGCGTGCATACCGGCACCGCAAAGGGGATCATGTTGAACGCTGCGGACATCGCCTGCGAATTTGCCTCGATGCTGCCGCGCTTTGAAAAGCCGCAGTACACCGAAGGGCGCGAAGGGTTCTTCCACGTCACGACGATCCACGGCACATGCGAGCATGCGTTTGTCGAGCTGATCGTGCGCGACCACGATGCCGAGCGTTTTTCGCAGCGTGAAAGCTACCTTCGCACCTGCGAAGCCGCGCTTGCCGCCAAGTACGGCGCAGACGCCGTTTCGCTCTCGATCACCGAAACCTACCGCAGCATGAAGGAGGTCGTAGATCGCTATCCGTTTCTGATCGAAAACCTGACCGCCGCCATCCGCATGGCGAGGCTGACCCCGCGCTCCGTCGCGTTCCGCGGCGGCACGGACGGCTCGGCGCTGTCGCATCGCGGTCTGCCCTGCCCGAACCTGTCGGCGGGCTACGAAAACGCGCACGGCCGCTTTGAATACGTCCCGATCCGGTCGATGGAAAAGAACGTCGAAATTTTGCTGCATCTTTGCTCTTTATTTGCTGAGATGCCGTAACGCGCACCGATCCCAAAAAAGAAACGGCGCCGCAGGGGCGCTATGCGGCGGCGACGCCGCCTTTTCGCTTTTGGAGGCGCCACAGCAGTGGCGCAAGGAAAGTCATCGGCTGCCGATCCTTCGGGGTAAAAGTATTGTCCGGATTTTGCCGCGCCGTCATTGTATTTTGGGCGCGCTTCTGCTATACTGAAAATGTCCCGAAAACAGGCCGTTTTTCGTGCTTTGGCGTGACAGGCGGCGTCAAAGGGATGCGGCGAAAGAGGACAAACGGGGCCGTAAAGCGTCCCGCAGAAAAGAGGAAAAATATGCAAACAGCTGCTCAGCGCATCCGGGAAAAGCTCTCCCTCGGCAATCGGTATTATCTCGAAACCGCCGATCCGGCCCTGCGGCTAAAAACGGCGGAGCACGGACAGCACCCGTATGCTATCGTGGTCTGCTGCTCGGATTCGCGCGTGATCCCCGAGCAGATCTTTCACGCCGCGATTGGGGATCTGTTCGTGATCCGCGTGGCGGGAAACGTGCTGGACAAGCATCAGCTCGGCAGCATCGAATATGCGGCGGGGCATCTGCATTGCCGGCACATCCTTGTACTGGGGCATACGGGCTGCGGCGCAGTCGCGGCGGCGTTGTCCGGCGAAGGCGACGGCTTTATCAGCTATATCACCGATGACATTCTGGAAGCCGTGGGCGACGAGCGCGACCCGGACAAGGCTTGCTGCCTGAATGTCGAACATGCGGTCACACGGTTGAAAAAAGAGTTTTCCGAGCACCCCGAGGTCGGAGAGGCCGATGTAGAGGGCGCCATCTACGATATCAAAACGGGCGAAGTCCGATGGCTGTAAGGACCGGCTTCCCGACAGCAGCCATTATAGCAAAGAAAGCCGATCCGCGACGGTCGGTTATCGCTGAAATGATTACCCATACAGAGCCGACAAAACTGCCGGCCTCCCTTCCAAGCAGGATCGAACGCTACCCCTCCCCCTCATTTTCACAGACCCACGCAAGGAGGCGCACCATGATGTTCAACGAAGCAGCCAAGCAACAGATCGACAAGCTCTATACGGGCAGAAAGCACGTAGAACTGACCGTCGGCATTTTGCAGGACGGTCAAAAGGAAATCGTCCATTGGAACCCGGATCGGAAGGAAACCCCGGAAACGCTCGTCTACCCGGTCGGCTCGATCTGCAAGCCGTTTACGGCGTCCCTGCTCGCCAAGCACATTGCGGAAGGGAAGCTCGACCTGCAAGTCCCGATCAGCGAATACCTGCCGGAGCTGCCGCCGCGCTACTATCCGAATTTGGAAAAGCTCGCCACGCACACCTCCGGCTTCACCACGCAGCCGTATACTTTTTGGACGACGCTTCCGTTCCTGCTGAAAATGAACCGCGAGGGCGGTTTGTTCCATACGAACCCGTTCCGGGGCAAGCTGGATGCCGACGGGATGCTGAAGATCGTCCGGGATACGGTGATCGCGGACAAGCCGTATCCGTTCGTGTATTCCAACATCGGCATGAGTATCCTGGGCTATATCGCGGGGCAGGCCGCAGGCGAAGGCTTTTGGAACGGCCTGACCCGCTATATCCAAGAGGACTTGGGGCTGAAAAACACGTTCCTCGGCAATGTGGATCTGATCGGGTACGACAAAAAGGATCAGCCGTGCCGCTGCTGGCAATGGGAGAAAACGGACGCCATTGCGCCCGCCGGCGCTTTGAATGCGACGATGGACGATCTCTTAACCTTTGCCGAAAAGAACCTCGACGGTTCGCTGCCGTATCTGGCGATGTGCCACGAGGTCCACGGTCCCTGTGAAAAGAACGCGAACAGCGGCCTTGCATGGCGGCTGGAAAAGGACTGCCCGATCAGCTGGCACACCGGCTCGGCGGGCGCGTTCTCCGCATGGCTCGGCATGAACCGCGAAACCAGGACGGCGGTTGCCGTCGGCATCAACTACGGGCTTGTCAATGCCGAGCAGATCGGGTTTGCGATCCTGAAATCGCTGTGATCCGAAAGTCTGAACCGTCCACAGCTCCAACAGGGTCTACACGATCCTTCTGCTCGTCGGAATGGCCATGCTTCCGGTCGGGCTCGTTCCGATCGGCGTCGACGCGGCACAATAGAACCGTTGCAGCAAATGTACAGCGAATG
>JAEEGL010402890.1_pt1 | contig 22272 bp, 20 predicted proteins | sample 9134231 | NCBI WGS metagenome assembly JAEEGL01 (sample SAMN16246548, study PRJNA631951) | gut metagenome | biome: gut microbiome; feature: rumen; material: fiber-attached | host: Bos | place: Iran: Karaj | collected 2018-10 | reverse complement strand
GTATAAATAAATGTTTGACCAGGAACAGTTCCCCAGTGACCAACTATCTTTTTCTTAACATCTTCTCTTTTTAAGCCTCTCTTTAATAGAGGGTTATCTAACAAATATAATTGAGCAGCTGATAAATAATTAGCAGCATTCCAGTATTTTTCTACTTTCTCAAGATATTCCTTAGTATCGTATTCTGTCATATCCATTCTCCTTTATTATGGAATAATTATACCATTTAAACTATTAAATAACAATTGACATTTATCCAAAAGAATAATAAATTATCATATAAGTTTGATAGTTAGATTAGGAGGCATTCTACTATCAATAAATTCTTTAATGAAATAGATAATAAATACATAAACATTAAGCAAATAGAAGACATAAAACAAAAGTATCATGATGAATACAAACTATTAAAAAAGAAAAAAACTTCTAGTGAAGAGAAGTCTTTTTTACATGTTTATAAGCATTTAGATAAATATATTGAAGAACACAACAATAAATATCTAAAAGAATTACGTAGTAAAACACCAATTCTAAATAACATAAATGGTTATCCTTTAGATGAATATCAAAGTAGAGTAGTTCTATCAGATGAAATAGCTACTTTAGTAGTAGCAGGTGCTGGTTCTGGTAAAAGTCTAACTATCATTGGTAAAATAGTTTATCTAGTAAAAGTAAAACACATAAATCCAGAAGATATCCTATGTATTTCTTTTACTAATGATGCAACCATAAATCTTAAAAATAATATTCAAAAGAATTATAACTTTAATCTAGATATCTACACCTTCCACAAATTAGCTCTCTATATCCTTAAAGAACATAATATATCCTATAACATCGCTCCAGATAACTATCTTGATAACATCATCGATCATTTTTTTAATAATGTAATACCTACTAACAAACTATATCAAAAAGCCTTAAGAATCATTTTAGGTAAAAAGTATTCTAAAGGATCAATATTAAATCTAAAAAGATTAATCAAAACGTTTATAAACCTTTATAAATCAAATAACTATGACATATCTTATTTCAACACAATTCTTCATAAAATAAAATATACAATTCATATTAAAAAGTACTACCATAACAAGTATCTATTATTGCTAATAATAAATATCTTTCTTTTATATAATCATGAATTAAAAGAAGAAGAATCTCTAGATTTTAATGACATGATTAATGAAGCGATAAACACCTTAAAAAGTAGGGGACTAAACAAGAAATGGAAGTACATAATAGTTGATGAATACCAAGATACGTCCCTTACTAAGTTTCAATTATTAGATGCATTAATCAAATTATGTAATGCTAAATTTTTAGCAGTAGGCGATGATTTTCAGTCCATCTATCGCTTTACAGGTTGTAATCTTAGTATTTTCCTTGATTTTCATAAGTACTTTACATACTCTAAGACATTTCAAATTGTAAATACCTATAGAAATCCACAAGAGCTCATAAATATCGCTGGTTCCTTCATAATGCGAAACCCTAAACAACAAAAGAAAAAGCTTATTTCCCCTAAAAACAGCCAATTTCCACTTTACATATATTTCACCAACAACTATTCCAGGACATTCAAGAAATTGTTGATAACTCTAAGTTATCCACAAAGTAAAGAAATAATGGTTTTAGGCCGTAATAATAGGGATATTTTAAACTATATAGACAAAGATTTTACAAGACAAAATGACAAGTATACTTACAAAACTATTACTTTTAGGTACTTAACTATCCATAAATCCAAGGGTTTAGAGAGTGATGTCGTAATCATTTTAAACCTCGAAAACAAACCATTAGGTCTTCCTACTCAAATAAAAGATGAAGAAATTTTAAAGTATGTGAATAACACCAAAGATTATTATCCTTATGAAGAAGAAAGAAGATTATTCTATGTTGCACTAACAAGAGCAAAAGAAACTTGCTATTTAATAGCACCTTATACAAATGAATCAATCTTTGTTAAAGAATTATTACATAACAAAAAACATATTAAAGTCATAAAAAAATAAACTATTTCTAGTTTATTTTATGCAGCTAACTTATGTTCATTTTCTTGTAAATTAGCTTTTTGTATCTCTAATCCTTTTTTGTATCCTTCAAGGAATACTTTCTTTTCCTTTTCATTCTTTGCTTTGAATCTCTCGGGATCCATTTCATTAAAGGCTGCTTCCATTCCCATTTGGAAAATTTCATCCATATGGTTCAATTCGATAGCACCTTCTTTGTATACATCGTTCTTAACAGCCATTTCTCCAATCACCGCACTTATTATAACATTAAATACAATGTTGTGCTATAATAATTTCGTAGAAGAGAGGAGCTACATTATGCCTGAAGGTTATAATAAAACAGTGTTAATTACTGGTTCTAGTAGGGGGATAGGTGCAGCTACTGCTGTCGAATTTGCTAAAAAAGGTTATAACATCATCGTTAACTACAGAGAAAGTGAAGAACAAGCTCAATTCTTAGTTAATCGCATCAAAAGAGAATGTCATGTTCAAGCAATATCTATTAAAGCGGATATTTCTAAAGAAAAAGAAGTTAAAAAACTTCTAAGATTAGCTCAAGAAAAAATGGGTGTCATCGATGTCTTAGTTAATAATGCTGGTATAGCAATTGATTCTACTTTAGAAGATAAAAAAGTAGAAGATTTTAGAAAGATACTTGATACTAACTTAATTGGAACATTCCTAACATGCAAATATATTGGTGGCGAAATGTTCAACAAAAAGAAAGGAACTATCATCAATATTTCATCTAATTCAGCAATCGATTCTTATTATCCATATAGCATGGATTATGATGCATCAAAAGCTGGAGTTATATCTTTAACTCATAACTTTGCTTTAGAATATGCCCCATATGTAAGAGTTAATACAGTTGCTCCAGGTTGGGTTAATACAGAAATGAATAAGAACTTAGATCCAGACTTCATAAAAAGAGAGAATAGACACATTCTATTAGGAAGATTTGCTGAAGATGAAGAAATAGCTAAAGCTATAGTCTTCTGTGCAGAATCATCTTACTTGAATGATTCTATAATAAAAATAGACGGAGGAAGATACTAGTGTTAGAACAACTAGGTATTACAAAAGAAACATTAGATTTTATTAAAGAGGAAGAAAATAAACTTACAGATATCTATCGTGAAATAGATAACAATTGTGAATTAAATACTTTAAAAGTATTAGCTGGTTTACAAAAATATGAAATATCCGAAGGAGTATTTAACAGTACAACAGGTTATGGTTATAACGACTTAGGAAGAGAAAAGATTGAAAAAGTATTTGCTTATGTTCTAGATGGAGAAGATGCTATCGTAAGAAGTCAATTCATCTCTGGAACACATGCTCTAACAGTTGCTTTATTTGCATTTCTAAGACCTAACGATATTATGTTATCAATTTCTGGTTTACCATATGATACATTACATGAAGTTATAGGAATTGTTCCCAATAATAGTTCCTTAGCATCATATGGAATAACTTATGATCAAATTGATTTAGTAGATAATGACTTTGATCATGAAAAAATCAAAGAATATTTAAAAAATAATAAAGTTAAATTAATAGAAATCCAAAGAAGTAAAGGATATTCTACAAGAAAGAGTATTACTCTAGATAAAATCGAAAGTGTTATTAAAACTATTCGTGAAGTTGATCAAGAAGTAATCATTATGGTTGATAATTGTTATTGTGAATTTGTTGAAACAAGAACACCTTTAACAATAGGTGCCGATGTAATGGTTGGTTCTTTAATCAAAAATTTAGGCGGCGGAATAGCACCAAATGGCGCTTATATTGCTGGTCGTAAAGACTTAGTAGATTTAGCTGGTGAAAGATTAACTTGTCCTGGTGAAGGAAGAGAAGTTGGTCCTACACTTGGAATAAATAAGAGTTTACTACAAGGTTTATTCTTTGCTCCAAGTGTTGTAAGAAGTGCTTTAAAAACAGCAGTTCTAACAGCTCGTGCTTTAGAGGACTTAGGTTATCAAGTTGAACCAAAATATAATGAACCAAGAGCAGACATCGTTGAAAACATCGTCTTCAATGATAAAGAAAAATTAATTAAATATGTTCAAGGTATTCAAGCTGGTTCACCAATTGATTCCAATGCTATGCCAATACCAGTAGACACCCCTGGCTACAAAGATCCAATAATAATGGCATCAGGTTCTTTTACACAAGGATCATCAATAGAGTTTAGTTGTGACGGACCAATCCGTCCACCATACATTGCTTATCAACAAGGTGCTCTAACTTATGAATATGGTCGCCTTGGTGTAGCCAAAGCAATAGAAAATTTGAAAAGAGGATAAAAATGGAAACCAAAAAAAGAAAAATACTACTAATTATAGTAGGAATACTATTAATAATCGCTTCATTTGTTATGGGCTTCTATAATGTATTTAAGTTTGATACTAATTCTAAAAAAGAAGAAACAAAAGAAGTAAAAGAAAAAGAAGAAGAGAAGGAAGAAACAGAAGAATTCTCATACATGCCACTAACATATGAAGTATGTGATGAAGATAGTTGTATCTATATCGTAGGTTCTATCCACTTAGGAGATAAAAGAATCGATAAAATTGATAAAAAACTATTAAAGATTTTTGACGAATGTGATTACTATGCAGAAGAAGTATATGATGATTATGAGATAGACCTTGAAATGTTTATGCTAAAAGATGGTCAAACTATTGAAAGTCTAGCTGGTCCAGAATTATATGCTAAAATGCAAGAATTTGAAAAAAAGCATCCAGTATTTATGTTAAAAACTTTAAACATGACAACTCCAGCATATATGTTTGATTACTTAGATTTATTACCATTCATTGAACATAAATACACTCGTGAAGGTGTTGATAATTTCTTTGAAAAAAGAGCAGAAAAGAACAAAAAAGAAATCCTTGCTTTTGAAACATCAGAACAACAAATGGCTATCTTAACTGGTTATTCAAATGATTTCTATTTTGATCAAATAGAATATTCAATTGATAACTATGATGAATTAGAAAAAGAAGCAATGGAGACATATGAAGCTTACTTATCTGGTGATGAAACTAGAATCAAAGATGCAATAGCAGCTGAAGACGAAGAAGACGATGAAGAAATGACAGAAGAAGAACTAGCATTCATCGATGAACTACTTACAAAACGTAATATCAATATGGTAGAAGTAATTGAAGGATATTTAAAAGACAATAAAAAAGTATTTGTTGTTGTAGGTGAAGCTCACGTTGTAAGTGATATTGAAGAATCAGGAATCATCGAATCATTAAAGAGCAAAGATACATATAAAATCAAAGTTATAAAATAAAAATGTCTATTATTAGACATTTTTTATTGCTTTTTAAAATAACAAATAAACTATTATGATATACTTATTATAGAAGCATTGAAAGGAAGTAATATTTATGGCAAATGAATTAACAAATGACGAAATAGAAGAATTGGTTGGTTTAAATGAAACAGATCGTAACATGCTTAAAGCACGTAAAAATGGTTTGTTATTAACAGACAATCAAGTAGCAACATTAGAAAGATATGGAATCGATGCTGGAAAAGTAAAAAGTAATGAAGAATTAATTTACTTAATTGAAGAAGCTAACAAAGGTACTTGGGATGATGAGTACAGTGAATTAGATTACTTAGCTGATGAACTATCTCAAAGGAGATACTATGAAGAAACAAGAAAGTAAGAAAAAATTAAAAAAATACCAAACAAAAAAATTCGATTACTATAAAACTTTAAACGAATATTACATTGAAAATGGGGATGCCTATATTTCAATAAAAGTTTATACAATAGATGATATTATTTCTAAATATTCAGTTAAGAATGATGAAGTATTAAACTATGAATTTATGCGTTATTTAGAGACAAATGCCTCTTATATACCAGATAAATATTCACTAGTTTTAGAAATATGTAATCATCACTTTAATGAAGAAGAACAAGAAATTATCAAAAAAGTAATTAGAAACCACTATAGTATTAGTTTAATTAATAAAAAAGAAGAGCTAAAAAGCTATAAAAGAAAAGGTTATTACTTGCTATTAACTGGTTTAGTAAGTTTATTCATTTATGCTATTTTAGCTTATACAGGTAAACTATTAATTCTAAGTGAAATATTCTCTTTAATATTCTGTTTTGCCATGTGGGAAGCTACAGATATTACAATATTTGACAATGACGATATCAAAGAGGAAATAGTAGAATTACAGAACTTGTCAGAAATACAAGTTATTTTCAAGGATTAGAGCAAATATTTGATATAAATATTTGCTTTTTTATGTTATAATTAATAATATAATAGATAAATGTCCTAGGGATAAGTCTGCATTGGAGGAATAAAAATGGAAGAGAATCAAAAGTTTAGTGTGCAAATAGAAACTGGCGAAATTAAAGAAGCTGAATTACTTACAGTTGTTGAAATAGATGGAAAACAATACGCAATTTACATGATTGATAATGATGATTACGGAAACGACAATGTTGATATATTAGCTTCATATGTTGAAAAAGATGAAGAGGGTTACGATAAACTAGTAGACATTGACGATCCTGAAGATCGTGCGAAAGTAGCAGAATTTATTAAGAATTTAATTTCATAAGTAAGAGGGTGCAATTATGGCAATAAAAATAGAAGCAGGAGATAGAAAAAGATCAATAGCTGGTCTTGATATGTTATTTAAAAGAGAAGGTGCAAAGGGATTCTTTAACTCTTTTTTAGGTAAAATAAAGGGATCAAGAAAAGACGTAGCTAAAAAATTCGGTGATTTAATAACTATGTATATCCAACACCGAAACAAATTAATTAACCAAAAATTTGTAGAATTTAAAAATAAACTTAATGAAATAAAAGATTTTATTGAAAAAACTGACTTTAATGATTTAGCCAATTTAGCTGCATTACAAAATAAGATTAATGAAGCTAAAGCACTAAGACAAGAATATCAGTCTGAGTTAAGTAAGACAGAAGAATTAGTAACACTAGCTCTTGGTGAAAACGTTATTACTGACAAAGACATCCTAAAGACAGCTGATAATAAAATTAAAAATGATGAAGCCAACGTGATTTTCGAAACAACACTAAAATCAGTGCTAGAAACTGCTTATAGTTATAATAATTCTACTTCATTGACAGAAGATGATAAAAACAAATTAATAGATCAAATCTCTACTGTTGCAAAAGATATTCAAGGAGAATTATTATCAACAGTTGAAGATTCTGATCAATTTACAAGGGATTGTACTGAAATTGCAAATAGACTAGGTAAATCAAGAAGACAAGCGCAACCACAACCTCAACCTGCAGCACAAGCACAGCCACAGCCTGCAGCACAACCACAACCACAACCACAACCTGCAGCGCAACCACAACCTCAACAACAGCCACAGCCTGCAGCACAACCACAAGCGCAACCTCAACCACAGCCACAGCCTGCAGCACAACCACAACCACAACCTCAACCACAGCCACAGCCTGCAGCACAACCACAACCTCAACCACAACCACAGCCACAGCCTGCAGCACAACCACAACCTCAACCTCAACCTCAACCACAACTTCAGCCAACTCAAACAATTCCTAGTGATGAGTTTAAAAATAAATATACTTTATTAGTATCAGCAATTAATAAAAAGATCGCTGATTTAGTTAATCAAGAAAAAGAAGTTGATGCAAATGATGCTCTTATAGCTTCTGCATCAACAATTAGTTATCAAGAAAAAGAAATGGAATCATTTGTTCCTAAGAGTAACACTGCTCATTTAATAGAAATGCAAATACTTGAAGGACGTAAAAACTTAACTATTCTTGAACATGAAGAATACCGTAAAAATCCAGTTTACTATGCTAAAAATGATATTACTTTAATAGCTAAAGTAGACTTTGATAAATTAAAAGAAGTTTATGATGGAGATGTTCAAGCATACTATGATGAACACGCTCAATCAATTGGTTATGCATTAAGTGAACTTGAAACAATTAAGAATTCACCAACACCTGATGCTACTAGAATAGCAATATTACAAAATTACATCGTTGCTGAAAAGAATACAATTAATAGACATTTAATGGGCTATGCTAATATTCATAAAGACTTTGATATGAGAGCATTCTTAGTTGCTAATAAAGACAAGTTAAAAGGTTTAGGCACACCACTAACTTGGCAACAGCCAGCGCAACCTCAACCACAGCCACAGCCTGCAGCACAACCACAACCACAAGCGCAACCACAACCACAGCCACAGCCTGCAGCACAACCAGCACAACAACCAGCTCCAGCTGGACAAGATGTTGCTCATAAACATGTAAGAATTCTTTATAAAGAAATAGCTGGTGCATTTATAGAAAGATATATCGGAGAAATGGAATGGGGATTGGGTGGTAAAAAAATACCTTTCGAAGAATACTTCGGTAATGAATTTATAAGATTCATGGATGATTTCAAGAAAACTGTAAAAGCAGGAAAATATGATTATTTAACAACAAATGCAGAAGGCCATTTAGTATGGTTAGAAGAGGGAGTAGAAGTACCAATCGACTTCAGAGATTTCGCTACTGTTCTAATTGAAGAATATCGTGAAGAATTAAAAGACAATATTAGAGCAGAAATGGGAATGGGTAGAGAAGGAAAAGTTGGATTAAGATTTAACACTAAGAACCAAGACCCTCAACAAGTTAATACTGCTAAAGCAATTGTTGTAAATGCAATCATTTCTGATGAATTAATTGAGATTACACCAGATTGGAAAAAGAGAATTAAACAATCATTTATAGAAAAGATTAAAAATAGTGGATTACAAATTAAAGTAAGTGGTAAAAACTTAAGTGCAGCTTCAACTGAAGAATTTGAATTTGAACCACATACTGATATTGAAGGAGAACAAAGTGTCATAATAGATGTCAAAGATAAAGATGGCAAACTACTATGTCAAATAAACGTTCAAGTAAATCCAGAATTAGCTCGTACCTCAGGTATGGGAAAATAATAGAAAAAAAGGAAAGACGGGGTTGATAATGTGAGTATGTTTAATAAGAAAAAGCCAACAGCTGCAGAGTCAGCCACGGCTAATGATCCTAGTGTAAAAGAAGCACAAGCTAAAGTTGAACAAACAGAAGCAGAACAAGCAATTATTTCACCAATAATTGCCAATGATAAAGAAGAAGTAGCTAAAAAAGTGGATTTATCAGCTATTATTCCAACTGGACCTTCTACTTCTGAAGAACCAACATCCGAAGAGGAACCAACAGAAGCTGCCTTATTACTAGAAAGTAAAGATAAAGTCTTAAAGACTGATGGGGTAGTAACAATTGGAACTCTGACAGAAGATGGTGCAACTGTTAAACCTGGTGCAACTTTACCAGAACAAATTGATGTTGAATTAAGAAAACGTAAAAAACAAGACCAACAAAAGAGTAAAAGAAAAGTTCAAAAAGTAAAAACAGATACAGAACTTCAAAGAAAAGCCTTAAATAATAATACTTTGATAGCTATTGGTTTAATAGCAATCTTAGCTGGTTTAGTTTATTACATACTTAATCGTAAAACAGAAAGAGATTTTAAACCTTTAAACGTAACTGTAGAGTTAGGAGATAAACTTCCAATTAGAACATCTGCTTATGTAAAACCAGGAGTAGGAAGATCAGTTAATGAACTATCTTACGTTTTAGATAAATCACAAGTAGTAGTTGATCAAGTTGGTGTTTATGAATTCTCTGTAACTTATAAAGGCTTAACTAAAAAAGGAAAAATAGAAATTAAAGATACAAAAGCTCCAACCTTAACAGTTAGAGAATTAACTATTAAAGAAGGAACTGTCTATTCTGCTGATATGTTCGTTAAAGAATGTCTAGACTGGAGCGGTTGTGAATACTCGTTTGAAGATAAAGAAACTACTGAAAAGTATCGTTTACCTGGCAAATATGACGTATTCATTGTTGCCATTGATCCATATGGCAATAAGACAACTAAAAAGACAATGTTAACTATAGAAGAAAAAGGCTATGTTAAGAAGTTCTTTAAGACAGAACCATTCAATGCAGAATTAGGTTATGAATTAAAAACTACATATGATCTTCACTTCACAGATATGATGGCTGATGCAATTCTATTAAGAGGATATGAAATAAAAGAATATAAATATCAAGATGAAGCTAAGTATAATGCTGATAAAGAAGCAAATAGAGGTAATACAGGTTGGGAATTCGATGATGATACCAAGACTATTACTTATACATCAGAAGCTTTAAATACAATTAATAGAATAAGTAGAATGAATCCATTAATTGAATATCTAGTTAGTGAAGGATATCAAAACTATGATGAATAAAAAAAAGAACATTTAAATGTTCTTTTTTTATTGATTAATACTTTTTAAAACTAATTCTAATTCAGCATTAACTCTCTTATCATATTGTAATACATACTTAATTATTTGTTTATTTGCAGTAACAAATACCACAAAATCATCACCTAAATAAATTGAATCAATTGTACTTAATACAATATCACCATCGTATTCAGAAAGATTATTCTTCTTACATAAAGCAATAATCATATCTAACTTATTAATATACATATCTTCAATATTATTACTTAGTTTTAATACTGGATTTCTATTTCTTAGATATAAACTTTCAGGATCATAATACTTAAAGTTGTTTTTATCTACTACTTTAGAACTAGCTACTAGTATCTTATAATTATCAGGATAATTATTATAGAAACCATCATCACTTACATTATATAAATACTTATAAGCTTTATAATCATCATAATCTGCATACATTGTATTAATTGGATTATCTATTACTGGACAAACTACATTATCTACTCTTAAACCATTCTTACTATCTAATAAGTCATTATTAACTATAATAACGAATTCAATTGGTTCATTAGTACTCTTTGTGAAGTTAATAACACGTTCTCCCAACTGTCTTAATAGATTTTCATAGTTTTCATCTTTTATACCTTCAATCTTATTAAGATATAAAGTATTACCATTTCTTACACCAAGTATACGAGCTATCGTCTTTCCATCTTTATCAATAACTACTTTAAATCCATTCTTATCTAGAATTACATAATGTAAGAAATCACTACCTAAACAACCAATTTTATATATTGATTCTTTAAATGATTTAAATATCTCTTGATTATAATTATCTACAATAGATACTTCATATTCATTATCTTTAAAGCTTACATAAGGTACAGAAGAAGATACTTTCTTCAAAGATTCTTCAAATAGAGTTTTTGCTATCTTTAATCTCTTCTTCATATCAGCTTCAATATAGTAATTATCACCACATAGATCTCTAATTACATCATTATCAATATTATTAATAATTACATCAAAATCAAAATTACTTAACTTCAATATATTTTCTAAGTTAATTATATTAGTATCATCAATATCTATATTTAATTCTTTACATTCAGTTTCTATCATCTTGTAATTAGACATTATCAAACCTAAATCATCAACAACACCTTTATAATAACCGTCAGCTACCATTATTAAGTTTTTATCTGCTAATAAGAACTTAATTAACTTTTTATTAGCTTTACTAAACTTAGTTAAGTCATAACCATTAAAGATATTCTCTAAATCAGTTAATGAGAAGACTCTTTGTTTTAATTCATAATTCTTATTATTAATAGGAAGTACAAAGTCATAATTATTAATCTTACTTAAATAATCATGTGAATAATAATTCTTAATTCTTTCAGTATTCATATTCTTACGAATATAATTCTTTGTCTTGTTAATAATCTCATCTAATATATTAATATAATTATTATATTCAATTATTTCATCTACATTGTATATATCTCTAGTATCACTATAAATATATTTCATCTTTGATTTATCTACATATAATTGACCAGTTAAACTTTCTACATGATCTATTAATCTATTAAATAACTTACTATCTTTAGCACTTACATCAAATGATAAGTTAGCACCATAACATATATGATTCATTATTTCTAATATCTGTTCTGGTTTATAAACTTTCTTTAGTTTTTCAACTTCATTATTTAAGATAGTTACTAATTTTAAATCATTCATGTAATCATAATATTCATCATAATTACTTGGTTTAATAATATTTAACTTACTTAAACAATTATCTTTATCAAATCTTTCATTCATTAATGGTGTTAATACATGATCTGTAATACTATCAAAATCAACTTCATCATGATTTAAGTATTTGATAAATCTTTCTCTGATATCATCAATAGGGTAGTTATCATTAAATGCAAATACATAACTATCTTTCTTAGAATCAGTTAATGCTCTAACAAAAATCTTTAATTTTAATTTGTCTAGGAACTCTTTACCAAGTTCTTTTCTCTTGTTATATAAAACATTTTCTCTTAACTTAAAGTTCTTTAATATTATTTCTTCAAATTCATTATTTAATTCACAATACTTATTATTAATAAATCTATTAACGAAACCATTACAATATTCATATAATTCTTTCTTAGATTGATATTCATTAAAATCATAATATTTTAAATTATTATAGAATAATTCAATTATATTATTATAAGTATCATAATTAGCATCTAACATTAAGAATAAAATATTATCTAAATAAGTATTCTTTCTTAGCTGTCTAGCAAAACTAGCAACATCATTATAATTATTTAATGATAATAAATTAGTTCTAACTTTCTTAGCTATATTTTGAATTAATGAAGCATTATTTTCTCTAAAGTTTAATAATTTTTCATTAACGATTACTTTTTGTAATTCTTTAACTTCATCTAACTTAAGACCTTTATTACCGTTTTGTACTAATTCAATAGTTTCATTTAAACCAAATACTAAATAACTACATAAAACACTCTTATATGTTAATAAAGAATATTTAGTAACTTGTGTTGATAAAACAGATTTCATTCTAACATTTTCAAATAAGTAATTAACTTCTTCAAAATTAATTTGTTCTAATTGATCATTTGTTAGATTAAATAGTAACATACATAATTCTTTATTCTTGAAGATATCTAAATCAATATTAATCTCCCAAGATTTATTAACGTAATTTATTAAATCATTTCTTGTTAACTTTTGTTGTAGTACTAATGATTCTAATAATTCTTCTATTCTAATGTTCTTCTTAACAGCAAGATTAATTAACTCACTATTAGTTATCTTATTAGCTACATAAGGAGAAGTAATATAATACATTATTTCATCTTTATTAAAGTAAAGTAACATATTATATAACATATTATGTACTGTCTTATTAACTAGAGAAGGGCTATCTAAATAACCTTTAAAGAAAACACTATCATTTTCATTTAACTCTATATTAATGTTATTTATCTTATCTAATATTTCTTTTCTTTGAAGCATATTAAATACTGATTTAAATGATAATCTATTAATTAATAATTCAATTGCATAATCACTTATATCATTTATAAATACATTATCTCTTAATAGATTTAGTATTTCTTCTTCTTTAAAATAATTATTTATTGTTTCAACTATTATTGTGTCACTAAATTTACTAAATAAAATATAATTATTAAATATTTTATTTCTTAATTCATCTTTAATATTATTAAAAGGATAAATATTAATACTATGATTAGCAAATCTTTTTAAGTTATCTTCACTAAAATAAGTATCTGCTTTAGATTCATCAAAGCTATATAACTTTTGTACTATTAAAGAATAAGTATAGTTATCTAAACTCTTTAACTTACTTAATTTAGTTATTTCCATTATATTAAAGACATCTAAATACTTAGTATGGAATTTACTAATATAATTAGGATTCTTTAATAAGAATTCATGTATTATGTTATTATCTTTATTCTTAAATATTAAACTATTATTATTAATTAAATTAAATAATTGTCCATTTATTTCATAGATATTATAGAATTCTGTAAAACTACGACATTTCTTTAATAGTAGAGTAGTAAAAGACTCTCTTGTAAATATTACACAATTACTATAATTATTTAAATTAATATTTGATAATACATTATATGAATAAATCATATCTATACTATATGGAGGTATTTTATCATTAACTTTATCATTAAAGATAATATCTTTAAATACTATATTATCTCTATAAGAATTATATTTCTTAATAGAAGTATTTAAGATAAATACATCTATATCAGTATACTTATTCTTATTTTGAAAATATTCTAGTTTTACTTTTTTCTTTAAAGAATTCCATATATCATAAAATATCTCATAATCTTTAAATATTTCATTATATTTATACTCATCATTTAAAATATCTAATTTAACACTTTCTTTAGTTCTAACTAATATCTTTGTTATTAAATCATTAAAAGGTATTAAATTATCATTATTACGATCTGTAAATATAGCTTTTAAATCATCATATATATAATCTTTATTTTTAAAGTAATTAATTATCTCATCATATTTCTTAGATGTTTCTTCATCTAACTCATTATCTACATAAACTATTTCATGTAGTACTTCATCTATTAGTGTTCTTATTTTTCGGATATCCATACAGGTCCCTCCATATTCTTTATTATATTTATTATATCAAAAAAGATAGTATTTTCATACTATCTTATTGATCAGTTTCACTAAGTAATACAGCATGTACTACTAAACGTTTATTATTATCTAAACAAGTAGATAAAGTAACTATTTTATTTTCTGTTGTTACTGGAACACCAAAGTCATACATACTTCTACTAGTTATCATATTTAAGAACTTTTGATATTCTTCATTAGTATTAAAGTTTGTATATAGATAATCACTAGTAACGTCAATACTATAAACAGAGAAGACTAACCAAGTCATTTTCTTATGCATTGTATTAAATGTAATGTAATGAAGATCAGGATCGTTATACCAATTCTTCTTCGTAACATTTCCTAATGTACCAAACATAACTCCACTATAATATCTATTATGTGCATATAAAATAGTATTTGTATCTAAATCTTTTGGATTATTACGATAATCCATAAATACCCAACCGTTATAATCTTTTTGACGTTTAAAATTACGTTGTAGATAATAACTGTTATCTGAAGTTTGTACTAATGGATAATCTATCTTTGTTCCTGGAACAGTCAACCAACCAACTGTATCACTATTAATAGATAATAGCTTTTCATAAGATTCAATCATCTTTTCTTCAGGTGGTGGTGGAGGAGTTGCAGGTTGCTCAGGTGTTGGTTCAACAACTGGTTCTGGTTCCGGTTCTGGTTCCGGTTCAGTTTCTTCCATAACTTGAGCAATTTCTTTTTTGATTTCTTCAACTTTCCTTTCTGATTGATAGTTGTTATAAATAATATAACTAAATACAGAACCAACAATCATAAAGATAATTAATGAACAAACCTTTAATGTTGTAAATATAATTTGTTTTAAATAATTTTCTTCTAAATATCTCTTTGAATATACTAAAGATAACTTTATCTTATATTTCTTTTGATACTTTTTGTTTAAATTTCTTAGTTTATCAACAACATCTAAATCATTAACATCATCATGTATTTGAATAGATATATTCTTTCTTCTTTCACTTATTAATAAACGTATAACATTTTCAATATCTTCAGGAATAGCTTTTTCAAAATGGACTGTCTTTAAATATTTATTAACTTTTAAGAAAGATTTCAAATCTTCAAAATCTATTTCTGAAATCTTATCTTTAATTCTTACACTTGCTTTATAATAAATCTTTGAATAACTAGTTAAATTATTATCCTCCATAAAATTACTTGTAAATAAGATTTCACTTCTAGATTCAATCTTAATATTATTTTTATCTAACATCTCTAAAAGATAATTAGGAATTGTATAACAATTAACTAAATCTACATTAGTTAATTCTTTTAATTTGTCACACAAAGAATAGGATAGATTTACATCTTCCTTTAAGGTGATTTTATTAATATGTTTTACAAACTTAAAAAGACCAATAACTATTTCCGCAATGTCATTACTACTAATAACAACATCTACAATACCATTTTCTTCACATAAATCAGCGACAAATAAACTAACTATCTTTTCATTTTTAACAAGATAATCATCGCTAAATACTAGTTCGTTATTAGAAATAACGTTGGTATTAAGTAGATCTGCAGCTACTGGTTTATTAGTTCTATACTTGAAAAATAGGGTTTTTTCGTTGATTTCAATTGCTATCTTCTTCATATAATCACCACTAGTTATTCTCCTTATTATATATTTTAACATAAAAGTGTAAGATTTATAAAAAAAAATAACACAAAAGATATTTTCATGGTATAATTAAATCAAGAATACGAAAAAGTAAAAGAGAGGTATATATTATGAAAACAAAAAATTTAATACTTATGCTTGTTATTGCTTTAGCTGTTGTCCTATTTCCAGGCGTTGTAGCAGCTGCACCATCAGCAAGTAACTGGCAATTATATTGTGGAGACGTAAGTGACACAGTTAGTAAGGAAGAACCAGTATATTGTTATTTAATAGCTGAAATAACTAATGAAGGGAACGTTGGTATTTACGGTGCTTTGACAGGAATTGAAGTTGAACAACTTACAATTGAAGGTTATGGACCTGCAGATACTACTACAATTGATTTCTTACATTATGATTATGAAGCAACATCTGATAAATCAAGTAGAGTTTGTTCACAAAAAGCTGGCTGTATAGATTTCACAGCTAAGAACCCTACAACAGGTATCTTATCAAGAGCTGGACAAAACGTTGGAACTCAAGATGGTATTTCAAAAATCAATGAAAGTATGTCAGGATATACAATCATCGGTTGGTGGCAAGTTAAATTAGCTGACGATGCTACTGCTGATAACTGTGGTAAGATTTGTGTATACATTGATCCAGTTATGACTATGGCAGATTTAACTGCAACTCCAAGACCAACATTAGATGATCCTTCAACAAGTAATGGTAGATGTAGAGAAATTAAACCAAAAATCGAAATTAAGAAAACTTGCTACACTGAAGGTGAAGGCGAGAACATTAAATATTATGGAAAAGATGGTAATCCAACTACTAAGGAACAATATGAAAAAGATTGTATTCCTCCAACAGGTGGATGGGCATCTTATGCAGTATTAGCTGCTGGAGCATTCATTGCTTTAAGTGCTATTACAATTGCTAAGAAACATAATAAATTCTATCAAGTATAATAAAAAAGACCTCTAATGGTCTTTTTTTTTACCTTTTGCATTACTATCTAAAATATGGTAAAATGTAAGAAGGAAAGGTTATGATATTATGGCTGAAGTAAAAAAGAATGAAAAGTATATTCCAACTAAGAATTACATTGTAGCACTGATAATCGTCCTAGCTGCCATCTTTTTAACATGGTATGGCTTTGCTTGGAATAAAGTAAGACAAGAAAATAAAGTTTCTATTTCTTATTTTGTTAAGAATAATATCATAACAAAAGAAATAGATTCTCTAGAAGAATTAGATAGTATTACTCAAGAAGCTCCTGAAAGATTCTTTATCTATATAAGTTATACTGGTGATGAAAAGATTTATGATTTAGAAAAATCATTAGCTCCAATAATTAAGAAATATGAGTTAAATGATTCATTCTATTATTTAAATGTTAGTGAACTTAAAAAACAAGATAATTATATAGATGAAATTAATAATAAATTGGGACTTACTGATGTAAAAATAACTAATGTTCCTACAGTTGTATATTTTGTTGATGGCACTGTTTCTAAAAGTGGTATAATAACAACGGCTGACGGAAATTTAATGACTAAGAATGATTTCCAAAAATTCTTAGATGTTAATAAAATAGAAAAATAATAAAAGGCCACCGGCCTTTTTATATTGGAGGTAAATATGATTAATATTGTCTTATTTGAACCAGAAATACCAGGTAATACAGGAAATATAATGCGTACTTGTGTTGCAACTAATTCTGTATTACATTTAATTAAACCATTAGGTTTTTCACTAGACGAAAAATATATCAGACGTAGTGGTGTAAATTATATTGATAAATGTGAATATCATGTTTATGAAAATTGGGATGATTTCTATAATCAAAATAAAGAAAAGGGTGAGTTCTATTTTTTAACAAGATATGGTCATCAACCTCATACATCATTTGATTATAGTGATACTAAAAAGAACTATTACTTTGTCTTTGGTAAAGAATCTACAGGTATTCCTCGTTGGATTCTAAAACCACATCTAGATCGTTGTATGCGAATGCCAATGACTGCCAATGTTCGTGCCCTAAATTTATCTAATACAGTAGCTATCATGGTATATGAAGCATTACGTCAACAAGACTATAATGACTTACTACGAGATGAACCTACAGAGAATGAACATAAAGGACCACACTTTATTGAAGATTATGATGAATAATCACACATTTATGATATAATTTAGACAGTAGGTGATTACATATGAATTGTAAATATTGTGGAGCAGCTTTACCAACAAAAGGTGGCGTATGTCCTGAATGTGGACGTATAATCCCTATGGATCAACAAAAACAAATGCGTGAAATGTTAGATCCTAAATGGAATGAATATCGTAATAAAGATACTGCTATGTATAAAAAAGAATCAGCTTATGATCCAAACAATGATCGAGTAGGAAAGACTGTTGTTTTAATAGTTGTCGTCCTAATCGTTATTATAATTATTGCTATTGCATCACATTAAAAAAGAATCTTGAAAGATTCTTTTTTTATTGTCCTAAATAAGCATCATATTCTGTCATGATATCGTCCATGCAACCAATTAATTTTAATACTTCACTATAAGCACTAATCGTACCACCTTTATTAGCCATTGCAATAGCTATATAAGGTCTACGTTGATCAAATACAATACCTGTTTCAACAACATCCCTTTTCGCAAATCCTGTTTTACTTGCAGAAGGAATATCAGGCATTACCACTTTATAATAGTTATATTTACCATTACTTAAAATATTTAAAAATTCAATTCCATCAGGACTTTCTAAACTATAATTATAAATTGCTTGCCAGATAATGGCTGCACTTCTAGCAGAAGTAAATCCCCAAGGTCCACCAGGAGATAAATATAATTGTTTAGTACCTAAATCTCTTAACATTGCATTATAACCATTAACACCAAATGTACCATGTAATAACATATGTGCAATATTATCAGAATCATTTAAAGAATAATAAACTAATTCTTTAACTGTAAATTGTGTACCAAAAGGACTAAATTTAACAACTCCCGTACCTTCATTAAAATATCTTTCTCTATAAGTAATTAATTGATTAGGATCAATATTACCATTAGTTATTTCTCTATAAACATAGAAAGCATATGGTGCTTTAATTGAACTAGCTGTTTCAAACTGTCTATCAACATTATAACCAACTGTCATTCCATCACTTAAACTAACTATATAAAATGATGTTGATTGACCATAATTACTTATTATGCCATCTAATTTATTTAAAGTTTCTTGACTTATCTTAAAATCTGAATCTAAAACAGTAATACCACTACCATAAGTTTTATTAACTAAATCAATAGTATTCTTTTCTGAGTAAGCCATATCACTAACATCAAATTCAAAGTTCTTTGTTACATCAAATCTATCATCACTTGGAATAGTGTTGGTAACTTGCTCTTTATTAGCATAGCCAGGTTGTATGATGAACTTAGCTACTGCAATGGTTAAGATACATACAAATAAATTGAGTAGTATTACAAGTTGATTTTGTCTTGTTAGTTTCATCTCATACCTCCCATACTATATTAATAGTACTACAAAATAGCCCAATTCTCAACGAAAAAAGTTGCATTCTTATAATTTTATGTTATAATCTAAGTATCAGATTTAAGTGGGCGTAATATCCCACTTTTATTATTAGTTTAAAGAGGTGAATCATGAACAAAGTATTAGATGAAATTAGGAAGGCAATTACTGATCCAATGACTAAAATGGACATTATAGTAGATTCAGTTACTTACGTTACTGAAGGTAACTATAATTTTCTTAGAATCGAATTAGATAAGGTAAGTGGCTTAGATTTAGATACTATCGTTGCTGCAACCGAAGTAATAAATCCAATTATTGATGAACTTGACTTAATCGATGATTCATACATCTTAGATATTATTAGTAAGGAAAAAGGAGATAATTAAAATGCCAAGAAAGAAACAAACAGTTGAAGAAACTGGAACAATGAATCCAGAAGAATTCATTAAAGCCGTTGATTTCATTGTTAAAGAAAAAGGTATCTCACCAGATATCGTTTTCGAAGGAATGGAATTAGCACTAGCTACTGCTTACAAAAAGAATTTCGATTCTAAAACAAATGTAAGAGTAGATATTAATCGTCAAACTGGTGAAATCAAAGTTATTTCATACTACATCGTAGTAGACGAAATAGATGAAGGAGACATCGGTTACGATGAAGAAGGAAATGAAATAGATATTCCACCAGCAATCAATTTAGATGCACAAATTCTATTAGAAGATGCACAAAAGATTGATCCAGATATCAAAGTAGGAGAAACAATTGAAAAAGAAGTAACTCCAAAAGATTTCGGACGTGTTGCAGCTGGTACAGCTAAACAAGTCTTAACACAAAAAATTAGAGAAGCTGAAAAGAACTCTATAATTGATGAGTTCCAAGATAAACAAGATGAAATGTTAGTAGGAAGTCTTGCTATGGAAGACCAACGTAACTACTATGTTGAATTAGGAAGAACAAGAGGTATCTTACCAAAGAGCGAAATTATTCCTGGAGAACAATTAAAGATGGGTTCAAGTATCAAAGTATATGTTACTAAAGTAGAATCAAATACAAAAGGACCATTAATTCTTTTATCAAGAAAACATTATGGTTTCGTAAAAAGATTATTTGAATCAGAAATTCCAGAATTTGCAGATGGTACATTAGTATTACATGCAGTAGCTCGTGAAGCTGGTGTAAGAAGTAAAGTAGCTGTTTCATCAACAAATGAAAAAGTAGATGCTATCGGTTCTTGTATCGGTGGTGGAGGAACACGTATAGGTTCAATCTTAAAAGAACTTAATGGTGAAAAAGTAGATTTAATTCTATATAGTGAAGATCCTGCAGAATACATTAAGAATGCTTTAAGTCCAGCAAAGGATGCCATTGTAAATATAACTGATCCAATGAAGAAAGAAGCATTAGCTATTGTAAGTGATGATAACTTATCATTAGCTATTGGTAAAAAAGGAACTAATATTAAACTAGCTTCTAAATTAACAAAATATAAAATAGAAGTTAAAACATTAGACCAAGTTAATGCTGAAGGAAATAATTAAAAGGGTTGATGTATATGGCTAAAAAGATGCCTGAAAGAACATGTGTAATAACAAAAGAAAAAACTCTAAAAAAAGATTTAATTAGAGTTGTTAGAGACAAAGAGGGAAATGTATCAGTAGATTTAACTGGTAAAGCTAATGGTCGTGGCGCTTACTTGAAAAAAGATGCTGCTGTTATCGAGAAAGCTCGTAGTACAAAAGCTTTAGATAAACTATTAGAAGTTACAATCCCTGATGCAATATATGATGAATTATTGAATAATATAAAATAGAAAGTGTAGGTGGTTTATATGATGAGTGTAAAAGAATATGCAAATGACACAGGATTATCAGTAGCAGAGATTTTAAAGAAATGTAAAGAATTAGGAATTAAAGCTAATAACGCAGATGATGAACTATCAGAAGATGACATTATTATTCTTGATAATACTATTAATTTAATTAGTACTGATGAAGAAACTACTTTAGATGAAGAAGATGTAATGGATGAAGCAGTAGAAGACTTAGTTGAATCAAATAATATTGATCGTAGTTATGCTGATACTACTAAAAAACAAAAACTAAAAAAGAAAAGTCAATTACAAAACTCTAAAGATGAATACATGTCTAAAAGAAAAGAAATGTATAAACACAAAGAAAAATTAATGAGTAATTCAAATTCAGACGATAATATAATTCTTTATAAAGAAAATATGTCTGTTGCCTCTCTAGCTGAAAGCTTAGGAGTAGATGGAACAGAATTAGTTATGAAATTAATGCAATTAGGAGCTATGTTAAGTTTAACTTCTATTATTGATTTCGAAAATGATAGTGTAATCGTATCTGATTATAAAAAAGAACTTAAAAAACAAGAGACACAAGATATCTCTAACTTTGAAGAATATGAAGTAAATGATAAAGCTGAAGATCTAAAAGAAAGACCTCCAGTCGTAACTATTATGGGACATGTT
>JAEEGL016762065.1_pt1 | contig 22275 bp, 19 predicted proteins | sample 9134231 | NCBI WGS metagenome assembly JAEEGL01 (sample SAMN16246548, study PRJNA631951) | gut metagenome | biome: gut microbiome; feature: rumen; material: fiber-attached | host: Bos | place: Iran: Karaj | collected 2018-10 | reverse complement strand
GCGAAGGTCGTCGCCTGCGAAGAGGTCAAAAAGAGCAAGAAGCTTTTGAAGTGCACGCTCGACCTCGCGGGCGAGCAGCGGACCGTCCTTTCAGGCATCAAGAACTGGTATAAGCCGGAGGACCTAGTCGGCAAGACCGTCGTCGTGGTCGCGAACCTTGCGCCGCGCGTGATGGCGGGCATCGAGAGCCGCGGCATGATCCTCTGCGCGAGCGACGCCGGCGACGTTCACCTTTCCGCGCTCACCACGATGAGCGAGATGGAATCGGGACTGAAGGTCCGATAAAAAACGCAAAACTCAAAAAACACTGTTCTTTTTTGAAAGCAAGACAAAAGACCGCCGATCATTCGGCGGTCTTTCGTCTTTAGTAAAACAGGAAGGAAATACATGAATCGGAACCCCTCGCAGCTCCTCTTCTAACCATATAACGGATGAGGGATGCAGTCAGTTGTGCCGGAATAAAAATTTTTCCGCGGATATCCTGCAGCGGTTATCAAGCTGCCGCGGATGCGGTAATTCAGACTCGTGAGCAGATCGTTTTGAGCTGAATTCGCCTTCGGCGAGCTGCGGATATCCGTCCGCCGCAGAGGGAAAGGACATAGCTCTTTTTTTGAACTAAAGACAAAAGACCGCGCGGTTATCGGCGGTCTCTTGTCTTCAGTAAAACAGGAAGGAAATACATGAATCGGAACCCCTCGCAGCTCCTCTTCTGACCATATAACGAATTTCGGATGTGAACGGTTGATACTTAGATAATATATTTAACCGAATTAAAACAAGGCGCGCCTTTTCGGACGCGCCTTTCTGTTTCGTCGGTCGAAACGATTATTTGTTCTTATTCCTGCGCAGGAACGCGGGGACCTCGAGGGAATTGCGTTCGCGGGTCTCGTAGTTCGAGGACTGCTCGACGGTGCGGCGCGGAGCGGGTGCGGTCTCGGTATCATCGCCGATGGGGGAACTGTATTCCGGCCTTGCGGGGCGGACGGACTCACGGTCGGTGTATCCGCCGGGATTGTAATCGCTGCGGATGCCCCTGCTGCGGGCGGGATTCTCCTGACGGACGCTGTTGCCGGAAGCGCGGAAATCATCGCGGTTCTCGCGGGCTTCGCCGCGGATGTCGCTGCGCGGAGCGGGACGGCCCTCACCGCGGGGTTCGGGCCTAACTTCGGCGCGCGGATCGGGACGGTTATCGCGGATAACGCCGGTTCCGACAGCGGGACGGCCGGCGGCATAGTTCCTTGCGGGCGGGTTGTCGCTGAGCTCTTCGGGCCAGTCGAAACCGGTCGCGATGACGGTCACGCGGACGGTGTCGCTCATGCTGTCATCCATACCCATGGAGAAGATGATGCGCGCGTCGGGATCCGCTGCGTCGGAAACGAGGCTGACCGCTTCGTCGATCTCGGCCATGCTGAGGGAGCTGTCGCCGATGATGTTGATCAGAACGCCCCTGGCGCCGTCGATGGTGGTTTCAAGAAGCGGGCTTGCGACGGCCTGCTTCGCCGCTTCGAGGCAGCGATTGTCGCCCTGCGCGGTGCCGATGCCCATGTGCGCCATGCCCTTTTCGGCAATGATGGTGCGGACGTCCGCGAAGTCGCTGTTGATCATGGTGGGGTGGGTGATGATATCGGAAATGCCCTGCACGCCCTGGCGGAGAACATCGTCCGCGGTGCGGAGCGCTTCATCCATCGGAGCCTTGCCGACAACGGAGAGAAGCCTCTGGTTCGGGATGACGATCAGAGTGTCGACAACGTCGCGGAGCTCCTTGATGCCCGCGATCGCGTTGCGCATTCGGGGACGGCCTTCGAAATTGAAGGGCTTGGTCACAACGCCGACGGTGAGGATGCCGAGTTCCTTCGCGATCTTCGCGATGATCGGCGCAGCGCCGGTGCCGGTGCCGCCGCCCATACCTGCGGTCACGAAGACGAGATCCGCGCCGCGGAGAACTTCTTCGATATCCTTAACGCTCTCTTCGGCTGCACTGCGGCCGACTTCGGGATTGCTGCCCGCGCCGAGACCCTTGGTGGCCTTTTCGCCGATCTGGACCGTTACGTCTGCCTTAGAGGTGAACAGAGCCTGCTTGTCCGTATTGACGGAGATGAATTCAACTCCGCCGAGACCGAATTCGACCATGCGGTTGACGGCGTTTCCGCCTGCGCCGCCGACGCCGACGACCTTGAGCTGGGCAACGTTGCCGCGCTCGTTATCAAGTTCAACATCAAATGCCATAATATAAATGAACCTCCTTCAGCATTCGTATGGTGGTTTCGCAGTTCAGCGCTTATTGCCTGCGATGAAAAAATCTTTAATATTATCGAGGATTCGTCCGCCGCGGCTGACGACCCCGGTCTGCTTCGCGAAAGCGGCGTTCGCGCCTTCGCCGTAGAGCATGAACTGGGCGAGGGCAAGCACCGGCGCGTGGTTGACGGTGTTGAAGCGCCCGTTCGCGGGCATGCTGAGAATGATCTTCCGCCCTGTCGCAGAGGAAAGATAGTCGATCGCGCCCCGCATTGCGGCGATGCCTCCAACCATGAAGACTGGAGCGCCCTTCGGCAGCTCGCTCTCGAGCGAATCGAGCGCGGCGCAAAGATGGGACGCAAGCTCGTCCGCCCTTGCTTCGATGATCATCTGGACGGTCGAATGCGCGATCTCGAAAACGCCTTCCTGCGGGATTCGAACAAGCTGAGCGCTTTCGCCGTAGTCGAGGCCGAAAACATAGCGCCGCTTCAGCTCCTCCGCAACGGAGAAGGGAAGGCGCAGGCCGAGCGCGACGTCGCTCGTGAAATGGCTGCCGCCGATGCCGATGGATTCCGTCCTGTAAAGGGCGTTGCCGCGGATCGCGGAAACGTCGGTATGGGTGCCGCCGCAGTCGATCAGGATCGCGCCGGAAAGGCGGGAATCGAAGGGTATCGTGTATGCGGCGCTTGCCATCCCGCCGGAAATGAACGAACCGACGGAAATGCCGAGCGGCGCGAGCGCGGAGCTCACTTCGGAAGTGAAACGCTCGTCCGCGAGAGCGGCGCAGAAGCTTGCGGAAAGCTTTTTCGCACTCCGGCCGACGGGGGAGCCTTCGCAGGCAAAGCCGTCGAGCTTATAGTCGAAAGGAGTGCTGTGCATCGGCGCAAAGCCTTCCGGCACGGGAAAATCCTCCGCACAGTCGAGAAGATAATCGATGTCCGCGTCCGAAACCTTCCCGGAACGGGATTCGATCTCGATCTCCGAGGAATTGACGACTGTTTTGATGAAGGGCGCGGGAACGCCGACGCAGACGGTCCTCGGGCGGAGACCGGTCGAAGCATAGAGCGCGGAAAGCGCGGAATCGAGCGCTTCAGCGAGCGAGGCGGCGGTTGGAAGACCGCCGAGCCGATAGCCGGAATAGGGCCTTGTTTCAACGCCGCGGACAACAAGCGCGCCGTCGGCGGCAGTCGCGGCGGTCATGCAGCAAACCTTGCTTGAGCCGATATCGATCACAGTGCTGTGCTTCATCCGAACAGGCACTCCAATTGCGAAATTCAAAGGAACGCATATGCTTCGGTTTACAAAGAAAGCAAAGCCGCATGAGCATGGCAAAACAGCGAAGCGCGCCAACGACCGCGACCCCACACATATGCGAAGTTATTATAGCATACCAATATTATTGCGTGCAAGTACCAAATGCGACGAAAAACGAAAGAATTTTAAAAAAAAGACACGGATCGCCGCGGGGGCGGTCCGTGATGTCTGCGTTTTGCCGAAGGTTCAGCCGGCCGGTGTAAAATCGACCGTTGTTTTGCCGAAGAAGACCTGGATCTCGCCGCCGTTCGGATAGACGGGAAGGAACTTCGCATAGGCTTTCGCGGCGGTTTCGATGCACTCGTGCGCCGTCGTGACGGAGCCGAGAACGATCGAATAATTGCCTTCGAGTTCGAGGGTGACATAGACGGAACTCGAAAGGTCGATCTCAAGGACGCTGTCCCGGATCGGGCTTTCGTCGATCGCCGCAAGGAGCTTGATCGCGGCCATCGTGCGGATCGTCGGGCTCTGCTTGTTGATGAATGTGTTGAGCGAGATGCCTTCGCCGCTCATGCCGCGGATCACAGTCAGGCCATTCGCATCGGTCTCGCCGACGCTCAGAACATAGCCGTCCGCGCTGATAATCGAGTAATGTCCGCTCGAGGATTCGATCGCGGCGCGGGGAAGGATATCTGCGACGACGATGCTGATCTTGTTCGGAAGTTTTTTTGTAACGGAGACGGTGCGGATATCGCTGATCGCGTTCATCGCGTCCGTAAGCTCCTTCTCGCTGTAGGAAAAATAACTGTCGCCGGCATGGATGCGGCTCATGCTCAGAAGCTGCTCCTCGGAGTATTTTTCGGAGCCGGTGACGGTGATCTTTTTGACGGTCGTGAGGCGGTAGCCGAGGATACCCGCGCCGACGAGCAGGCCGATGACGAGGGCGATGGCCCCGATCTTCAGAAGGTCGTGGAGGTTCTGCTTCCTGCGGCGCGCTTCGTGGCTTATGCCGCGGGCGACGGCGACGGAGGAGGTGTCGAGCTCGTCCTTTTCACTGCCGTGCTTCTTTTCGCCGTGCTTTTTATCGGCTTTGCCGCGCTTCTTTTCGGCTTTGCCGGATCTTTTCTTTTGATTATCCGCTTCCGGCTTTTCGGGGGCTTTTTTCTTTCTGCGGCCGGATCCCTTCTTTGAAGGCTTTGAGTCTTTTTCCTTTTCTTCTTCGGCTTTTTTGTCGCTGTTCCGGCCGCCCCTGAGCAGAGCAGGGCCTTCGGCGGGGAAGAATTCGAGCTCCCTCTCTTCGGGCTTTGCGGCGGGGTTTTCCTTCGCGCCGACGGCAGTTTCCCCTTTATCGAAACTGAAATCGAAGCTCACTTCCGGCTTTTCGGAGGGCTTCGTTTCGGCGGGGGATCCGCCCTTTGCCGCGGGCTTCGCTCCGCGAGATTTGGTTTTGCCGTCGTGTTTGGTATCCATTGTTGACTCCGATCCGCGGGCTTTTTATCCGCGTTCAGCTTCGCTCTCCGCCTCCGCGGTCTTCCTCTTCGGGAAGAGCGGAGCCCTCCGCCTGTCGGCATAGCGCGAAATGTTCAGCAGGATGCCGACAGCGCCGAGGAAGACGAGAAGGGAGGAACCGCCGGCGCTGATGAACGGCAGCGTCTGGCCGGTCGCGGGGATGGTGTTGGTGACGACCGCGACATTGACGAGGACCTGCACGGCGAGCGTGGCGGAGATGCCGCCCGCAACGAGGGCGGCGAATTTATCCTTCACGGAAAGCGCGATGCGGATCCCGCGGTAGATGACGAATGCGTAGGCGAGCAGCAGCAGCGCGACGCCGAAGAAACCGAGCTCCTCCGCGATGATCGCGAGGATGTAGTCGTTCTCCATTTCGGGCAGGAAGAGCAGCTTCTGCCTGCTTGCGTCAAGGCCCTGACCGAAGAAACCGCCGTTGCCGAAGGCGTAGAGCGACTGCACGGTCTGGAAGGAATCGCCGAGGGGATCCGCCCAGGGGTCGAGCCACGCGGTGACGCGGCTGGAGCGGTAGCCCGCAGTGAAGATCAGGCCGACGATGCCGGCGACGCCGACGGCGCCGATGCCGAGCAGCTGCTTGAGGCTCGAACCGCCGAGGAACATCATGATGAAAGTCACGATGACGATGATGATCAGCATCGACATATTCGGCTGGAGGAAGATGAGGATGCAGGGCGGGATGATGAGCAGGATAACGAAAAGTACGCCCCATGTGAACCGCTTCATGTATTTCGCGAAATGGCTCATATAGGCGGCGATACAGATGATCATTATAAATTTGACGATCTCCGAAGGCTGGAAGCTGATCGGCCCGATCTGGATCCAGCGCTGCGCGCCGAGGACCGTTCTGCCCATGAATTTCGCGGCAAATAGCAGGATGAGCATCAGAAGATAACCGCCGATGACGACGAATTTCGATCGGTAGACCTTATAGGGGACAAGGGAGATCGCGAACATCGCTATGATCCCGGCGGCGAGGTACACAGCCTGGCTCTTGACATAGTGCAGGCCGTCGCCGTAATCGCTCATGCCCTTGTAATAGCTTGCGGAAAAGAGCATGACGAGGCCGAAAAGGGAGATCGCGATGACAGTGAAGAACAGGGGGAAATCCATGCTGAGAAGACCGCCGGGCAGCTCGTACCTGCGGCGCTTCTTTTCGCTTTCGCTTCTGAATTTGATCGGAGTTACGTTGCTTTCCATTTTATTCCCCGTTCGGGTCCGTCTTCGGAAGAGAGCTGGCGCTGTTACTGCATCTCGCGGACGATCTGCTTGAAAATATCCCCGCGCTGCTCGTAATTATCGAACATGCCCCAGCTCGCGCAGGCGGGGGAGAGCAGAACGGCGTCGCCGCTTTCGGCAAACGAGAACGCGGTATAGATGAGCTCGCGGAAATCGTCGGGGCAGACGTGGATGTTCTCATAACCTTCCTCCTCCGCCGCTTCGAGGATCGCGTCCGTGTTGGAACCGTTGACGACAACGGCCTTGATGCGCCCGTTGAACGCGCGGAAAACGGGACGGTAGTCGCTCTGCTTGTCGTAATTGCCCGCGCCGAGGATCAGCACTGTGGGCTTCGTCATCGCTTCGACGGCTTTGATCGTGGATTCCGGGTTGGTGCCCTTGGAATCGTTATAGAAGGTCACGCCCTTGAATTCGCGTGTGAATTCGATACGGTGCTCAACGCCGCGGAAGGAGCGGAGGACGTCGCTTACGATATCCGCCGGAACGCCCCTGCACATCGAAAGAGCAACGGCGCAGAGCGCGTTTTCGAGGTTGTGCGCGCCGAGGATGCCGACCTCATTCGCGGGAATGAGCTCCGTTTCGGCGCCGTCCATGCGGAAGAAGATCTTCCCTTCGCGGACGAAAGCGCCTTCGCTGACTTCATGCAGGCGGGAGAAGAAAAGCTTTCTCGCCTTCGTTTGGACGGCGGAAACGATCGGATCGTCCGCGTTCAGAACGGCGAAATCCTCCTCCGTCTGGTTCTCGAACATCCGCATCTTCGCGGCGATATAGTTTTCCATGCTGCCGAAGCGGTTGACATGGTCTTCGGAAATATTGAGAAGACCGGCGGCGTTGCAGCGGAAATTGACGATGCTTTCGAGCTGGAGAGAGGCGATCTCCGCAACGACGGTATCGCCGGCGCGGGTCTCGAGCGCGTGCTCGGTGATCGGAACGCCGATATTGCCGAGAACGAACGCGCGGCCTTCGCCTAGGCGGGCGTGATGCGCTTTAAAGATCTCGCCCGTGAGCGCCGTCGTTGTGGTCTTGCCGTTCGTGCCGCCGATGCAGACGAAATCGGTCTTTCTGTTGCAGTAGCGGTAGCCGAGCTCGATCTCGCCGATGACCTCAACGCCCATGCGGATCGCCTGCTTGGCGAAGGGCTTGAAGATCGGGATGACGGGGGAGAGGACCATCAGGTCCGCCTCCTCGAGCAGCGCTTCCGGCGCGACGCCGAGGCGGTTCGTGTATTTGATGCCGGAAAGCTCTTCTTCAAGGCCCGGTATCTCGCTCTTGAGATCGTTGATGATAACATTGTAGCCCTTTTTATAAAGGAGCTTTGCGGACGAAATACCGCTCTTCGCCATGCCGACGATGAGGGCTGTCTTTCCGTTCGGTTTCGGAGGTTTGCACATGAGTTTCACCTCAATTTCTGCGAATAAAAGCTTAGAATCTTATAAAAACCGCCCGAAGGACCAAGACTCTTGAGAGATGTGCCGATGCTTATCTCTCAAAAATCTTAGCGTTGCCGAAGAGCCCGGAGCCGTGCCAAGCGCCAACAAAACCACGGCCTGCCGCTTCCCTTCGGGCGGCTTTTTATGAATCAGGCGGGGCTTTTGCCCCGGTCCCCGGTCCGCCGGGGAGGGATCATCCTTTGCCTCAGAAGAACAGCGCGAGCGCCGCAAGGCAGCAGATGGATGTTACGATCATGTACCCGGCGACGATCTTCGTTTCCGGGAACCCGAGTTTTTCGAAGTGATGGTGCAGCGGCGCCATCCTGAAGATGCGCTTGCCGTGGCGGAGCTTGAAGGAACCGACCTGAAGCACGACGCTGACGGCAGAGGCGACGATGCAGCAGCCCATCAGCAGGTAGATGAAGGGGGAACGGCTGTAGATGACCATCGCACTCATCGCACCGCCGAGGGCCATCGAACCGGTGTCGCCCATGAAGACCTTCGCGGGGTAGCTGTTGCTCCGGAGGAACCCGACGCAGCCGCCGGCAACGGCGAAGGCGAAAACGCCCATGTTCAGCATTCCCTTGCTCTCCGCGATGAAGAGCGGCTCACCGAACATCCCGGAATCGAACGCTTTGGCGAAATAGAGGAAGAGGATGCCCATCGCGAGGGCGTAGATCAGCGTTACGCCGGAAAGCAGGCCGTCGAGGCCGTCGGTCAGGTTCGCGCTGTTGACGATCGCGATGATCGTGAACATCATGAAGGGGATGTACCACCAGCCGAGCTCGATCCCGCCGAAAAGGGGATCGTAGATCTTCGAGCCTATGAATTCGCTCTTATAGGCGAAGAACGCCGCGGCAAATGCCATCAGGAACTGCGCGATGATCTTCTGATACGCCTTGAGGCCGAGGTTGCGCTTCATCTTGACCTTGATGAAATCGTCGAGGAAACCGACGAGGCCGAACGCGACCATGATCGCGAGCGCCGGGATCGAATACTGAAGCGCGATGCCGTAATCGCTGAAGATCAGCACTGCGGCGATGATGCCGATGATGAACATGATGCCGCCCATCGTCGGCGTGCCCTCCTTCGCGGAGTGGGCGTGGGGGCCTTCGGCCCGTTCGACCTGACCGTATTTAAGACGGCGCAGCATCTTGATGAACCACGGCGAGATGACGATCGCCACAGCCGCCGCGACCAGAAAAGCCAAAATCATGTTCTGCATAAACTTATCCTCTGCTTGTTAAAGCGCCGGAACGGCTCAGTTTTTGCCGCCCTCGCGCATTTCTTCGAGTATTTCCGCGACGATCAGCTTCTCGTCGAAGGGATGCTTCACGCCGTTGATCTCCTGGTAGTATTCATGACCCTTGCCCGCGAGAACGACGATATCGTCCTTCTCGGCGATGCCGAGCGCGTAGCGGATCGCCTCGCGGCGGTTCTCGATCACGACATGGGGGCAGCTCGTGCGGTGAACGCCTTCGAGCACCATGCCGATGATGCGCATCGGGTCTTCAGTCCTCGGGTTATCGGAAGTCACGATGCAGAAATCGGAGTGACGGGCCGCGGTCTCGCCCATGATGGGGCGCTTGAGATTGTCCCTGTCGCCGCCGCAGCCGAAAACAGTTATTATGCGGCGCTTCGCGAAGCCGCGAACCGAGGTCAGAAGGTTTTCAAGACCGTCGGGGGTATGCGCGAAATCGAGGATGACGGAGAAATCGAAGCCATCCGTCGGGAGGGTCTCCATACGGCCGGAAACGCTCACGACGCCGGCAAGACCCGCTGCGATGTTGCTGAGGCTGATGCCGAGCCTGAGGCAGATGCCCGCAGCGAGCAGAGCGTTGAAAACGTTGAAAAGGCCGGGGATCGCGACGGTGATGTGCTTAATGCCCATCGTGCAGATCATGTCGAATTCGATGTTCTCGGGGCAGATCTCGATATTCGCGGCGCGGATATCGGCGCGGTTCGCACGCACGCCGTAGCGCATCGCGGGGAGGTTCAGCCCGTCGAGGAGCATATCGCTGTGGGCGTCGTCCGCGTTGACGACGGCGAATTTGCTGCGCTCGAACATGATCTTCTTCGCCGCAAGGTAGTTATCGAAAGTTTTGTGGTAATCGAGGTGATCCTGCGTGAGATTCGTGAAGCCGCCGATGACATATTCGATGCCGTGGACGCGGTCCTGGTCGAGGGCGTGGGAGCTGACCTCCATAACGATGAGGTTGACGCCTTCGTCGCGCATCATGCGGAATACGCGCTGCAGCTCGACGCTTTCGGGCGTCGTGCGCTCGGTCGGGATGATCTTATCGCCGATGAGGTTGCGGATCGTGCCGATGAGACCGACCTTGTAGCCCGCCTTTTCGGCGATGGATTTGACCATGTAAGTCGTGGTGGTCTTGCCGTTGGTGCCGGTGATGCCGATAACGGGGATCCCGTTGAGGGGATGGCCGTAGAACTCAATCGCGAGCTCCGCCATTGCTTTACGGGAGTTTTTGACAACGATCTGCGGAACGGGGAGGGGGAGCTCCCTCTCGACGAGCAGCGCGGCGGCTCCGGCGTCGACGGCGCCGGGCGCGAAATCGTGGCCGTCCTTAAAGGTCCCGTTGATGCAGCAGAACAGGTCGCCGGGCTGAACGCGCCGCGAATCGTATTCGATCCTCGGAATGTCGATGTTATTGCCGATGATGCGGCATTCTATGTTTTTTGTAAGTTCACTGATCAGCATATTCGATCACCTCATCCCCGCGAAGGGGGTCCTTTTCTCCGAAATATTCGGGGTATTGGGCAAAGCGCCGAAGCCGGCGCGGATCATTCGTTGGGTTCATCCGTCGGGGACGGAGTGGGTTCGGGCGTTTCCGCCGGTTCGGGAGTTACGGCCGGAACGGGCGTGTTCTCGGGCTGCTGCGTCGGCTGCGGCGCGGGGGTCGGGGTCGGCCAATCGAAGTAAACCGTTACCGAAGAGCCGTATTCGACGGGATCGCCCGCCGGGATGCTCTGGCTGATAACGACGCCGTAGGGATCGGCGGGGTTGGGTTCAAGCACGAGCCCTGCGTTGCGAAGGGCGGTATAGGCCTGGAGCGGGGTCATGCCCATGAGGTTGGGCATTTCGACATAATAGGGTTCGTCGGGTTCGGGATTGATGCCCTCATTGCCCGTATAGAGCAGCACGGACGAACCGTAGGGCATCCTCTCGCCGGCGGCCGGGACCTGGAAGGTGACGGGTGAATCGCATTCGTAAACGCCGATAAGCCCGACCGCTTCGAGAGCGGCGACGGCCTCCTCCATGCTCATGCCCGTAACGTTCGGGACCTCGACACCCTCGGCGTTATAGCCGGTTTTCGGGATATTCGCGTAGGGCAGTATCTGCGAGAGCACGCGGCGCACATAGGGCGCGGCGACGGTGCTGCCGAAGATGGAACCGACATGCGGCTCGTCGACGAGGATCAGCACAAGGTAGCGGGGATCGTCGGCGGGAGCGAAGCCGATGAAGGAGCAGATGTAGCTTCCCTCGGCAACGCGGCCGTAGCTGTCGTATTTCTGCGCGGTGCCGGTCTTTCCGCCGATGGCGTAGCCCTCGATCTTCGCGTTGCGGCCGGTGCCGTTATCGACGACGCTTTGGAGGATCCTGCAGACTTCCTTCGAGGATTCCTCGCTGATGACGCGGCGCACGGGCGTTGTGTCGGCCTTGAAGATCACGGTGCCGTCCGCGGCGGTGATCTCCTCGATGATGTACGGCGTATGCAGCTCGCCGCCGTTCACCGCTGCGGCAACAGCGGAAGCGAGCTGGATCGGCGTGACGGCGATGCTCTGGCCGAAGCCAATGCGGGCAAGGTCGTTCGCCGTGATGTATTTCTGGTGGGTGACGATGCCGTCCGATTCGCCCACAAGACCGCTTCCGGTGCTTTGGCCGAGGCCGAAAGCGTAGAGATAATCATAGAACTGCTCCGTGCCCATCGAGAGCGCGAGCTGCATGAAGCAGACGTTGCAGGAATTCTCCGTCGCCTCGGTGAGGCTCTGGGAGCCGTGGCCGGCGTGCTTCCAGCATTTGATGCGCTCTCCGTTCACGATATAGCCGCCGTTGCAGTAAAAACCCGAATCCGTATTTGCGCAGCCGGAATCGATCGCGGCGGCGAGGGTCAGGATCTTGAAGGTGGAGCCGGGCTCGTAAGCGTCGGTCACGACGCGGTTTTTCGAAAGCGCGGCGAGGGCGGAAAGGTCGTTCCTCGGCGGGTCGTTCGGATCGAAATCGGGCTTTGTGGAGATCGCTTTTATCGCGCCGGTGCGGACGTCGAGGATAATGCCCTGCGCGTCCTTCGCGTTGTTGACGAGGATCGCTTCCTCGAGCGCGTTTTCAAGATAACTCTGGAAATTGACGTCGACCGTCAGACGGGCGGTGTCGCCGTCGGCGGCCTCGATGTATTGATAACTGCTTCCCGCGATGGGGTTGCCCCTGCTGTCCGTTTCGGCGATCACCTTGCCGTCGCGGCCGGTGAGATATTTGTCGAGAACGAGCTCGAGCCCGCTCTGGCCGGCGCTGTCGATGTTCGTGAAGCCGATGACCTGCGAAAGCAGGGTACCGTAGGGATAATAGCGTTTGATGTCCTGCGCGATGCCGACGCCCTTGCCGAGCTGGAGGGAACGGACCTTGTTGACCGTATCCTCGTCGAGCTGGCGCTTGACGGTGTATTCGCGGACGTTCGGATTGCTGAGCTTTTCGAGGATCTTTTCGCGGCTGACGCCGAGAAGACTGCTCAGCTCGCTCGCGATGCGCTCCCTTTCGCCGGGCTTGACGGCGGAGGGCCAGATCACGACTTTATAAGCCTGGGTGTTGACGGCGAGCTCGACGCCGTTGCAGTCGACGATCATGCCTCTCTGCGCGGACTGGGCAGTGGAACGCGTCCACTGCGAGACCGCGAGCTTCTTGAGATTCTGCCCGTTGACGACCGTGAGCCAGAAGACACGGCCGATCAGAACCGTAAAAAGTACCGCAAAAATAATAAGCAAGCACGGCATCCGCTTCTTGAACGATACAGGCTGTTCGGAAGCATTTGCCGGTTTGCTTTTCTTTCTGTTCTTTTGCTTCCCTCCCGGGACAAGCTTTATGCTCATTGCTGCAGAACCTTCCGGGCCCGTGAAAGGTACGGGCTTCCTTTCATTCGGAATAAAGGGGGATCCGGGAGCGGCGGATCGGAGCCTTCACGGCGTCGCAGCAAAGAAACGCCGGAAGGACGGGCAGCGTCAGTGCTGCGCGGGAACAAGACCGACGGTCTTTGCGAACTCGACGGCGTTGATATTCGGCTGGCTGCTGAAGTCGAGGTCATTGATGGAGCGCTCCGTGGCCTCGATGCGGCTGTTGAGGTTGTTGATCTCCGCCTGAACGTGGGCGATATCCGCGAAACGGACGACGGTGAGCGCTGCGAAGGCGGCAACGGCCGCGATGCAGCAGACGGCGAACAGCTTCGGTAGGAATCTGTTCTGCCGTGCAATGCCGATGAGGGAGATATGGCGGCGGGGCCTTGCCGGAGTCTGCGGACGGGGTTCGACAGCGGGTTCCGGCCTGCGCTTCGGCGCAGTCGAGAGCTGCGCGGTGCGGTAGGCATAATCCGACCTGTATGCGAGCGAACCGCTCGAAGGAGCATAGACGCGCTCCGGTTCCGAGGTGATTGCGTTCGTCCTGATGTCCCTTGCCATAGTATTCTTCCCCCTGGATAAATATGAGCTCTTACTGAATCAGAGCCGCCTTGCCGCGCGGAGTTTGGCGCTTCTTGCGCGCGGGTTGGCCGTAAGCTCGCCGCCCGAGGCGGTAAGCGGTTTTGCGGTGATGATCTCGATCTCCTGCTTCCTGCCGCAGACGCAGACCGGTGCGCTCGGCGGGCATGTGCAGGGATGCTGCAGTTTTTTGAAAACGTTCTTGACGGTGCGGTCTTCGAGCGAGTGGAAGGTGATGACCGCGATGATGCCGCCGGGGTTCAAAAACCGGCAGGCGTCGGTTACGGCTTTTTCGAGGCCGGCAAGCTCGCCGTTGACCTCGATGCGGATCGCCTGGAACGTGCGTTTCGCGGGGTGGGGACCCTCGCGCCTTGCGGGGGCGGGGATCGCCGATTTTATGATCTCCGAAAGCTCGGTCGTGGTCTCGATTGGCGCTGCCTGCCGCGCCTTGTCGATCGCGTTCGCGATTCGGGAGGCGAAACGCTCCTCGCCGTAATCGCGGATGATCTCCGTCAGCCTTTTCGTGCTGTAGCCATTGATGACTTCGTATGCGCTGAGGGCTTCATCGCGGTCCATGCGCATGTCGAGCTTCGCGTCCGCATTGTATGAAAACCCCCGGCTGCCGTCGTCGAGCTGATGGGAGCTGACGCCGAGGTCGAGGAGGATGCCGTCCGCGCCTTCGACACCGAAGGGAGCGAGCAGCCGCTTCATTTCGAAGAAATTGCCGTGGACCGGCGTGAAAGCGGGGTAGGAGGCGAGCCTTGCGCCTGCTTCGGCGATCGCTTCGCTGTCGCGGTCGATGCCGAAGAGCCTTCCGCCGAGCCCACTTTCGCCGAGACGGCGGAGGATGCCTTCGCTGTGACCGCCGCCGCCGAGGGTGCCGTCAACAAAGATGCCGCCGCGCTCAGGCCGGAGAAGACCGAGCACTTCGTCGAGCATGATCGGCACATGATAGCAGCTTTCCATTCGGATCACCTCGCGCCGGGCGCGTCGGGAGTGCTCCTGTCCGCAAGGGACTGCATGTCCTCTGCAAACTGACCGAAATCGTATTCGGAACGGATCTTTTCGTAAAGCTCGGGATTCCAGATCTCAACATGGTCGCTGAGACCGAGAAGGATGAGGTCGCTCGAAAGATTGAGACTCGCGTATTTCGCAAGCTCCTGGGGGATCAGGATGCGGCCCTGCTTATCGGGATTCAGCTCCTCTGCATTGGGGAAAATGAAACGCTTTGCCTTGATGAAGGTGAGGTCGGTGGGGTGCAGACAGTCCACCGCGCGGGTCAGCTCGAGGAACTTGTCGTAGCTCATGAGCTGAAGGTATTTTTCATCGGGTGTGTTCCCGAAACCGTAGAGCAAAACAACGTGATCGGTGAGGTCGACACGCCATTTTACGGGTATGAAAAGACGACCCTTCGAATCGAGAGTATTGAAGGATTTACCCAGGAGCATGCCAACACCACCTTTCCAAATCGGAATATATTACCACTTTGGTGGAATATTACCCACATTATAGCATAATCAATTCCACTTAGCAACACTTAATCCCACTTTTTTAAAAAATTTTTTAAAAACTTGATTCCCGCGGCCCGGACTGGTATGCTTATCCATGCCGGAAGAGGTGCATAATGCGCCAAAAAGCCGCTGGATGCGGCGAAGCGAGCTTCCGGTGGGAGAAAATGGAAGAAATTTCGCCGCCCAAAAGCGGCGGAAGGAGGCAGTATGAAGCTGATCCTTGCGAGCGGTTCCCAAAGAAGAAGGGAGCTGCTGACGATGTGCGGCTATGACTACGGGATCGTGGTCAGCAGGGCGGACGAAGCGATCGACGAAGCCGATCCCGGTCTGTATGTGGAAGCGCTTGCGGAAAGAAAGGCGCGGGAGGTTTTCGACCGGCTCGGCGGCGTTGACGAAGACGGGGAGAGTATCGCCGTTCTCGGCTCGGACACCGTTGTTTTCAGCGAGGGCAGTATAATAGGAAAGCCGAAGGACGCGCAGGACGCCGTGCGGATCCTTTCCGCGCTCTCGGGGAAGACGCATACCGTCTATACGGGCATCGCCGTCGTGACGGCAGCGGGCTGCGAGACCGAACTCGGAAAAACGGAGGTCACCTTCGAGGAACTGACGGAGGAGGAGATCGAAAGCTATGTCGCATCCGGCGAACCGATGGACAAAGCCGGCGCGTACGGCATCCAGGGACCGTTCGGAATGTTTGTCAAAGAGGTGAAGGGCAATTACTTCACCGTCATCGGTCTGCCTCTGCCCTCGGCATACCGCCTTCTGAAAAACGCCGGCATCCTCCCGCGGGATTTCCGGTAAGCGACAGCTTTTACGAAAAACCGAGCAAAAAACCTTCCCGAAAGGCGTAAAAATACCGGACCTCCGGCAATACTCTTTAATGAGGACTTTGCCGGAGGTTTTTTCTATGTTCAGGACCGTTTTGGGAGCCGATATCGGCTCCGCGAATACCCGCTTCGCCTTGCGCGGGGAGTGCGTTTCGGCCGCGACAGCCGTTTCGCCGGAAGGAGGGAAAGCCATCCGCTCCTTCGGACGGGACGCGCCGCGGGCGGGCGGAAGGGTCTGCCCCGTTCGGGAAGGCGCGGCGGCGAATGTCGAACTGCTCGCGCTGTTCCTTTCGGAGACCGCAAAGGCGGTGAGCGGGAGGCGCGCTGCGGGCTCGATCGACCTTTATCTTGCTCTGCCGCGGCTGATACCCGCGCTGCGCTTCAACGCATATTTCCGCGCGGTGCAGCGGGCGGGGTTCCACAGCCTCCGCGTGCTGAACGCCGCACTGATGGGCGCGCTCGGGGCAGGCGTCGACGTTTTCGGCGAAAAAGCGAATATGCTCGTCGATATCGGCGCCGAAACAATCCGCTGCGCCGTGATCGCGAACGGCGGGCTTGTTTTCGAAAGCGCGGAAAGCTTCGGCAGCACCGCTGTCGACAGGGCGCTGCAGACACATTTCCGAACGGAGCACCGCGCATTCATCGGGAGCCGCATGGCGGAGATCATCAAGCAGCGCATGACGAGCCCGCTCTTCGTCGTTGACGGACGCAGCGTCGATACGGGGCTGCCTGTTTCCGTCCGCGCGGACGGGGAATGGCTCCGCTCGGCGGCGGAGGCGGGGCTGAAGCCGATCATTCGGTTTGCCGCGGACTCGGTCAAAGCTCTCCGTCCGGATACCGCTGCGGATCTTTTCGACACAGGCGTGACTCTGATCGGCGGCGGCGCGCGCTTCGCGGGGATCGAAAACCTTCTTTCCTCGGAGCTCGGCCTGCCCGTGCATGTTGCCGAAAACGCGGAATTCGCCGTTGCGGACGGCATGCGGCGCTATCTTTTCACCGACGCTTCGCTCGCCGGGAGGCTGCGGCCGGATTTCATTGACGCGGAGGACGGAAGGATCGTCCGCCGCCGCGAGGACGCCTGCTGAATCAAAGAAGAACCTGGAGACCGCCGCGGCAAACGGCGGTCTCTTTCGGTTTGTCCGGATCATTTCTGCTTTCGGCGGAAAATAAAAATTGCTCTTTTCATGTTTAACGGTTCATGTTATAATTAAGATTGGTAAAATGGGCAAGCGTGTGCTTTTATTGAAGCCGTAAGCCCGAATAACCTTGATTTGGAGAAGCGAATGGCAATCAGGAATATCTTTAAAGACGACGCGCCCTGCCTTTACAAGGTCGCGCGGCCCGTCGAAAAATTCGATGAAAAGCTTTTTAAACTGCTCGACGACATGGCGGAGACCATGTACGCCGCGGATGGCGTCGGCCTTGCCGGACCGCAGATCGGAATCCTGCGCCGCGTGTTCGTGATGGACTGCGGCGACGGTCTGATCGAGGCGATCAATCCGGAGATCGTCGAGACCTCCGGCGAGCAGGGCGGCATGGAGGGCTGCCTCTCCTTCCCGGAGAGGAGCGGCTATGTCGTTCGCCCGAACAGGGTCGTTTTCCGCGCCTTCAACCGCGACGGCAAGCTGATGCAGTATACCTGCGAAGGCCTCCACGCAAGGTGCGTCCTGCACGAGAACGACCACCTGGACGGCCATGTGTATCTTGAAAAAGTGACCGAACCGCCGGAGGGCTTTGACCCCGAAGCCGGTTTCGAAGAAGAGGAAGAGGAATGAGGATCGCTTTTCTCGGCACGCCGGAATTCGCCGTGCCGTCGCTCAGAATGCTGATCGCGGAGGGGCATGAGCTCGCCGTTTTCACGCAGCCGGACCGCCCGAAGGACCGCGGCCATGCGCTTGCGATGCCGGCGGTCAAACTCGCCGCGCTCGAAGCGGGGATCCCCGTCTATCAATTTGAAAAGATCCGTCTTCCCGAAGGCGTTGAAGCGCTTGCTGCGTTCATGCCGGATCTCGTCGTCACGGCGGCGTTCGGTCAGCTCCTTTCCGCCGAAAATCTCGCCGTTCCGAAGTACGGGACCGTCAACGTCCACGGCAGTCTGCTGCCGAAATACCGCGGCGCTTCGCCGATCCAGACCGCGATCATCGAGGGCGAGGAGGAGACAGGCGTAACGACGATGCTCACAAGCCTCGGCATGGACACCGGCGACATCCTTTTGGCCGCGAAAACGCCGATCGGCGAAAACGAGACCTACGGCGAGCTGTATTCCCGCCTTGCAGAGCTCGGCGCGGAGCTTTTGAAGGAGACGATCGCGCGGATCGAAACGGGCACGCTTGAACCCGTTCCGCAGGATGACGCGCTCGCGACGCGCTGCCGCCCCATCAAAAAGCAGGACGCGGAGATCGATTTCTCCCTCCCGTCGAAGCGCATCCACGACCTCGTCCGCGGCCTCAACCCCGCGCCGACGGCCTTTGCGCGCCTCGGCGAAGCGAATATCAGGATCCACAGAACGCAGCTGATCCCGCAGCAGGAACAGCTGCTTGAAAAGTTCGCCTCCGCTGCGCCGGGCGAGTGCGTGATCGCAAGCCCCAAGCAGGGCCTCATCGTCCGCACGGGCGACGGCTTTATCGGGATCGCGGAGCTGCAGTTCCCCGGCGGCAAACGCCTGGAAGCTAAGGCGGCGATGAACGGGAAAAAACTCCTCGGCTGCCGTTTTGAACAAAAACAGGAAGTATGATCCGCAAAGCGTATGAAATTTTCACGGAGGTCACGAGGGGCGGCGCTTACGCCAACCTTGCACTGAAAAAGGGCCTCGCCGGCGCAGACAGCCGCACCGCGGGCCGCGTTACGGCGCTCGTTTATTCAGCGACAGAGCATGTTTCATATGCGGATTTCTTAATTGATCATTATAAAAAAGGACGAGTGCACAGCAGCATCCGCAACATCCTCCGCCTTTCCGTCACCGAGCTTCTTTTCATGGACAGGCCCGACCACGCCGTTTGTTCGGAGGCCGTGGAGCTCACAAGAGCGATCGGCAAAGGTCAGCTGACCGGCTTCGTGAACGGCGTTCTGCGTCAAATCGCCCGCGATAACGTCGCGGGAAAGCTGCCGCCCCTGCCGGAGGATCCCGCAGAAAGGCTTTCGGTAAAGTTTTCCGTTCCGCGCTTCATGGCGGAGGAATATTTAAAAGAATACGGGCCGGAGTTCACCGAAAGCATGCTCTCGGCAAGGCTCCATAAGCTGACCGTCCGCGCACAGTATCCGTATACGGCGGAGGAGCTCGAAGCGGCGCTTACCGCGCTCGGGATCGCATCGAAGCGCAGCGAGCTCGAAACCGAGGCGCTGATTCTCGAAGAAGGCGCGGACATCGCGAACCTCGAACTGTTCAGAACCGGAAAAATGACAGTCCAGAGCGAAAGCGCGATGCTCGTTTGCCGCGCCTGCCGCGTGAAGGACGGGATGCGCGTGCTGGATACCTGCGCCGCGCCGGGAGGGAAGACCTGCTTCCTTTCGAGCCTGATGCGCGGCACGGGGAGCATCACGGCGCTCGAGGTGCATCCGCACCGCACGGAACTTTTGAAAGCCACGGCCCGGCGTCTCGGCGTCACTAACGTTCGCGCGATCACGGCGGACGCGGCGGATCCGGCTCAAATGGCGGAGCTTTTCACCGCGGACGAAGGAAATTTCGACGTAGTGCTTGTTGACGCCCCCTGCTCCGGCCTCGGCGGCGGCTCGAAGCCCGACGCGCTGCTGAATAGGACCGAAGAGGATATCAAATCGCTCGCCGCGCTGCAGCGCAAGCTTCTCGATAACGCCGCGAAATTCGTTAAACAGGGCGGCGCGCTCGTGTACTCCACCTGCACCGTTTCGAAACGCGAAAATGAGGATAATGGGAACCGTTTTCTCGAAGAACACCCCGATTTTTCAGCGGAACCGCTGGACTTTCTTATCCCGGAAAGGGAAAAGACGGAGGGGGAGGAAAACCCGTTTCTGCAGCTTTTCCCGAACAGGGACGGCGTCGACGGCTTCTTTATCGCAAGATTTATTAAAAAGGAACTGAAAGGCGAATGATCGACCTTGCATCAATAACAAAAGAAGAACTCGAGAGCCTGCTTGCCGAAATGGGCGAGCCGCGTTTCCGCGCGAAGCAGATCATGGAATGGCTGAGCCGCGGCGCCGCGCCGGATGAGATGCTGAACATCCCGAAGGCCCTGCGCACAAAGCTCGCGGAGCTGCCCTTCGGCGGCGCGAAGATCATCGAAACGCGCCGTTCGAAGAAGGACGACACCGTCAAGATGCTCTATGAGCTTGCGGACGGCAATATCGTCGAGGGCGTGCTTATGCGCTACAGCTACGGCAACACCCTCTGCATCTCCACCCAGGCGGGCTGCCGCATGGGCTGTGCTTTCTGCGCCTCGACTCTGAACGGCCGCGTGAGGAACCTCACCGCCGGCGAAATGCTTTCCGAAGTTACGGCGGTGGAGCGCAGTTTTTCCAAGGATGACGAGAAAAAACGGGTCGTCACCAACATCGTTATGATGGGCTGCGGCGAACCCCTCGATAATTACGAAAACACCGTCCGCTTCTTAAAACGGGCGACGGCGGCGGACGGCCTCGGCATCAGTCCACGCAATATCTCCCTTTCGACCTGCGGCCTTGTGCCGAAGATCTATACCCTGATCGACGATGCGCCGCATGTCACGCTCTGCATCTCGCTCCACGCGCCGAATAACGAGATCCGCGACAGGCTGATGCCCGTAAATCACAGCTTCCGCATGGAGGAGCTGATCCCCGCCGCGAAGCATTACGCGGACGTTACGGGGCGAAGGGTGATCTTCGAATACGCCCTCGTCGACGGCGTGAATTCCTCCGAGGAATGCGCGGCGGAGCTTGCGGAAAGGCTCCGCGGCATCAACTGCCACGTCAATCTGATCCCGCTCAATTCCGTTAAGGAAAGGAACCTCAACGGCGTAACGAGAGCTTATGCCCACGCTTTCGAGGGCTGGCTGAATAAACGGCATATCTCCGCGACGGTCCGCCGCGAGCTCGGAACGGATATCGATGGCGCCTGCGGTCAGCTCCGCAACAAGCATGCCGAAAAAACCGAAACACCCGAAGCGAATCCGATCGCTTGAACCGATAATACCTGCCGGATGGGAGGCAAGTGAGCAATGATCTATGCATACAGAACCGAAATAGGGCGGCGGCAGTCCAACCAGGACTATTTCTATACGCCCGAAGCGGGGGAGAAGCCCGTTGTCGTCGTTGCGGACGGCATGGGCGGCCACCGCGCCGGAAATGTCGCGAGCCTGATCGCGATCGAATCGATCCATGAATACATTCAATCGAATAACGAGCAGCGGCTGCAGATCCTTCTTCAGCACGCTGTCTCCTATGCGAACCACCGCATTTTCGACGTCGCATCCACCGACGCCGACTGCTCCGGCATGGGCACGACCGTCGTTATGGCGTATGTCGAATCGACGAAATTCACCTATGCGAACGTCGGCGACAGCCGCCTCTATCTTTTCGACGGCGAGCACATCCGCCAGCTCACCCGCGATCATTCCTTCGTTGAGGAGCTTGTCCATTCCGGCGTGATCACGCGGCAGGAGGCGGAGACCCATCCTCAGCGGAACATCCTCACAAGAGCCGTTGGCACGGCGCAGTTCGTGAAGGCGGATACCGGCGTTTCGAAATGGAAGCGCGGTGATATCATCATGCTCTGCAGCGACGGCCTCCACGGCAGCGTTTCAAGGCAGGAGGCGGAGGAGATCCTGAAAACCAGCGCGGACATTCTCGAAGCCTGCGACAGGCTGACCGAAACGGCGCTTGCGAACGGCTCGACGGACAACATCACCGTTGCCCTTGTCCAGAACGAGGGAGGTGAGCTGCTGTGATCGGTACCGTGCTTGAAAACAGATACGAGATCCTTGAGCTGATCGGCACCGGCGGCATGGCGGAGGTCTACAGAGCCCATGACCGCGAGGAGGACAGACAGGTCGCCGTCAAGATGATCAAAAAGGAATTCTGCGAGGACGCACAGTATATGCGCCGCTTCGAAAGAGAGACACGCGCGATGCTGACGCTCGAATGTCCGAACATCGTTCGCGCTTACGCATACGGCGAATACGAAGGCAGAAGCTACATCGTGATGGAGTATGTCGAAGGCCTGACACTCAAGGAATACCTGAAATCCAAAGGAAAACTGAGCCCGAAAGCCGCGGTGCATATCACCTGCCGCGTGCTGAACGCGCTCGACGCCGCGCACAAGGGCGGCTATGTCCACAGGGACGTCAAGCCGCAGAACGTGCTCATTTCCCGCGACAGAACGATCAAACTGACCGACTTCGGCATCGCGAAGGACACCGCTTCGATAACAAGGACCTTCGACGGCAACAACGTCGTCGGTTCCGTCCATTATATCTCGCCCGAGCAGGCCAGCGGCGGCGCCGTCGGCGTTGAAAGCGACCTGTATTCCGTCGGCATCATGCTCTATGAAATGCTCGTCGGCAATCCCCCCTTCGACGGCGACAACTCGGTCCAGATCGCGCT
>JAEEGL012103053.1_pt1 | contig 22276 bp, 22 predicted proteins | sample 9134231 | NCBI WGS metagenome assembly JAEEGL01 (sample SAMN16246548, study PRJNA631951) | gut metagenome | biome: gut microbiome; feature: rumen; material: fiber-attached | host: Bos | place: Iran: Karaj | collected 2018-10 | reverse complement strand
TGAGTAACGATTGGGGCGAGGAGCATAAGCTTGGAGCCGAGCGGAAGTTTCATGACTTCGTTGACGATGTCCTCTACGGAGCGGCGAGAAACTTCTTTGTGACAAATTGGACAGTGCGGCACGCCAGCACGAGCAAAAAGCAAGCGCAAGTAATCATAAATCTCGGTGACGGTAGCAACAGTAGAGCGAGGGTTGCGCGAGGTGGACTTTTGGTCGATGGAAATGGCTGGGCTAAGACCAGTGATGGAATCGACGTCTGGCTTATCCATGACGCCAAGGAACATACGAGCATAGGAGCTGAGAGACTCGACGTAACGGCGCTGACCTTCAGCGTAGATAGTATCAAAAGCAAGGCTAGATTTACCCGAACCAGAAAGACCGGTAATAACCACGAGCTTATCACGAGGGATATCAACGTCGAGGTTTTTGAGATTATTCTCACGGGCGCCGCGAATTTTGATGTAACTACCGTCACTGAAGACGTCTTCTGCCATAGCTAACTCCTATATAAACGCGTATATTATACACGAAAAAGCGGAGTTTTTCAAGAGGTAGGGGCTACTTTCTTTTGCCGGCTCTGGCTCCACGCAGGCCGAGTTCGTCGCAAAGATCGCGATAGGCTTTCAAAAATCCGTCTTCCATTTTGATAGTAGGACCAAAAACATGGCGAAACATGGGTTTGATTTTGGCGAGGTGTGCAGAAGTGAGATAAAGCTGCTGGGGCTTGAACTGGGCGGCGGCGATAAGATCATTCTTGAGATGTTCAAGAGTGAGACGGCCATGGCTTAGCAAATTGAGCCATTCGTCGCAATCAAATTCAGAGGTTTTGGCGCGGAGACGATATTTGTATAGGTGGTAGGCCGGCAAGGCGTGCAGTGACTTGGTGGATAGAATTAAAATGCGGCGTCCGCGCGACGTTGGCGGAGTAGAAAAGGAGAAGCCAGAAAATTTTTGCGAAGGATATTTATGGATAAAGTAGTCGAGGCAAGTTAGTGAGATAAAGAGGTTAGCGAACACGATCACGTCAACTTGGTTTAGATATGGGCGCAAAATTTCAGCTACGGTCTTGCGGACAAAATGCGGACTCTTGTAATCACTAGGTGAATGCCGCCAGTCAATGACGCGAACGACATCAATAATGGCGAGCTCATTTTCAATATAATCTGCAAATAATTCCCCACCGATCCCGCAGTCGAAAACTACGACTTTCTTTAACATTGTTCTCCTTTTTCATACTCCACTGCGACGGATTGTAATATATTTTACACTTACCTAGACGATGAAAAAGTTTTTATGATACTTTTTGCATCACAAAGGGCGCGAAAAATGGCGTGATATAATTAGACCATGGATAAAGAGCCTTTAGTTTCGATTATTGTTCCGGCATACAATACTGGAAAATATATTGAGAAATGTCTAAATTCAATTACCAGCCAGAGCTACCAAAATCTGGAAATCATCGTAGTAGATGATGGCTCGACCGACAATACTGGAGAAATTATTGATAAATGCCAGAAAAAGGACGCGCGTATTATTTCGGTGCGCAAGAACAATGGTGGCCAAGGGAGCGCTAGAAATACCGGGCTCAGACTCTGCAAAGGTGATTTGATCGGCTTTATGGACAGTGATGACGAGTATGCGGAGGGGGCGATCGCAGAGTTCGTGGAAGCAGCGAAGAAAAGTAATAGAGGTCTAGCCGTAGCTGGCGTGCGCTACAACAGGATTAAGCTTGGCACTTCAAACGATGTTTATATTAATAAAATCCGGGACAAACGGGCGGGCGAATCGCTCACTAAATATATCCTGTATTTGCTAGCAATTGATGGCAGAATGTACTCAAGCGTAAACAAACTTTTTGATGGCGATACTATCCGCAAAAACAAGCTAACTTTTCCGGAAGACGTGGCGTTTGCAGAAGATAGTAGGTTTGTACTGAATTATCTTAAAAAGATGCAGGGCGAGATTGAGTTTATTTTGAAGCCACTGTATATATATAATTTCGGGACGAGCAGTAGTACGATTAGTTCCACTGGCACAAAATGGGAAAACTGGAAGATGTTTTACGAATTCTTGCAGAAATGGGTTGGTAAGGCTAATGCTGGTGAAAAGTTTTGGCTAAAAGCCGTGCTTCTAAGATGGAGAGTGTCGTATATTAGGACGCTGAGGCGCGCAAGAAAGTAAGCGTATCACGCATGGCGTCTTCGATGCTATGCGTAGCATGCCAATCAAGTTCACGTTCGGCCTTGGATGGGTCGGCGCAAACGGCGGCAAGGTCGCCTGGGCGACGTGCCACAATCGAATGTGATAGTTTTTGACCGCTAACTTTTTCGAAAGCCTGGACCATTTCGAGGACCGAGGTAGCTTTGCCGGTGCCAAGGTTGTAGATTGAAATGCCTGGACGCATTTTGGCGATGGCAGCAATGTGGCCGGCGGCCAAGTCGACCACGTGAATGTAGTCTCTTAGACAAGTGCCATCCGGAGTATCATAATCGCCGCCATAAATTTGTAATTCCGGGATTTCGCCTTTAGCGACTTTCATAATGATTGGCATGAGGTTGTTTGGAATACCGTTTGGATCTTCGCCAAGAAGGCCAGACTCGTGGTTGCCAATTGGATTGAAATAACGCAAAATCGTAGCGCTAAAGGACGGGTCGGACTGAGCGGTGTCTTTAAGAATTTCTTCGATCATATATTTGGTCTTACCATACGGATTAGACAGGTCGATGCCAGTAGGCATGGATTCGTCGTATTTGGAAACAGGCTGATTGCCGTAGACTGTGGCAGAAGATGAGAAAATAATTTTGTTAACCTGGTGAGCCTTCATACATTTAAGCAAGTTGAGCGTGCCGGTCACGTTGTTTTCGTAGTATTCGAGCGGCTTAGCAACGGATTCGCCAACGGCTTTGAAGCCGGCAAAATGAATTACTAAATAGTATTGGTGTTCTTCGAATAGTTGGTTGAGTTTGTCAAAATCACGCAAATCAATATTGTAAAAATCTGGACGCTTGCCGGCAAGTTGCTCGATTTTGTCGAGTACAGTAATTTTGGAATTTACAAGATTATCGAGAATATCAATATCGTAGCCCTGTTTATAGAGCTCAAGCACAGTATGCGAGCCAATATAACCAGTACCGCCGGTAACTAAAATTCTTTCCATATATATATTATACCATAATATATACTATTTAACAGATTACACCCCTGGGCGAAGACAAAATACTATGTGCTATAATGGTCCATATGAATAAACGTCCACTTACTTATTTCTTTGTGGGGCTATCGGTCACACTGTTTAATTTTGTTACATATACACTAATTGCAAGGTTTTTGATTAATAATAGTGACCTTTTGTGGCTATCTAATTTAATTGCGACTACGATTACCGTTTTTGTGGCCTTTTTTGCACACTCTAGAATTACTTGGAAAGAACGCAAGCCGACCAAGGGTGGAGTAGTACGATTCTTTGCCTGGAGTGCGTTTTTGGCCGTGGCGATTAGTCCGTTTTTTACCTACGTGTTTGGATTAATTACGCCGCTTTATGAATTGGCATTTAATATTTGTAATGCAATTCATTTACCTTTTGATTATGAATTTGTGCATAGTACTGGAGCATTTGCACTGACGAGTGCTGTAATTATGGTGCTCAATTATTTCTTCTATGACAGGTTGGTGTTTGGAAACAAGCAAAAACCAAGTGATAGTAAAAGCGAAGAAGCTTAGATTATACTCCGAACTTTGTATAGCTGCCTGCTGGTCCCCAATCGAAAGGCGCCAATTGTTTTAATCGGAAGACTAGTGATGGCCTCATGTAATAGTCTTCGACTACTGGATCCATCACTAGTTCTTTGCCAGGCACATAGTGTATAGCATAAAGCTTATCAGACACTTGTACGTTGTATACGGCAAAAGCGGACGTCATATCAATAACTAGTACTCCGCCTACGGCAACCGTAGCAATGGTAGCTTTCTTGAGAGTTTTTGTTTCAGCCTTGGAGACTTTTATTACATCGTCGATGAAAATCATTGTCGAGCAGAGTATGGCGAAGAATACTGGTATCATGAACCTTGGATACAGATCGTCATGAACGGCAATCACACAGGTTGCGCCAACAAAGAGAATGCAGAAGCAAATCGACATGATCTGCCAAAAAATGTTTTCGCGGTTTTTCTTAAAGACGGCTTTTTCAACAAATACATACATGAACATTAATGGAATTGCGAAGAAGATGTATCGCAAATTATACCAAACATGACGAAGCAATGCGTGGCCAGTCGCAAGAGGCGTCTTAAAAATGCCAAAAGGTGATACGTAATCATACACTTCAGCATAGCCGCTACCGGTTCTCCTATTCAAAGCGCCGCTCAGGAAGAAGAATGCTAAACCAGCAACTAAGCCGAGCACTAATATAGTTTGTATTCTATATTTGCCCCATAGATCTGCAATGGCAACTTTTTTTCTGATGAATTGTACAAAAGCCCAGACCCCTATTATTACCAAGAAGGCTATTGGAGCAATTTCTGTGGAAATGCCGAAGCAGAACCCTAGGATTGCTGCGACTACTAGCATCCACCATTTCTGATTCTTGATACTAATTCTAAATGGTAACAAGAACGCGATTGCGACAAATAAGCCAACGGCGTAATTATTTGCATAACTAAACCTATAAGTAAACGCTTCGCTGAAGGTTGATATCATTAATATAATTAAGATGCCTAGAGTAATAAGTGTGTCTTTATATTGAAGCTTTAGTTTTCTGCCAAGAGCAAAAATTGCAGAAAGGTAAATCGTGCCAGTGGCAATTCCGGCGGTAATTAAACGGAATAGCATGTCTGGGCCAAACGATAATTGTGGCGTCATAAAATGAACAGCGATTCGCTGATAAAACTCTCCTAGTCTAGGCAGGTAGTTGTAGATCATGTGAACAATCTTACCAACGGACGACTCTGCGTCGGCACTCCCTTGATAAATATCCTCGTAAGTTTCTGTCATTAAGAAATACAGAATGACAAAGAATAACGGAATCAAAATATAGCCAAACAAACAAAGTCGTTGTTCGAAAGTTAATTTTTTGTTCTTATTACCTCTACTTCTCATATAAAAAGCATAGCACGAGCAATATTCCCTTTCAAGACTTTGTATGCTATCATGGCCTCATGAAAAAGAAACTACTAACAATTGTTGTTCCGGTTCATAATGAAGAAGAAGGTATAGAAAATTTCTTTACTAAATCCTTATACCCAGTAGTTGAAAAGCTGCAGCTTGATTCAGAGATTATTTTTGTAAATGATGGTTCTACAGATAATACTCTTAACATTCTACATAATATCGCCGCCCAAAATAGCTGCGTAAAAGTTTTGTCTTTGTCTAGAAATTTTGGCAAAGAACCTGCGCTGTCTGCTGGTATTCAGTATGCGAATGGAGATGCTGTACTCACTATCGATGCCGACGGCCAACAGCCGCCAGAGCTCATTCCTGATTTTATTAAGAAATGGGAAGATGGCGCAGAAATCGTTACCGGCGTGCGCAGTCGCTATACTAAACACGGGCTCATTCAAAAAATTGGTAGTAAATTCTTCTACATTCTTTTGCGTATGATGGGAAGCAAATCTACTGTTCCTGGTTCTACAGATTTTAGAATTATTGACCGTGTAGTAGTGGATGAGTTTAATAAGTTACCAGAACATAATAGAATTACGCGCGGTTTAATTGACTGGCTCGGTTTCAAACAGGAGTACATTGAATATGTTTACGGCGTTAGAGCAGCTGGCAAACCTTCTTACAGTTTAAAGAAGCTTTTTCATCTAGCAGTAGATAGCTTTATTTCAATGTCGACAACTCCGCTTGTTATTTTTGGTTATATTGGCATCTTTATTACGCTAGGAAGTTTTATACTTGGCATGTTTGTAATTATTAATCAATATATTTTAGGAGACCCATTGCATCTTTATTGGAATGGCTCCATCCAGTTAGCTATCTTTATTACGTTTTTGATTGGTTTACTTATGATTTCACAAGCAATCACTTCGCTATACATATCGCACATCCACGCTGAGACGCAAGGCAGACCACTTTACGTTGTAGACAAAAAGAACTCGCGCAACATCTAGCAGCGCTTAATATGATATAATATTGTATATGCCTATTCCTAGAGTATTAAACCGCAAAAACAGAATTCTATTAAAAGAACTGACGAAAACCGATTTTAAACTACGTTACCAGGGGTCGATGCTTGGTTATTTGTGGGCCTTGCTTAGACCGTTAATGATGTTCGCTATTTTGTACGTAGTGTTTTCGAAGTTGCTTCGTATTGGTAACGATATTCCACATTATCCGGTTTATCTTCTTTGTGGTACTACGCTATGGAGTTTCTTTTCTGAATGTACGAGCCAAGGGATTCAGGCCATTCTTGTGCGTGGTGATTTGTTGCGCAAAATCAGTTTTCCAAAATATATCGTAGTAGTTTCCTCACAACTTACGGCCGTTATTAATTTGTTAATTAACCTCGTTGTCGTAGTTATTTTTGCCTTAATTAATGGCGTCACTCCGAGCTGGACATGGCTGCTTGTCATTCCTGCTATTTTAGAGCTTTATCTTCTATCGCTTGGTATCGCCTTCTTGCTTGGGTCGGTCAATGTCAAATATCGTGACGTAACTTCTATTTGGGACGTACTCATGCAGGCATTGTTTTATACCGTTCCTATTATTTATCCGATTTCGATGGTCGCTAATACCAGTGCTCTTGCGGCAAAAGTTCTGCTGCTAAACCCAATCGCTCAGTGTATCCAAGATATACGCTATGCGCTTATTACTACGGAGACTGTAACGACGTGGAGCTATATTTCGAGTCCAATAGTCATTATTCCGCTAGCCATAGTTATTGTTGTTTTGATTCTCGGTGCAATCGTCTTTCGTCGTAGGTCTAAATTCTTTGCAGAGGAGGTTTAATGAAACGTAAAATTGGTACTAGAGCCGAGGTTAATGATCCGAGCAGCGCAATTGCTATCCGAGTAAGCAATCTAGAAAAAAGTTTTCGACTCCCAACCGAGCAGTCGTTTGGATTAAAGCAAGCTATTTTTAATCGCCTACGCGGGGTTAAAGGATATAAAGACCATGAGGTTCTTCGCGGTCTATCTTTCGACATCAAAAAAGGCGAGTTCGTCGGCATTATTGGTCGTAACGGGTCCGGTAAATCTACCCTATTAAAGATTCTTGCTGGCATTTATTATCCACAAGCTGGAGAAGTTACTATTAACGGTGCTCTTGTTCCATTCATTGAACTTGGTGTTGGTTTTAATTTTGAATTAACTGGGCGTGAAAACGTATACCTAAACGGGGCGCTTCTTGGCTTCTCGAACGAAGAGATGGATGAGATGTATGATGATATTTGGAAATTCGCTGAACTTGAAGAATTCCAAGATCAAAAGTTGAAGAATTATTCTTCTGGTATGCAAGTTCGTCTGGCTTTCTCGATTGCCATCCGCGCTCGTGGCGACATCCTTCTTCTTGATGAAGTTTTGGCGGTTGGTGATGCTGCTTTTCAACAAAAATGTACCGATTATTTCCAATCTCTTCATGATAGAAAACAGACGGTTATTCTTGTAACGCACTCGATGGAAAATGTTCGTAAATTCTGCGATCGCGCCATTTTGCTAGAGCAGGGCAAAATTGTTAAGGATGGTGATCCGTTCAAAGTTGCCGATGCCTACAATGAAATGCTTGGCATTAAGAAGAGTAAATAAGTTTCTATTTCTTAAATAAGTCTGGATTAATGTTTTTCCACTTATTGAGGAAAATTTGCTCGTGCTCATCTAGCATTGAGTTGTGGTCAATTTCCCCGTTTTTGGTAGTCTGGTGAGGGATATGATAGACGCCAAGATACGGAGAGTAGGCAATATTGTATTTTAGATTTCTGATAGCGAAAGAAAGGTCGGTATCTTCGTAGCAGGTTGGGTCGTATATTTCATCAAATAGGCCTGCTTTTTTAAGAACAGCTGCTTTTGCAAACATGCCGCCAGATCCAAGGTAGTGGATGTTAGTTCGGTAAAGACCGTTGGCTGGCATATAACGATATGGATAATAATCTACGATTGGCGCAGTTCCACGTTTGCTCGTGCGGACAAATCCTGCAGCCCAACCGATTGCGCCAATTGTTTTGCCGTATTTTTGCATGATATGCAAATGACAATCGAGCCAGTAATTATTAAGGGCAAACTGATCACTATCTAGCATCATAATAAACTCGTGGCTTGCCGCATTAATACCTAGGTTGCGTCCGCTAGAACATCCGTTTTTCTCGTTGCGAATGAGCTTGATTTTGTCGCTGTATTCCTTTTTGAGTTTTTCATAAGAGCCGTCAGCAGAATTATTGTCTACTACTACGATTTCATATTTGTATCTGTCACCGTAGCGGAGTAGGCTATCTATGCACTCAAAGATACAATTCATATTGTTGTAGTTAAGGATAACTACGCTAATATTTTTGTAGAATTGTTTGTCGACTTTTTTGCTAATCGTGCCTGTACTTAACAAAATATCAGTACACCTGCAGAACCAGTTGTTTTCGCCAACAAACTTCATGCTGGCGTCAATGTCTACCGACTTGAATTCTTTAATTCCAGCAGCCCATTCTTCTACGGTATTTCCGGCAATTATATTTGGATATTTAACTACTTCTGGGAGTTTTGTTGACAGCACGGCTTTTCCCATTGCTAAATATTCAAAAATCTTGAGTGGAGAGACAGTTTCACCAATCTGGTCGACCTTAAATGGAAGCAAGGCGAAGTCGGAATAGCATAAGTAGGCCGGAAGATCAGACTGCTTTTTAATTCCTAAGAAATGTACGTTTTCTGGTACATTGGTTACTTTTGGACCAAGGTGTTTGTATTCACCAATCAAAAGAATTGAGTATGTTGGGAATTTTTTTGCAATTCCGTTAACAAGATCCCAGTCAAACCATTCGCCCCATAAAGACCCGTAGTAAATTAGGGTTTTTTCTCCGTCTATAAAATCTTCTGGTTTTTGGTATTTTTTGTGAATATTAAACAGCGCGTCGTCTACGGCGTTTGCTTCGTAGAGAATTTTCTTCTCAATATTAAGCTCTTTGCAATATTTTTTGAGCTGCTTAACTAAGAGTTTTGCTGTGCCAACCAAGACGTCTGCCATCTTAATGATTTTGAAGAGGTCTTCCTTCGTAAATAACCCGGCACCAAGAGACGTTTCCCAGTTGTCGATATTTTCATAAACAATTTTTGCCTTTTTGCTGTGTGCGGCTTTGAGATATTTAACAAATCTTGTGTCTGGAAATTCAACAATAACAAGGTCGTCTTTTCGTACTAATTTGGAAAAAACTTCTAGGCCGAGATCATCGATTTTTTTATGCATGACCGTTGGGATTTCCATGCGGTAAATTTTACTTTCGCTACTATCATGGCCAAAGAAATAATAAACTTCGTAGCCGAGCGAGTTGAATGTTCTAGTTAGTTGCGCCCCACGTTGGCCGCCGCCTATGTCATAAAAAGGAATTCCTGCAAAAATAAAAATTCGTTGCCTTTTGTCTTTAGTAACTAGGCCTGGCTCTTCTTTTTCGAGATCAATGTTTCCATCGCTTTTCGTATCTTTTACTCTCCCGAGAAAAAGTAGGGTCCTGAATTTTACGGCAAACAAAAACCATTTGGTGACGCCCCAAAGACCGAGTTCTTCTTTGTGTTCTTTTAGTTTCTTGAATAGGTATTTAATTTTCTTCATGTTTAGTTCCCTCTAGTATGGCGTCAACGATGTATTTGCTGGCGAAGCCGTCGCCGTATGGATTTTTGGCTTCGGACATTGTCCTATAATGTTTTTCGTCATCAAGCAATTTCTTTGCTTCTTTGTATACGTTTTCAGTATCTGTGCCGACGAGTTTGAGTGTTCCGGCTTCAATTCCTTCTGGCCTTTCCGTAGTATCTCTTAGAACTAATACTGGTTTGCCAAGTGAAGGTGCTTCTTCTTGGACGCCGCCACTATCGGACATGATGAAGTAGGATCTCTCCATGAAGTTGTGGAAGTCTAGAACGTCTAGTGGGTTAATTAGTCTGATTTTATCGTCATCTCCCAAAACTTCTTTTGCGACTTCTTGTACCTTTGGATTAAGATGTACTGGGTAAATTGCTTTGACGTCTGGATATTCATCTACGATACGTCTGATTGCTTTGAAGATATTGCGCATTGGCTCGCCCAAGTTTTCGCGCCTGTGGGCGGTAATTAGAATCAGCCTTGAACCTTCGGCCCAGTCGAGGTCTGGGTGCGAATATGTGTCGGACACGGTAGTCTTAAGTGCGTCAATAGCGGTGTTGCCAGTTACAAAAACTTTTTGCCTTTTGTTTTTGCGACCAATGTTATCTTTGCTGGTTTCCGTAGGGGCAAAAAGAAAATCAGAAATCTTATCAATAATTTGCCTATTCATTTCTTCTGGAAATGGAGAATATTTATCGTAAGTCCTCAGGCCGGCTTCGACGTGGCCAACTTCGACCTGTTGATAAAACGCAGCAAGCGCAGCGGCCATAGCCGTGGTAGTATCGCCGTGTACCAAAACAAGGTCTGGTTGTTCTTTAATAATAACGTCTTCAATTCCCTTCAAGACTTCTGAAGTAATATGCGTCAAAGTTTGACCTGGCTTCATAATGTTAAGATCGTAGTTTGGCCTAATATCAAAGGCTCCGAGCACCTGATCAAGCATGCCGCGATGTTGTGCGGTGACACAGACGACGGATTGAATTCCTTCACGAGACTCTAGTTCTTTAACAACTGGCGCCATTTTGATGGCTTCTGGACGTGTGCCAAAAACGGATAGAACTTTTATCATTTTTTCATTATATCATACCTGATAGTATTCATGCAGGTTTTCTCTGGGGCGCTTTTATGTTATAATAAAAAAATGAAGGACGATAAATACTCGCCGGATTACGAATCGTTTCGAGAACTGCACGCTGTGGTCTTGAATACCTTTAAAGTTTTTCGAAAGATTTGCGACGAGAACAATTTGCGTTATTTCGCTATTAGCGGAACTACTTTAGGTGCAGCGTTGTGGGAAGGAATTATTCCGTGGGACGATGACATGGACATTGCCATGCCAGCGCAGGATTTTTTGAAGTTTAAGAAGCTTTGCAAAAAACGTGGATTTATTCCTAATGGTTTTTCTTTTACGGAATATACCTGGTTTGGCGGAAAATTTCACGACAATAGGACCATGTGCACCGGCATTCATTATATTAATAAGCCAGATCGATATACTGGCGTTTTCATCGATGTGGTTCCATTGATAGGCGTTCCGGATAATAAAGCTGACCAAAAAGCGTTTGTTGATGAGCTTAATAATTTTAGAGGAGCAGCTATAATTGCGGATAGGTTCGACAATATTAACATTCCGTATTCAAAAGCACAACTTGATGAGTGGGCGAAGAAAATTTTGACCAAACATCCTTTCGATGAATCAAATTATGTAATGGATTTTTCAGATTCACGTTATATATTGAAAGCTTCCGGGTTTAAAAAACCGTTACTAATGCCGTTTGAAGATACTACAATTCCTGTTTCTTCAAACTACAAAGAAGACTTGAAAATCCAATATCAGAATTATTCTAAATATCCTCCAAAAAATCAGCGCATAAACCAAAACCAGTTATTATTTACAATCGATTTAAAACATTCGTCTGCGCACTATGTTAAGGAGTATAGAAAATTGCAGCCGTGGGTGACAAAATGTCTAAATCAGTGGCAGGATTGCGCTGGTGTTTATTATGATTGTTTCACAAAAGAACTAAACAAAGCTAAAAATATGGTGTCTGGACAAACATATATAAATGACTTAAACGCCGTTTATAATTCTAAATCATATAAACTGGGTCATTTACTTCTTCACCCAATAAAACATCTTTTTAAGAAAAAGTAGTTATAATACAACTCTAGTTTGACCGGCAGAATAGTAAATTTTGCCATGTTCGAATTGCTGATATATATTGCCTTCTTCGTCTTCTTGCTCGCTACTAGTCGGATAGCCAAGTTCGCTCCATTCAGTGCCTAGTTTGTACCAAGTATCGTAGATTTTGCCGTATTTAATTTCCCAGGCGCCAGTGCTCTTAGTGTAATACATGCGGCCAACCTCATAGTTTTGATAGCAACCGTCGTTTACTAGACCACATCTACCATTATTGGTTGGCGTTTTAATAATACTATCCATGGCTCCAATATTCTCGTAGTGATCTTCTGCCCAGTCTGGGACAACCCAGGTCTTTCCTGCACGGTAGTAGATGCGGCCGTGTTCAAATTGCTGATAGACAATATCGTTTTTATCTTTTTGTTCACTGCTGGTTGGGTAGCCAAGCTCGCTCCATTCAGTGCCAAGCTCATACCATTTAGCATAAATCTTACCAGAAATGTCCCAGGCGCCGGTAGCCGGGCTATAATACATGCGGCCAATTTCATAATTTTGATAACAACCGTCGTTTACTAGACCACACCTACCATTATTGGTTGGCGTTTTAAGTACACTTTTGATGGCGCCAGCGGCTTCGTAGCGATTTTCTGCCCAGTCTGGGATAACCCAGGTCTTATCATCTAGTAAATAGATACGCCCGTGTTCAAACTGCTGGTAGGTGATGCCGTTTTCGTCTTCTTGTTCACTGCCAGTTGGATAACCAAGTTCGCTCCATTCGGTACCTAGTCTGTACCAAGCATCGTAGATTTTACCATACTCAATTTCCCAAGCCCCGGTAGCCTTAGTGTAATACATACGACCGTTCTCATAATTTTGATAGCAGCCATCGTTAGCTATTCCGCATCTACCGTTTTTGATCGATTTACCAAGTTTACTATTGGCTGTTCCAATTGTTTCGTAGTGCTCTTCTGCCCAATCCGGAATAACCCATGTATCATCATCTAATAAATAGATTCTACCGTGTTCAAATTGCTGATAAGTAGTGTCGTTCTTATCTTTTTGTTCGCTACTAGTCGGATAACCCAGTTCGCCCCATTCGGTACCTAACTTATACCAAGCGTCATAGATTTTGCCATATTTAATTTCCCAGGCGCCGGTAGATTCTTTCCAATAAATACGTCCGTTTTCAAAATTCTGATAGGCCCCTCCGTCTTTAAGTTCCGTCTTGCTACTGGTTGGGTAGCCAAGCTCACTCCATTCGGTACCTAACTTATACCAATAGCTATAAATTTCTCCAGAAATATCCCAGGCTCCAGCAGACTTTTTCCAATAAATGCGCCCATTTTTAAACGATCTGTAGCAGCCATTATCCAATATTCCGCAAGTCTCTTCCCTGGTTGTTTCGCCCAGATAACTATTCTGTCCGCCAATCGATTTATAATATTCGGTGATTCTTGATTCGCTAGTCGGATCACCAAACCAATCGTAGAAATACAGATAGAAATTGCGGTTGCCGTAGGCGGAGCAGGTGTCGCCGTAGCCGTAGTTGGCGTTGATGGCGGCGGCGTTCGGTTGGTATGGTGTATAGCGGTAAAGCGAAGCAGTGGCGAGATTTTTAATATCTACAACCGTGCCGCCACAAGAAGCTTTTGGATTGTATTTAACATAGTTGTTGCCGACATGATAGTTGGACCAGCCGCCATCTAATACTTCGCGAAACAGCGCGGCAGCTTTCCTAATTTGATTCTTGAGACCATAATATTTTGCATCGCACGGCGCAGTGTCTGGACAGCCATAGCCAGTAGCGGCGCGATAGTCGAGGCTATTTGGATAAGAATCCGTAATAAGGCTAGATTCCTTTTGGAGAAGCACCAAAATTGCTTGCGGATTAATCTTATAGTCTTGGGCGGCTTGATAAATAATATGTGCGGCGGTTTCGCCTTCGCCTATTACCATGCCATCACCAAATAATTCTTCGGACAAGCAAATGAAATGACCGTCTTTCCAATGCCAAGTAATATTTGGGTAGGCAGCGGTTGATGATAGATATAATTGATAATCTGTGTTGGAGCAAGGATTCTTACGAGTGAGGAATTCTTGGATTTCTTCCTCGGTCATGGAGTTGTAATTGCCCATGGTGTAATTACTGATAATATTGCCCGGGTCAAATTTAGAAAGGTTGGCGGCTTCGGTAACGCTTGGGTTGTGACCAGCTAGGAAAGTAAAAACGATGACCGCGATAAATAGTCCGCTAAATAGTGGGAAAAGTCTACGATAATTAATACGACGACGACGTCTCATACGTCAACCTCGCCAGTGATGGTGCCGGTTTTGTCGCCGGCGGTAAGACGAATGTTAATATAGTAATGACCAGAGGCGAGGCTACTAAGTGGGATATCGAAGCCTGCACAAGTAGAAGTAGAAACGTCGGCAATTAGGTTGGCCGTGGTTTCGTAATTAGTGGCGCCAGATAAGGTGAGCTTACAAGTGCCGCTCACATATTGATCGATATCAACACGAATCATAAGATTATCCCCTGCTGCGCCAGCATAAATAATGTTACCAGTGAGTGACTCGCTAGCGTTAGGATTTCCGCCTTCGTATGGTGTAACTTTTTTGTTGCTATCGTCTGGGGTATCTGGAGTGTCTGGCGACGTGACTGGAGTGGTAGGCTGATTGGCTGGCGTAGGAGTCTTAGCTTCAGGTTTAAAGAAATATTCGTAAGCTACGGCTGCGCTAACACCAAAGGCTACTAGAAACAGTACGACAAAGATTTTTTTGCTGGTTTGGTGCTTTTTCCTGCGCATTAAAGCATACTCCTTATTCTTTTATCATAACAGATTAGAGAGTAATTGTAAAGGTTATGCTAAATCGAGTTCGAGGAGTTCGGCGGCTTTTTCTAAAATTTCTTTCTCGGCGTCAGTGGCGGTGGCGAGCTTGGCGTTGAAAAGCTCGACGGTTTCCTGGTGGCGAAAATCAATAAGTTCGAGTGAGCGGGCGGCGCCAGGGATTTTCTTAATAACTCCCTTTTCGACGAGGTTATCAATATGCTCAGCAACGGCTGAGACGGAAGAAAGTTCGAGCCCGGACATAATTTCGCGATAAGTTGGAGAAATGTTGTGCTCTTTGGTGAATTTTTCGATGAAGTCGAGCAGGGCGAGCTGCTTTTTTGTAAGCTTAACCATATATATATTATATATCATGTTATAATAGTGAAGATGAATAAAAAGAAGCCAAATTACGATTTGGAAGATGCTGTTGCGGACTTCCTGAAACCAGTAGAAACACTTGATTTTGACGCGCAAAGCGGCGAGCTCACCAAATCTGAAGAACCTATTAAACCAACTAAAGTTAAGAAAGAAAAGGCGCCAAAGCCAAAGTCGAAAAAGAAGACCATAATTGTCACGATTATCCTGGCGATTATCGTACTAATCCTAGGCGCTGGTTGCTGGCTATGCCTTTGGGGCAATGATATTATTGCCAAAATTACTGGCGGTCGCGGTAATCTTTGGGATGCACTTTCGAGCTTGATTTCGGATGAAACTGTACCACTAAAAGCTGACGAGAATGGTCGTACGAATATTTTGATTTTTGGTACGAGCGGCTATGACATGGACGGTACTGAAGGTGATGGCACACATGATGGCGCTAGATTAACTGATTCAATTATGGCGGTGAGCCTAGATCAGGAAGCAGGCGATTTTGCAATGCTGAGCCTCCCTCGCGACCTTAAAACTTCGGATAGCTGCACTGGCTCTAAGATTAATAGTATTTTCGATTGCTATAGCGACCAAGGCGAAAACGAGGAAGCTGGCGCAAATGCTTTGATGAATAGTATCGGCAAAATCCTCGGCATGGAATTCCAATATTATATTCACATCAACTGGCAGTCGCTAGTACAAATCGTGGACACACTTGGTGGAATTACCGTGGTGCCAACGGATAATATCTTTGATTATGGTTGGACTAATGCTGTTTATGACGCTGGCGTGGCTTATCACATTAATGGTGAGCAGGCTCTAGCAATTGCTCGTGCACGTCATGGCACACAGGATGGTGATTACTCGCGCGGTAACAATCAGCAGGCTTTGCTCGTTGGTATTAAGAACCGTATTTACGAAAAGAATCTTTCAATGCTTGACATGATGAATCTTGCCAACGCATTGGGCGATAACTTTAGGACGAATTTCTCGATTGCCGAGATTAAGTCTGGAGCTAAGCTCACCTTTACGTTTGATTTTGATAAGATTCGCCAAGTGGCCGTACGCGATTTGTTCAAACCTGATGAACGCTACGACGAAGTGCCAATTTCTGGCAACTACCTTGAACTACAAACTCGTGTAAAAGAAGAGCTTCTGACGGCTCCGACACCTGAAGAAGAGTTAGAAGCTGAAGAAGCTGAAGAGTCTGAAGAAAGTAGCGAAGAATAGGCATTAAAAAATCCCCCTTGCGGGGGAATTTTTTATTCGGCGATTTTACTAATGATGAGCTTGCGCTCGCGACCTTCACCCTCGGAATGAGTGGTGATGTCTGAATAATCTTCGGCGAGTTTATGGACAACACGACGATCGGCAGCGTTGAGGTTGATTTCCATTGGTTCACCAGTTTCACGGACTTTCTTGATCCAACCTTCAGCTTTTTCGCTGATGCGGTCAGCACGCTGGCGCTTGTAGTCGGCAACATCAACGTTGACACGGGTGATTTCGGCTTCACGAGCAGCGAGTGCCATCGAAACGATATATTGAAGAGCACGAAGGTTATCAGCGTTCTTACCAATTAAAAGTGAGTTTAGTGAAGTAGAAGGAACGGAAAGTTGAATTACTTCATCATCGATAGTGGAATATACGGCAACGTTAATACCAAAGAAGCTCAGTAGATCCTCTAGATACTTGGCAGCGAAGCGGATAGATTCGTCTTTATTCATTTTATATTATCTCCTTTTCTTTTTATTATCCTTTGCGGAGATACGTGTGATTTTTGTGCCGGTTTTTTTGTTTTCGATCACTTCAGCTTCCTGAATGTTTTTAAGTTCTTTCAAGATAGTTTTATCGGTCATGTCATCCATGTCGCTACGAGCTTTGGAGAGCACGACTTTTTGTTGAATAACAGTGAGAAGGTTGCTTAGGAAGTAGTAGAAAGCGAGGGCGCCATGAAGATTAATCATGATAAGGAACATCATCATTGGCATCATCATAGACATCTGGCGCGTAGACATAGCGGTGATTTCGGATTGATTAATGTCTTTGCCAGCCTCGGCATCCTTGATAAGATCGCGGAACTTCTTGGATTTCTTGGACTTGTCGGATGGCTGTTGCTGACGAGCAACAATGTATTGGACAACGGCGGCAGCGATAGCACAGAGCATCATGAAACCTGCGCTCCAGGAAGGATTAGTGAGAAGATCGGAAGCTTTGGCTTCGAGATTAATCACACCAAAGAGCTGTGGATGAAAATCATAGGTGGTCTTCTCTTCGGCTGGGATATCTTGGTTTAGAAGATCGGCAAGATAAGCGGCCTGTTTTTCTTTGAGATCTTTAATAATAGAACCGTCGTAGGCGACAATGTCGTAGGCGCGGTTGCTAAGGTTGTCGATTGGCATTGGGGTAGCAATAACGCGGATGGCGCCAAAGATAGCAACAAAGATTGGAAGCTGGATAAGAAGCGTCAAGATAGAGCTAAATGGCTTAACGTTGTAGCGCTTGTATAGATCCATAGTCTGGAGAGACTCGAGCTGCTTATTGCCGTTGCAGTTCTTGCGAATTTCGGCGAGCTCTGGCTGGAGCTTGCGCATGAGGCGAGTCTGATGAAGCTGCCTTTTAACAAGTGGCCACATGGCGAGCTTCACGAGCAAAGTAAAGAGAATAATAGCAAGACCGAAGTCGCCAACAAGGTTGTAAATAATAAACAGAATGTTGACGATTGGGCGAACCACGAGGACGTCAATTAATTGAAAAAAACCGCCAGCTGCAATCATCCCGGCAACGGCGGCAATAATAATAATCAAAGTGATAGTTTTTTTCTTACTCATTACAGTCCATAATATCAGATTATCTTGGATTCGGCAACTAAGGTACCGAGGACTTCTTCTACCTCACTAAATGGCATATTCATAAAATCTTTTGAGAAGACTGTAACGATATAATCCTTCCCTTGTGGGATGTGCTCGAAGTTAACCCTTAGAGCCTCGTAAACACGACGACGAATACGGTTGCGACCAACGGCGGATTTTTCGACTTTCTTTGAAACAACAACGGCAAAACGGGTAAAACCGCGCTCGTTTTTAACAACGGTAAGAGAAGCCTTAGGAGAACGAATGGTTTTGCCCTTTTGGTAGACAAAACGGACTCCGCCACGGGAATGAAAACGATATTTTTTGTTTAACATATTATATATATTATATACCAAAACAGCCCCTTTCGGGGCTGCCACTTAGATGGCGAGACGAGCGCGACCTTTGAGGCGGCGGCGGGCTAGAACTTTACGACCATTTTTAGTGGCGTTGCGTTTCATAAAGCCATGCTCTTCAGCGCGTTGACGCTTATGTGGTTGATATGTACGCTTTGGCATATTATTCCTTAAATTTTAATTATTTTCAAAATCTTGTTCTAGTATAGCGTATTTTTCCACATTTTTCAAGAAGTTTTCCACATTTTATCAGAGGTTAGGGGTTTCCTGTGGAAAACTTACCCCTATTTAATGAGAATATTATTATGTCATAAAAATTCCAGAGAAAAACCTGTGGAAAACTTTTAAATCTCTGGTATAATCTAGAGACAAGAAGGAGGTTTATGTACGACGTTTGGAAAAATATTTTGGCTGAGATCGAACAGAAGGTCTCGAAGGGTATTTTTTCGACGTGGTTTGCTGACACTTCCCTAATTTCTACGGATAACGGAGTAGCCAGAGTGGGGGTGAAAAATTCCTTTTATGTAAAGCAGCTCCGTGTGCGCTACTACGACATGATTAAAGATGCCCTAATTAATAATGGTGTCGACATAAAAGATATTGAATTTGAGGTGAAGTCCGAAACAAAGCCAAAGATCCGCCCACGCGAGGTGACGACCGGCGTAGAGACTTTGCGCACGCGCGTAAAAACCATTCGTGAAACTAGCCAGTCTAATAATAATGGTCTGAATAGTAAATATACGATGGATAATTTTGTGGTGGGCTCTAACAACGACCTAGCCGTGTCCGCTGCGCGTAGTATTATTGATAATCCGGGCGGGCGTTATAACCCGTTTTTCCTATATGGTGGACCAGGTCTTGGTAAAACTCACCTTGTGCAGGCAATTGGTAATGAGCTTTTGCGTCGTAATCCAGATTTAAAGATTTTATACACGCCAATTTCACACTTTTATTCAGAATTCGTGGATTCGATTAGGGCCGAAAAAGGCAAGGAATTCTATAAGAAGTATCAAAAGCTTGATGTTTTGATTATTGATGATTTCCAGTTTATTGTGGGTAAGGAAAAAAGTCAGGAAGAATTCTTTAATATCTTTAATGATTTATATCAGAATAATAAACAGATTATCGTAACGTCGGATAGGTTGCCGAGCCAGATTAAGTCGGTGGATGAAAGGTTGGCGTCGAGGCTAACTTGGGGTGGCGCATTTGATTTGCAACTCCCTAAGTTTGAAGATAAATGTGCGATTTTAAAGTCGAAAGCTGAGTTTGAAGGGGTGGAGATTGAAGACGAGGCAATTGAATATATTGCTGAGAATGTGAATACTAATATTCGCGACCTCGAGAGTGAGTTCTCGACAATCTTACTGATGTCTGACGTACGTCACATGACACCACTCGAGCTAATTCAAAATGGTGCGGTGAGTGTAAATAAGACTTCCAAGATGCGCACAGTGTCAGCTAAGCAAGTAGTAGATAAGGTTGCTAAATATTATCAACTTTCTACGAAGGAGCTCTGTGGAAAGAGTCGTGTGGCCAACATTAAGACTGCAAGGCAAGTGGCGATGTTTATGCTCTCAAAAGAACTCTCGATGTCTACAACTAAGATTGCTGAAGAGGTAGGCGTAAAAGATCATACTACCGTAATGCATGGTATTAGGAAGATTGAGGGGGATCTAAAAATTGATTTTACTTTGCGTGATCAAGTAGAAGAGATTAAGGAACGAATTTATGGCTAGATTGTGGAAAACTTTGCGAAAAAGTATGCGTAAAAGTTTGCGAAAATCTTGTGCAGAAAAAAGTGGAAAAAATTTATACACAAAATTTAGTGTGGATAAAAATAGTTATACACGTAGTTTTACAAAGATTTACACGCGGATTTGCACCGGCAAACCACCCCTTATAAATGGCGGTTTTCCACGGTTTCCACAGGGCCTATTACTACTATTATTAATTAAATAAGGAAAGGAAAAAATATGAAAATTGAAGTTCAACAAGAAAAAATCTCCAAAGCCTTAAATATCGTGAGCCGAACAGCTGTGGGGACACGTGCAACTCTTCCAGTCCTAAACAATGTCTTAATAAGAGTAGATAATAAGAAGGTATCTTTAGTTTCAACTAATCTAGATATGGCGGTAGTAGATTATTTACCAGTATCGAAGTCTGAGGATGGAGTAATTACGGTACCAGCAAAGCTCTTAGCGGAGTTTGTGGCAAACCTTCCTAAAGGTAATGTAGTGATCGAGTCTAATGATACTAAGGTAACCGTGACGCTTGATAAGTATTCTTCTACGATGAATGGCACAGTGGCGGATGAATTCCCGGAGATTCCAGAGATCAATGAGAAGGCAGCAGTGAGCTTTAAGATGGGGGTGGATGAATTTAAGACTAGTATTAATCAGGTAATGATTGCAAGCTCAAATGATTTGACTCGTCCAGCACTCACGGGTGTGTATTTTAATACGACTGCTGAGGGTGAGTTAGCGGTGGCAGCGACAGATGGTTACCGTTTGGCTGAAAAGATCATGGTGGATAAGGTTGAGAGTGAAGTGGCGGCGATTGTGCCGACTAGTTCCCTGCAGGAAGTGATGCGCTCAATCAGTGATGAGATGGATGAAGTGGAAATCTCATTTAGTGAGGACTTGGTAAGGTTTAGACTGGGTGAGGTGGAAATTATTTCGAAGCTCATCGATGGGTCCTTCCCTGATTATCGTAAACTGATTCCAAAAGATAATAATATTGAGGTGGTTTTACCAAAGTCCGAACTTGTGCGTGTAACGAAGCTTGCAGCATTATTTGCTAGAGAGGTAGGTGGCTCAATTACTTGTGCTACGAGAGACCCTGGAGTGTTCTCGGTGAAGTCGGTGGCAAATGAGTTTGGTGAAAACGATTCAGAGATTGAGGCGAAGGTGGATGTGATTGGTAAGGTGAATCTAAATTCAAGATTCTTGCTAGATGCGCTAAATGCTCTAGATGAGGATAAAATCGTGTTTAAGTTCTCAGATAAGATCGCGCCAGTACTGCTTCAGGATGCTAAGAGTAAAAAATATACTCATATCGTGATGCCACTAAATTCTTAATATGATTGTAAAGAGCGTAAAATTAGCGAATTTTAGAAATCACCAAGTCTATAGGCTAGAATGTAAAGACGCGGTGACGCTAATTTTGGGCAAGAATGGTTGGGGTAAGACGTCGATACTGGAGGCGATTTATATTGCACTGCGTGGAAAGAGTTTTCGGGCGGTGGATAATGAAATTGTGAAGCGGGGTGAGGAATTCTATCGCATTGAAGTAGATTTTGGTGATGGTGAGAAGTGTGTGGTGGCGTATGATGGCAACAATAAGACGTTTGTGGTGGGTGATAAGAAATACAAACGCTTACCGAAACGTAATAAATATCCGGTAGTATTGTTTTTGCCGTCCGACTTGAACTTAATTTCGAATTCACCATCTGCTAGACGTGATTATTTCGATCGAATGCTCGCTCAACTTGACGAGAGGTATGATAATGCGCTGTCGAGGTATGATAAAGCGTTGAAGCAACGTAATGAACTGTTAAAAAGTGAGTATGTGAGTAAAGACTCAATCTTCTCTTGGAATATGCTACTTTCGCAGTATGGAACGATAATTTTGAACGCAAGACGATTGTTTGTGCGCGAGGTAAACTTAAAACTTACGGAAGTATACCGTTCGATCGCGAAGACACGTGATGAAATTGAAATAGTATACTCGAATGACGATGAGATTAGTGAAGAGCATTATTTAAAAAAGTTGGAACAAGATTTTGAGCGCGATAGGATTATTGGGCATACGAGTTTTGGGCCGCATCGAGATGATTTTGTGTTTTTGTTTAATGGTGAAGAAGCGAATGGGTCGGCATCGCGCGGGGAGACGCGTTCGATGATACTGGCGATGAAGTTTATTGAAGCGGCAGAGATCTCGGCGAGGCTTAATAAAAACCC
>JAEEGL015902370.1_pt1 | contig 22277 bp, 20 predicted proteins | sample 9134231 | NCBI WGS metagenome assembly JAEEGL01 (sample SAMN16246548, study PRJNA631951) | gut metagenome | biome: gut microbiome; feature: rumen; material: fiber-attached | host: Bos | place: Iran: Karaj | collected 2018-10 | reverse complement strand
TGAAGATGTATCCCAAATACAAATAGAAAAAGATGATAAATTCAAAAAAATAGCCATAGTAATTTCACTTGTAGCATTTATAGCATTTAATCGTTTCGGTCCATCATTATTTAATATATCTGAAAATGATTTTACAAATTCTGAAATATGTTATGAATATCCAAAAATATCTTTAAAAAATGTTGAGGTAATCTATAACAATTATGACAATTATGACATTAGTGAAAATATAAAAATATATAACGAAGATAAAAACTTATATGTTAGACTTCAGAAGACTAAGTATCTAATTGCCAAAGAAGTATTAGGATTTAATGTTGTAGAAAACAACGACAAATATCAAGTAATATATTATGTTAGAGAAGATAATTCTTCTGATTCAGTTGCTTACTATAGTGATTACTTTAAAAAAGATAAAATAGAAGAAACAACAGATTATGTGGAACATTTCTTAAAATCATTTATAGAATATAAAATGCCAGCTATTACTAGCTTAGGTAAAATAAAAGATAGACAAGATAATTACTATTATGTACTACTTAAAGACTATAATAACAATTTATTCTTAATTGACAACGATAATAAAATAAGACTTATTACAATTGATAAAAGTAAAGTAAGTGAATTAGAAATAGTAAAAATAGATAGAGAAAACGAGGAACTATCTAAACAGTTGTTAAAATATATTCCATTTATTAACTTTAAAGATAATGAATACACTGATGTATATCGAGAAGTTAATAGTAGAGTAGAAGAATTAGATGCTAAAGTATTATATAGCATGGCCTTCAAACGTTCTAAACAAGAATTCCCAAATGTCGATCTAGATTTAAGTATCTGTGGAGAATTTACCACTTGTATGGGAAATGCATATGTTAAAGAAGAAGAACTAAATAATAAACTATTAACAATGTATAATAAAACTCCAGAAGTAATAAATAATTTCGCTATAGCTAATGGTTTTGTTGAAAAATCTGGTAATTATTATGTCTTTATAACAAATAATAATGATGTAACGATAGAAAAGATAAGTAAAATAATCAATTATAAAAAAGAAGATAATTTCTTTATTATAGAAGAAGTTGCCGGATTCATATATGGGAATACAATCAGTAGATATAGTGACATAGATTATTCGGTATTAAGAGTAAATGATTCTAAAGAAGAATTAAAAAATTACTTTGAACAAAACCAAAAAGAGTTTACTACTTTTAAACATAAATTTATCTATAATGAAGAAAGTAATAGTTACAGTTATTCAGAAACAATAATAGAAAAGAATTCCTAGTAGAATTCTTTTTTAATTACATTAATAAATATTTATGATATAGTATTTAATTACAGGGGGAATGAATATGATTATCAATAAAGAAGTACTATTAAAATATCGCAAATTACTATCTAGTAATCCCAAAGATTTAAGCTTAGTAAAAGAATTCTTAAAACTATTAAATATAAGTATTAATGATGAAGAATTTATTAGTTGCAGTACTCCTACTATGAAAGAAGAAGTAAATAATACTGAAGTACCATGTATAGTTATTAGTTCTCAAAAATGGGAATTAGAAATTAATATCTTAGATGATAGGTTCTTCTTAAATCGTAGTTGGAATAATGATGAATATCAATTTGTTAAACAATATCTATATGATAATAATTATTTAAAAGAAGAAACATATACCTTAAGTATAGATGATTTAACCTTTATAGGTTTAAGAGAATCACTTTCTACTAAGGCACTATGCCTTTATACAGATTTGAAAAGTGTAGTAAGAACTCATCAAAATAGTGCTATTATGAATCCTTTAGATGAAAGTATTATTAGAATTAAGACATTTACTAATGATGTAGAAACAGAAGATAGTAACTACTATAATGAAGTTGTTTATTTTGAAGAAGATGAAGAACTATATGATGTTACTATTAATAAAACCGTTGATTCTGTTTTCTTAGGAGGAGCAACTCTATCATTCCCAGATTATCGCTTAGAAATGAAAAAAGATAAAGAACTAGAAATGATATATGATGAAATAGGAATACTATATGTTGAAGATGATAAATCATATCCACTACCTACCATTGCTTGTATGGGTAAATATTTAAAAGATGGTCAAAATAAAGATTATATAATAAGAATAAAAAAAGATAGTGATATTCTTAGGATTGAAATAACTGATGAAACTGGTAGTAAATTCTATCGTTGTCCTAATAGAGATGTTGGACCGATAAGTATTCAAGATCTAGAATTAATAATAGAAAACCTAAGCGAAATATTAAAAGATAAAGAATATAAAAATTCAATTATCGATTATATAGAAGAGATACAACATAAATTAGATAATCGTCAAAATTACGACTTTAATGATATGTGCTATTACAATCGCGATTCATTTGATCAAATAATTACTGGTGAATGGCAACCATTAGTAGATAACTTGCCACCACGTGATAATCCAAATAATAAGAAGCCATATTCATTAGAGGAAAAAGGTTTTGCATTATATAGTAAAAAAGAAGAGTTATTAGAATTATTATCTGAAATAGAAGCTCCATATTTAGATATTAGAGGTCAAATGTCTATTTAACTATGAACTATAAAAAAAGAGGAGCCTTAATACGTGAAGCTAGGGAGAAAAAAGGTTTAACTCAAGAAGAACTAGGAAACCTCTTAAACTATTCTCATAATACTATATATGTATGGGAAAAAGGTTTATCCCAACCATCTGATTATAATGTATTAATTAAACTTGCTAATATTTTAGATTTATCACCTGTTGATATTATTTATGGAGAAAAGAATACTAATGAAGAATTAATAGCTCTAGGATATTTTAAAATGAAAAAGAAATACTTTATCAGAATAACATCTTTAATTATAGTATTTCTTCTATTTATCATAATATCTGGAACTTATATATATAATAAATATATTAAAGGACAAGTATCTACTTATTCTATATATAGTACTAATGATAAATATCCATTTAATGGATATTTATTTGTAAGTAACGAAGTTAACATCTTATACTTTAATAAAATAGATGATAACAGTATCGAAGATATTACTCTTTATTATCTAGATAATAAAAAAGAAAAAGTAATTTTTAAAGGAACTAATACTAATTATCAAATAGAAAATATAAATAAAATAAATGAATATAACTTAAAAAATATTGAAAACAAGAAACTATATTTGTTAATTAATAACGATATAAAAGTTACTTTATTAATAGATAGAAGATATATAAATTACAAAATAACAAATAATAATTATAAAGAACAAAATCAATATCCTGATGAAGTAAAAGATTATTTAATTGCTAATGGTTTTGTAAAGAAAAGTAATTATTATTTAAAAGAAGTTAATAATACTACAATAAAATATAGAACAACTAAAAAAGATTATGTAGTAACTATTAATAAAGGAGATTATATAGAAACAATAACTAAAAAAGGAACAAATATCTTATATGAAAAGATAGGTCATAATAACAAATATGAAAAAAAGTATATAGTAAATGATAATATTAAAAGTTGTAATAAGATAGATTATGAAAAAATAGATGATATTATTAGCTGCCTTAATTACCTAGATAAATACGGCCCAAAATAACAATTCTAATAATTTGTGAATAAAAAAATACCACTTTCATGTTAGTTTTTTAACATGAAAGGAGGTGCAATATGAAAACTAAATTATTAGTTATAGTTGTCTTACTATTTACTTTTAGTTTTGTTAATGCCGAAGAATGTCTTCATATTAATAACAATGGTGTAGAAATGGATTGTCAAATATATGAAGAATTACAAAACTATTATTCAATAAATCTTTTAGATAACTTTTATCAATCTGAATATGATGCTATTAAAAATAACAATCTAGAAGACATAACGATTGAATCATATACTGAACCTATAATTTTAAGAGGAAGTTACTTTTCAACAAACTATAAAACCATTGAAATAGTAAGAAATGGTTCATTCATAACAGTAAGTCTAACTTGGATTCAAGATCCAGCTACAAGAAGTCATGATGTTTTTGCCGTAAGGCTTGTTGGACCATCAGTATATGATCAGCCAGTATTTAGACAGATGTACTTAGTTAATAATGTTATAACAGTATCTACTACGGCAAGTAAAAAGACTTTTTCTAATGGCTTTGGCTATTCTTTTAAACTACCTGCTAATTACACAGGATTAGAATCTTATATAACTTTTACAGTTACTGGTAGTGGTACTATTTATTCGTCATATCAACACGCTAAGCATAGTGTTTCTCTAGCAAATAGTAAGAAATACACATTATCTTATTCTGGGTATGGACACACTACATTATTTGAAGATAGTGTAAAATATAATTATGATAATATGTCTGGTGTTGATTTGACTGTTTAATTTATAACTATTATCACCAAATAAGGAGCTTTTAAAGCTCCTTTTTTAACTAGAATTATTGACTACAAGCCATTTTTATTATATTATTTTTATAGTGTAAAGGAGGAATAAAATGAAGAAAAAATACAAAATATTATTATCAGGAATATTTGTTTTATTTTGTTTGACTTTACTAATAACTACCGGTTATGGATTTTGGTCATCAGTTGAAAGAGGCGAAGAAGACAACAGTACTACGATACTAGATTGTTTTAAAGTATATTATCCTAATGATAATGAATATATAGAAATGAATAGTATAAAACCAATATTAAATGAAAATGGTTTAGAAACTAGTCCTTATACTTTAACTATTACTAATGCTTGTAAAGAAGGTAAAGAACTACAAATAAGATTAAATATAATGAATGATAGTACAGTCGATCTTAATGCTTTAACACTTATAGCGTCTGGTAATTTAGAAAGTAATATAATAGCTTATAAAGCACTTAAAAATGCTAAGTCTGTTGATCAAAATGTTAATATAAGTAAATTACTAGGTACAATAAAAATTGATACAAACGAAACAATAAGAACTAACATAAAGCTATGGTTTGATGAAAAGAAAGTTAATAGTTTAAATGAGGATGCTATATTAAAAGCTAAATTTGAATTAGCTGATGCTGCCTCTTCATTAAAGCCTAATTTTTCTGAAACTATAATAGCTAATAATGACGTAAATGAAGTGCCAGCCGATTTTTCATTAATAGCAGCGGATTACGGTTCTTTAAACAAAATAGCTACAGATTCAGAAGAGTATTATTATTTTAGAGGAAATGTTCAAAATAATTACGTTTCATTTGCTGGTTTGACTTGGCGAATAGTTAGTATTAGCCCAAACCAAAACGTTAAATTAATACTAAATGATAACATTGGCTTAGATAAATATTCAAAATATAGAAACTCAATAGATTATGTTGGTTTTAAATATATCTATAATAATAAATCTGTTAATAACAACATAATGAATTATCTTGAAAATTGGTATAAAGAGAACATTGAAGATAAAAACTTAGATAAAGTTGTAGCAGAAACACCATTCTGTAACGATTCTAATTTTACAGAAGAAAACTTCCATAAATTTTTCAACACGTATAATAGAATAGTTAATGACAAAGCACCAACTCACACTTGTGAAGAAACAAAAGAAGATTTTGGGGGAGTATACAATCAAAAAATAGGTTTGATAAGCGCTGATGAAGTTGTAATGGCTGGAGGAGAAGATGGTATTAACAATACTTCATACTATCTATATGCTCCATATGATTATTACACAATGAGTCCAGCAGAATTCTATGGATATAATGCTTACATGTTCTACGTAAATGGAGCTGGTGCTCTACTTAGAACCTATCCAACTGATAAAATGTATATACGTCCAGTAATAAGTATAATATCATCTGCTACAGTTGAAGGTGATGGTACTTTAGAAAAACCATACTATTTAGATAAGTAAAAAAGCTAAAACGTTTACAAAAATAGCCATAAAAACCGCATAATAGCGAAAAAAACGATTGATTTTAACGTTTTATAATAGTATAATGGACTCAGTAAGGGAGGAAAGACTGTGAAAAAGATATTAGTAGTTCTAGTTGCCTTATTTATAGGATTGGTTAGCGTTAATGCTATGACAGAAAGTGAACTAGAAGAAAAATTAACAAAACAATACACTGCGAATGGTTTAACTTGGGAGGCAACAGATAGCCAAAAAGTATTGGTTAGAAGATACTTGGATCAATATGAAGTATCTAGTGCTGATGCTGATTACATCGCTTCTAAACTTGATGCAGCAATAGCTATCATTAAGAATAGTGGTGTAAAAGATCTTAAGAATTTATCAAGAGCAGATAAAGATAAAATCATTGCTTTAGTTGCAGATGTTTCAGCAAATACTTCTGTAAAAGCAGCGATTATAAAGGGCGACCTAGTGGTTTATGTACCTAATACTAATGATGTGTTCGCTAAAGAGGAAATAAATCCTAAAAATGGTGACGTAGTTCAAACAAATAGTAATTTAACTATAGCTATTGCTGGAGTTATTTCAGTTTTAGGTGTTGCTGTAGCTGTAAGAAAAATAAGAGCTAATGCTTAAAAACATAATTAGTAACATGAAAGTAATTGTTAAGCAATTAGCAATTGCTTTTTTCTTTACTTCTTTTTTCATATTTTTGCTTCTTACCGTATTTAGTAAAAAAATAGAAGCTACAGTAAAACTAATTAATAAGGTAGCAATTATTGAAACAAAGACTAGTAATAAAAAAAGAAATATTAAAATAAATACAGTAACTAAAAAATTAACTGAATATCCTTTATATGGCGAAATATGGGCAAGAATAGAAATACCAAGTGCTGATATTGAAGCAAGTGTTTATCACGGTGATAATCTTGAATTATTAAAATATGGAGTAGGGCATCATGCTGGTAGTTATTTCCCTGGTGAAGGTGGAACAATAATAATTCCTGGGCACAATAGTAGTAGAGATTTTCAAAGATTACATAAAACAAAAAAAGGAGATCAAATAATAATCAAAGCAGTATATGGTACATATACTTATGAAATAACAGATCATGAGATAATAGAAGCTAAAGCATTTAATAATAAACTATCTATAAATCAAGAAAAAGAACTACTAATCGTCTATACTTGTTATCCAGTTGATACACCTGGATATAAAAGTCAAAGATATGTAGTTTATGCTAAGTTAGTAGGTGATTCTAATGCCTAAGAAAAGTAAGACAATACTTAGTTATACTCTACTATTTTTTGAAGCTATTGTATTCCTATTTATAACAATCTTAGCTATTTTAAAATTCACTTTACTAAATGATAGTTATATAAGAAATATCTTAACCAAAAATCATTATTATGAAGACTTATATAATGAAATATTAACAGAAATGTCTTATTATACAAACCAATCTGGTTTTGAAGATGATATTCTAAAAGATACGTTCTCGCTAGGAGAAATTAAATTTGAAACAAATAAATTTATTGATAGTCTCTATAAAGGAAAAAGTAGAAAAGTTGAAACTAAAGAATTAAATGAAAAATTAGAAAAAAATATCAATGAATTTATAGCTAATAGCGGTTTCGAATACGTTGATAAAAAAGAAATTAAAGACTTTATCAATACGATGGATGAAGTATATGAAAATGAAATTAAGCTAATGGGATATGCGGATAAGATTGCCCCTAAATTTTATAAGGTTATAAGACTAAGTAATAGTATATTACTAGTATTAATAATAGCATTCATCATATTATTTATTATTAATCATATAGTATTAAAGAGTACTAATATAGCTGTATTACCTTTCTTCAGTTCTTTCTCTTTAACATTCTCATTATTATATTTGAATAATAATATAGATTTTAAAAACTTATTTATATACAGTAGCTTAGTAAGTAACATATTCCAAAAATTAATAAAGAATCTATACTTAATAACAACGATAGTAATAATAATATATATAGTTATAGTATTCTTATTCTATATATTCAAAAAAAAGAAGAAATCTTATTAGATTTCTTTTAAATTACTTTTATATTTGTTATAATAAATAAGAAGAATGAAGGGATATAATATGAACGAGCCTATCAACAATCAAACTGAAGAAGTAAAAAATGATACAGTAAATACTCCATCAACAGAAGTTACTGCTACAGAGGCACCTACTACAGAAGCCCCCAAATCAGTACCAACAACAGAAGCACCAGCCGTTGTACCTGGACCTGCAACACCAACTCAGGTTGCAGAAAAGCCTCATCAACCAAAGGTGGAAGAACAAGTAATCTATAATATTAAACAAGAAAAAGGTGGAAATATTCTTGGCGTATTGATATTCTTTGCTATAATTTTTGCAGCAGTATACTACCTACCTGACATATATAAAAACATCGGTAAATACATACCTGCACTAGGTTCTAAAGAAATAGAAATGAAACCATTAGATCCAAATAATACACCTAAAGAAGAACCAGAAAAACCAGTTGAAAATGAAATAGAAATATATAAGTTAAACACTAATGCTAATGATGCTAAAATTGATGATCTAACATTTGGTAACTTTATTAAGACAGAAGAAGGAAACAAATACATTTTAAAATTCTACATAATTAATAGTTCTGATAGTACTTTTACTTTTGATAATACAACAAAATTCTATTTGGATTTATATCAAGATAATAACTATTTAAAAAGTTTATTAGTATATTCCTATGAACCTATATTGGCTAAAGCTACAAAAGAAGTATCATTTGAATTAAGCAAAGAAGTATATACTAAATTCAATGGATTTAGCGTAGTTAGAAAATCTTCTACGGATATTCCAGATGTTGAATTAAAAGAAACAGAAGGAGATTACAAAATATTAAAATGTAAAAATAATATTACTACAACTAAGTATTTCTTTATTAACAATTATCTAGAAAAGATAGAAGATAATTACACTGAAAGCATAAATGAATTAACTTACACAGAAGACCTAGAATACTATCGTAATCTAGGAACAAGTTACGAAGAAATAAATGGAATGGAACCATTCATAGTTGAAACAAATGAAGGCTTCACTTTCACGGTTAAATTGAATCTATTCGATATGAATGATAGTGATGTTTATAAATTAGCGAATTATAAATTCTTTAACTTCCATAAAGAGAGTAAAGAAATATATTTTGAAATGACTGCTTTAGGATATACATGTAGTTAGGAAGTGATCCTATGAAATATAATTTTTATATTAATGATTTTGAAGGCCCTTTAGACCTTCTTTTGCACTTAGTGAAAGAATCTAAAATGGACATATATGAAATTAATATAAAAAATATAATAGAACAATACTTAGACTATATACATAGTTTAAAAGAAGAAAATATTGATATAGCATCAGAATACCTGGTAATGGCTTCTGAACTAATACACTTAAAAAGTAAATTACTAATTAATAAAAAAGATGAAGAGGAAAACAATTCTGAAGACGAATTCCAAATTAATTCAGAAGAAGAATTAAGAAGAAGATTAATAGAATATGAAAAGTATAAAGAAATAAGTAAAGAATTTAGAGAATTAGAAGCAAAAAGAAGCGAGGTATATACAAAGATACCTGAAAATATCAAAGATTATATAGATATTAAACAACTACCTAAAGGTATTTTCGATTTAGAAGACTTATACGAAGCTTATTTAAATTATTTAAAAAGAAAAAAACTAGAAAAACCATTAAATACAAAAATAACTAAAAGAGAAATTAGTTTAGAAGAAAAAATAGTTTATATTAGAAATTTCTTAAAAAAGAAAAAAAAGGTCGAATTCTTCGAACTTTTTGATGTGTTTAATAAGGAAAATGTTGTAGTAACATTTTTATCCCTTTTAGAAATGGCTAAAAAAAATGAAATAACTCTTAGTCAAGAAGAAAACTTTAATACAATACTTATCGAGAAAAGAGTGTAAAAAATGAATTTATTAGGAATATTAGAAGGAATATTATTTGTTAGTGGTGACGAAGGAGTAACACTAAATCAAATATGTGAAATATTAGAAATAGATATAGAAACAGCTAAAAAACTTTTACTGGAATTAAAGCAATCATATGAAAGTGATAATAGGGGAATTAGAGTAAGTTATTTAGGAGATGCTTTCAAATTAACTACTAAAAAAGAACATAAAGAGTATTATCAAAAATTTATCGAAAATCCAGATACTAATACTTTATCGCCAACTGCTTTAGAAATACTTGCTATAATCGCCTATAATCAACCAATAACTAGAGTAGAAGTAGATGAATTAAGAGGTGCCCAATCTGGACAAATGCTAAGGAAATTGGTCGCTAAAGGGATGCTAAAAACTGTAGGAAAAAGTACAATGCCGGGTCGACCTAATCTGTATGCAACTACATCAGAGTTTTTAGACTATTTTGGTTTATCATCTATTAAAGATTTACCTAAAGTAAAGGAATTGAAAGATGATGACAACGAAAGTGATTTGTTTACATCTATATACAAAGAAAACACCGACAAACAAAATGTAAATGTATAAGAACAATTACTTCATATCTAGTAACAATAGTGATATATTTAAGATGGTGATAGTATGAAAAGAATAAAGAATTTTATAATTATTACTGTTATATTGTTCCTACCAGTTATTGTTTATGCTGAAACTATAACTATTGACAGCATAAAAGCAGCATATAAAGAAATACTTGCTTGTCAATTACAAATAAATCAAGAATCAGTAACTGATTATGGCACAGTTAAATGTAAAGAGAATATGGATTATTCTTCAATAAATATTGATAACTATGTTACGGAAGATAAAATATATTATAAACTAGGAACTTCTAAGGGGTATTTTTCTTATCAAATTAAAAGCGATAATACAGTTCAATTTACTACAACTTTATCACTAAGTAATGGTATTTCTTATGATGAATATAATGAAATTACTGAAGATTTTCCTATTCATCTTCCTATAGCTCTAATTGCTAAAGCTAACGGAGTAAGCGAAGATGATGCTTATAGCTATTTTGCTACTGCATTGTTAATAGCAGGATTACAACAAGCATCTGATGATAGTAGTTCACAAGGTTCTACTCGTTCAGTAATTATATTAGAAGATGGAGTTACCGCTGATTCTAGCGATGACACCTTAGTTATTAAAAAAAGTGAGTTTAGTAGCCATGTTGTAGAATATGCAACAGCAATTCGTAATATAAATATAACTATTGACGATTCTAATAAAGCAAATGCTTTTAGATTAATTGCTACAACTAATACAAGTGATTCGAATAAGTATGTTGAAACCTACAATTATTTAATTAACGGAAATGCTGATTTCTCTAGTATGACCAGTTCAGTTATATCTGATGATGCCAGCAAAAATTCCCTAGATCCTGTAGAAACAATAACAGGTACAGAAACAACAGAAACTAGAAACAATCCAAATACAGGATCATTCATAAGTATTGTTACAATATTTACATTATTAGTGTTCTTATCACTTACATTCTTTATTAGAAAAAATTACGTAAAAAAAATATAAAGCTTAGATAAAGCTTTATTTTTTTAGCTCTTTATTAATTAATACATATAACGCTTCACTACCAATTTCTATAACTATATCTTTTAGTTCTATAACAAAATAACCATTATTTTTAGAAATGTTTTTAATATTCTTCAAATCGATTGAATAATATACTTCTTTAAATCTAGCATAATCTACACCTCGTCCCACTCTTAAGTTTTCTCGTGGATCAAGTTTATCATAATCAAGAAATAATAATCTTTGATTTGTTAAAGCTATTGTCGTACATTTTTCGTTCTTTCCTTGTGCTATCCAAACGTCTTCAAATATTTCTATTAACTCTTCATTTTTAAGAAAATCAAAATTATACATATAATTCCTCCAAAAGATTGTAAAAATTGTGTTTGTTCGCTTGTTTTATGGTTTCTTTTATGCTACATTGACTTTAGGAACATTTAATAAGTTGGGTGGAGCTGAACTTCTTAAAAAAGAAGGGAGGCGATAATATGTTTAAGAAGGATTTGTTAATTCTTTCTTTAATAATAATTATCTTTCTTCTATTATCACTACTATTCGTAGTCTTAATATAGAAAAATCCACCTAACTATAAGCATAGTTTAGGTGGAAAGACATTTGTCGGCAACACCCAACCTAGCAAATTAAGTGTTCCTTTTTGTATGAAGTTTCCTTCATCTAAGTAAATAATAACATAAAAAAGAACTTTCTACAAGTTCTTTGCTTTTTATCTGGTGCCTCAGGTGGGACTCGAACCCACACGATATTGCTACCACTGGATTTTGAGTCCAGCGCGTCTACCAATTCCGCCACTGAGGCATAACAACTAGAATTATTATAACATAAAAAAAGAATATTAAAAGATATATTTAATTGTCTAGAAATATGGTATTATATTAATAATAGGAGTGATATATAATGAACGAGAACTTAAAAATGAGATTAATAAATGATGCAAAGGATATAGCTAATGAAAATTTCTGCTGTACTAGTAGTAATTTTACTGTTGGAGTTGCTCTATTAACAACTGATGGTAAAGTATATAAAGGCTTTAATATTGAAAACGATGGTATTCAATCTATTTGTGCAGAAAGAGTAACAATTTGTAAAGCTTTATCAGAAGGCAACAAAGATTTTAAATGTCTTGCAGTAGTAGGTAAAAAGCTAGATGAAGAAAAATTTACAAAAACTCTTCCTTGTGGTTATTGCCGTCAATTTATGTCTCAATATTGTCCAAAAGACTTTGTAATATATACTTATGATGATGAAAGTGAAGAAATATATGAATATACTTTAGAAGAACTATTACCAGAAAGCTTTAGCTATAAAAAGGATAAATAATCATGCTTGAAGTAATAACAGAAAATGTAAAAAAGAAAATCCAAGAAAGAAACTTGGATTTTAATGAAAATGAAAAAACAATAATTGCTCAAAATCCAGATCTTTTTGCTGAAATCCTTCATATAGCCGGGGAAAACCCTTTTGTTTATGTTAGTGCATTATATTCTTTTATCAGCAATCATTATAATTATAATGACTTAATTTCAATAATTAATAAATATAAATTTAGTAAACAAGAACTAAAGGCCATTTGCTTTTCTATTGCATATGGAACAATATTAATACAGGGAAATTACCAAATGCTATCAAGCTTTGAAGATATACTTAGTGATGAGGCGGATAGAAACGAATTACAAAAAGTCTTAGATAAAAAAGTACTAAGTAAAAAAATAACAAAACAATATGGAGTAGATGGCTATTATTTAAACCTATTTATAGATAATGATTATATAGAATTAGCAGGAAAATTCCAATGGTACTCAGATGATATTACTTTAGAAATCAAAAAGAAATATGTAAAAAAATGCATAGAAAAGAATATTGAGCCTTGTAAAGAACTAGCTACTTTACCGGTCATAAAAGATTTGTATAAAGAATTATCAATAGAAACATTAATCAATGCTATAATTTATCACCTAGAACAGACTAATATGTATAATCAAAGTGAATATAATAAAAACTATAACACGGAAGAGTATAGCAAATTAATGGATGAAATACTGGAATATTTAATTGAAATATTACCAACTACTGATATAAAACATATACCTAATATTGGGATAATTTTTTTGTTTTCTGATAAAAATAGCCAATTTAATAAAATAAAAGAAATATTGGAAGAAAAAGGAATATATGATTTTAGTTTATTCACTTATCATGCAGACAGAAATATATCTTTGGATATATTTATAAAATTTATAGATACTTTATCAACTCCATATGGTAAAAATCAAAGAGCTTTTATAAATCGCCAAATGATTGTTATATATAATAATTCTACTTCACAAGAAAAAAAAGAAATAGTATTTAAGAAATTAATTGAGTGTGGATATTTAAGTTATTTTCTAGAGAATCAAGATATAAGCATACAATTATTACAAAAATATCAAGATTTGATAATAGCAAATATGGAAAAAGGATTGTACGATGAAGAAATATCTTCTATTTTTCTAAGTAATAATATTGAAGATAAATTTTTTATCTTAATACCTGCCTTACATAAAAACATTATCAAAGAGATTAAAGCGGATTTATGTTATATAAAACCATCTATTTTTAAAATAATTATGGATAACGCTACAACCCAATCATTTGATTTTTCATTTACTATACCGGGTGATGAATATATATCATGTAAAGACTTCGTAGAAAACATGTTCTGTCTACTTGAAAAGGGATATATAAAAGAAGTGCTTGATATAATCACAAATGTTTCTACAAGATTAAGTAATACTACAATAGATTATGAATTGTTAGAAAAAAGAATCCTTCCTTTTTTTAAAAATAATCTAAAATATGCTTTACTATATGCAGAAAAACACTTTAATACTATTAAAACACCTGAAATGATTAAATTTATTGAAGATAATGCTGGCCTTTTTTATATAGATCTTGAAAGAAAAATTGAAAACTATGATGACAAGGAACAGAAAAAAATATATACAGATTTATTCTTCAATACATTTAAAAAATATATAGCAGACAGTAAAGGAATACCAGTAGAAAGATTAGAAAAATTACATCGTTTACTTGGACCATTATTCTTAAAAGATATTGGAACAATTAGCATGACTAAATTGTTACAACTTGATGATAAATTATTAGACAGATTTATTGATCTCATATCTATAAGAAATTATAATCTTAAAGATTTAGAAAAAGCATTTATATCCATTAGAGAATCAACTTTTATCACTACATTCCCTGAAATAGCAAATTTGGGAACAACAATATCGAATAATATAGCACAGAATAATCATGAAGATTCAAGAAGAATAATAGAGTTTATATCTGAAAATCTTAATTATAAAAAATTCATCGAAATATTAACTATCATAGCTAAAAATCCTCATTTTGAAAAATATAGTAATTTAACTAATCATCCAGATACTATGGCAGAAGCAGGTGCTAAAGCATATATTCATGGATATCTATCAACTTTATATAGTAAATGTCTTACAAGCTCCCAAGATTATGATTCATCTAATATAATCTTATTAAGAGAAATAATAAAGAAATTTATCGATGTCAAAAGAGGCGAGTATGTAAGAAGTGAGAAAATCGGAGATATACTTGAACTAACTTATGATTTAGATGAAAAAGATAAAAAAGATAAAATAATAAAATATATTATTAAGAATCAAGATTTATTTATTAAAGATTTTTTAGAAAAACTTCCTCTAAAATCAACAACAGATGAAGATGAAAATACAATATATAGAGAAGATGCTAGACTTCTTATTCAAGTTATTAAAGGGAAAAAAGAACCAAAAGATGCTGGAATAGTTATGAAAAAAATGACTCTATTTAGAGATCAAATATATAATGAAATTCTAAAAATAGAAAATCTTCAAGATATTATTCACATTCTTGATGAAGCCAAGCTAATAAAGAGAGTATATAAAATAGAGGGAAATTTAGATTTATTAGAATTAATATCTAATATAGATTTCGATCTTCTAAAAAATACTTTAGAAAATGATGAGTTATACAATGCATTATTAAAATTAATGCAGAATAGGAAAATACATTTACTACCATTAAAAAGATTACAAAGATTAATTTCGGATAAAGATATTAACGAAAATACCATAGCAGCCTTCTTATCATATTTTCATATTATCTATACAAAACTAATAGATGAAGGAAAAGACACTGATATGAAAATAGCCAAAATAATAAGTGAAGGAGATGGTTGCGCAGCTGTATCTAGTATTTTTAGTTTAATACTTACTCCTGATGATATGCGGATTATAAAAGCTAATACAGGTGAAAACAGGGCAAACAGAAAAACTAAAAATGACGAAAGATTAAAAGAATCTGTTAAATTAACAAGATATCTTTATGAGAAAAAAAAGATTACTGTTCCTACTTCTAATGATACTATCACAACTTCAAGTGGTAAACAAATCAGATGTATGGTTGGTAATTTTACTTCATCTTCTAATCTTACACATGGTGATAGAACTGGAGCTTGTATGCGCATAGGTGGAGCTGGTGAAAGATTATTATATTTTTCAATTAAAAATGAAAATGGTTTTCATATCGAATTTAGAGATCCAAAGACCAATAAATATCTTTCTAGAGTTACTGGATTTAGAAATGGTAATACAATTTTTCTAAATGAATTAAGACACTCATTATTACCTGGTAAATATACAGATAATGATTTATTTGAAATGGTAAAAGTAATAGCACAAAACTTTATTAATAAGACTAAAGATAGTAAAAGTCCAATAGAAAATGTCTTTATAACTCAATCAGAAGCCACTGAAAAAATAACAGAAAACACTTATGATTTAAAAAATGTAAACGTTGCTAAAGGATACAATGATATTTATACTGATTATTATCGCTTTAACGCTATATTACTTGCTTCTACAAGTAAAGAAGGCTATAAACCGTTAAAACCATATCAAGATGGTTTAGAAAAATATGATGTTGCTAGAGACATAGTTATAACTCCACCAACTGAAAAAGAAATGTTAATATATATAAACAGAGTTGAAACAGTAAAAAGATTACTTAAAGGAGAAGATTATCGAACATTTACAGCAACTATGATTAATAATGGTTATCAATTTGGTTATGCAAATCATGATTGGTACATATATGTTGATAACGATTTAGTTATTCACAGCAATTATACTAGTGATGATAAAGCATTAAAAGAAGAGTATAATCACTATATGGAAATAGTAAATGAAAAAATAATCGAGATAGGAAGTGTTAGACATGGAATATAATATTGGGAAAATATATAATTATGATCCAACTAAAGGCTATGGAACCATCATTACAAAAGATAAAGAATATATGTTTTTAATTAAAGACTTAGAAGATAAAAATATCAAAAACGGGGATATAGTCACATTTAGTGGAGAAATGATTAATAATAAATACAGAGCTTTCTTAATTAAAACTTATATTAATACAGAAAAAACAAATAAGGAGATAGGGACTAAACAATGAATAGAAGTGAAATGATGTATCATATTGGTTTAACTGCATCGATGATTGAAGGTGCTAAATATGCCATACTACCAGGTGATCCAGGTAGAGTAGTAGATATAGCTAAAAAACTTAAAAACTACAAAAAACTTAATGTTAATAGAGAATATACTTCTTATCTAGGTGAAATTGGTAAAGAAAAAGTTCTTGTTATTTCTACTGGTATGGGAGGACCTTCTACTGCCATATGTGTAGAAGAACTAAATATGATAGGTATTGAAAATCTAATTAGAGTAGGTACTAGTGGCGGTATGCAACTTGATGTTGAAGCAGGAGATATAGTTGTTGCTCAAGGAGCAATAAGGCAAGAAGGTACCTCAAAAGAATATTTACCAATAGAGTTTCCAGCTATAGCAGATCTAGATATAACTAACGCCCTTGTTAAAAGTGCTAAAGATTTAAAACTAAAATGTCATACCGGAGTAGTTCAATGTAAAGATTCTTTCTATGGACAACATAGTCCAGAAAGAATGCCAGTTAGTTATGAACTAGAAAACAAATGGAACGCTTGGATAAAAGGTGGAGCACTATGTAGTGAGATGGAAACATCAGCATTGTTCACAGTTTCATCTTGCTTAAGATTAAAAGCCGGAGCAGTTTTATTAGTTATTTGGAACCAAGAAAGAGCTAATAAAAACTTAGATAATAAGCAAGTATTCGATACTGATAAGGAAATAGACGTAGCAATACATGCTATTGAAATATTATGTCAAAAGAAATAACTAGTAGAGGAATAATAATATTAGAAGATGAAGTAATATTATTATTTAGAAGAAAAAATAATAAAGAATACTATGCTATTCCTGGTGGACATATAGAAGGAAATGAAACTAAAGAAGAATGTTTAATGAGAGAAATCAAAGAAGAATTAAATATCGATGTAGAAGTATTGAACTTATTAGGCGTTTTAGAAAAAGAAGAAAAGGTAGAATATGTTTATAATTGTAAATATCTTGGTGGTAAATTAAAACTAGGTGGAGAAGAATTAGAACATAATAATAGTAATAACTATTACGAAATAAGAAAGGTAAATATTAATAATTTGGATAATATAAATCTTTATCCAGAAAATTTAGCTTTTATAAAAAAAGCTCTAAAAGAAAGGAAGTAATATATGTCAAAAAAAGAATTACTTGTTGATATATTTAAATGGTTGTCTATAGGATTACTATGTTGTTTTGGTGTTTCCTATTTAATATCGACTAATGAAACATTATATAATTTACTATTCTTAAGTTTAGGTGGATATAGCTACATAATATTTTTAATATTAGAAGTAGCAATCTGCTTAATACTATTTCTTAAAATAGCAGATCTTAACCCTGTTGTTGCTAAATTGCTTTATATCTTGTATACAGTGCTTACAGGAACAACACTTACCGGATTGCTACTAATGTATACTAAAAGTTCTATAGCTATGGTTTTCTTAGCAACAGCAGTTGTATTTGGAATATTCGTCCTTGTAGGTAAATATACTAAAGTAGATATGAGTAAGTGGGGAATATATCTTCTCTTTGCTTTACTAGCAGTAATAGTATTTGAAGTAATAAATATATTCTTAATGAATAATACACTAAATATAATACTATGTATAACTACTATTGTTATCTTTTCTGCATATACAGCATATGACATCAATAAACTAATGCATAATGATTATTATTTCGATAATAAAGGTATTTATTATGCTTTCCAACTATTCCTAGATTTTATAAATATCTTTATTAGACTTCTAAGATTATTTGGAGATAGAAGAAATTAGACTTTAAAAAGTCTTTTTTTATGTAATTTATACGAATATTCTGCTATAATTACTAGAGAAATATATATAAAGGAAGATTTGTATGGAAAATAAAGAAGAAGGTAAAATAGGTATAATATTATTAGTTATAGTAGTACTATTATTCATCTTAGGTATAGGTTTTGTAATTATTACTATTGCTAATACTGATGATATAGATAATACGGATAAGAAAACTATAGAAAAAATAGAAAAGGAGAAAAAACATCAAGAAGAAGAAAAAGTTAAAAAAGAAAGTAATGAAAGCTTTTTAAAAGTATTATCATCTTTAGAATATATAAGTGAGAAAAGATATATAGATTATCACCCTATAGAAGTATCAAATAATGAAACAATAGATTTATATAGCCCAATTACCGGAGAAAAAATAGTATCTAATATTTCTTCATATGATTGGTATGGTAAATTTGGAATAATATATGATAGTGTCAATAAAATAATTGATAATAATGGTCAAGAATTATTCTCATCTGATAAAAAAATAAAATTCTTAAATAAAACTAATACATGGATATACAATAATACTTTATTTAGTAATAATAATGAAGTATATAATGCTGATAAGATTATTTCTATAGATAGTGATAATAATAAATATTTCTTGGCTAAAAAGAATGATAAATTAATTATTTTAGATAACAAAGGAACCGTCAAGTACGAAAAAACTATATCTGAATCAATAAAAGATATAGAAGGAGAAATGGGTAGTATTTATGCCATCCCATATGCGTTAATAAACTATAATAATTTTTACGCTATTATCAATCCTGAAAATGGTAAAGTAGTATTAGATTTCGTTGAAAAAGATTTAGAAAAGAAAGACAATATCTTTTATACTGATGATAAAACATACTTTGTTAAAGATGACAAAATAGCTATAACTATTGATAAAAAAGTAAGAAACATTGAAATATCTAAAAAGTATATAGCTTTAGATAATGATGTATATGATACAGATACATTATCATTAGCAAATCCAAATATCTATATAAGTGAAGACAGTATTGATGAAGCTTATACTAAGTTAGAAAGAACTGCTTGTCGTGTTGGATATGGCTTAAAATATAAAGATAAAGAAATATTAGATTGTACATATGATAATATAATTTATTTTGACAACAATATTAATACCAATCTACTAAGTTCTAACAAATTATATGTAATAACTTATAAAGACGATACATATCAATTATATGATGTAATAAATAATAAAGTTGTTATTGACGAAATATTAGATTATGAAAAAGATAGTCAATTTATTCAAATAGCAAAGGGCGAAGAATTATATATTTATAACGTAATATTAAATAGTGAATCATTAAATAAGTATAGTGATAATGTAGAACTGGGTTATAACTATTACGCTTTCTTAAGAGAAGGAAAGATATATTATTACAATAGTGATAATAAACTAATATATGAAGGAAAAATATAATAAATGGTTAAGAATAAAAAAACTCTAATAAGTTGGCTATTAGTTGTAATATGGATGGGTGTTATATTTTCTTTCTCTCAAAGCAATTCCTATAAATCTTCTAGTGAAAGTAGAAAAATAGTTATTAAAATTGTAGATGTTGTTGAAAAAAATAAAACACCAAAAGAAAAAGAATTAATAGTAGATAAAGTTCATATTCCTTTTAGAAAATTCGCTCATGGTTTTGAATTTGCTATTTTAAGTATACTTTTAATAATAGCTTTAAAAAATAGTAAAATTAATAAAATATATTTATTATCTTTTCTTATTTCTTTCTTATATGCTATGACTGATGAATACCATCAAACATTGATAAATGGTAGAAGCGGAGAAATAAGAGATATCTTGATTGATACGTCTGGAGCTCTAATAGGAATAATAATATATTTATTATGTAAGTTAATCAAAAAACAATTAAAAAAAACTTAATTGTTTTTTAATTCTATAAATAGTAAACTATATATAGTAGAAGATAGATGATATGAAAAAAGGTTTTACAATCACAGAAATGCTTGCAGTCATTGCTATCATAGCAATTTTATCTATTGCAGCAATGAGTGGATATTATGACTCAGGTTGTCAAGCTTCCCAAAATAGCATAAATACTCATTGGCCAAATAAATAAAAGCAACTTTCAAATGCAAGTTGTTTTTATTATATTTACAATTATTATATAATGGAATATAATTTAAAATAGAGAGGAATAGATGACATATGATTAATAAAAAAGGTTTTACTTTAACAGAGTTATTAGCTGTTATAGCAATTATAGCGATTTTGTCTATTGCTGCTATGAGCGGTTATAGTGCTATGTCTAATAATAGTAAGAAAAAAACATTAGAACAGAAGGTTTCACAAATAGAATTAGCAGCGGAAAAATATGCTAAAGATACAAATGTGGCATCTTCTCAAACTATTTCTATTAATAAATTAATATTAATGGGGTATTTACAACCAGATTCTACCAATGCAGATGGCTTGGCGTTGTTAAAAAATCCAGTAAATAATGACAATATGGTTTGTAATTTAGTTACTATAGAAAGAACTGGAGATGGGTATAAAGCAAAATTTGTTGATAGAGAAAAAGATTGTAATATAGCTAGAGAGGAAATAGTTGATAGTAATGTTGATATTCAAGTATTAAAATTTAAAGCTACTACTGATAGAATTATTGAAAGTATTGAAGATAGTAATGAGTATGAATGGGTAAATGATGACATATTAATTAATGTTAGTTCAGAAACTTATGAAAAAAATGCTATAAGTATTACCTATGAATATGGTGGAAATGTTACAACTAAAACTATAAATGATGCTAATAAGGCTAGAACAGCTTCTAGTGAAGCAACGTATAGTGAAGATTATTATAATGAGATAGTTATTAGAGATTTTGGTTCAATTTTTAATGGACCAGTTAATATTACTTATAACATGAAAGATGGCTCAGTAAAAACTGTTAAATTAATAATAAAGATAGATCAAGAAAAACCTATGGGTTATTCTGCTTTGAATAACGATACTTCTACTCATTCTACTAAACTTGTTAATTTATATTTTGACGATTCAAATGGTAGTGGAGTAAAAGGATATTATTATTCTACTAATAAAGATGAAACAGGGGTATATATTGGTGAAGACAAGACTGAAGTAATAGAAGGAGATACTAAATATACATATACTCATGATGCAGGAACAATGGAGGTATATAGGGGAATATATTATATACGAGTTGTAGATCATGTAGGCAATACTAGTGAACCTATTGGTGTTGATGTAACTAATTTTGATTTAAAAGATACAGCATGTACTGTAAAAGCATATAGTACGGGGGGAGCTTTAATTGAAAGAACGTTAAAATGGTATAATTCAGATGTAGTTATTAGAGCAGAAAGTGTTAATCCAATGGGAGATTATGGTGCTAAGTATAATTTCTTAGAAGGAGTAACTTCTATTAGTGAAG
>JAEEGL015957008.1_pt1 | contig 22278 bp, 18 predicted proteins | sample 9134231 | NCBI WGS metagenome assembly JAEEGL01 (sample SAMN16246548, study PRJNA631951) | gut metagenome | biome: gut microbiome; feature: rumen; material: fiber-attached | host: Bos | place: Iran: Karaj | collected 2018-10 | reverse complement strand
ATACCGTTTCGTCGGGACTAAGTTCAGTATAACCGTAGATATAGCGGTCGTCCCAGTGCGCAACCACCAGTCGCAAGCAATCAGAAGCCACCGTTTTTTTAGGCGTAAAAGGCCGGAGCGACTGTTTGGCAAATAGCCTGTTCAGTGACTGGGGCCATTCAGACGCAAGCACACACCTTATGAATTCTGCAAAGGTTCTTAAATCGCCACGATAAGCAGTCACGGAGTTTTCATGTTCATCAATATGAAAACATTTTCGGCGCAATGACTGCATGTCCCGCATCAGAGCAGGAGAAACCTTGTGCTGACGACATACATAGCTGAGCCGTGAAAAGAGATTTGAGAAGTGCATCTGGGGAGTATCTTCCTCACACAGGCGAAGCAGCAACTGATAGAGTCTTGCATAACTTTCTGCAGTGGGATGCTCAGCCAATAAAGCCACCAGTGCGGAATAATAGTCTTTCGATTGAGTGCGGACTATTTTTGCTGAAGATAATTGTTCGGGTAATGAACGATGATGCCGCTTAACCATAGCTTATACTTTAACGGTGATGACGTCCGAAATGTTGGTGGTATAACAGGGTGATGTATGCTTGCGGCTGATGGCGCCGCTGGAGTCTGTCTGTACTGCCACTCCGACGGCCGAATGACCATATTTCTGCTTAATTTCATCAAGCGACCTCAACAGGAGCTCTTGTTTGGGGCGGTTGACGGCATCAAAGAGTGCCATTGGCAGCACACCGTTGTATATATTGGAAATGGTGACTCCCGCTTGCTTATACCCGAACCCTTTCCTGAATATTTGCCGCAAGCCCGCCAATGACGCTTTGACGATTTCACGAACATCGCTCGTCGGAAATTCTAATTCTACTCTTATTGCATTCTGATATTGGCGCAAAACATTATCAAAACGATTTGTCCTGATATATATCAAGACTTCCGAACAACTGCCCTTTTGCTGACGCAACTTACGTGTACAATGCGCTGCGAAATCGGCCACCAAGCCCTCCAAAACGCCATATTCTGTTATCGCTTCCTTGAAACTCCGTGACGTGGTAATGCTCTTCTTGGCCACCGAGGGCTCAAAATCTATGGTTGCTTTCCCATTCAATTCAAGCCATGTCCGGGTTAAAGTAACGCCATATTTCCTTTCCACACGCCCTCTTTGCCACTGGGAAAAATCATATGCCGTCTCCACGCCGGCAGCCTTCAGTTCTCTCCCTATACGCCGTCCAATGCCCCAAACGTCAGCTATATCCAACAATTTAAGTGCCTTCATGCGCTTCTCGATTGTGTCTATCAAACAACAGCCCCGGTATCCGGAATACCTCTTCGCAAATCGACTTGCTGCCTTAGCCAACGTTTTAGTAGGTGCAATCCCCACACTGACGGGTATCCCGGTCCATTGCCGCACTTGCTTAGACAACTGTCTTCCCAATGCAGCCACATCTGCCAGGCCCTCCAAGTCTATAAAGGCTTCATCAATTGAATATATTTCTATCCGCGGTATTTGACGCTGCAACACCGACATCACTCGCCGCGACATGTCTCCATATAGTGTAAAATTTGAAGAAAATACTTTCAAACGCCCGGATTCATATAATTTCTTTACCTCAAAGAAGGGCGCCCCCATCTTTATCCCAAGCGCCTTGGCCTCGTTAGAACGCGATATTACACATCCGTCATTGTTTGAAAGCACCACGACGGGACGACCTTGCAATGACGGACGGAAAACACGCTCACAACTGACATAGAAATTATTACAATCTACTACACCTATCATTTCCGACGATGCGTCTTGTGGATTACATAAGTCACTACCCCCCATACAGAGAACTCGTCTCCACGTCCGACCCTAATAGGCGCATATGCCCCGTTCGCAGGGCACAGCATCACGCAATCATCATGAATCTCTATAAATTTTAGAGTGAAATCACCATTTACAAAACACACAGCCATATCTCCGTCTTTGGGTTCAATAGCCTTGTCCACTACAAGCAAGTCACCGGGTTCCACCCCGGCTTCTTGAAGCGAATCACCCTCTACACGGGCATAAAACGTACTCTCAGGATGCCTTACCAATTCACGGTTCAGATCAATGCTCTTCCCCATAAAATCCTGCGCCGGCGAGGGAAAACCGGCCCGCACGCCCTCATCTGCATATGGCAATGGTAACACATCGCCGACACCCACCTGAAAGAACGACCATTTCACCATTTCCCTGCGCTCGACTTCTTATGCAAACGTCTTGCGCAGTCCCCTTACCGGAGTACGCCTCGTAGCTTCAGCATCCATATACAGCGTATAGCCCATCACCGTCCTGTGGCCGGGAGCCAACAAATTCGTATACGGACGGTCACACAGTTCACCATTGTATCCCTCGGCATCACACAAGCCATACCAAGGTTCTACACACACAAACGGCGCATTCTTGCCTTCCGGAGACCACAACAGCAGCACAGGAGCATTGAAATCCACCGTCACGTAAGGCCGCTTGTTCACGTCAAGCATTACAGCCCTTACCGCCTGTTCTCGGTCTATAATCACAGCATTCCTTTCAAACAAACCGTTCGTCAGGGGCAGCAGCCCATCGCTCCCAAGAGGCAGTTCATAGCGTCGCCGCGCAAGACAATTCGACCGTCTCACAGTACAACTCTCCAAAGGTCCCCGCCGGCCGAAATCCACATAGGCATGCACCTCGGCACGGGAATCAAACTCCGGATAGTTGATGCCCGGATGTCCCCCGATGTGAAACGGCATCTCCTCCAACCCGGTATTCTTCACCTGCCATTTCACCTCTATATGGTTGGCACAAAGCCTATACCTCACCTCGAGTTCAAAAGGGAACGGATACATCCTGTGCATCGCCGGTGTGCTCTCCAACCGATACGTCAGCGTCCCCCGCCCCTGCGCCACCAGTTGAAATGGCGCGTCCATCACCAACCCGTGCATAGGCATACCGTAAGTCACGCCCCTCACCCGCGCTGTGTCACCGCTCAGGCGACCCACCGTAGGAAATAGCAGCGGGCTCCGCCGCTCCCAATAGCGGTCATCGCCCTGCCACAGATACTCCCAACCTGTGCGCCGTCCGCGCACACTCTGAAGTTCCGCGCCGCGCTCCGACACACAAACCTCCAGCCAATTGTTGCTCATTCGTTCCATCTGAACCATTATTTTTTCGTTTCGCACCACAAAAATACCACTTTTTTCGGAACCCCGAAAATTCATCCCCCTCCAACTTTATTATTTTTTGTTATCACACCCTGCCGCGGACCGTCCGAGCCCCTGCAGGAAGCGTCTGCTAAAAAGACAGAGGCCCATCTGCGATATCACAAATAGTGTCTGTCATACCTCAGTCGCCAGCGGTCTGCCATGCGGAAGTGATAAAAACGGGAGGAGATTTGCAGGCTGTATGTGGGGTTTTTCGTATATTTGCAGTCAAAAATCTTTCGGTATGTTTAGTAAAGAAACTTATATAATGCGGCGCAAGGCGCTGCGGGAGCAGGTGGGCGACGGCCTGATAGTGTTGTTGGGTAACAACGAAAGCCCGGCCAATTACCCGGCCAATGCCTACAGGATGAGGCAGGACAGTTCGTTCCTCTATTTTTTCGGCCAGAAGCGCGAGGGTCTGGCCGGTGTGATTGATGCTGACGAGGGCATGGAATACTTGCTCGGCGATGATATTGACATTGACGACATCATATGGTATGGCAGCGTAGAGAGTGTGGCCGACATGGCCACAGAGGTGGGAGTAGACTGTACAGATGGTTTCAGCCGGCTGGGTTCGCTGGTGAGCCAAGCGCTGAAAGAAGGCCGAAAGGTGCACTTTTTGCCGCCTTACCGACACGACCACCAGCTGCTGCTTCAAGAGTTGTTGGGCATCCCCTACGGAGAACTCAAAGCCCGCGCATCTGTGGAACTTATAAGGGCCATAGTGGATTTGCGCAGCAAGAAGTCGGAGGAAGAGGTAAGAGAGATTGAGCGTGCCTGCACCATAGGCCGCAAGATGCATCTGACAGCAATGAAACTGGCTCAAGTGGGCGTGACGGAGCACTTCATCGGCGGCACCATCGGCGGCATTGCCGAAGCCTTCGGCGCTATGGTAAGTTTCCAGAGTATAGTATCCATGCACGGAGAGGTGATGCACGGAAGTCCCAGCGACCACCCGCTGGAAGCAGGCCGCCTGCTGCTATGCGATGCAGGAGCTGAAACGGTGAACCATTATTGTTCTGACAATACAAGAACAACACCCATAAGCGGCAAATATACAAACCGCCAAAGGGAAATATACACCATCGTGGAAGAGTGTCATGACTTGGCCTTGGCCATGTCGGCCCCAGGAGTGAAATATCTGGATGTTCATCTGGCTGTGTGCCGGCATATTATAGAAGGAATGAAGGCGCTGGGGCTGATGAGGGGCGACACAGACGAGGCACTGGCAGCCGGAGCTCACGCCCTGTTCCTTCCACACGGTCTGGGACACATGATGGGTATGGACGTCCACGATATGGAAGGCTTGGGCCAGCAGTATGTGGGCTTTGACGATGAAGTGCGCCCCTCAACACAGTTCGGACTTGCCAGTTTGCGCATGGGGCGCCGACTGCAAGAAGGATTTGTGGTCACAGACGAACCTGGAATATACTTTATTCCGGCTCTCATAGACCTGTGGCAAAAGAATGGAACGAATGCCCAATTCCTCAATTTCGAAGTCATTGCAAAATACAAGGATTTCGGAGGCATACGCATTGAAGACGACGTGTTGATAACGAAAGATGGTGCACGTATGCTCGGACATGATATCATCCCCTACCATCTTAACGACGTTGAAGACTATCTGGCACAAAATCGCTACTAATTAAAAAACTTAATACACAAAACAAAATGACGAAGATTAAAGTACTACTGCTTGCATCCCTGACATTATTGCCGGGCATGCTCAATGCCGAGGAGAAGAAAGACTCCACGGTGTTTACAACCATCATTGAAAACCCCATCACATCAGTTAAAAACCAGTACCGGTCCGGTACGTGTTGGGCCTTTTCCAGTTTAGGCTTTCTGGAATCTGAAATCTTAAGAAAAAGCGGCAAGACCTATGACCTGTGCGAAGCCTTTGTGCTGCACAACACATACATGGACCGCGCCAAGGCCGCCGTACGCATGCACGGCGATGTTTCCTACAGCCAAGGCGGCAGTTTCTATGACGTTATCTATTGCCTCCGCAACTACGGTATATGCCCCGAAAACGCCATGCCGCTCCCAGGCTCACTCTATGGCGACACCCTGTTCAACCACAATGAACTCTTCAGCATCTCCACTGCATATGTTGAAGCCATAGCCAAGGGCAAACAAAAGCAACTCTCCCCTGCTTGGCAAAACGGCTTACGCGGTATATACGATGCCTACATCGGCAAAGTACCCGAGACATTTACATACGAAGGTAAGACCTACACCCCAAAAACATTCGCCGAAAGTCTCGGGCTCAATCTTGACGACTACGTAAGCCTCACCTCTTTCATGCACCATCCCTACTACACCCAGTACGTTATTGAAGTGCAGGACAACTGGCGCTGGGCCCTGAGCTACAACCTGCCCCTTGACGAATTTATGGAAGTCATGGAACAAGCCGTCCGCAACGGATACACCTTCGCATGGGGAGCAGACGTGAGTGAGACCAGTTTCGGCCGCAGCGGTAAGAACGAAGGTGTGGCCACCATTCCGGCTAACTCGAAAGACAAAGATCTGACTGGCTCCGACCAAGTGCGCTGGATTGGTACCAGCAACACCAAAGAGCAGGCAGAAAAGGATATAAAGGGTGAAAAGGTCATTACCCCCGAAATACGTCAGGAAGGGTTCGATAATTGGACAACCACCGACGACCATGGCATGGTCATCTACGGACTGGCCAAAGACCAGGACGGCAAAGAATACTTCATGATGAAAAACTCATGGGGCAACTACAACAAATACCAAGGCAAGGCCTACATCTCCAAAGCCTACATCGCCTACAAAACCCTCAACATCCTCATCAATAAGAACGCCATCCCCAAAAAGATTGCAAAAAAGCTGGGACTCTGAACCGTCTCCTCCCGATCCATAAAAACGCCCCGTCACCCCGACGGGGCGTTTTGTTCATATTCAGACACCGTCACACGCAACCCTCGCCACGATCCGTCCGACTCGCGCCCTCCAGACCTGACCGTCCGGCAGACGAACGGGGACATAAAAGAAACCATATCGGATATAAAAACCAACATATCGGACACAGTTAATCGTCAACACAGAAAGCCCTATGCAAAACGACACTCCCGGGTTCAATAACGCCACAAAAACGTCCGCCGTTCCCATAATTGTGTATAAAAGCCCGCGTAATTGACAAAAAAGCGTCTTTCAAGCGGGTGTATATGGAGAAAAAAGCGTAATTTTACAAGTTCCAAAGAGTGTACATACACGTCGGAGGCGCACGGTATATAGTGCCAGTCCGACTGTATCCTCTCAATTACAGGGCTATACCAGATTAGCCGGACTATATGGTCATCCTGCTCTAACGCAGGAGCATGCATTAGAAATAAAAATAAATATATATAATGAACCATACATGGAAGTATCAACCTCCTACACCCGAAGCGCAGGAAGCAGCTAAGACATTGGCTGACGAGGCGGGTATTCATCCATTGCTCGGTCAGCTGTTGCTGAGACGGGGCATCACCACAGCGCGCGATGCCAAAAAGTTTTTTCACCCGCAACTGACAGACCTTCACGACCCGTTCCTCATGAAAGACATGGACAAGGCTGTGGACCGTCTGAACGAGGCAATGGGCATGAAGGAGAAAATATTAGTATATGGAGACTACGATGTGGACGGATGCACGGCGGTAACGCTGGTGTACAAATTTCTGTACCGTTTCTACTCCAACATAGATTACTTCATCCCCGACCGCTACGAGGACGGCTATGGCGTGTCCTATAAAAGCATTGACCGCGCTGCAGCCACGGGGGTGAAACTCGTCATTATCCTTGACTGCGGCATTAAGGCCGTTGATGAAATTGCCTACGCCAAAAGCAAGGGCATCGATTTCATCATCTGCGACCACCATGTGCCTGACGCCACACTGCCCCCGGCATATGCCGTGCTCGACCCAAAAAGAAAGGACGAGACCTACCCCTACCACGACCTGTCGGGGTGCGGCATTGGCTTCAAACTGATGCAGGCCTTTGCACAAAACAACGGGATTGAATTCAGCAAATTGGTGCCCCTGCTTGAACTGTGCGCCATAAGTATCGCCGCTGACATAGTCCCCATCATGGGCGAGAACCGCATCCTGTCGTACCACGGATTGCGTCGGCTCAACATCACCCCCAGTGTGGGCATGCAGGCCATACTCCGCGTGTGCGGACTGGAGGACAAGGAAATTACGATGAACGACATCATGTTCCGCATAGGCCCGCGCATCAACGCATCAGGACGCATCCGCGATGGCAGGGAGACCATAGAGTTGCTCATTGAACGCGACCTGGACACCGCCATCGAAAAAGCCAACACCATCAACACATACAACGAGGCACGTAAGGACATCGACAAGCAGATGACGGAAGAAGCCAACCGCATCGTCGACAGCATGAAGCACCTTGACGAGCGTCGCTCCATCGTTGTCTATAACGAGACATGGCACAAAGGCGTCATCGGCATCGTAGCCTCACGGCTTACCGAACTATATTACCGCCCTACCGTTGTCTTCGCCATCGACGAAGGTAAAGTGACCGGATCGGCACGCTCTGTTGGCGGATTCGACATCTATTCCGCCATAGAGAGTTGCCGCGACCTGCTCGAAAACTTCGGGGGCCACACTTATGCCGTAGGACTCTCCCTGCCTCAGGAGAACATCCGCGAGTTCGCCAGACGCTTCGAAGCCTATGTGGAGGAACATATCCTGGAAGAGCAAACCGTGGCAACCATAAACATTGACGCCATACTCGACTTCCGCGACATCACAAAAAAATTCCACAACGAGCTCAAGCGCTTTGCACCCTTCGGGCCAGGCAACCCCAAACCCTACTTCTGCACACGCAACGTCTATGATTACGGCACCAGCAAGGTCGTCGGACGCGGACAAGAACACATCAAACTCGAACTCGTCGACAACAAGTCCAACAACATCATGAGCGGCATCGCCTTCGGACTCAGTTCACACGCCCGTTTCATCAAAACGAAACAAGCCTTCGACATCTGTTACCACATTGAAGAAAATATCTACAAACATGGTGACATACAACTGCAGATAGAGGACATCAAACCCTCCCAGAACGGAGAGAACTGATTGCTCCCCCAATAACTCCACCGAGCAATGGCCGACTACCTCTCAATTCTTCGGCAATACTGGGGCTACGAAAACTTCCGCGGCATCCAGAGGCAAATCATCGAAAGCATCGGGAGCGGCAAAGACACCCTCGGTCTCATGCCTACCGGCGGAGGGAAATCACTGACGTTCCAAGTCCCCGCCATGGCCATGCCGGGCCTTTGTCTCGTCATCACCCCCCTCATTGCACTCATGAAAGACCAGGTAGAAAACCTGCGGGCCCGACACATCAAAGCCCTTGCACTCCACTCCGGACTCGACCACGACCACCTCCTCGCCACTCTCGACAACGCCATCTACGGACAATACAAATTCCTCTACATCTCCCCCGAGCGACTTCAGACTGAAATCTTCCTCAGCAAGTTGCGCTACATGCAACTCAGTTTCATTACCGTCGACGAAGCCCACTGCATCTCACAGTGGGGCTACGACTTCCGCCCCGCCTATCTCCAGATAACACGCTTGCGCCAACGCCTGCCCCAAGTCCCCGTCCTGGCCCTCACAGCCACTGCGACCCCCCATGTCGTCGACGACATACAGCGCCAGCTCGCCTTCCGGAAACCCAACGTCTTCCGCATGAGCTTCAGCAGGCCCAACCTCAACTACACCGTCGCCGCCACCGAAAACAAGTGGCAAACCCTCCTCCAACTCCTCCGTCAACATCCCGGCAGCACCATCATCTACACCCGCAGCCGGCAAAAGGCGGCACAAACCTCACAATGGCTCAACGACAGCGGCCACACATCCACCTACTACCACGCCGTCCTGCCGCCCGCCGACAAAGACACCCGGCAACACCTTTGGCAAACCGGACAAATACCCGTCATCGTAGCCACCAACGCCTTCGGAATGGGCATTGACAAACCCGACGTACGTCTCGTCGTCCATCTCGACCCGCCCGACACCCTCGAAGCCTACTTCCAAGAAGCCGGACGCGCCGGGCGCGACGGCCAGCCCGCCTGGGCCACACTCCTCTGGAGCAGCTCCGACGCCCCCTTGCTCCGCCGACGCATCGACCAAAACTACCCCCCCGACGACTACATACGCCAAGTCTACGACGACCTCGCCAGCTACTACCAGATAGCCGTCGGCGAGGGACTCTCGCTCTCCCTGCCCTTCAACACCCGCACCTTCTGCACCCGCTTCCGACACTTCCCCCTCAACCTCCGCGGCGCCCTTGACCGGCTGCAGTCTGCTGGCTACCTTCGCCTGCTCCTCCCCCAGGGCGACACCGCCCGCCTTATATTCCTCCTCCGGCGCGACCAGCTCTACCGCCTCAACCACCTGCCCCCCGCGGCCGACGCCGTCATCCACGCCCTCCTGCGGCTCTACGGCGGCCTCTTCAGCCAATATGTCCCCGTCGACGAAGACCAGATAGCCCGTGCCGCCCGCCTCGACACCGCCACCGTCACCACCCTGCTCCGCAGCCTCAACGCACAGGCCATACTCCACTACATCCCCCGCGCCACGCTCCCCCACATCGTCTACACACGCCCCCGCGCCGACCGGCCCCTCCTCCCGCGCGACACCTGCCACACCCGGCGCCGGCTCTTTGCCCGGCGTATCCAAGCCGTCATCGACTATGCCACCGACACCACACGCCCCTGCGAACAAAAACTCCTCAGCTACTTCGGAGAAACAAGACGAGAGAACAATAGACAGGCAAATACATTCCCCGGCGGCCCACGCCAGCATCCGGTGTACGGAGAGGTCAAGGCGGCCGTGGAGGCACTTGTGGCTCGGCTGGGCGACGGGGAGTGGCACGCAGTGGAGGCGCTGTGCGGGGCAGAGGCGCCGGAGGGGGCGGCGGAGGCGCTGCAGTGGCTTGTGGACAACGAGGAGGTGGCGGTCAGGGACGGCATGGTCAGGCTGCTCTGACGGGCAGCGGGCCGGGCCGGCGTAATGCCGCGTTCGCCCGAGGGGAGAGTGCAGGGGTCAACGGGCTTCCGTCGCGCAACGGACGATGCGCCGGGCGGCGCGCCGGGGCGATCCAGCGGAGCCCAGCCGTGCGGTTAGTTCGCGGTAGCCCTGACGCTGAGCCTCACGGGCAGCACCGTCGCCGGCGAGGACACGCAGGAGGGGTTGGAGGCGGGCGGCACTCATATGGTCGCACACGAGCTCGGGCACGACCTCACGGCCTGCAACGAGATTGACGAGGGAGATGTAGGGAACGCGGAGCAACAGGCGGCGCAACATACGGAAGAAGGGGCCGAAGCGCGAATAATAACAGACGGCCTGGGGCACGCCGAAAAGAGCGGTCTCGAGCGTGGCTGTGCCGGAGGTGACAAGAGCGACGTGGGCGTGGCTGAGAAGGTCGTATGTGGCATCGCGCACGAGGGTGACGGCATCGGGGCTACCGATGGTGGATGCGACGATTTTACGATAGAAAACGTCGGGCACAGCGGGTGCCATGGCTACCACGGGTGTGAGCCGGCCGGCGCGGACGAGCGGTTGGGCGGCCAGGAGCATGCGGCTGAGGTTGTCGCGGATTTCCTGGCGACGGCTGCCGGGCAACAGGGCAAGGGTGCGGCCGTCGGAACAGGACTGCCCGTGGACCTGCTGATAGGCATGGACTTCGTCAAGGGTGGGATTGCCCACGTAATGGACGGTGTATTGATGACGCTCGCGGTAGTAATCGACTTCGAAAGGGAGAATGGACAACATGAGGTCGACGTCGCGGCGTATGCGGCGTATGCGGCGCTCCTTCCATGCCCAAATCTTGGGGGATATGTAATAGCACACGGGACACAGGGCACGCCGGTGTACGAAACGGGCAATGCTGAGGTTGAAACCGGGATAGTCGACGAGAATGACGACATCAGGTTGCCAGAGGGCGATGGCCTGCTTGCAGCGTTTCATGCCCCGGAGTATAGCGGGCAGATGGGTCAGTACGGGCAGGAAGCCCATGTAGGCCAACTGGCTGTAGTGACACAGGAGTGTGCCTCCCACTTGCTTCATGGCGTCGCCTCCATAGTAACGGAATTCGGCTTCAGGGTCGCACTCGCGGAGAGCAACCATAAGATGGGAGGCGTGCAAATCGCCGCTGGCTTCGCCAGCTATCAGGAAATATTTCATAGGTCCCAGTCGGCCAAAGCCTCTTTTAAGTTATAATCCGTTACGTCAATTTTAATTGGAGTCACGGCCACGTATTGGTGGTCAAGAGCCCAGCTGTCGGTGTCGGTCTCATCAGGTTCATCATTGACACATTCACCGGCAAGCCAAAAGTAGCGGCTTCCGCCGGGATGGATGCAAGGCTGAAATTCATCTTGCCACCGGCTGTATGCCATCCGCGCCACCCGAAGCCCACGATAGTTGCCGTCGGGAGGGAAATTGACATTCAGACACGAACCGTAGGGCAATGTTTGACGTAGAGCCTGATTTGTAATGCGCTGCACATAGGGGCGCAGGGGCTCAAAGTCGGCATCGGGGTCACGGTCGCAGAGGGAGAAGGCCACCGAGGGTATGCCTTGCAGTGCTCCTTCAAGGGCAACGCCAAGGGTGCCTGAATAGTGGACGTTGATTGTAGCGTTGTTGCCATGATTAATACCACCGACTATCAGGTCAGGGCGACTGGCCAACAACTGGTCAAGAGCCAGTTTCACACAATCGACCGGTGTACCGCTACACGCATAGACTGTCAACCCTTCAGAAGTTTCCAACAAATCGGCTTTAACAGGTATTTCGGATGACAGGCTGCAGGCCGAGCCAGAGCGGGCTTTGTCGGGAGCCACGACAAACAGATTGCCCAGAGGACGTAACATGTCAATCAATTCGCGAAGTCCCTTGGCATATACGCCATCGTCATTGGAAAGAAGAATTAAAGGTGTCATTGGACTGATATTGTCAATTTGCCACAAAGTTACAAATAAATAAAAGCAAAGCCAAGGAAGGGAAAATAAAGTTTACTTTTAGGCTTTCGGCGAGCAGGTGTAATTAGTCAAAAAAACTTGACATTTCTATCTCAGAGGTCTGATTTCGGCGCTCACAAGCGGCGTTTCAAAATTTTGAAACGCCGCTTGTAATTTTTGAAACGCCGTTTGTGTTTTGCCGTGTTTAAGGTCAAGTGATAATCAATAAATTACGGAATACATAACTTTTTGGTGAAAATTTTTGACAAATTCTTAAAGGTATAGACGTATTTTGGGTCACTTTATACTGCCCCTACTTAGTTATTAGAAAAACAAAAGGATTTTCTTCTTGTTTTCCCCCATTTATTCGTATCTTTGCAGGATAATAGTACCATTCAAGAAGAAACTATGGGGAAGATAATAGCTCTGGCAAACCAAAAGGGAGGTGTAGGCAAAACGACAACCTCCATTAACCTGGCGGCTTCGTTGGCCACGTTGGAGAGAAAGGTTCTGCTGATAGATGCCGATCCACAGGCGAACTCATCGTCGGGAGTCGGTGTGGATGTCAACGAGATAGAAACGTCTATCTACGAGTGCATAGCTAACGATATAGACCCACATGAGGCCATTTACACCACGGACATTGAGGGTATGGACATCATTCCCTCGCATATAGATCTGGTGGGTGCCGAAATAGAAATGCTAAGCCTCGACAACCGGGAAATGAAATTGAAAGAGTTGCTTGCACCTTTGCGTGAAGAATATGACTATATACTTATAGACTGTTCCCCCTCGTTGGGCCTAATCACTGTAAATGCTTTAACAGCCGCCGACTCGGTCATCATTCCAGTGCAGTGCGAATACTTTGCATTGGAAGGCATCAGCAAGTTATTAAACACCATCAAAATTATCAAGAAACGGCTTAACCCTGAACTGCAGATAGAAGGTTTTTTGCTGACGATGTTCGACAGCCGGCTCCGTTTGGCCAACCAGATATACGACGAAGTGAAACGCCACTTCCAGGAACTGGTCTTCAAAACGGTTATCATGCGTAACGTGAAGTTGAGCGAAGCTCCCAGCCACGGCATGCCTGTCATTCTGTATGATGCCGAATCGAAAGGGGCTAAGAACCATTTGGCATTGGCACAAGAAATTATCAAGAAAAACGAAAAAAAGAAGAAACATGGCTCCGCATAAAAAATTCAAGTCAGCTTTGGGACGAGGGCTGGATGCCCTGATTTCTACGGAAGATGTGACAACACAGGGTTCGTCCTCTATCAACGAAATACCGATTGACCAGATTTATGCCAATCCAAACCAGCCGCGGCGTGAAATGGACGAAACCGCCCTGCAAGAGTTATCTGAATCCATTTCACAAATAGGCATTATACAACCCATCACACTTCGGCAGATGGATGATGGCACTTACCAAATCATAGCCGGCGAACGCCGTTGGCGCGCATCTAAATTAGCCGGGCTCCATTCGATACCAGCCTATGTTCGTACTGCCAGCGATGAGCGTATGATGCAGATGGCATTGGTAGAAAACATACAACGTGAAGACCTAAATGCGATTGAAATTGCATTGGCATATAATAATCTGATGGAGCAATTCCGATGGACTCAAGAACAGTTGTCAGAAAAAGTAGGAAAAAAACGGGCAACCGTTGCAAACTACTTACGTCTTCTGAAATTACCCGCTGAAGTCCAAATGGCCCTTAAAAGCAAAAAAATAGATCAAGGACATGCACGTGCCTTGCTCGGGCTAACTAGTCCGTCAATGCAACTAAAACTGTTCAACGAAGTTGTAAAGAATGGCTACTCCGTACGTAAAGTTGAAGAGATGGTACAAGCCATCAACAATGGAGAAACAGTAAAAACCGGCAATCACCATCTGGCGATTCACAAGACACTGCCAAAAGAATATGACATACTTAAACAACGTCTCGCTGATTTCTTCAAATCCAATGTTCAAATGACAATATCTCCCAGCGGGAAAGGACGCATTACGATTCCCTTCAACTCACAAGAAGACTTGACTCGTCTGATGCAACAATTCGACAAGATAAAGAACTAATGCAATTTATACGGCTGATTCTCCTTATTGCAGTAATGCAAATTGTCAGAACTCCTATTCTGGCACAACCATTCATTGCAGTAATACAAGAAGACAATGTCGGGAGAATTGCAGCCGATACAATAAAACAAGAACCCACGGTTTCGGCAAATGACTCTTTGTTTGTGAATATACCAGCCATTACAGATAGTCTGGCACAAAATGCAGACTCTCTTCTTAATTCCACACCAATAACAAATAAGAAAGCAAGACGCGAACTGAGTCGCAAACAGTTTATTCCTGATCCTAAACGCGCTCTTTGGCTTTCTTTAGTTATTCCAGGAGCCGGACAAATTTATAATAGGAAATACTGGAAGTTACCTATAATATATGGAGGCTTTCTGGGTTGCACTTACGCCCTTCTCTGGAACCAGCAAATGTACAAGGACTATTCACAAGCATACATCGATATCATGGATGATGATCCCAACACAGCAAGCTATATGAAAATGCTGCCGATGGGCTATGATATTACGGGACGAGAAGAACAATTCAAAACAGTCTTCAAACACAAAAAAGATTATTACCGGCGCTATCGTGACTTAAGTATATTTGCATTCTTCGGAGTATATTTGATTTCTGTTGTTGATGCCTATGTTGATGCACAATTATCCTCATTTGACATCAGTAAGGATTTAAGTATGCGCTTTCGCCCCACAATAATAGAACAAAACCGCAGCCTGCTAAAAACACGAGCTGTAGGTCTACAATGTAGTCTAAACTTTTAAGAACAAATAAATATGAAACCTATAAAAATATTTTGCACAGCCATCGCACTGAGTTTGATCTCATACGCTTCAGCACAAGAAATAAATGATACTGAATCCACCAACGATATCATTACACTACCTGAAGGAATGTTGGAAAACACAGACTCCATGATCACTGAATGGAACATGAGTAGCTATTTCCAACTTGACACAACGTCGCAGTTGGCAAACATTAACCCTTATTTTGAAGATGCCGTCTACATTGACCGCCTCAAGCGCTTACCGAATGTAATGCCTATGACATACAACAGTATTGTCCGGAAATACATTGACCAATATACAAACAGACTACGCCACTCGGTTTCTTATATGCTAGGAGCCTCAAATTTTTACATCCCAATTTTTGAAGATGCTCTCCTGCTCCATCAGATTCCTCTCGAGCTAAAGTATCTGCCTGTCATAGAGTCTGCATTCAACCCTAGGGCCAGAAGCCGCGCCGGTGCGGGTGGTCTGTGGCAATTCATGCCAGCAACGGGTAAGCGCTATGGTTTGTTAATCAATAGTCTTGTTGACGAACGCTGCGACCCAATTAAATCGTCAGATGCTGCTGCACGTTATTTGAAAGATTTGTACGACATCTTTGGAGATTGGACTTTAGTGATTGCTGCGTACAACTGTGGTCCTGGTAACATCAACAAAGCCATCCATCGTGCCGGAGGCGAACGAGATTATTGGAAAATATATCCCTATTTGCCAGCAGAAACAAGAGGTTATGTTCCTGCATTCATCGCTGCTAATTACGTGATGAATTATTATGGAGAGCATAACATTCTTCCAATGCGGGCCAGTATTTTAGCCAACACAGACACGCTTCTTCTGAATCATGATGTAAAAATGGAGCAAATCGCCAAAGTGTGCGATATAGACATACAACAATTGAAGCTACTCAATCCTCAATACACCACCAATCTCATTCCCGGCTATCGTCAACGCAGTACCTTGCGCATGCCACAGAAACAACTGCTCACTTTCATTGACTTACAGGACTCTATCTATAATAGCACCACTCAAGACGTCGCTCTTACTGAAGATACAGAGGATGTCATTGAACCCGTCCAAACTGTTTCTACGCGTCGCTCTTCAGCAAGTCGTAGCCGAACTTCAGCAAGCAGACATCGGAGCCGCACACAAAGTGTTACAGTTCGAAGAGGGCAAACTCTATCTGAAATAGCACGACGCAATCACACCACCGTGAGCAAACTGCGCAAACTTAACGGCATCAGAGGAAACAATATCCAAGCAGGCAAACGGCTCCGGGTGAAATAAACAAACGAAGAAAACCACATAAACCATTCTCTTCCATCCATTCAGACACAGCTATGGACGACGAACTCAAGAAAACGGCAGAAGAACAGGAAGAACAAATGATATACGATGCGTTCCGCAAGTTACTTGACACCTACCTCGCATCCAATCACCGCAAAAAGGTCGATATTATCACCCGTGCGTTCAACTTTGCCAAACAAGCCCACAAGGGAGTTCGCCGGCTTTCAGGAGAACCATATATCATGCACCCCATAGCAGTAGCTCAAATAGTCTGCGAAGAAATTGGCCTGGGCTCTACTTCCATCTGCGCGGCGCTGCTCCACGACGTTGAAGAAGACACCGACTACACGTACGAAGACATACGCAACCTCTTCGGTGAAAAAATCGCCAACATCGTTGAAGGCCTCACAAAAATTTCCGGTGGCATCTTTGGAGAACGTGCCTCACTCCAAGCTGAGACCTTCAAAAAGCTGCTCCTGACAATGAGTGACGACATCCGTGTTATCCTCATCAAAATATCCGACCGTCTGCACAACATGCGTACCCTCGAAAGCATGCGCCCGAGCAAACAATACAAAGTTGCCGGTGAAACACTCTACATTTACGCACCCCTGGCAGCCCGTCTGGGACTGAATAAAATCAAGACTGAACTCGAAAACCTGAGTTTCAAATACGAGCACCCCGACGATTTCAATGCCATCTCCCAGCAGCTGGCATCCACACAAGCAGAGCGCGACACCGTATTCAAGGAGTTTACCCCCCCCATTCGCGAAGCCCTCGACAGGATGGGACTAAAATATGAAATCTTCTCCCGCATCAAAAGTCCATACTCTATCTGGACTAAGATGCAGAACAAACATGTTGCCTTTGACGAAATCTTCGACATCCTAGCCATACGCATTATCTTCGAGCCCCGCACTCCGGAAGAAGAAACCAACGACTGTTTCAACATCTACGTGGCTCTGACCAAAATATACAAGTCCCATCCCGACCGTTTCCGCGATTGGGTCAATCACCCCAAAGCCAACGGCTACCAAGCCCTGCACGTCACCCTCATGTCACATCAGGGCGAATGGATCGAAGTACAAATTCGTTCAAAACGCATGAACGAAATCGATGAACAAGGACTTGCAGCACATTGGAAATACAAAGCGAACGACACCAACCCCACCCAGACAGAGGCAGACGAAAAGGTTGACGGCTGGCTACACACCATAAAAGAAATCCTTGACGACCCGCAACCCGACACACTCGACTTGCTCGACACCATCAAACTCAACCTCTTCGCCAAAGAGATCATCGTATTCACCCCAAAAGGTGAAATCAAATCCATGCCAGCCGATGCCACCGCGCTGGACTTCGCCTTTTCTATCCACTCCTTTCTTGGTACTCACTGCATCGGTGCCAAAGTAAATCATAAACTCGTTCCCTTGATGCACCAGTTAAAAAGCGGCGACCAAGTGGAAATCCTCACATCACGAAACCAGCAAGTCAAGCACGAATGGTTGAAATATGTCACCACAGCCAAGGCTAAGAGCAAGATCCAAGCCTGCCTGCGCAAGATGGACCGCGAGGTGCAGCAGCAAGGACTCAGGCAACTCGAGTCCTTCCTTGAGAAAAAAGACATCGACCCCACTGGTGACGTCATCAACAAACTGCAACGTTTCCACCGCTTCGCCACCCGCGAACAAATGCTGCAAGCCATTGGTGGGCAAGACCTGCTCCTCTCAGACGACGACATAGCCTTCCTGCAAGGCAAACACACCTCAAAAGGCTGGAGAAAATACCTGCCCTTCATCTCCACCAAGCCACGCGAAGGCCAAGAAAGCCCCACAGAAATCATAGCCGACGCCATAGACCGCAAAAAGACATTCACCCTCACCGACGCCAACATCGACCAGTGCATCATCGAGACCTGCTGCCACCCTATCGCCGGAGACGATGCCCTGGGCTACATCAGTCCTGAAGACAACCATCTGCACATTCACAAGCGCAACTGTCCCCGCGCCATGAAACTCAAGAGCAACTTCGGCAACAACATCGTAGCCGTAGCCTGGGATGTCAACATGCACCTCTTTGAAACCACCGTCCACATCAGCGGCATCGACGAAGAAGGCATGCTTCTGCGCATCGCTGAATCGCTCTACAACATACCCGGAATCCGTGTCGAAGCCCTCAACATCGCCGGCAACGACGGACTCTTCAACGCCCAACTCACCATACGCGTCCACAACACCGCCGAAGTGCGCCGTCTCTGCACCACACTCAAACAAATCGACAAAGTGCTCAAAGCCGTCCGTTACGACTAAGCCTCACGTAAAATCAGAAAACGGCACAGATATTACCGAAACCGATTAAAAAAAAACGAAAACGGATATAGTCACACATATATCCCACATCAATCATACAAAAAGAGCCATGAGTATTCTCTCATGGCTCTTTTTCTGTCAAATCAGCGAACTGTGCTTTCACTTGCGCCGCCAACGCCTCGGGAGCTATCTTCAGCTGTAACCCGCGTTGGCCTGCACTGACATATATAAAAGGAAAGACTTGCGCAGAGACATCAATAAAGGTTGGAAAAGACTTTTTCATCCCCACAGGTGAACAGCCGCCTCGGACATATCCCGTCAGCGGCAGGAGAGCTTTAAGGGGGAGGGTGTCACACCGCTTGTTACCACTCACACGGGCAGCCTTTTTAAGGTTAATCTCGCAGTTCCCAGGCACGACACAGACAAAATACTTCATCTTGTCGCCTGTGAGCACGATGGTCTTAAACACCTGCTCCACGGGTTCCCCCAGACTGGCCGCCACCACCGGAGCAGACAAGTCGGTTTCATGGACTTGGTAAGCCACTATTTCATAGTCAACATTAGCCTTATCCAATAAACGGCAGGCGTTAGTCTTTTTCAGTTCGTGCATCGTGGGATTGCTTTGAGTTTTGTTTCAGCCGATTGACCTTCCAATTCATCCTTAAGAAAGGCAGACGTGTATCCCATGTTGCTGTCGGCCACCTGCTCCGGCGTACCGCAAACAACCACATGGCCACCTCCTTGACCGCCGTCGGGACCCATGTCAATGATGTGGTCGGCCTGCATGATGACGTCCATGTTGTGCTCTATGACGATGACAGTGTTGCCTCTGTCAACCAGCCGGTGCAGGACACTCATCAGCACGCGGATGTCTTCAAAATGGAGTCCGGTAGTTGGTTCGTCAAGTATGTAGAGGGTGCGGCCGGTGTCCTTCTTGCCCAATTCGGTGGCCAGTTTGACGCGCTGGCTCTCGCCTCCCGAGAGCGTGGTGCTAGATTGTCCCAACTTGATGTAACCCAGACCGACATCCTGCATGGCCTTCAGTTTGCGAACAATCGGGGGCTGGTTTTGGAAAAACGCAACAGCCTGGTTGATGGTCATGTCAAGCACATCGGCTATGCTTTTGCCCTTGAAACGTACTTCGAGAGTCTCGCGATTGTATCGCTTTCCATGACATTCTTCGCAAGGCACGAGCACATTGGGCAGAAAATTCATCTCAATGGTCTTGTAGCCATTTCCCTTACACGTTTCGCAGCGCCCGCCGGCTGAGTTGAAAGAGAAGCGGCCGGGCTTGTAGCCACGGATAGTGGCCTCGGGCAGGGACACAAACAGGTTGCGGATGTCGCTGAAAACGCCGGTGTAGGTAGCGGGATTGGAGCGCGGGGTGCGCCCGATTGGACTCTGGTCAACATTTATGACCTTATCGAGTGCATCAATGCCGTCCAAAGCATCGTATGCAAGGGGCTCTTGCAACGAGCGGTAGAAATGTTGTGAGAGAATGGGCAGGAGTGTTTCGGTAACAAGGGTGGATTTCCCGCTGCCGCTCACTCCGGTAACGCAAATCAACGTTCCGAGTGGAAAGGTCACGTCAATGTGTTTCAAATTATTGCCAGAGGCACCACGAAGCACCAGTTGTTTCCCGTTGCCTCGGCGACAGACGCTGGCTTGTTGGCGAATCTTACCATTAAGATAGTCTGACGTCAGTGTGGGTTGCTTGAGCATGTCGGCAGGAGAGCCTTGGAAAACGACCTGTCCTCCGAGACGTCCGGCACGAGGGCCCATATCAACAATATAATCGGCATTGAGCATCATATCGCGGTCGTGCTCAACCACGACAACGGTATTACCCAAATCGCGCAAATTCTTCAACGAATGGATGAGCCGCATGTTGTCTCGCTGATGAAGCCCAATGCTTGGCTCGTCAAGGATGTAGAGGACATTAACCAACTGGGAGCCAATCTGAGTAGCCAACCGAATGCGCTGGCTCTCTCCACCCGACAGCGTGGTGGAGCCTCGAGACAGCGAGAGATAGTTCAGGCCTACGTCAAGCAAAAACTTCAGCCGGGTAAGTATCTCACGGATGATTTCGCTGCCGATCTTCATCTGCATAGACGTAAGTTCAAGATGCTGAAGCCAATTGTACAAAGAGGAAAGATCCATCGAGGCCACTTCATAGATATTCTTCCCCCCGACGAGAAAGTGCAACGACTCCTTGTTGAGCCTAGCACCATGACACAGCGGGCACTCAGCCTGCTTGTTAAATTGCTCCGCCCACTTCTGAGCCGCAGCAGACATTTCCTGGTCGCTCATCTGTTGGATATACTTCCCCAACCCGTCGTAGTGAATGAAATAGTCCTCTCGACTATGCATCTTCTCCGCTGGAATACGGAGGGTTCGCTCACTGCCACTGAAGATTTCCTCCACCGCTTCTTGGGGAATGTCTTTCAAAGCCGTGTCCATATCGCACTCATAGTCCATAAGAAGGGCTTCTATCTGCCAAAATATCAGCGAGCTCTTATATTTGCCCAACGGCACTATTCCTCCCTCGCGGATAGAAAGCGACTTGTCCGGAATGACCTTGTCTATATCAATCACATTTATGAAGCCTAAACCCTTGCACCTTGGACAGGCACCCAGAGTCGAGTTAAACGAAAAGTCGTGTGGCGAAGGGTCTCTGTACGATAGACCTGACACGGGGTCCATCAGATGCTTGCTGTAATAGCGCACGCTGCCTTCTTGTGCATCAAGCACTGCCAACAAGCCGTCTCCATGTTTGAATGCCATGGCAACGCTCTTTGTCAGGCGCTCTATAGCTTTCGCTTCCACGACTAACTTGTCTATCACGATTTCTATGCTGTGATTCTTATAGCGATCCACCTTCTGCCCTACCTTCAGTTCCTTTATTTCGCCATCCACCCGGGCATACAGAAATCCTTTTTTGCGAAGCGTTTCAAACAATTCACGGTAATGTCCCTTACGGTTTCTCACTACAGGTGCCAACAAGTAGATGCGTCGCCCTCCATAGCGTTCCGACAACATCTGCAAAATCTTTTCCTCTGTGTACTTCACCATCCGCTCACCGCTCACATACGAATACGCCTCACCTACCCGTGCATACAGCAGACGCAGGTAGTCATATATCTCCGTTACCGTGCCTACCGTTGAGCGCGGATTCCGGTTCGTCGTTTTCTGATCAATACTAATCACAGGACTCAGCCCGGAAATCTTGTCAACATCGGGACGGCTCAAATTGTCAAGATAATTGCGGGCATACGCCGAAAAGGTTTCGATATAACGGCGTTGCCCCTCGGCAAACACCGTGTCAAACGCCAACGAACTCTTTCCGCTACCGCTCAACCCCGTCACCACCGTAAGCGACTGTCGGGGTATGCTCACGTCTACATTCTTCAAATTGTGCTCACGGGCACCCCACACCTCTATCTGTCGGTCCTCCGCTATCGCTCCTCTTCCCATTTTCTTGTCTGTCACCACTCATTATGCACTATCGATTATCAACCGTGCACAGTAACTATATAATATAGAATCGTGATTTGCTATGAGGGGGCGTTAATTATCCACCACTGTAAATTCACGCAGCAAAGTGACAGCCTTCTT
>JAEEGL014405823.1_pt1 | contig 22278 bp, 20 predicted proteins | sample 9134231 | NCBI WGS metagenome assembly JAEEGL01 (sample SAMN16246548, study PRJNA631951) | gut metagenome | biome: gut microbiome; feature: rumen; material: fiber-attached | host: Bos | place: Iran: Karaj | collected 2018-10 | reverse complement strand
TCGCGCAACGAAATGTCCGAAGTCATCCAGGCGCGTATGGAGGAAATATTGAATGCCGTCAAGTTCCAGCTCGAAACCGTATATGCCGACAAGGTTCCTGCCGGCGTAGTGATAACCGGTGGCGGTTCGCTCGTTGCAAACCTCAACCAGCTTGCAAGTTTCATCCTGAAGAACAGCATACGTCTGGCCTGCCCTATTTCCAACATCGAAGGCAAATTCGCCGATTCTCTCAAGAAACCGCAGTATTCAACCGTTGTCGGACTTGTAAAGAAAGGTTTCGATTTTGAACAGGGATTAAGAAAGAAAGAACTGGTAGAACAGAAGCCCGAACCAAAGCCCGAGCCTGTACCCGAACCTCAACCCGAACCTATTTCCGAACCAGAGAAAAAGGAACCGGAAAAGAAGCCGGAGAAGCCCAAGAGAAGATTTGGCGATATGTTTAGGAATCTGATGGATAAAATTGACGAGGACGAATAGTAACAATTAAAATCTGCTATTATGGATTATAAGTATAACGATGATTTCCAGTGCATTTCGGCTACCGATGCAGCCGAACAGAAAAATATAAGGATACAGCCAGCCAATGTCGATGATGTTTCGGCAGGTATAGGCAATTCTGGAGATACTGGCAATATAATCAAGGTCATCGGTGTAGGCGGTGGCGGTAGCAATGCTGTCAACCAGCTTGCAAAGTCCCACATAGTCGGCGTTGACCTCATTGTGTGCAATACTGACCGTCAGGCACTTAACGACAGTTTAGCCTCGATAAAGATTCAGCTTGGCAAGAAACTTACGGCTGGTCTTGGCGCAGGCAACGACCCGAAGGTTGGTGAAGATGCCGCAAAGGAAAACCTGACCGAAGTTACCGACCTTTTCGACGACAATACTAAGATGGTATTCGTTACTGCCGGAATGGGTGGCGGAACTGGAACTGGTGCCGCGCCTGTAATTGCAAAGGCAGCAAAGGAAAAAGGAATGCTTACGATTGGTGTAGTCACCGTACCATTTACCGCCGAGGGAACCCAGCGAATAAATCAGGCCAACGAGGGCGTGATGAGAATGCGTGATGCCGTCGATGCTCTCTTGGTTATAAATGATGACAAGCTCATCAAATTCAAGGACTGCACATTCTCCACCGCATTCCAGAAGGCCGATGAGGTGGTTGTTACTGCAACTAAGGGTATCGCCGAGATAATAACCAGACACGGACACGTAAACGTTGACTTCCGCGATGTAAATTCGGTAATGAAGGACAGCGGTGTTGCGTTGCTCGGGTCTGCCGAGGCATCGGGCGAAGGCCGCGACCTAAAGGCTATTTCCGAGGCTCTGGATTCTCCGTTGCTTCACGACAACGACATAAAGGGCGCAAAGAATATCCTGCTCAACATAACCACACCGCGTGGCGAACACGAACTTACAATGCCCGAGTTCGAGAACATTACCAACCATCTGACAAAAGTGGCTGGGCAGGGAACAAATGTTATCTGGGGTACTTGTTTCGACGACAGCCTTGGCGAAAACATCCGTACAACCGTGATTGCCACAGGATTCCCATACGAGGCAAAACCTATGGAAACACCGCCCGAGGTCAGCACTATCGAATTTGGACAGCCATTGCCGATGAATGACGTGGTGCTTAATCCTGCCGAAATGCGTTCGCCGAGCGACTTCAAGCACATGAGCGACTTGGACAAACTCAACGACGACGCTTATCTTGCAAGCCTCGAAAACGAAACCGCCCTTGACAGGAAAAACAAAAACAACTAATTAAAACATACAACTATGAGCATATTTGAACAGGTAAACGAAGATATTAAGAAGGCTATGCTTGCCCGCGAGAAGGAAAAACTTGAAGGCTTGCGTGCTGTTAAGGCTGCATTTTTGCTGGCAAAGACCGAAGGTGGCAATACCGAACTTACTCCCGATAAGGAAATGCAGATAATCCAGAAGCTTGTGAAGCAGCGTCGCGAAACTGCCGACTTGTACAAGTCGCAGAACCGTCCCGACCTTGCCGACAAGGAACTGGCACAGGCCGATGTTATTGCCGGCTATCTGCCAAAACAACTTTCGGAAGAAGAAGTTAAGGCTGTTGTTGCCGAAATTATAAAGGAAACAGGCGCAACAACTATAAAGGATATGGGTAAGGTTATGGGTGCAGCAAGTGCAAAACTCGCCGGTCAGACCGACAATAAGACCCTTTCGGGAATAGTGAAGGCAATGCTGGGATAACAATTGACAATTGACAATTGACAATTAACAATTGATAATGGGCAATGGATAATTGACAATGAACAATTTGTAGAGACGTTGCGTGCAACGTCTTACTAAAATTGTCAATTCATTTAATTCCCAACCGAAAATTTATTTAATTTTGCAAAAAATTTTAAAGCTATGGCAAGTAGAAAAGTATTAAAGAGAGACATTGATTACATGACAAGCGAACTTTTGTCGGATTGCGTATTGTACGTTGACTTGTATCCAGCACAGCCGACCGAGCCTGTTACTGAAATCATCAACAACGTATTGCTTAAGAAGCAGGAAGTATTTTCGAAGATTAACACTCCGACTTCGAAGGTGGAAAAGAAGGCAGTAAAGGAAAACTACAAGGGTTACATTTCCGAAATGCTTACCGCCGTTAACGAAGGTTACGAAAAGTTAAGCAAGCTGCCGCGCAAGTAATGCAGCGAATAATAACTGTCGAAGGTGTCGGCGAGGTGGTTGTGTCGAAGCGACGCAACTGTGTGCAGATGCGTTTGACCGTGCATCCCGAAAAGGGCTTGCATTTATCCATACCTTTCAGGGTCAGTTATGCTGACGCTGAAAGGTTTGTTTTTGAACATCGCGACTGGATTGCCAAGACCTTGCAGGCACAGGAGCAGAAAGGGGTAAAACGTCTGTTCACCCCGCAGTCGCATTTTACTTGCCGAAGCACAAAGTTGCAGTTTTCGCCAACCGATGCGCAGAAAAGGATACTCTCGGCAAGAATAACAGACCATATCGTTACAATTTATTACAATCCCCAGTTGGTCGATTTTAGCCTCGATGCGGTACAGAATTTCATTAAGAAGGTAATTCTTGCCTCGATGCAAAAGGAAGCCGAAAAAGTGCTTTTCCCTCGTGTGGATGAGATTTCTTCTCGCACAGGCTTGTCGTTCCGTAAGGTTTCTATTGGCAATGCACTTACCCGATGGGGAACTTGCAGTTCGCAGGACGATATTATATTGTCGTGCCGCTTGTTGCTATTGCCCGACTATCTGGTCGATTTTGTCATTCTGCACGAACTTTGCCACATTGCACACAAGAACCACGGGCCAAAATTCCACGAATTACTAAACCGTTTGTCAGGCGGAAAAGAAGACCTTTACGACAAGGAACTAAAAGGTTATAATGGCCGGATTTTGCCAGATAGGGAGTAGGATTTATTCCTTCCTTCTCAATCCCTTCAAATATTCCTTTTGCTCGTTTGTAATTCTATAGCTTTCGATTGCTTTCTGGATTGTCTTGTTGTGAGTCCAGGTTGCGAGGCGGTTCTGCTCGATAATGGGCAAAGTTGCTTCGTATTGCTTTGCAAGTGCCGTGGCAAAATACCATGCGACCATCATTTTCACGTAGTATTCGTCGTTGCTGATGCCGGCAACCCAATCGAGGTATTCGGGACGGAAATCGTCGTCGAGGAAATGCGTCATTAGCATTTCGATGCCGAAACGTATGGTGTAGGTCTTGTTCGACTTCATCCAGCGACGTATGTCTTTTATCAGTCGCGTGTGGTTTTGGTTGAATGCCTTTGGCCTAATTAGGTCGCAGGTAGCCCAGTTGTCGATGTAGGGTAGGAGACGGTCTATTTCGTCTATTGTATGGTCGTAGTCCTTGATTTCTGAAATTATGAAACCATGCAAGTTGTTTTCGTCGTAGTATTGATGTGGTAGGCTCGACAGAAAATCGTCGATTTCGGCATCCTTGGCAAAGTCCTTGGCTGTTTTGCGCAGTTGAGGTGTGCGGATGCCAATTATCCTTTCGATGTCGATTCCTGGCATAAGTTTGGAGTGGAAGTCGCGGTATGCAATGTCCTGTTGTGCAAAAAGACTTTCGCGGATACGGACAGTTACGGTCTTGTACTTCTTTGCGTAGGCAAAGAGTTCAATCGGCAGATGGCAATAGCCTGTCGGGTTCTTGTCAAGGTAATCTTGATGGTATTCGTCGGCGGAGAAGAAGTTTTTCAGCGGAGCGACTTCCACCTGTAAAGGTGCATCGTACTTTTTTGCTTCCAATGCCATGACTTCCTGTATTATAGGCAAATCCGACTTGTCGGTGTAGTATATTCCAGTGCGGTAGCGTGTGCCGGAGTCCTCGCCTTGGCGGTTCAGGCTTGTCGGGTCGATGGCCTTGAAGTAAAGGCGCAGGATTGTCCGCAGTGGAATCGTGTACGATTCGTATTTCACTTCTACGGTTTCGGCGTAGCCCGTTTGGTCGGTGTAAACCTGTTCGTATGTTGGATTGTCGGTGTTTCCGTTTGCGAATCCGACTTGTGTGAAAGTTATGCCTTCGATTTGTTTGAGGTAATGTTCTGCGCCCCAGAAGCAGCCTGCGGCAAGATATATTTTCTTTTTCATGTCTATTGTTTTAATGTTCCGTTATCGTTGAAAAGTTCGCAAATGTCTTTTGGCTTCTGAAGCCAGATTGTGTTTAGTCCAACCTTTTTTGCACCTATGCAGTGCTTTTCGCAGTCGTCGATGAAAAGAGTTTCATCAGCGTTTAGGTTGTGCTTGTCCAGTATGTGTTTGAAAACATTTTCGCTTGGTTTGCGGTCGCCAATCGTGTAGGAGAAGAAAATCTCGTCGAAGCATTGGCGAGTAGCACCGAGGTATTCGGTGAAGTATTCCGCATTTACCACGTCGCTATTGCTGAGCATAAATGTGCGGTAATGATTGTGAACTTTTTGCAGAATAGTCTGGTGTTCGCGTTTGAAATCAACAATGAGCGTATTCCAAGCCTCGCATATCTGTTCGTCGGAGATATCGGTTTCGAGTATTTTGCGTAGTTCGTTGCAGAATTGGGCGGTTGAAATAAGGTTCGACTCGAAGCGTTTTGTAAGTCCGCTGTCGTAGAGCTTACGATATGGATTTTCTGCCGTTATGCCAAATTCGTGCAGACGATTATCGATAAGGTTAACATCGATTGTGATTATCGGTCCGCAGAGGTCGAAGATTATATTTTTGATGTCGGGCATTGATTTTACAGCTTGCTGTAGTCGGGTGAGAAGGTGTCGCCGTCTTCCATTTTGCCGGTAGAAATGCCCTTCTTGAGCCAACGCGAACGTTGTGCCGAGGTTCCATGGTTGAACGATTCGGGAACGGTATAGCCTCTTGCCTGCTTCTGCAGATAGTCGTCGCCAATGCGGGCGGCAATGGCAAGACCTTCCTCGATGTCGCCATCCTCGAGCGAGTTGAACATTGCATTGTCCCTGTTTGCCCACACGCCTGCGTAGAAGTCGGCTTGCAGTTCGAGGCGGACGCTAATCTGGTTGCTTTCGGTTTTGCTTACGCGGCTCATCTTTTCGTGTGCATCGCCAAGTGTGCCAAGCAGATACTGAACATGATGTCCAACCTCGTGGGCTATGACGTAGGCGTATGCAAAGTCTCCTGCTGTGCCGAATTGCTGTTTCATGGTGGTGAAGAACGACAGGTCGATGTAAACCGTCTGGTCGGCTGAGCAATAGAATGGTCCCGACGACGATGACGCGCCACCGCATCCCGATTGAACAGAACCAGTGAACAGCACTAATTTCGGGGCTACATACCTTTTGCCTCTCTTGCTGAATTCTGCAGTCCACACGTCTTCGGTTCCTGCAAGAATTTTCTTTGTGAACGATGCTAGCTCTTCCTCTTCGGCAGTCGGTGTGTATGCCGATTCGGTTTGTGAGTTGTCTATGTTAAGGTTCTGTATTGCCTCCGAAGGGTCTTTGCCAAGTAATAAAGCGATGATACCAACGATTATAGCTCCGCCGATTCCAAGTCCGGCACCCATTTTCTTGCCACGTCTGTCGTCAACATTTGTGCTTTCGCGTCTTCCGTCAAGTCTCATAGTTTTATAATTAAGATATTTTATGAGGCAAAGATAAATAAATATTTGCTTCTTGGTTGCATGTCAATAAAAAAGGGAGGAACAAAGTTTCTCCCTTTTGATTTTTTCTCAAAATAACCTATTTGGTGTGGTTGATTTTTATAACAGCACCGAGGCATTGTTTTTTTATTGATTTTGCATCGAACTTGAATGTTGATGTTCCTGATGCATTTGCTTCGTCGAGCGAGAATGTCTTAGGTCCCATAACCTTGAACAGACGTTCTGCGTAGTCGCCCGAAGTCTTTGCCATACGGTTGCGAATTTCATCGATATTGAGAGGAACGCGGCTGTAAAGTACATATATGTAGTCGGTTCCGGTCTGGTCGTCCATCTGTATGAAGTGGCGTTCGTCGGGAATGGCAATGCGGCTGTCGCTGTAGTCGAGGAGCGGGCTTATCAGTCGGCACTGTGGAAATATGTTGTACACTTCGTTGGTAAGGTCGGTACCGAATACGTAAACATAAGCCGGCGAATTGTTTTCTACATATATTCTGAAATAAGTGCCCGATTGGTAAGATTTCGAGATATTTATGGTTTTGTCGTGTATTGTGCCCTGCATTGCAGTGTTGTCGCCAAGGATAATGCTTATGCTGCCGGCGAAATTGTTTACATCAACCTTGTTGCCATCGGGTGTCTTTATCTTGTCGACGCTAATTACCTTTACACCGCGGTCTTTTGCGTTGTTCTTTGGTGCGTCCTTTATTCCAAGGCTTTCGTTCATGTGTTTCATGTTCTCCTCGTACGACATGTTGCTTACATATTGGAATGCCGAGGAATTGCGCGACTTCCTTTCCTCTTCCATGTAGTTGTAGTCTTCGGCGGTATAGTCGCTGTCCTTATAGCCCTTCCATGCACCATTGTCGCCATCTTGGTATAGAATGTTGTATGAAGTGTAGTTGCTGTCATCGTTGTCGTTATCGTTATTATCTTCGTTATCAATGCGATAGTCGTCGCCATCGACAAAATTGTCAAGGTAGTCGTAATCAACGGATAAGAAATCATCGAGACCGAGGTCGTCGAAGGTGTAATCTACATTATTGCTGTCGTTTCCGTCGTTGTAGTCGTAATTGTTGTTATTGTTGTTGTCGTCGTAATAGTTATAGTCGTTGTTGTTATAATCGTTGTTGTCGGCGTAATCGTAGAAGTTTGTAGAGAAGTCGAGGTTGTCGGTATTTGTGTCTATCTTCGAGTTGTTTATCTGCGTGTTTATTTCGAAAGCATAGTAAACCCACCATGCAAAATGGTAGTAGGTAATCCAGAAATAACCGTTGAGTCCCCAGTCGGTGCCCCAGCTGTTTTGTACGAGGAATGCACCTCCGTTGAATTTTGTATCGTCGTAAGCAACTACTGCCATGGCGTGACCACCGTAATTGAGTGTGGCCTGTTCGTTGCTGGCTGGCATCCATAGACCGTCGCTTCTTATTCCGCTGCTGTTTGAGAACGAAAATGCGCAGTTGAAAGCGATAAGCACTGGCTTACCCTCGGCAAGACTTTTCTTTACTTTTTCTACCTTGTACGAATATCCACCAGCCCATTGGTAGTACAATTTTGTAAATCCAAGGATTTTATTTTGTGCTGCTTTTTGTTTCCATGCGGTAGGAACATCGGATGTGTTTATACATGCTGGATTCTGCGGGTATTCGCTAAGTTTTACCGAGCCAGTGTTCTTCAGCCATGCGCAAGCATCGGCGATGTCGGTTCCAGCGGCACAGTTCTGCGTACTTTGCCTAAGTATGTTGACGTATGTATATGCTGGAAGGAAGGCATTTTCGGTAATTTTCTTTCGGTTTGTTATTCCATTGCGCATTGCCCATGCCATTGTCGCTATGCAGTATGTCGACGACCATGCGGTACATGTGCCGGTTTGTCCTTGGTTCCCAGGGACTGGCGTCCATTTCTGAAGTGATATGGCCTTTGGCAGATTGGAATATACGTCGCGTGTGTTTGATGCCTTTTCGGGCAGACGTTTTGCTGCTACTGTATCTACAACACAACCAGTAAAATGCTGTCCAAATGTGCTAATCGAAGCAAACAGGACTGCAACAAATAATATCAAAGCTCTCATGCTGTTTATTGTTTTGTATTATTATTTCTTGAAATAAAAATCGCCGAATATTGAGGAATTTTCCCACGGAATTTGCTGTTGCTGGCTTATTTCGTAAACCCTTGAGCGCACCTTCTTGAATACATCTTCTATTTTTGTTCCTGGCTGGGTTATTTCCTGAGCCAGCTGTTCGGTGTAAAGACCATTGCTTCCGCTACCGTCCGATGCTACACTGCCTGGCGATGTGGCAAATGCAATGAAAGTGCCTCTTGGGGCATTTACAGCGGCAAGACCGCCGGAGTTTAATGCTCTCATGTTTGCAAACGGGTTGTTGCGGCAAGCGTCAAGGATTATGATGTTCAAGTCGTTTTGTGCGTATTCCATTTCACCGAGTACACGTTTAAGGTTTACGCATTCGAGTTCTACATCCTGCTGTTTGGTAATGTTTGCCGTCACTGGCACGAGGTAGTTCTCTCCATTTACCTGCAAGCCGTGTCCTGCATAGAAAAATAAGCCAACAGCCTTCTCTTCAGTAAGCTTGTTTCCAAATTCACGTATTTTAGAGATCATTTCGTTCTGCGAAAGGTCGGTGTACACCATTGTCTCGAAGCCGAGGGAACCTAGAGTTTCGCCCATAAGTCTGGCGTCGTTTGACGGGTTGTTGAGCGCACCGATATACTGGTAGGCTCCGTTGCCAATGATAAGTGCAAGTCGTTTTTCGCTCGATACGTTGTCGCTTTTGTTGAGGGTAACGCGTCGCGCATCGGTTGTTGTAGTTCCGCCTGCGTTCTTGACGATAGCCTTTATTTCGTTTTGTCCAGGTTCGAGGTCGATTTCATATTCGAAAGTATAGTCGCACTGGCTTGAAACTACGGTAAAGCCTCTGTTCGACTTTTTTGCTTTTACAACTCCGTTTACCGTTACGGTAACTTCGTCGATGCTTGCTTTTGAGGCAACACAAAGTTTTACAGTTTGCTTGCTGCTGGTAGTCGCCATGTCGCTCTGCGCTGGAGCCAACCATGTCACGATAGGCTTGGCAACGCTGACATCTTCGGTCTTCTTTGTTTCAAGTTCGCCATTTCTGAAAGTGCCTTCTTCCTTGGAGCCGTCGGTGTGGTAAAAAACGCCTTTGCCAGTCATTTCGCCGTTAACGAAGCTGCCAATGTATCTTTCGCCGGTGTCGCGGTCCTCGAGTGTACCTTGTCCGTTTGCCATTCCGTTTTTAAAATCGCCGACGTAGTAGTTTCCATTATATAGGTCTAGCATTCCTTTCCCCGATGGTACGCCGTTGACGAGGTTTCCGTAGTAGCGGCCATTGGCGGTAAGCTTTATTCCGAATCCGTTTTTCGACCCGAATATGACGTCGAACTGGTTTTCGTCCATTTCGCTTACAAACTCGTCGTTGTTCCAGATACCTGAATATTTTGTGTTGGTTTCGGTGTCGAACAATACACCTTGTCCGTGTCGTGCTCCGTTTTTAAGCTGTCCGTAGTACACCGAACCGTCGCTCCATATAAGTGCTCCGTATCCGTCGAGGGCGCTTCCCTTCATGTCGCCATTGTAGTAGGCTAGTCCGCCGCGGTCTTCGGGTTTGTATGTAGCCAGTATGTATCCGTTTGCTTCGTCGTCAACCCATGCACCATCGAAAACTTCGTCGTCGGCAGTGTACAATGTGCCTTGCCCGTGTCGCTTGCCATTCTTGAACGCGCCTTCGTAGTATGAGCCGTCGTCGTAGATAAAAATGCCGTATCCGTTTGTGCAGTCGCCGCTTATGCAGCCGTACTGGTTGGTAACTTCGCCTATGAAACGACCTTCTTCCCATATTCCTTCCTGTTCCGAGTCATCGGGATTTACTAAAATTCCATAGCCGTTGTATTTCCCATTTTTGAACTCACCAGAGTAAGCGGAACCGTCGTTTTTTACAAGCAAACCTTGTCCGCTAGGCTTTTTCTGAATGAAATTGCCTTCGTAGTATGAGCCATCGTCGTATATGAAAACGCCATATCCCGAAATGCAATCGCCATTGATGCAACCTTGTATGTCGTCATCTACAATTTTGTCGTTCTGATATATGCTTGTCTCTGAATTGCCTTCAGCATCAGATTCGGTTCCAATTCCATGACGCTTCCATCCCTGCCAATGTCCAACATATCGGCTGCCATCGGTCCAGATGTATGTACCTTGGCCATTGGGCGCATCGTCCTTGAAATTGCCTACATACATATTGCCGTCGCTAAAAATGTATGAGCCAAAGCCGTTGAAGTTGCCGTTTTCGAAAAAGCCGATATAGCGGTCGCCATTGTCGATTCTATATACTCCGTATCCGTCTTCGCAATTGCCGCTCAAGCAGTTGGGATTTGTGTTTTGTGCCAAAACATTGTTGGCTACAAGACAAACAAGTGCAACTGCGGTAAGTTTTATGTCTTTAAATATATGGTTTCCCATTTTATCGCATAGTTAAATTAACAAGCGACAAAGTTAAGCAAATATTCAATAGGTTGTATTATTCAATTGTTTCGATGTAAAAGCTCACGGGGCGGAATCCGTCGTTGCAGGAAATCATTGCCGAGTTGGGGTTTTTCATCCAGCCGTCGTAGAAGTTGCCACGCCCTGCAGCCAGTTCTTCCACGAACCAACGCATTGATTCCCACGCGCTGTCGCAAAGACCTTCTGGTTTCTGTCCGTCGGTCGAAATCCAGCTTTCGCCTTCGGAAATGTCGCAGGCGTGCTCGATGGGATTCTCGTATTTTGCCGAAAGGTCGGGGTAGCAAGCCTTGCGTATGGCTGTGATTTTCACTTTCTTCATTTGCCAATTGCTTTTAATTCATCGGTTTGTTCCTTCTTGGGCAGTTTCTTCACCACTTCGGCAAACGAGTGGTTGATGAGCTTGCATAGCAGTTCGTCGGTAACATCGCGGTTGAACCAAATCTGGTTCCAGTACTGCTTGTTCCAATGGTAAGCCGGCTCGATTGCCATATAATGGTCGCGAAGTTCGACGGCATAGTCGGGGTCGCACTTCAATACGCCAAGTTCGGGATTGTCGAGGGCTATGCAAGCGAAGATTTTGTTCTTCACGCGGAAAACCAGCACAGTTTCGTCGAACGGAAAGTCCTCTGTGGTGCAGGGAAGTGACAGGCAATATTCGCGGAATTTCTCTATGTCCATAGCTATTTGGCTGTAGAATATTTTTTTATGTCAATGTCGACTTTTTTAAGGCATTTTTCTTTCGACATGGCATTGGGATTGGTGCCTGGAAGTCCCTGAGGTATAGGTTGTCCGATTTGCTCGAAAAGCCATACCCAGTAGGGAGGGAAAGTGCCGTCGTCGGACTTGAAATTCATTGGTGCGTCGCTGAAAAGGTGCTGACCATTCTCGTCGATGTACGAGTTGCGGACAAGTTCGCTGCAATATTGTTCGTCGTTGTCGGGCAGGAAGTATATGTCGTAGTCGCGGCCAGTGAACTGCTTGGCATTTTCGACGAACTTGGCGGCTTGGCTGTTGTCGTTGAGACGCATAATGTCCATTTGTGGCAGCGAGCCGTCGTCGAGCGTGAAGTCGCATAAGAATGTGTCGAGTGGATGGCGGTCAACACCGTGAGCGAGAGTTGCATCAATAATCCAGACGCTGTCGTTGGCGACTTCGGCTATTGCGACATGTATGTAGTTGATTCCTACGTTGTCGCCAGTGGAGGCGGCTATTGCGGAACCCATTTCAGTAGTGTCGGACATATAGTCGAGCGGCAGAGCGACGAATACTAGGTCGCCTGTTTGGAGTTTTGTTTCTTCGTTGCTGGCTGTTTGTTCTGCTTTGTTCTGGCATCCACAAAATATTGTTGCTAAGCCCAGTGCAATTGCAAATATTGTCTTTTTCATGGTTATTGCATTCTTTCCATTAGGTCCATTATGTCCGATTCCATTGATTCTGTTCTAGGCTGTTCGAGAAATCTGCAAAGTTCCTCGCCTTTTTTGTAAAAGACTATTGCTGGCAGAAACTGCACGTAGTAGTCATCTACGTTAAGCACATCGACTGTGATTTTGCTGTCGAGGCAGATGAATGTCACAGGAATGTCCTTAAAGTATTCGAGGTCGAAAATCTTGCAGAAGCGTGGCACTTCGCGTCTTGAATTGCTTTCCCATGTTCCCATAAACACCTGTACGCTGTCGAATTTCTCAGGAAGTTCGAAGTTGAAGGTCTCGGTTTTTACGGTGTAGGCATCGTATTCTGCCTTGAACCAGTCGTCGCCGTTGCTTTCAAGCGCATCACGAGTGCAGAATCCGTAAAGGATGTCTTTGCCATTGTCGTTGATGGTTCTGTTGAGTTGCGGAAATGCACTGAAAGAACCAAGTACGAAAGCCAGTGCGATAATTATAAGTTTCTTTTCCATAGTCTTATCTGTTAAATTTCAGTTTCCTTGCTGATTTGTTTTCTTCAATAATCTTGCCATTGTTGAATGCCAGTTTGCCGTTTACGAAGGTTGACACAATTTTTGAGTTAAGCGTGTAGCCTTCCAGTGGCGACCATTTGCATTTATATAGTAGGTTATCCTTTGATACTTCGTATTTTGCGTTCATGTCGACTAGTACGAGGTCGGCAAAGTAGCCCTTGCGTATGTATCCGCGACGATCGATCTTGTATAGTCTGGCAGGGTTGTGACACATCCATTTTACAACATCTTCGATGCCGAAATTTCCTTGTTTTGCCAGTTCAATCATTACTTGTAGCGAGTGCTGCACCATTGGCGCTCCCGACGGGCATTTTGTATAAGGTGCGCATTTTTCTTCCCATGTATGCGGAGCATGGTCGGTGGCTACCACGTCGATTTTGCCGTCTTTCAGGGCTTGGATGAGTGCTTGACGGTCAGATTCGTATTTCACAGACGGATTCCATTTTATACGCGCACCTAATTTTTTGTAATCGTCACTGTTGAAGAAAAGGTGATGCACGCAAACTTCTGCGGTTATCTTTTTGTCTTCCAGTGGTTTGCTGGATAGGAGTGACAATTCTTTTTCGGTGCTGATATGGAAAATGTGCAGGTGAGCGTCAGTGCGTTTTGCGATTTCGGCAGCTTCGCTACTCGACTTGTAGCAGGCTTCTGCGTTTCGGATTTCGCAGTGTTTTTCCATTGGAATGTCATCACCGTATATTTCGCGCATGTGTTGCAGGTTTTGGCTGATTATACCGTCGTCCTCGCAGTGTGCAGCTATTATGGTCGGTGATATGCGCATAATTTCTTCAATAGCGTTCTTGTCCTTTACGAGCAGGCTTCCTGTCGAAGAACCGAGGAAAAGTTTTACGCCAGCGACTTCTTTAGTATCAATTTTTGCAATGTCGTCGGAGTTTTCTTCGGTGGCACCGATGAAAAACGAGTAGTTAGCCATTGAATTTTCGGCTGCTATGTCGAATTTTTGTTTTAGCAGTTCGGCATTAGTGGTAGAAGGATTGGTGTTTGGCATTTCCATGTAAGATGTAACGCCACCGGCTACTGCAGCACGCGATTCGGAATGAATGTCGGCCTTGTGGGTGGCTCCAGGCTCGCGGAAGTGCACTTGGTCGTCGATTACGCCTGGCAACAGGTAAAGTCCTTCTATATCAATGATATTATCGTATTGCCCGTCTGTGCTGTCGGTAGGAAGTATATCTTCGATATATTCGTCGCACAGCACCAAATTCTGCTTTTCGATGCGACCTTCGTTTACAACAATTGCGTTCTTTATAAGAGTTTTCATGTGTCATGTTTATATTGGCAAAGTTACCATTTTAATGCTACAGAGCAAAAAAATAAATTTCTTTCTTGCCTTTGCGAAAAATGTATTACTTTTGCGGTCGGGTAAGTCTTATACGACCAGCTCCCTCTGAATCCTCCAGGTTCGGAAGAAAGCAAAGGTAGGAGGTTGTAGCGGTGCGATATAAGTAGCTTACCCTTTTTTTGTGGGCTGAGCAAATTTCTGGTTTCTGGGTTTCTGAGGCTTCGCCGTTTCTGGGTTTCTGAGGCTTCGCCGTTTCTGAGTTTCTATGCTTACGGCGTTTCTGTGTTTAGCTTACGCTGAGCTAAAGGTTAACTTCGTTGAGGGCTTCGCCGTTCTATGGCTTCGCCGTTTTTTGTTGAGACGCAATAAATTGCGTCTGTACAATGGTCAGTGATTCAAAAATTTGATGATTCAAAGGGATGATGCGGTTTTGCAACTACATTTTTTCTTATTCTATTTTTTTTATACCTTTGTTGACGAAATAGTCATAGTGTTTCAAGTATGAATTGTATAGTGGTTGACGATAGCGAAGTTATTAGAACACAGATTGCTGGCTTTATAAATAAGTCGGGATTCCTTACTTGCTGTGGTACATTCGCCAATCCTGTTGGTATAGAGAAATGTATTGAGGAAAATGATGTTTCCCTCATATTTCTCGATATCGAGATGCCTCAGATGAGCGGATTCGATTTCCTTGACAAGTATAAGAAGGATATCCAGATTGTTGTGATTTCCGCTAGCCGCAAATATGCGCTCGAGGCCTACGACTACGACATTACCGACTATTTGCTTAAACCAATAGCCTACGAGCGTTTTCTAACTGCTGCAAACAAGGCATTAGAGAAACATATCCTGCATAAACATTTGAACGATGAACATATCTCATAGGGAGCTTTTCCTTAATTATATAGGTCAGACTTCAGAAAGTCCGTATCTTGTTGAAATTGAGCGTGCCAAGAGCGTATATATGTATGGTCCCGACGGCAAGAAGTATTTTGATTTGATTTCGGGTGTTTCGGTAAGTTCGCTCGGTCATTGCAACGAGCAGGTTATCAAGGCAGTGCAGGAACAAGTGGAGAAGTATATGCACCTGATGGTCTATGGCGAGTTTGTGCAGTCACCACAGGTGGAACTTGCTGAGTATCTGTGCGGAATGCTACCTGAAAAATTCGACAATGTTTATTTCGTCAATAGCGGTAGCGAGGCAATTGAAGGTGCAACCAAACTTGCCAAGCGTTATACTCGTCGGCACAAGATGTTTTCGTTTGTGAATGCCTACCACGGAAGTACGCAAGGAGCATTGAGCCTTTGTGGCAACGAGGATTTCAAGCGGTCGTTCCGTCCTTTACTTCCCGATGTATACCATTTGGAACTCAATAATTTCGACCAGCTTTCGCAAATTGACGAGGATACCGCTTGTGTAGTTCTAGAGTCCATTCAGGCTGAGGGCGGTGTTATGATTCCAACAGTTGAGTATATGCAGGAATTGCGCTCTGTATGTTCGAAAAAGGGTGCGTTGCTAATTCTTGATGAAATTCAGACTGGTTTCGGACGTACTGGCAAGATGTTCGGATTCATGCATTATGGAATAGAACCCGACATTATCTGTTTTGCAAAGGCTTTGGGTGCAGGTATGCCAATTGGAGCCTTCGTTTCGTCGCGAAAGATTATGTCGTCGTTTATGACCGACCCGGTTCTTGGGCACATAACGACTTTTGGCGGACATCCAGTTTCGGCGGCTGCGGCGCTTGCTGGTGTTAAATATATCAACGAATCGGGCATTGTAAATTCGGTACAGGCTAAGGCCGACCGCTTCATTTCAAACTTGAAGTCGCATCCGATGATTAGCGAGATAAGAGGTAAGGGTTTGTTGCTTGCTGTTGAGATTGGTTCGTTCGACAATGTGCTTAAGTTTATCAAGCGAGCAGTTGTAAATGGACTTATTTCCGACTGGTTTATTTTCCACGATACGGCATTCCGCATTGCTCCTCCACTGGTGATTACAGATGACGAGATTGACGAAGCAAGCGAATTGATAATAAAGACAATGAACGAAATATAGTAAAAACGGAGCATTATCCTGAACTATAGGATTTGCTCCGTTTTTATTGTTGATTCCCAACAAAAAAGGCTACCGATTGGGTAGCCTTTTTTATGGAGTGTGTTTGACTTACTTTACGATTGACTTGAAAGTGTCGTTTTCGAAGAGGTTGATGAATTCAACGTCCTTAGCTGCGAAATCCTTCAAGCTTGAATCCTTCTGGCAAGCAGTTCTCAAGTTGTTGAAAACGCCTTCGTTGTCAGCCTTGCGAGCGCAAACAACAGCCTTCAGGTAGAAGTTCATAGCGTCGTCCTTTTCAGCACCGCAGTTGAGAGCAGTCATAGCTGCTTCGTTTTCCTTGTTAAGAACCTTAGCAAGACCTGCGTTGAATGAGCAGTCGTCACCGTAGAAGTTCGATGCGTTAGCATACTGACCCTTCTTTATTGCGATAACACCCTGACCTGCGCTAGCTTCGCTAACACCAGTTGCAGAAGCGTAGTTCGATTCAGCTTCTTCTACATTACCTTCTGAGAGGGCAACATTACCCATGTTGTTGAGAACAGTTGCATTTCCGTTGCTCTTGCTCTTTGCCTTTTCCAAAGCAACCTTTGCAGCCTGGAAGTCCTTAGTTTCGTAGAGAGCAGCACCGAGGTTGTTGTAAGCTGACCATTCTTCTGGGAAGAGTTCGGTAGCCTTAGTGTAGATTTCAACTCTCTTGTGAGCGTCTTCGGTGATTTCTCCGTAGTGCATGATTTCGGTGAATGAAAGCTTGCTAGGATCTTCTTTGTACTGCTTAGCAATTTCTTCATCGGTCTTACCAATGTTAGTTACGTTGATAACGATTTCAGAACGACGCAAGCTCGGGAGAACTTCCTTTTCGAGTTCGTCGAAAGTGTTCTTCATGTTTCTGATTTCTTCTTCTCTCTTGTCAGGATCCGAGTTCATGTTGATAACTCTGATGATCATATCCTTGTCAGCGAGGTTAGAATTCTGTACTGCAGTCTTGAAACCTTCCCAGTCTTCTTCGGTAACCAAAGTCTTGAAGAAGTTGCCACCGTCAGCACCGTTAACGCCCTTGAATTCGTTCTTAGCGAACTTTGAAGCGCTGTTCGAACGGTCGTTAGAAACCTTCTTGTTGATGTCCTGAGTACCTTCTGGAGAAGCGTATGACTTAAGTTCAACACCGTCGAATCTTACGCGGTCGTTGTCCTTCGATTCCTTAATGTACTTCTGCATTTCAGCGATTTCGCTCTTCTTAGTTTCCGAAGACTTGATGTCTGATTTGTTCTTGTCGTAGTTGATAGCAGCGATCTTCGAAGCAGTGTTGTCCTTCTTGAAGTTGCTAGCAGCGTTTGACGACTTGCCGCCATTCATCTTAACGAGTTCTGGAGTTGCTACGATACCTTCAGCTATATCTTCTGGATCGAATTCAGCTTCCTTTGTACCCTTAACAGCAGAAATCTTCAAAACGAGTTTCGATCTACGCATTTCTGGTGAGTAGTCGAACTTGTCGTTGTATGAGAAAGCTCCACCTGGTTTGTACTTTATTACCTGTCCGTTTCCGGAAACCTTTTCACCCTGTACGTAAATAGGAGTGAGGGCCTTTTCGCCACCGTCCCATACCAAGGTTGGAGTTAAAGTTGCAGATACTTTCTTTCTGAAGTACTTTTCAGGGAAATTACCAGTAATATTTACAGCTACCTGACCGTTGTGAACTTCGAGAACCTTCGGATTTACAGAGTAGTTGATGTCGTCGGCATTGGCTGCCATCTTTTTCAAGTCGTTGCAAGCACCCATTACAAGGCCTAATGCTACCACTGAAGTTACAAATAAAAACCTCTTCATAATTTATTCCTTATTCTTGTTAATTTTTAATTATTTTATTTACCACTTCCCTTTCGGGAAAAAATCTGTGCAAAGATAATACGATGTTTTTGAATTGTAAAGAAAAAAGATTAAAAAGATGAAAAAAATTACCTATAAAATAAGTCTTGTTATTCCTATCTCATAATCGTTGTTGAATATGGCATTTTCGATCTTGTCCAAATCTGCGGGATTGTTTACAAAATCGATGTTATTTGTGTCGATAACAACGATTTTCATTTGATTTTGCTGCTTGAAGAAGTTGAAGTAGCCATTTTCTATTCCCTTCAGATATTCTGCCGATATGTTTTTTTCGTATTCGCGTCCGCGTTTGCTTATATTCTTCAGTAGCAGGTCGGTATTTTTATGTAGATAAACGTATAGGTCGGGTTTTGGTAACGTACTATATATAATATCGAATAGCTGGCGGTATAGTTTGTATTCGTCTTCTTGCAGTGTATGTGCCGAGAAAATCAACGATTTCATGAAAAAATAATCAGATACAATCAGCTCGTTGAACAGGTCGAATGACGAAATGCTGTTTTTGAGCTGATTGTATCTGTCTGCCAGGAACGAAAGTTCCAATGGAAACGAATATCTCTCAGGATTTTCGTAGAATTTTGGCAGGAAAGGGTTCTCGGCATATTGTTCGAGGAAAAGTTTTCCTTTTTTTCGTTCGGCAATGAGCTTGCTGAGGCTTGTCTTGCCGGCTCCGATATTCCCTTCGATGACCAAATATCGTATATCCATTTATACGATGAAGTTTTTGCTGATTGACTTGTGGTGGTAAACGTTGTTGATTACTTCACCGAACAAATCGCCTATCGAGATAACCTTAATCTTGTCGGATGCTCCTTCCTTTATAGGAATAGAGTTGGTTGTGATAACTTCGATGAGAGCCGACTTGTTGATTCGTTCGTAAGCTGGTCCCGAAAGTACTGGGTGAGTAGCAACTGCGCGAACGCTCTTTGCACCCTTTTCCATGATTATGTCGGCTGCCATTGTTATTGTTCCTGCTGTATCAATCATGTCGTCAACAATAATGACGTTCTTGTCCTTTACGTCACCTATTACCATCATTTCGCTTACCATGTTTGCCTTCGATCTCGACTTGTGAGAGATAACCATCTCTGCATCAAGGAAGTGCGAATAAGCTTTTGCTCTCTTTGCTCCACCCATATCTGGCGATGCAATAACGAGATTGTCGAGGTTAAGGCTCTTAATATATGGTACAAACAAGGTTGATGCATAAATATGGTCAACTGGTACGTTGAAGAATCCCTGGATCTGGTCGGCGTGCAAGTCCATAGTCATGACTCTGTTTACACCCGATGCCATAAGTAGGTCGGCTACGAGTTTTGCTCCGATAGCAACTCTTGGCTTGTCTTTTCTGTCCTGACGAGCGAATCCGAAGTAGGGGATAACTGCTACAACCTGTTCTGCCGATGCTCTCTTGGCTGCATCGACCATGAGCATAAGTTCGAAAAGGTTTTCTACTGGCGGGAATGTCGACTGGATTAGGAATACTGTGCATCCTCTTACTGTTTCGTCGATGCTGGTTACGAACTCGCCGTCGCTGAATTTAAGAAGTGTGCTTTCACCAAGCTTCATTTCTGGGTTATAGCCTTTTACGATTTCTTCGGCTACGTATCTGCTTGCCGATCCTGCAAAAAATTTGATAGGCGAAGCTATCTCGTTGTTTGTTGTCATGGTTAAAAATTGTTTTTATGTTTCGGTTTGCAAAAGTATTTCATTTTTATCTCTGAGTGAAACAAAAAGGATAAATTTTATTAACCTCTGTTTATATCTTGGGAAGATTCCTATAATGCAAAAAAAGGCTACCGTCGGTAGCCTTTTTATTTTCAAATCAAATAATAAAATTCTGTTAGTATTCCCACATGTCGTGTTCTATCTTGAACATTTCGTCCTGGATTCTTTCGCCTTCTCTGATTGCTTCGATACCGATGAGGTAGTCGGAGATAAGACGGTTGTCGTATGGGTTGGTTTCGGCAACTATGAAGCTCGAGAATCTTCTCTGCAGGAATATGTCGTCGAATGTTCTGTGTTCTGCCTCGTTGTGAGTGTTGAACGACTCGTAAGTAGCGAACAATGGGCGATAGTCATTGTAAGCAATCCAGAATGGCCATACACGACCTTCTGATGTCTGACCGTCGAACGACATAGCCATAATGCGTACATCCATAACAGATCTCTGTCTGTCGAAGAACCATTCTTCCCAAACCCAAAGTTCGTCCATTACACCACGGTCGCTTTCTTCGAGTTCCATTTTCATAGGTACGTCGATGTATTCAGGTTCATCAGGATCTGAATATGGGTCGATAACCTTCATTGTTCCTTCGTAAGATAGCAACGAGTCTCTTGATGGGTCGTCCTTTTCGATTGGTGTTCTCCACCAGTTAGTAATGTCGCCTGCGTCGAGCTTGAACACAGGATATCTGTTGTCGGTACTTTCGTTGTCTTCTATTTCCTGTCCGGTTGCCTTATAGAAAGTTTTTCCTTTGACTCCGATATCATATACAAGATACAGAAGGTTAACCCTACTTCTTTGCGGTTGTAATTCGCCCGGATAAGTCATTCTTGTCTGCGGGTAATATAGTGGGAGATTCTGTTTCTCTTTTAATTCGAGAATTCTTAGAATCTTCTTTGACCACATAGCGTCCGCCTCTCTGATGTATGGTAGGGGAACTACATTTCTCTTCACTGTTGTCTCTCTGGCGAATGCACCGTCAAGTACTTGACCAAACGATGTGTTTGCCAATATAAGCATGAGAGCCAATAATACGGAAAAACTAACTAATCTTTTCATGACTATGAATTTTAATTATTTCAATCTTGCTGCAAAACCTGGAGCGTTTCTTGGTCCTGAAGGTGAGGATACCTTGATTCCAATGAATGAAACAGATGATCCAGAAGCCTTCTTAGAAATGTCTGACAAGATATCGCCAGGGATTGTGTTGCCACTTACAACCTGTGATGATGTTACACCTCTAACTTCCTTCATGTAAGTGAATGATGTAACAGTGTATTTAACGTCCTTGAACGGGAAGAATCCGCCTTCAAGTACTGCATCAAGTCTTGGTGAGCCTTTTATTGCAGCCTTAGGAACGTCATCACCACTCTTGTAACCACCGATTGTAATGGTTGGTGACGGAACATTCATGACTTTGAAAGTCTGATGTCCTACCGACTTTCCGTCTGCGCTTACGTTGATTGTAACTTCCTTGGTCTGGCTGTTTGCTGGGATTGTTACGATATATTCGCCTTCGTATCCAGCAACCTTACCCTTTGATATTGTTGCGCCACCAGTAGCCGACACGTTGATGTTAGTGTAGCCTGATGCAGCAACAGATACTGGGTTCTGCAAACCTTTGTAGAAGATGTTACAAGCTGTAGCCGAAATGGTTGTTGATGAAGTTGCAACTGCGTACGATGATTTGTAAGGGATCCACTGGTCACCAACGTTTGACTTGTAGAAAATCAAACCGCCGTATCCGTGTTCGCCTACACCGCCAACAGACTTGAATGTACCACGACCTTGTTCGTCCAATGGAAGAGTGTCGTATGTTGCATTTGCAAGCTGCTTGTATTCGATTTCACCATTTGGCTTAACTACTGAGTCATAGTAAGGAGCAGTTTGTGTAATATAGATAGTAGGTCTCATAGTGGTATCGCGAGCACCGATAAATATCTGTGCTTCGTATTCGCTACCGCTCATTACGACGCTCTTAGATGTACTTACCAAACCAGTAAGAGAAGAGATACGAATATCCATACCTTCGAGGTCGGCAACCATCTGCTGCAATACTTCAGCTTCAACGTTTCTAATATCCGATTGCAATTTTGAGAGCAATGCCAATGTACCAACGAGAGGCATGTGTCTTACAAGACCAAGTTCCCACGGAATTGTAGCACCATCGTCGATCTTATCTGGAGTAGCGAGGGCAGCTGCAGTTCTCTTGTAGAACGAGCTAGTTGTATCAACTGGGCTGCTGGGGTCCTTCTTGTCGGTTCTGAAGACAGACATCTTGAGTACCATCTCTCTGAAGTTATCCATCCAAGATCTTAAGCTGTCACCCATAACACCGCCAGCTTCCTTATCCATGATTGCAGGAGCTGCGTTGATATCGTCCATTTTCTTAATTACAGCGGTATCCATTTCGATGTTTGTCGGGTCGATGGTTTCATCGCTCTTGTTCAAACACTGAACCTTAATTCTTCTGATACCATTGAATATTTTATTACATTCTGCTTCAAATTCATGAGCTTCCTTCTGCAGTGCGGCGTATTTGCCTGGCTGCTCAGCGGCTTTGCCGTCAATTCTTCCGTATAGTTCTCCGGTCTTAATCGAGAAGTTTTCAGTGGTCTGCTGAATACCTGCGTTTACCGCCACGAACGCGTTCAAAACTTCGTTTGATACGTTCAATGCCATAAGTGCGGTGTAG
>JAEEGL010451820.1_pt1 | contig 22278 bp, 15 predicted proteins | sample 9134231 | NCBI WGS metagenome assembly JAEEGL01 (sample SAMN16246548, study PRJNA631951) | gut metagenome | biome: gut microbiome; feature: rumen; material: fiber-attached | host: Bos | place: Iran: Karaj | collected 2018-10 | reverse complement strand
GAACTGATAAAGATATGCAATAAAAATGATGTTGGCGTCATCGGAATGAAAGGCCTTGCAGGCGGCCTGATCAACAATTCAAAAGCCGCCATGGCTTATGCATCTCAGTTTGAAGGATTCATTCCTATCTGGGGAATACAAAAAGAAAGCGAACTTGATGAGTGGCTTTCATTTATGGATGAAACTCCGGATATGAGCGGTGAGATCCTTGAATTCATTCGCAAGGAACAGGATGAACTGAAGGGTGAATTTTGCAGGGGGTGCGGTTACTGTATGCCCTGTACTATGGGAATACAGATCAATCAATGCAACAGAATGTCACTGATGCTGAGACGGGCTCCCTCTAAGACCTGGCTCAGTGAATATTGGCAGGGTGAAATGGATAAGATAAACACCTGTATAGAATGCGGTGCATGTCTTCCCAAATGTCCTTACGGACTTGATATACCTTCTCTGTTAAAAAAGAACCTTGAAGATTACAAAGAAGTTTTGGCAGGAAACAGAAAGGTATAATAAAACGGCTTCGGAAATACCGAAGCCGTTTCTTATTAATTAAGGATTCCGCTGTCAGCAACGGCTTTAAGAGCCTCTTCAATAACAGGAACGGTCGCAACAAGTGCCATTCTTACATAGCCTTCACCGGAAGGACCGAAGGATGAACCGGGAGTACAGAGAACGCCGGTTTTCTCAAGAAGTTCCATACAGAATTCCATTGAAGTTCCGTGGCCTTCAGGTACAGGAGCCCAGACGAACATTGAACCCTTGGCATCGGGGATATTCCATCCGATCTTTCTGGCACCTCCGCAGAGCGCATCTCGTCTGGCCTGATATTCCAGCTTCTGTGATTCAACAGAATCCATTGGGCCCGTAAGAGCTGCAATTGCTGCTTTTTGGATGGGAATAAACATTCCGAAATCAATCTGGCTTCTAAGCTTCTTAACAGCTGCCACAATATCTTTTCTTCCTACAAGAAAACTTATACGTGCTCCTGTAACATCATAAGACTTGGAAAGTGAGAAGAATTCCACTCCAACATCAAGAGCTCCGTCATATTTCAGGAAACTGTTTCCAACATTGCCATCGTAAATGATATCGCTGTATGCATTATCGTGAACAATTATTACGTCATGTTTTTTAGCCCATGCGATTATTTCATCGTAGATGCCTTCTCTGGCGATGCTTCCTACAGGATTTGCGGGAAGTGACACGATCATGACCTTTGCTTTATCAGCTACATCATCAGGGATGGAATTAACATCCGGAAGGAAATTATTCTCTGCAATGAGAGGATAATAATATGGATCAGCTTCAGCAAGAAAGGTTCCTGCCTGGAAAACGGGATAGCAGGGATCAGGAAGGAGAATTGTATCACCCTTATTGAGGAGAGCAAGGCATAAATGTCCGCATCCTTCCTGGGTTCCGTAGCAGCTCATGACCATATCCGGAGTTATGCCGTCCACATCATAACGCTTCTTAAAATATGCACATACGGCTTCAAGCATCTCAGGAAGATCCCTTAAGGAATATTTCCAGTTGACAGGGTCAGATGCAGCTTCAAGAAGTGCATTTTTGATATGATCGGGAACGGGAAAATCCGGAGTTCCTACTGAGAAATTATAGATTTTCTGTCCCTTGGCCTCACAGGCGATCTTTTTTTCATTCAGTGCTGCAAATATTTCAGCTCCAAAATTATCAAGTCTGTCAGCGAATTTCATTTTGAATTACTCCCAGTTTATATATGTTATCAAATTGCAATAAATATTTAAAATTTTTAAATGTGGATTTGATTATTTGGAAAATGCTAAAAACTTTGGATTTTATCTAATATATATTTCTGTCATATTTAACGAATTAGTTAGCACCCCGTGACTATGTATTAATCCTTAATATGCCATTTTAGGGGTGCTAACTATTCGTTAAATATGCATTTTGCGAATAGTTGTATATGGATGCCCTTTCGCATATCAGAGCCACAGTTTCTTCAATATTCAGGCCTGTTTCATCGATTTCGATATCAGCGTATTTCTTGTAAAGCTGAATTCGTTCATCGTAAATGTCCGAAAGTGTCTGGCCGGGCCTTAAAACAACGCCGCGGTTTTTAAGGTCGCCTAAACGGCTTTGCAAATGATCAAGATCCAGGTGCAGGTAAATAATCAGGCAGTCCCTGCGCAGATAATCCATTGCCTTGGAGCTGTAAACGGCGCTGCCGCCTGTAGCTATGAGAAATCCGGTCTCTTTTATGTCCAAAAGCACGTTTTCTTCGACATTTAAGAAACCATCGATGCCTTTTTCCTCAATTATCTGTTTGAGTAATTTTTGTTCTTTTGTCTGGATCAAAAGGTCTGAATCTTCAAAGCGAAGTCCCAGCTTTTTTGCGGCAATGACTCCGGCAGTGCTTTTACCGACTCCGGGCATTCCTATCAAAACTATATTTTTGTATGTCTTCATAATTGTGAATGTTTTAACAACCTTTGATCAAAGTATCACAAACCTGATACATCCTAGTACTTTGAGAAGGATTAATCAACCCTCTTATTTAAGGTCTTCAGAATCGAGAATTATGGTAAAAGGTCCGTCATTGGCCAGCTCGACTTTCATATCCGCACCAAACTCTCCCGTTTCGGTCTTAAATCCCGCTGCACGGCACTCTTCTACTATATGCTCATATATAGGAATTGCCTGCTCGGGACGTGCTGCTTTAATGAATGAAGGTCTGTTTCCGTGGCTGACATCAGCACACAGAGTAAACTGTGATACGATCATTATCTCACCACCCACAGTCTTCAGATCCAAATTGGTCTTGCCGTTTTCATCCTCAAAGATCCGCATGGATAAAAGTTTTAATACCATCTTATCCGCAACAGCCAAACAATCGTTTTCGAGGATTCCACATAGAACCAGATATCCTTTTTCTATCTGACCGGATATACGCTCTGTTATATTTCCTTTATCATCTGTTTCAATGATGGTAGTTTTAGCGTTAAGAACTCTTTGTATTACAAATCTCATTTATCTGTATCTTCTTTTTTTTCTGCTTTTTTAGCGTTTTTCTGTTTTCTGTTTTTGATCAGGTCACCTATAAAGGAAGAATTCTGAACATGTTTCTCAACGGGAGGTATGGGAATAACAGATCCGTCTTCGGCAATGGTTCCAACCTCCAGATAATCTTTGGTGTGATATGGAAACCCCTTTTTCTTAAGCCTGATCCTTGAGAACTGTTTAATTCCGGCATAGATCACAGCAAATACGGGAACACCGATGACCATTCCAAGAAGTCCGAACAATCCTCCAAAAAGCGTAATGGAGAAAATAACCCAGAAACCGGTAAGACCTGTGGATGTTGAAAGAATCCTGGGTCCAAGAATATTACCGTCAAACTGCTGAAGGCAGACAATGAATATCGCAAAAGCCACTGCAGGCATGGGATGCATGGGATCATATGCAAATATCAGAATTGCGGACGGAATACCGCCAAAATAAGGACCGAAGAAAGGAATGATATTCGTTACACCGATGATAATGCTTATCAGCAGTGTATTGGGAATCTGCATCAGGGTACAGCCGATATAACAGAGTAATCCGATAATTATGGAATCTACGATCTTACCGAAAAAGAATCCGATAAAGGTCCTGTGAGTATGTCTGAATCCTTCAACGATGGCATTTGCGGTTTCTCTTGAAAAGATCGCATAAGTCAGTTTCTTTGCCCTTGCAACATGACTTTCTTTACTCCAGAGAACATAAATTGAAATGATAAATCCGATTATGAAATTCCAAAGATGTAACAGGAATGAAAGAAATCCCTGGGACAAAGATTTAATAAAATTACCGGTTATGGTTTTATAGTTTTCATTAACCCAGTCAATGATATCCTTGGAGTATCTGTCCAGGTCACCGGTAATATATGCACTTAATGTAGGATTGTCTTCAAGTACCTTGTTAGCCCACCTTGTCAGGTTATTGGCGTAATTTCCGAGGTTCTTGATGATATTTACGATTGAAGGAAAAATCTGTTTTACAGCCAGCTGAATGATGGCATATATAAGTACGATGGTCAGGATAATAAGTATGATAATTGAAACAGCCCTGGCAAGATCGATCTGAACCTGTTTCTTCAGGAATTTGATCTTCTTAAAAAGGGGCTGCATGACCTTCTGTTCAAGAATATTTAAAAAAGGGCTGAAAAGATAGGCAATGATAAGACCCACATATACGGGCGAAAGTATATCGTTGATCCAGTGTAAAGTTCCTCTGAAATCAGCATTGAAAAACACAAAATAAATGGAAAGGATACAGCATAGAAAAGTCAGGAAGATAGTAAGTCCCCATTTGAAATATACATTATCAAATTTAGGGTTTTTCTGCTTTCTGATACGTCCTTCAGCATCCGTTGTAAAAATATCTTTTTCGTTATCCGTAAACTGATCCATTTTTTACAGTCCTTTAGAAATGAATATTTAAATCTTCAAGATTTATGTTTTCTTTTAAACCTTCCAGAAGGCTTGAAAAGTCTCCGTTTTGGATATTTGAAAAAATATCCGTAAAGTTTTCGGGAAGGGCTTCCGTTATCTTATTGTACAGATCAAACTGAAATCCCTGTTCCCTGTGAAGACAGTTATAAAAATATCCGAAGAATCCGATAAATGAAACAATACAAACCACAATGATGAAAATCTTGTCATTTTCACCGTTCTTGTTCTGTATATTGATTTTCTTTTTTCGGAACAGTCCGAATAACTTGTTTAAAAGTTTCATTCTTCTTTTATAAATTCAGTTATTTCATCAGTATCGTTTTCGGTTTCAGGAGAATCTGCGGAAGATTCTTCAGTTTCATCCTCATCATTTGAATCCTGCTCAGATTCACGAACAAATTCTTCAACGGATTCTCCTAAAAACTCATTTTCTTTAATTGAAGAATCTGTTATCGGTACACCGGAAATCTCATCAGATGTATCTTCCCGATCTGCAGGCATGGAAATAACACCGAGTTCCTCATCATAAAACTCTCCTAAATGAGATTTGATATATCTCTTATCTTCTTCTGTAGAACCAAGAGGGAAAGAGATAACATCAAGAGAATCTCCTTCAGATGAATTTATGGCTTCTGTATTAATATCAATTACTCTTGAAGTGAAATCCAAAAATTCAGGACTTGATAGAAAAACGTTTTTTATATTTATCACTTCAAGATATGAATCCTCCAGTTTTTTGATTTCCTCCGGTGCACTTTGATTATAGTCGTCATCCAGCTGAACGATCTTTGCCCTGTATTCTTCACGTTTAACAGAAAGAAATTCAAGATCACAGGATCCCACAAGATAAATCCTCTGAGCGTAAACATCATCCTCTGACATGGGATCGATCAATTTAGACCAATATTCAAGTCTGCTAAGATTTATCCTGTATCCGAAAGGAACTTCAATGGTAGGAAGATTAAGACTTGTGATATGCATCTTGGCAAGTCTTACAAGGTCAAGGATCCGGCATTCATACTCATCGATCTTCTTTAATCTGATCTGAAGGTTTTCAATACGGGCAGGTATCTCTTCACTGCGCTTCTTAAGACGCTCTTCTATCTCTGTCTGAATGGAAGCGGCACTTTCGTAGTACCCGTTAAGAGTTTCATATATTTTGTTGTAGCAATCCTGAAAACTCTCCATTTTATTCTCCATCAAGAGGCGGGAACAGTTTGAAAGGTGAATATATGAGCATGGATGAATCTTTTACCATGGGATATTTTTGGAGGAAAAGCTTAAAACCTTCTCCGTATACATCCCCTCGGTTCATGGTAAGGATTTCTTTTTTTCTGGCGTAGGAATATTCTCCGATCATATAAAGGAATTGTATGGAAACCCATACGGCCATTCCCTCATAGATCATATCTCTGTTATCCTGCTTGGGATATTTCTTCTTAAGTTCGCTTTCATCCCAGTTAGTGTACTGCCAGATATGAGTCATCTCATGAACCAGAGTACTAATGGTTTCAAGTCTGGGACTTCCGTTTTCAACAAAGATATCGAACTTTCCGAACATTTGTCTTGCAAAGCCAAGGACTCTTTCATCAACTTCGGAAGTGGGCTTGTATACGCCGCCCCATCCTCTTGCTATCTTCTTTGCATCAGCAAGTTTGACATCGATATCCATGTCGAAATGAATATCGAAAAATCCTTCCATAAGTGTCTGACACTGATAATAGATCCTGGTAAATTCCTGTACGGAATTAATGGCAGTTGATGAGCAGTCGTTACATCTGATCCTGCCGTCGTTAAGCTGTTCAAAGCTTACTCCTGTTAAAGGCATGCCACAGAAATCGCAATGAGTCTCCGCCTTCAGATCGATCATTGTATCTTCCATAGCATCACGGAGTCTTGCTTTTCTGAATTCGTTATCGGCAAATCCTCTGGCAGTAAGATATTTCCTGACTTCATCCAACTTAAGGCGACAATCGAAACGTCCGAATCCAAACTGCAGGAATGCTTCTTCTTTATAGGATGTATGTTTTCTCGAAAGAATACCCTTTTCCCTGAACTGTTTTTCAAGAAATTCGCTATCTTCCTCGAATCCTGTCTCGTCAAAGATATCCGTTCCGTCGGAATGGGAAACATCAGCTAAATCAGCTCCTGATGCATCGGAATAAATATCGTTTGCAAAGTTTTCGGTAGTTTTTTTGAAATTATTATCTGAAGTTTTCTCCTCTGAAGTCTCAGTATGTTCAGCAGGATTAACCGGTATATTTTCCTTTACTTCCCAGGGATTAACATTTTCTGAAGAATATCTGGTAATGTTAGTCCATTTTCCGTTCTGCTGATCCGGTTCATCCTTCTTTTTACCGAAATCGAAGAATTTTCCGATCTTATCAAGAAGTGCAGGTATAAGTTTTTTACGTTTGAAGTTAACTTCAGGCATTACAGGATTTACTGTCTTGGGATCTTTGGGCAGAGGTTCTCTCAATTTTTCAAAATGCCAGTTAAGGAAATCCGTAATAAGCTCAAGGTACTTGCCAAGGTTCTTTTCAACAGATTCGATCAGGCCGAGATCAAGCTCACTGTCTTCTACAATATAGATATATTCGTCCTTTGGATCACCTTCAAGGGTATAGATCATATGATTAAGAATACCCTTTGTCTCTTCGGGGATAACGGTAAGAGCTGCAATATACTGCCATGCATCCGGATAGATACTTCTGAAAGTTTCGGATAGAAGCATACAAACAGTAAACCTCATCTTATCATCCGTTCCCGGAAGTTTAATGCGAAGGACGTTTTTCTTATGATATTTTCTGGAATAATCGGCAATTCTTGGATCTTCGGACAGGTCATTAACCTTGGCGGACTTAAGATCACCGAGACTGTTCATTTCAAGGTATCCGGTAGTGGATACATCGATATCCATTTCGATCCTTGCAATCTCAACATCAGTAACAGTCCTTAATTCCCTAATGTCTGAAATCTCAACCGGAGCAAATCTGTAGTGTCTGATCTGTCTGTAATACTTTCTGCCGTCATAAAGGTCGGATGCTCTGTGAAGAACAACACCATTATTGGCGGTCACATTAACTACTCTGTAATACTTTCCGTCAAAAGAAAGCATATAACCGGGCATAAGCGTCTGGGTCACATTTCCGAAAAGCTTAGCATCAAGATAATCCTTGGTGGTTTCATCTTCACATACATAATACGCAGTGGAAAGTGATCTTCCGAATATCTCCCGGAAAGTAGTGGGAGTAATGGAGAATAAAGTATCTCCCCCGATAACTCCGGCATTAACAGAGGATCTGTCAACACGAATTGTAAGGATCGTATTATCAAGATCCATATATTTTTTCAATAATGTGGAAAGAAGATGCATTGCATCATCTGATACAGTACCTGCCAGGGAAAATTCTTTAAGCACTTCACTTTCAGATACATCACGATACTGCATCAGGAATAAAAGCTTGATAAGAGTATTCCTCTCAGACTTTGCAAATCCAGGAACCATGCAGGGAATGGCATCAGGATTTGTGATGAACATCTGAGTGTTCATGCGCATATAATCCCTGAGGATATAATCTTCAGACAATACATTAACAAATGTCTGGGTCTTACCTCTTGAGAGAAATGTCCTTATGGTAGCAAAAAGATTGGTGAATTCATCTTCTGCTATTACAAACTGTTCATCTTTTAAAGGAGCACTCCAGAGATCGGGAATAAACTCGATCTTTTCATACAAGCTCTCCTGCTGTACGGGAATGTTCATGAATCTGCAAATGGATGCAAAATACTGGCCTGCGATCCACTTAATATCCTTAAGCGGAGCCTTTGATTCACCGAACCAGGAAACTATTGGAATCTGGTTTTTAACAGCAACACTCGCAAGTTCAATGCCGTTACCGAGATATTTGGTCTGCTTGTCAAAGAGACGCTGTCTGAGATAATCTCCCTCTGCTTTCCATCCGATGTAAGTATGCATATTCCTTGAAATCGGTGGAGCAGATACTTCAGTTATCTCATCTCTTAAAATGTGTGACAGAGTATCAACAAGACCGTCGGTGATCCTGTCGGCAATACAATAAACAGGTTTCCTTCCGTAATGCTCCATACTGTCAGCAAGAAGCCCGAGGCCTATCTGTCCGGTGTTGAGAATAAGAGAAGCTTCCAGCATGAATACAAAGCCAACATTTTCCAGAAATGTCTTGTTGGCATTCATTACATTTACATCATAAAGAGAATTGAATCCCACAACTCCGATCTCACACTGCGGATCGGAAAACTTAAGTTCGTCGACTCTCCAAAAGCTCTCGATCTTACCATATTCATCAAGCATTTCAGAAACCCATTTGGATACGTCATCTTTGGAGGAATTTCTTCCTACAACAAAAAGACAATACTGTCCTGACAAAAGGGTATTCAGAATGGGAAGTATAAGATATTTTCCCAGATCTCTGTAGAAGGGGTTGTAAAATACAACATTTTTTCCCTGCAAAAGCTTCATTGAAGCCAGGATGTTATCCGTATCATAATCGTCATCACATCCTACAGCATTGAAGAATTCTGCTACTTTCTGCTCATGAAGAACATCTGAAGATTTCATTTCTTCCAGCAGATCGGAAACATTTGATTTATTAATATCATCGCATCCTGTTCCGGAAACAAGGATTTCATGAGGGAATAAAGTATCATAAATTCCCCTCATCTTATAGAAATTCCTGATCTTTCTTGAATAGGAATCTTCTCCGGAAACATTCTTTGTGTATTCAGCAGCAGTCTGACCGTCAAGGAAAAGACTGAACTCGGTAATGACCATCTGAGGAATAAAAGGGAAAATAACGGAAGTGAAAGAAACATCCTTTAATGAAAATTCCCAGCAGATACCCAAAACAAGACCACTGAGCAAAACGGAAGCATATTTAAAAACCTTGAAGAAATCCCTGAAAGGAACCTGGGATGATTTAAGGAACCACTTGTCAAATCTCTCATCATATTCATAGAAATAACTGATGACCTTGAATGGTACAAGAGCACTTCCGAATACTACACATATGATGGTGAAAACAGGAATCCTGATTAGAACGTAACCGGTATAGAAATGTGAATTCACAAGAATATTCCTATCCTTAAGGATATAGTTAAGGATAAGATTGCCCTCAAATACAGGGGCGTTGAATTCCCTGTACATGAAAATCATGGTAACAATGCCGTAAATAAGTGCAACAAGAGGCATGATTGCCATTTTATGACGGTTTTCTTTTTTACTTTTGACAATGCATTGGCATAATGTAAGAGCGTACATAAGACCAATGCAGGTTGCCACACGGATCAGTTCTTCACGCATCTTTAAAAAGTTCCTCTCGCCTTAGGCTTAATCCATTTATGAACCTGAAAGGTGAGTTAATATGATCGCCTTCGTTGTTGAGGGGGATCTTGTGATCTTCCCCTGTTTCAAATGTATAAAGAGAATTATTTTCGGGAAGGATATTGTAATTCAGAGCATATTCCCTGTCCGATGAGTATTCATCACTAATTGTAATGCCGAATCCTTCCGCCCATTTTTTCAGTCTTTCCAGAGTCTTGTTAATACTGTTCAAATGCAGCTGAAGATCAGGGATGGTTGAAGATGAATCGTATTTTCTGTCTTCAAGCTGCTGAAGATAATTCTTTCCTCTGGAATGTGAAACTATATTACTGACAAATTCAGAGAAACGGTCCATGTTATCCGACAGATCATCCATATTGTCCTTCATTGCATCATTAAACGCATGGATCTGTCTTCTGAGGGATATCTTCTTCCACAAAAGAAGAAGCATTTCGGTTGCAACAAAGAAAAATATCATGAATAAAAGATTAAAGAGAACTCCCTTAAATCCTCCGTAATGATATTTGATCTTAAAGATGAGCCCCGGTATAACAGCTAAAACTATTCCTGCAAGAAGGCATAGTCCAAGTTCCACTGCAGTGGGTATATCAATTCTCTTCTTTATGGATTCAACAACGGAAGCTGATGCTTTTTCAGTTCTTTCATCAGTTTTGTTTTTGATGGATGATATCTTGGTCTGCATCTGTATGATCTTATCGAAAGTTTCAGACAACTCTTCTTCCATCAAACGCCTGTCGTATTTATCAAGCGCATATACCTGACTGTCATCATATCTGCCGCAATGTCTTACAACTGCAGAACTGTCATCAAGTGCTTTTTCCGAACTGATATATACTTTGGACAGATTCTTTTCGGAACCTGTTCTTGCAGCTTTCCATTTCACCAGATCGTCATTAACACTCTTGGGGCAGAATTTAAAGGCATGATGATTGACCATGACGTCTATATGAGCCGGAAGTTCGGGAGATACAGACAGAGTCATTCTGTAAGGTGGAATGGGTTGTTTGTCATTGAGCCTTTTTTCAATCTCACGTTTTATTTCTTTCTCAACGAAATTTCTGCATCCGTAAAGTTCATCAGCCTTCTCTCGGAAGCATTCTTTCATTGCAGTAAGATCAAAAGAAGTCTGAACTCTGTAAAGTCTGTAAGCCTGAAGTGCACTGGGAGAAATATCTTCCCTGGCCATAAGCATTACAGAGCACCAGAAATTGAAGAGGTCTGCTTCTCTTTGTATCCTTCCTTCGGAAAAATATTCATATACAAGAAACCTGCTGCATGAAGAATATCTGTTTCTTCTGCAAAAATCCGTTGTCTCTTCAGTTTCTTTTCTTATGGACCACTTGGCCTTAACATCTTCTCTGATGCTCTTGGGTTCAGCATTTTTAAGAGTTATGAAGATGACTTCACAAGGAGTTTTACCGTCAAAATCGTATTTTCTGACAAGTTCCTCATATTTCTTTTCGTCTTCTTCAGATCCTCTGGAAACAAATACATCTTTTGGAGGTCTGGTCTTATCTCCTTTATCTATATTGGACTCAAAGAATAGCTCGGGTGATGGTACACCTCCAAGCATCTGCGAAAGTCTGATAATGGGGATGGGGCTTTCTTCAACGAGAACATGAATATCATTGTCTTCAGAAACAGGATATCTTTCCAAAATATTCTCCCTGCTGTTGAGAGAAAAATCGTAAGGATTGGCAGAATTGCACTCAAAACAGCCGTTTACTTCATCGTTCATGTCACGAACAATAACGGCTCTCCATTCCTTTTTTCCTTCAATGAGTTCTGTAAGTCCGGGAAGGGATGTGGCAATATCTTCTCCGGATTCAACCCATGTACAGCAGCCCACATCTTCGTTCTGAAACAGTTCCACAAAGAGAGGGTAATAATCCCGGAATTTCTTCATTAAATTTTGATTCTGGATTATTACTGAATACATTTATTATCCCTGAGTAAACTCTCTGATCTTGTTCTTGATCTCCTTGGACTTCTGTCTCATACCGATCTCTTCAAACTTATCAGCAATCTTGGTGGATACTGCAGTGAAGAGGTAATCGGATCCGATCTTCTTTCCCTTGGGATCACTCTTGGTAATACTATCAAGAAGTCTGTTGAAATGTTCCTCATAGAATTCACCGAGAGTTTCGGCAAATTCACTGTCTGAGCAGAAGGCTTTAATAACTCTTTCTGTTTCTTCAAGAATTACTTCTGCCATTCTGAGAGCATCATTGTCATCATATGCCTCGCTCTTAACGGACTTTCTGTACTCGAAGGGGAAATCAAATACGGAACGTCTGCCGGAATCCTTAGGCGATACGCCTTTGAGGGGGAATCCGAAATCATTGCAGTTTGCAATAAGTGCATTGTCAAGCCCCCTGTTTCCTTCATAAAGATCTTTTTCGAGTTCATCCTGAACATAGTTAAGGATTCCGTCAACAAGTTCAGGGAAAATTGTTATGGCATCAAGAACCTCATCAAAACGATCACAATAAGACCCATTGGAAACAATGAGTTTGTCACCGTCTTCGAAGTTCTTGGATATGATCTTCTGATCCTGGATCCTATATACAAAAGTTTCATTGGAGATCTGGGAAAGCGAGAAAATATTCTCAACAAACCCCCAGAAGAATGCCGCATAGATCCTGTTGAGCTGGTTCTCCTGATTTTCATCGTCAAGATCAGGCATCTTGCTTACAATATGCCACCATCTGTCGATGTGAGGTGTGATAACAAGGCTCTTCTGAGGATCCGGATAGATCTTGCTGACAAGCTCGTAATAAGCCTTGAAATATTCACCTGCAGATCTGTCGTGAGTTGTTCCCTTCTTGGGCGGTGCAAACTTAGAAAGATCATTCGCCCTGAGTCCGTAGAAGGATTTATAGAACAGTATCTGGTTGATGGGAATATCGGGATCTGTCTCGCCACCGAATTGCTTAAGCTGTTCGTCTACAAGCATAGCTCTGGGTGAATCATCGTGAGGACTTAACTTGTCATTATATGCACAGGAATTGATGGGAAGTCTTTCCTCTCCCATTGGCTTTTCAATGAAGGGAGCGGCAAGATCCTTGGCTTCCTTTATGACACGTTCAACGTAATTTTTGATCTCTCCTTCGTCGTAAATGCCCTGTTCGTAAGCTGCTTCTTTTTCAATGGCGGTAATGATATCCATATTAACTTCACCACCGTAGGTTTCTATAAGTTCTTTCTCATAGTAACCGATGATGTCATTGTCAAAGAGACTCTGGAAATATGAACCGTCTTCAGAAACGATCTTTCGTGTAGCATAAGTCTTTACGCGGGAATAGATTGCTTTGCAAAGATCCGAATCAATCTCAAGAACACCTCCGGTATAAGGCATGTTTTCAAGCATCTTATTAAGACATGTTTTAGAAGCACAGACATATCTTGCAGCCTTGCCTGCCTGATTCGCATACTTTCCTTCGATATCCTTTATCTCTCTCTGCATTCCTTTGATCTTGTTCTCAAATGAATCAAAGAACTTCTCATATGCAGAGATAAGGCCCTTAACATACTCCAGGCCTTCTTCAAGAACAGAGAGATAAATGTTGTGCATCTTCTCTTCGTCTGTCATGAGGATATAACGATGATATGCCTGAATAACATCCTCAAGTTCGGTGCTGAGGCGTTTCTTAAGCTTGTCAAGAATTGAAACTTTCTTGGTTCGCTCGAGATCATTGACGGTATCCTTTATATCATCTCCGTCGCCGAAAGCCATGTTTTCGAAATTTTCAAAATAAGAAGTGTCCTTCTTTATCCTTTCTTTAACATCCTCAATCTCCGCTGTCATATCTTTTGCAACATGATAAAGGAAAAGTCTTACCGCACAAGGATGAATAAAATTGCCTGCGCCGGTTCTCATATATTTTTCAAGGACAAAGGATTTTCCCGCATCAGGATTAAAACCTTCAGATTCATCATCATCCGTGTGGAAAAGAGAATAAGCTATGGCGCTGGATGCGGTCTCAACATGCTTTGTAACCTGTCTTCTGTATGCTTTGATCTTGTCATAAGTGCTGACAAAAGCATCATAAACATCATCATAGGAACCTTCCTGAGGAACTTCGATTCCGTTTATGGAATTTGTGGCATCAGCCTTTAAGCCATCAAGCTTTTCAGCACCTGACTCTTCACTGTCCTCATCGATCTTCTGCTGAAGAGCATCCATATATTCGGTCCAGCTGTATCCCACAGCCTCTCCGGACTCTGAATATACAGTACAGGAATCCTGAACGATCCTTGCAAAAGGAACCTTGTTCTTCGCATTATTTTCAACAGAACTTATATAGCTGGATGCTCTGTCTCTGTCAGGGGTATGAACACCCATTCTTCGTTTTTCAGCGTCCTGTTTTCTCAGAGCTCTGAACTCACGATCAAACATGAGCCATACACCGGAGGTGCTTTCTTTAGCCCAGTTCAATGCGAGATATCTCTTAACAGTGTCTGTGGGATATGTAAGAAGGGATGTACCTGCACCGGCGTATCTGTTACGTCCTCTTTCCTGTGCAAGCTTACGGATCGTATTATCCTCGGAGGAATTGCTTCTCTTGTTCATGGGACCTATGGACTGTGCATAGATGCAGTTTGCGGCATGATCAAGATAATCCTCGAAAGTAGCCAGTTTATTGCCGTCAATATTCTGAGCATCGAAAAGGAAGCAGAAATCAAAAGGCCTTATGTTGTATTCCTCGTATTCATCTGAAGCGACTCCGGGGAAATCAACCTTTACGGAATCATGATACTTGGAAGGAAGGGTTGCATCTCCCTTCATGAGAAATGCATCAATCTCCCTTAATGTTGCGTAGGCATTACTCTTGAGATTGTTTCTTTCAGCCTGTCCGGTAATAACACCATAGAAAACTTCTGGAAGCAGGAAGAAACCACGAGTGATATTTGCACTCTGGTTAAATCTGGTAGCAAGATAGTTCTTAATATATAAAGCTACGGGAAGGATAAGTCCGGAACCTGTACCACCGGCAAGAGAGCTTACGATAATTACTCGAAGGGCCTGCTGATATCCGCCACCCTCAAGCTGATAAAGGCTTTCGATAGCGGCATGGAGTTCTTCCATTTTTCCGGCTTTAACCGCGGTCTCAAAAGCAAGCCTAGATACTGCACGAACCTGACCGGCGCCTTCCGTAAGGGTCTTGCTGTTTAAGATGGCGTTGATGGGGAACCAGGTTTCTCTTGCATGATCATCAATGCTGAGATACTGTCCTACAGAAAGTTTGGTTGAAGTCTGAATGGTATGAACAAAAGGATTCTTTTCCTTGATGACTCTGAGTTCGTTAACATCTGTATCAAACACAGCAAAAGCAATGCGCTGTCTCTGCTCATCGCTAACCATTCTTGAAACACGTAATGCTACGTCAGATCCTTTTCCGCCAAGTCCAACGATCAGTGTAGGTGCGTTCATATATTTACCCTCCGTAAACTAATTTAAAGTCACATCACTGGTTTAAAGTACATGTATATTCTACTTCGGCTGTTTTGGTAACTATTGTTGTATTTGCAGATATCAAAAGTTTTTTCTTATAGTCTTTTTCTACGGGGTTGTAATTGAATGTTACGTTATCGTTACCTGCAAACTTCGAAGTATTTGTCACTTCCATTTTCCTTGAGCCCTTGGCTTTAAGCATCAGCTTCGTTCCGCTGGAGTTCTTGGGTACACATCTTACGGAACCAGTCTGTGGGACATAGGGAAGTATGGTTGACAATGTATTTTTACTTAACTGTCCCTTTCCGTATGATGTTTTTCTCGGTCGTTTCAAAGTCTGACAGGTTACATTCGGCTGGGACTTAAGATTCTTGGGAAGATAATGCTTTATTCCCGGAATGTAGCCAAGTATCAGGAACAGTATTCCCAGGCCTATGAGAAGCTTTATCATCAGATCCCTGTTTTTAATCCACCAGGGTCTGTCATCTCTGACGGGTATGGAGTCATCAAAACTTCCGATCCAGTCCTGCTGTCCGATGCTGGTAGCTGAGTTCAGCCCGTAAATGATGTTCCCGAACTCGCTTCCCATACTTCCTTTATCAGCAAGGGAAGGGGTTATATAAATTGTTCCGGGTTCATCTCCTTTTTTGTATTCAAGTATGATCCTTTTTTCGGAATCATCGGATATAACAAGATCCGCGTTAAACTGTGACCATTCTTCCGGTGTAAAATCCCTTCCTTCAATCTGGGCCTTGATCTCTATTGTATCGGCATTTACGAGACCGTCCTGATCGATCACATACTGTGGAGAATTGATCCTTCTGAAGGTGATTTCTTTATCGCAAAATACCGTAAATTCCATCTCTGTGGATACCGTATGATACCTGAGGTATTCTGCATTAACATCAAGACTGTAGAGTCCCTCCTCAACAGTGATCCTGTCACCGTTTGTGTATGTCTTTCCATCACCGGTTCCATCATGGTACAGTTTTGCTTCATAGGATATATCCCCCAGGAGTCCGGATTCTCCAACAGGTTCGTCCGTGCCTTCTTTTACAAAGGAGAACTTAATGATGTAATCTCCTGCAGGAACTCCGTCCGTATAAGGAATAAGGTTCCCCTCGTCATCTTCAAGATAAGCCATTATCTCTACAGCAGGCTTGTAATATATCTCAAGGGTTTTGGCATTAGAAACATCTGCTTTATAAGTTCCCGCATCATACATTCCGCGATATGTGGTGATGCTTCCTTCAAGTCCTTTATCAATAAGAGGATTATTGAAATTGGCATAATCCGTTCTGCTGGTGGCCTTCTCGCTGTATCTTACGGATACGGGAGTTCCTGTATAACTTATGGCTCCGCCGTCCGGATTAAAAAGTCCGTTTATTGATACGTTCTCTCCCTGAGCAAAAATTACAAGTTCGGACATGGGAACATCAAAGGTAAATTCACCGCTTGATGTATCAACATATAGTCTGTCGTAATTGAATATTCTCGAACATATTCCGGTAATCTTGGATAGAATCTGTGAATTTGTCTCTGCGTGCTCGTAATAGATATTCTGGGAAGGCATATCCGTTATGGAAGCTGCATCAGCACCCATCCCAAGAAATACTATGTTTATGTCATCGCTTTTGGACTGAAGATAGGGATCCACTTGATCCGGTTCGATGCCCATATTGAACACACCATCCGTAAGTATCACAAGCCATTTCTCATCCGAACCGTCTTTTTCAAGATCGGATAATGCTTTCTTTACGGAGTCAAAGGGAGTTTCATCGGCATAGGTGACCATGTCATGAACTTTTTTAACGTTCACCTCGGGACCGTCGCTGCCGTTGAGTACGATCCTGGGGCCCTTGGAGGAAGAATTAACATAGTCACTCATGACATATATATTCATGGTGTCGTTTGTTCCAAGCATTGCAGCAAAGACTTCCATTGAATATTTAGCCTGACACCAGGTGTCTACTTTCTGAGCGCCGTTATGGATCATGCTTCCGGAATCATCATAAACAACATATATTGCTCTGGAAGGAATGCGGTCAGCGGCATTTGATCTTAGTGGGAGAAAATTAAAAACAAGAACTATAAGAATAAAGAGACTCAATATGATATTATGAATTTTTTTCATAATATGTGCCCCCGGATAAAAAGTTTTGGAAATCTCATAAAAAATGCAGCGAAATACCTTTAAATTCTAACACAAACGGCTTTTTGTGTAAATCAAAGCAGATATTTTTTCTACAAATAGATAAATGAAGATTTGAGGATACAGCTTGGTGAATTATGGTAAAATGAAAAGGTAAAAAGAGGTATAAATGGCAGTTTTAAACGACGAAAATTATCATGATGCCCAAATAAGGGATAATATCCGCAAAATGCGGCTTGTTCTTGATACTCTTCCGTCTTGGCTCAGGGAATATTTCCGGGCTATAGAAACCAATACATCCGCCCGTACAAGGCTTGCCTATGCGTACGATATACGGATGTTCTTTGAATTTTTAAAAGAAAACAATCCATCGCTTAAAAATATTGAAATACCCGATTTCAAGATAGATATTCTTGAAAAGATCTGCAGAACCGATATCGAGGAATATCTTGAAAATGTGACGCTTTATGAAAAAGACGGGAGAACTGTTGTAAACGGTGAACGTGGAAAAGCAAGAAAGCTCTCCGCTTTAAGAAGTATGTATAAGTATTTCTTTGAGACAGAAAAGGTTTCAAAAAATACAGCCGAGCTTGTTAATCCGCCCAAAATTCACGAAAAAGAGATAATCCGTCTTGATGCGGATGAAGTAGCGAAGCTTCTCGACATGGTGGAATCCGGAGAGGGACTGACGGAAAAGGAACTGGTTTATCATGCAAGGACAAAAACCAGAGATGTTGCAATACTTACTCTTCTCCTGGGAACCGGTATCCGTGTGTCCGAATGTGTAGGAATAAACATTAAGGATATAGATTTTAATAATAGCGGAATAAAGGTTACAAGAAAAGGCGGCAATGAATCTGTAGTGTATTTTGGAGACGAAGTTGAAGCCGCTTTACTCGATTACCTGGAAGAACGAGAAAAGATAAATGCGGAACCCGGATCCGAACAAGCCTTGTTTTTATCTCTTCAAAACAGGAGGATAACTGTCAGAGCCGTTGAAAAGCTGGTAAAGAAATATTCTTCCAGACTTACTTCACTGAAAAAAATTACTCCTCATAAGCTGAGGAGTACTTACGGCACCGCCCTTTATAAAGAAACCGGTGATATATATCTGGTTGCTGATGTTCTCGGTCACAAAGATGTTAATACCACAAGAAAACATTATGCAGCACAGTTTGAAGACAGCAGAAGGCATGCAGCCAATGTCGTGACCCTAAGGGAAAAGACTCCGGATGGAAGCGAAAACAAGGGATCAAAATCTGAAAAGAACAGCAATTCCGATGAACAGTCAGATAAAGATCAGCGTAATTCTGAAGAATAATAGCATACGCAGATAAGTTCTCCGCTTCTGATATCATCATCTGAAGTCATGCCGTTCATCTTCATGATCTCTCTGATATATTCCGAACGGGATGAATAATGGATATCGTCCATATATTCGTCAGCAATTGATGTAAGGGTATCCCCTGCAGCAACTCTGTACATGGTTGTGTACTTGTAATATTCGGTATCATCTTCTGCTACAGTATTCTTTGCACTTGATCTGATCACCGATGTAAGAACCAGAGTAATAACGATAACAGTAAGTGATATTCCGAAGATGATCCTGTTCTGAAGATCGAATAATCTGCTGTTCATATTTGCCTCCGAATGTATGTTCTGAACATTTGTTCTGTTTGGATTATATCGAACATATTTTCGGATGTCAAATATTTTTTTATTTTTTTCCAAATAATTTTTTCATATGGATTAATGCTTCTGTTTTTATTATAATTTACTTGTTTAGGGTGATTTCCAAATCACAGATTAGGAGGATAACAATGATTTCCGGAAAGAAACTTTTCAAAGGCATCACTTCCGTGATCGCCGCTGCGCTCCTTGCAGTTTCACTTTCAGCTGTACCTTCAACCGATGCTCAGGCCATTGCCGGCATCAATGAGCTCACCGGTCTTCCCACCGCTGCTCCCGAGCTTCAGCGTCCCGTTGCTTTCATGATCGATAATGATAAGATCGCAGCACCTCACTACGGACTTGCCGAGGCTGACATCGTTTATGAGCTGGTCAACTCCACCAAGAACAACCGTGTTACCCGAATGATGGCTATATATAAGGATTACAATTCCGTAGCCCGCATCGGTAATATCCGCTCCGCACGTCCCACCAACATCATCCTCGCAAACGAGTACAATGCGATCCTGATCCACGACGGCGGTCCCGTTTATATCAATCCTTTCATTGCTCTTTATCAGCTTCCTCATCTTTCAGGCGGATTCAGCAGAATTCCCAATGGAAAACCCAGCTGGTACACCGAGTACTGTCTTGCGGGAGAAGCTGCAAGAAGGATCGCAGCATCCGGTATTTCTCCTTATTACACCGATCTTACCGCTGCTCAGAACAGATTTAATTTCGGTGTTAACGACCTTCCTGCCGGAGTACCCGCTACCAATCTTTCACTTCCTTTCCCTCACAACGCAACACATCTTCTCTACAATGCAGCTACCGCTACATATGATTTCTATGAAAACGGTGTATACGTAAAGGATGCTGAGGATTATCAGCAGGTAACCTTCAAGAACGTCATCGTACAGTGTGCTCCCATGATGGAGTATGACGGCAACGGATATATGATCTATGGTGTCGTCGGAACCGGTGTAGGCTACTATCTCACCAACGGCAAAGCAATCGCAATCACCTGGTTCAAGGATGTTACCGGACATACCATTTACATGAATGCAGACGGAACTCCCCTGATCGTCAATCCCGGTAAGACCTATATCGGAATCGTTCCCGCTGATTCATGGCCTCTTGTAGTATTTGGCTGATACTAAACGCACAGACCTCCGCTTACGGGCGGAGGTCTTTTTTTATTCGAAAATATGTTTGCATTACAGAACAAATGTGCTATACTCAATACAAACAAATGTTTGAAAGGAGTATTTATGCGGGACTTCAGCAAACTCACCTCCAAGCAGGAACAGATCCTCGAATATCTCAAGGAGACAATACTTGCCAAGGGTTATCCGCCCACCGTCAGAGAGATTGGCGAGAAGGTACAACTGAAATCCACTTCATCCGTCTTCTCACATCTTGAGGCCCTCGAGAGAAAGGGCTATATAAAAAGAGATCCGTCAAAGCCCAGAGCCATTGAGATCTGTGACGACTCATTCCAGATGGTAAGAACCGAGATGACCAGCATTCCCGTATACGGAAATGTCGCTGCGGGACAGCCTCTGCTTGCTGATGATAATATAATCGAGTACTTCCCTCTTCCGGCCTCGGAACTAACCAAGGGACAGAGTTTTATGCTTAATGTTAAGGGCGATTCAATGATCAATGCAGGTATATTCAGCGGTGACAGGATCATCGTCCGTCAGCAGAACACCGCCGAAAACGGAGAAATGGTGGTTGCTCTTATCGATGATTCCGCAACGGTCAAGACATATTACAAGGAGAAGGATCATATACGTCTCCAGCCTGAAAACGACTCCATGGATCCCATTATCGTAGATTCATGCACTATTCTCGGTAAAGTCTATGGAGTGATCAGGATTTTCAGATAAGCAACGCCTAAATGCAGGCATAGAAAAAGGACCGGATTCGTTTCCGGTCCTATAATTTATTCGGTGATCATCCTTCCGTTAAACCCGAATCTGTATTTTTTGGTAAATGCATACGGCGCTTTAAGGATACCTCCGGAAACCATAACACTAAGCCGGAATTTGTAAAAACTTGTTTCCACGGTTCCCAGCTTTCTCAAAATATCATCGCCTGTAAGCACTACCTCACAGAATGTACAGTATCTCCCGTCTTCGAGCTTCTTAACTATACGATCCGGCTCTTTTTTGCCGTTATATTCTTTATAGACTGAGATTTTGTGCGGTCCGGTGAAGAAAATAAAATCCTTTCAGCAACACTATTCTTTATACAGCTTGACAAGGTCAATCCAGAGAAACAGGGAAAAATACACAAAGCACAATATACCGTCAAATAATCCGTAATCAGGTCCCAGCCATTCTACAAAAATGTATCCGGCAAATAACCACACACTTATTGGAATAATACGAGTAATAAAAGCCATCACAAAAAAACCGAGAAGCGTCGGATGCTCAGAGTCAAAATAATATTTGAATTTATATGACCAGCATAACCACAATAAGGTTAAAACCGAATAGACTATGCCGGTCATCAGTATGGTCGATCCGATAGCTGCAAGGATAGTATAAAATACACCATTGCCGCCAAAGGTATCCAAAAAGGAATCGAAATTTAAATAAATCAAGGCAATCGTAATCACAACAGAAAGTATCAGTTTTAATATTATCCTCTTAAGTATGCTCATAGCGTGTCTCCATAGTCTTAAATCATCGGAATTTGAACCATTTTTCGGTCCTGTTACTATAATTACGAATCAGAAAAGCAAAAGGTTTTAAAATTTTCAAAAAAAAAAGCCCCTTTTTGGGGCTTATCCTATGACCTGTGGAACGACCAGCGTCAGATCCGAAAATCTTTCTATGTACGGAACGTCAGTATCTATGCTGCCAAAACCGTATCTTGCGTGAATGAACTTATATCCGGCTTTCAACGTGGCATCATAATCACCCTGTATATCACCGACATAACAAGCATCCGTCAGGCTGTTTCGCTTGGCCAGAAGCCTTATATTTGCATCCTTTTGCAGCCCGTTATTGCCAAAGCATTCAATATCTTCGATAAGATCCTCTTCTTTTCCGTAAGGAATACCGTAATATGCAAGAAAACATTCTATATATCCGGCCTGGCAGTTGCTGACTATGTAATTATGATATCCCATATCCTT